>JAAUYG010064061.1_pt1 | contig 11903 bp, 14 predicted proteins | sample 7278091 | NCBI WGS metagenome assembly JAAUYG01 (sample SAMN14350201, study PRJNA611818) | marine sediment metagenome | isolation source: surface marine sediment (0.6m) | place: French Polynesia: Moorea | collected 2018-08 | reverse complement strand
TGATAACTTCCTTCATGATTTTCATAGTTTTCTGGCGGTTTTCGTTGCAGGTGAATTTCGATTCCGGATTGCCCATTTCTGTGAACGGGAAGTCAGTTTACATCACTGTGAATTCACGGGGAAGCAACCTGTACTACTTCACCAACCTGCAGGACCCGTCTACCCTTGTCCTGCTGAATGCGTTCAGTTTACAGCCGGTATAAGCGCTCCTAACTTTCAATTGACCGTTTCGAGAACATGACAGCCAGCAGCGGAACACTTCAAATATTCACGAAAAGAATGGAAAGCAACTGTCACCTGAACTTTCACAGAAGACAGAAAGAAGTTTGGAAAATGAACTCCTTCCATTTGTCTTCCAATATTTAACCTGTAAATATGTGTACGTATCGTTGAAATAACCTTGTAGACGAAATTTCAAAGGAATCTTTTGTATTTTTACAACAATAAATTTTGCATCGATGGCTTATTTTCTCTGAAGTTTTTTTTTTGCTTGGAGTTGAGTAGACTCCAGATGCGGTGAGGAAAATGCTCCAATGGTTTCAGGAAAGTTAAGCCGTTTGAAAATGGTGTTAGCTTCTTTTGTGCGCTAAGTCAGAACTTTTCCTCTGAACCAGGCAATGACTCCAAGCCATCCTCTTCTCCAGAGCATCCAAATTCCACAAAAAGCCTTTTGGTCAAAGTAAGCACAGATCAAAGCAAGTACAGATCAATTCAGGGATTCTGACCCCATGCAGTCCAGTGCTGCAAAGCTGAGAAAATCAGGATGTGTTCCATAAAGGATTCCTAAAACAAATGATTTAGATCTTTCTGGATTGCAAAGATAAAAATCTCCCCATCACTGAAAAGACTTTTTATTGATGTTTTGTGTTTCCAGTTCACAGAACAAATGTTCTCACATTTTGACAAGTGTTGATCATTTGATGAGAACAAATCACCATGTGCATGTGGCCTGCTAGTTTGGACAGTCACTTGGGTAGGAGCTGCTGCCCGGCCTTTGCTTTGCTCCAGTGGAATCGACAATGTAGTACTGTGGCCGGCCGTTCCCATCAAGTGTCTGTTCAAGAAACACTGGTTGCATGGGGTTTCCGCATCCCTGAAAAAAAGCATCAGCATCGTATTGAAGTGGTTTCTTTCTCGGAGAAAAAGAAGCAGAACCAAAGGTCACTGAAACTGAAGTCAGATAAACTCACCAGTGGAGCATAGTTGGAGTCCGTTGAGGTCGGCGTTGCCGCGTAAATAGCCGTGATCTGGGCCTGACTCGGAATGAAGGAGACGATAAGGGGAACGCCGAGGGGATTCTGAGGATCGTTCCCCGCCATGAACCTCACCTGTGTCACCGGGGTTGTGGTTGGAGTGGTTGGGGTGGTTGGGGTTGTGGGTGTGGTTGGGGTGGTTGCAGTTGTGGGTGTTGTTGGGGTTGTAGCTGTGGTGGGTGTGGTTGGGGTTGTTGCTGTGGTTGGGGTTGTTGCTGTGGTTGGGGTTGTTGGAGTTGTAGGAGTGGCTGGGGTTGTAGGTGTAGTGGGTGTGGTTGGTGTTGTGGGTGTAGTTGGGGTTGTAGCAGTTGTGGGGGTTGCAGTTGGTGTTGTTGTTGGAGTGGTTGGGGATGTAATAACCACGGGACGAAGAGTGTTCGAGTCCACTCTGACATTTGTAATTCTGCCGCTTGCGTCGGTCGTCTTCACGTATAAAATTTCCTCAGTGGTGCCAGGGCGGAAGTAAATGTAAAGTGGCAGGCCGTCAGGATTAGATCGGGCTGTGCCGTCACTGTAGGTGACCCTGTTCTCGTTGCCTTCAGAGACAAAGTAGATGTCGGGTGTGCGGGCTTGGTTCACCGTGGGTGTGGTTGGGGTTGATGGAGTGGTAGGGGTGGTTGGTGTTGTAGGGGTTGTGGGGGTAGTTGCGGTGGTTGGTGTGGCCGATGTGGGGGGTGTTGGTGTCGTCGCGGGAGTCGTCACTGAAAAAAAAAACATTTATAGCATTTGGGGAAGTTTTTTTTGTCACAGCACACAAGCAAAAAAGGTATATGAAAATGTTTGGATATTTCAGAGCCTCTGACGCACCAGTTGTAGACAATGCTGCTGCTGCCGCCGCCGCTGCTGCTGCTGCTGCTTGGTTCATCTGCATTCCTCTGTCCACGTAAGACGCAGCCAGGGTAGCGCTCGCCTGTGTGGAAGAAAGCCACAGATGCGGAACAAGACGTTTTCTCAGCCAATGAGTCAGAACAGAAGCGGATTAATTCCTGACAATGCGAAAGGCAGAACATTCTGGTCCGAAGCTTTGCAATGATTTCATTGATTCAGAAATTTTGATTCCACGAAAACAAAAGAACAGTCTTTACCCAATGTGGATAGTGCAGGTTGGCAACCTCCTCTTGCGTGCTCCCCGTAGGGTACCGGAATGGGTACTGATTGTTGTTGTATAGAGGCGCGTAGTTGCCCAATGTGCTTTGTAAGGCATTCGGGGCGAAGGGGCTGCGATCTCCATGGGGCGCGTACATGGAGTTAAACAGGCTGTTCATCATGGTGTTTATGTCGGGGATGGCAGGAGGAGGAGGAACGATGACGGGTGGTGGGTTCACGGGAGGCGGAGGTGTTGTCGTGGTCGGGGGTGGTATTGGCTGTGGCGGTGCGATTGGTTGTTGGGGCGCAATGGGAGCCGGTGGGGGTGAAACAGGCTCTTGTCTGATCACAAAAGGCAACACAGGCTGGGAAGGCTGCATTGGATACACTTGCTGTTGACTTAAAATGGGCAGAAATGGACTCTGCTGCTGGAGATTGGAGAGTCCACCCGGTCGCCCCACAACTGGCTGGTAAGGATTGGGCTGTCCAGCGTACAAGCCCCCTCCACCCCCGAAAGGATTCCCACCACCCCCGAGGAAACGACTGGGACCTCCGAATAAGTTTCCAGTCGGCATCAGCTGGTGTCCCACATTGGGCGCATTTGGGTTCGTGTTTGAGAATGGGTTGTCCAGGCTCGTTCCCGCGGAGTCTTCAGTGTCAAAGAAGTCGTCCCAGTTCCCAACAAACGAACCGGTGTTCAGTCCCTCCTTCTGCAATTGCATTTTGATCACGTTGCAATCTTCAAAATATTTACCTGGACACAGCTGAACTTGCGCTGCTTTTGTATGGGCGACAGAAAAGGTGAAGCGGTCACGCGAAGATCGTTTTTGCGACATGTTTTGCTGTGTATCTTTGGACCCGCACAAAAACGTGAGACCCCAACATAAAAAATGATAAAATCAGAAAAAAACGAAATGCAGCAAATACCTGTCCCTCATTGTTTCTATTGAAGAAAGCATCCCAGGAAGATTCATCCGAGGAAGTGAGACACAGGAACAGTGACAACAAAATGGAGACCTTGGCTATCATCTTCCTTTCAAATAAGGAAAAAAGTTCAATTTCATATCAAAATTATTCCTTGAATCAGTGAAGTTGGCAAAAATAACCTTATGTTTTTATTTACCTTTTTCATACCTGTGAATCTGGTCAAAGTCAGAAAATCGGGGAAACACAGGTGACAACAATGAAGGCTGCAAAATGTAGGTCACATTTGACGTAGAAACAGATTTTTTTTTTGTTTCTGGATAATTTTGGAACCGTTGAGCAAGTTGCATCAAAGACCGTTAATTAATTTTTACACCAACAAAACAATATTGCTTTGCACTGGACAATCCTCCTTCAAAGAATCGCAAATGGTTTGGATAGCAAAGAAAAGAAAGGTGATGGTACTCACAAAGAACACTTGGTATGTTAACATGCTGTGTTTGCCTAAATTTTTTCGGCTCACTTTTGTTCCTTTGCAATTTTCCCTGAACAGAATATGGTCCTTATTTGAAGCATTTTATAGCAAATTGTTAACTCGAGTGGGAATAAGCCGGAAAACCTGTTTCGAGGACTTTTCCCGTCACATTGTCATTTGGGACATGCCAGAGCGAAAAACCAAGACTCTTTTCGTCCGCAGTTCACTCAATTCACTCTTAAATCCGTTTGAGTTACGCTTGTTTTTGTGAACAAATAAAAACAAAAAAAACACAAAAAATGTCTCGTGTTGTCCTCTTTATTTCTCTGCTGAATGAAACAACTTAAAAACAAGTTCAAGCAGAATCGCTGCAGAGGTCTTCACCCTACAAGAGCAAAACAAGAGTTTACCTTTGAACTGGCAAGACCAGCCCAACAATTTGAGAGAAATTCTGCGCAAAAATTAACGAAACGAGTTTTTGCCTTTAGGATCCATCCTATTCAGTTTTGGTGCATTTGCAGAAGTTGGTGATCAGTTCGGGTGTCATGTCATAAGAGTCCGGCCCAACGACGATGTAGAATTTGTCGTTTTGCGTGTACAGTGGAAAGGGGACTCCAGTGTTGGAACAACACTCCACCTCTACCCCATTGTTCTCCACAATGTTCATGGTGCCCAGGGATGTTTCTGTTGTTTTTGAGCCAGGCGACAGAGCGCATGGATTCTGCGTGCCGATCGATGTGCTGTCGCTGGGGGTGCACTCAGCAGCTGGAAAAAAAGACTAAAGTCTTCGACAATGAATCCTTCCATTGAGCACAAAACACGAATAAAATGTGTACGCCCACCTCAGATGCAGGATCTGGAGACCTGGAAACACTCACGCGTCGTGGTGGATGGAGTGGTGGGCGTTGTCGTTGTCGCAGTCGTTGTTGTGGAGGTGGTAGCAGTGGTGGTAGTTGTTGCAGTCGTGGTTGGCGTTGTTGTTGCAGCAGTGGTGGTGGTGATCTCTGTAGTAGTTGGTGTACCAGGTGTTGTTGCTGTTGTTGACGTGAGAGTTGATGCAGTTGTTGTTGTTGCTGTGGTTGTTGTCGGCGTTATGGTAGACACTGTAGTTGCTGTTGTTGTTGGTGTTGTTGCAGTTGTGGTTGCACCCGTTGTCGCTGTTGTTGCTGCTGATGTTGTTGCATCTGTTGAGGCAGTCGCGGTTGTCGTTGCACCTGGAGAAGCTGTGGTCGATGCAGTTGTTGTTGTGAGGAGAGGCATTGGATAAATCTGTTCATACGGACTTCCTGGGTTTGACATCAGATACGGTGTCCCCATTGGGCTCACAGCTAGTTCGCCTGTAGCGGGATCAATGGCCAGGGTGGTGCTTCCAATTTGCACATATTTCAAGCCAGAGACAGGAGACTGCTTAATGAAGACTGGAGTTCCACCATTTGCTGTTGTGGCTGACTGTGGCTGGACAGTAGTGGTGGTTGGTTGTGTTGTGGTTGTGGTGGTGGTTGGTTCTGGGGTTGTTGTGGTAGGCACAGTGGTGGTGGTTGTTGGAGTGGGTGTAGTGGTGGTTGGGGTCATTGTGGTTGGCTTTGGAGTGGTTGTGGTGGTAGGGGTTGTGGTTGGGTGTGTGGTTGGGGGTGTGGTTGGTGGTGTGGTTGGTGGTGGTGTGGTTGGTGGTGGTGCGGTAACAGGAGGTGGAGGAGCCGCAGTTGGCTTGTCCGTGGCAAGCACAGGTGGTGGCACTGTCCCTGCAAAGTCAAGAAGAAGGAATGCTCATGCTCGCTTTGTTTTGCCTGAAATTTGTTTGCTAGTTTGGCAGGAATTGTGCCACTCAGTCACCCACCTAGCCCTGCGTTGTTCAGATATTCAGCAATTTTGGAACCAGTCATCTGTAAGCAACAAAAAAAGGGGTGGCATCATAAATCAAGATTTTTGGAATGTAAAAGATGATTCACACGAATCTTAGGAATAAAGTGCTCACCAAAAATTTAGCATCAAGGGCGCTTTGTATCGGTGAGCCTGGAACAAAAGGCATTCCGATTTGTTCTGGGTGCAAGTTCGACTGAGGATACATCTGCGAAAAGATGTCGGTTGTGGCGACGTTTGGAGTTGGGGGCTCTGGCGGAACTACCACTGGAGTCTCTTCCGGAGGAATGTAAGGTTCTGGTGGAGATGGCTCAGGAACAGGTGGAGGGTAGATTTCGGATGGGAAAGGTCCCTCAAAATTGGTTGGTTGAACGGGTCCCTCTTGGAAAGGTGAATACGGAGAATATGGTGAATTTGTCTCGTCAGGGTAAGGATACCCTTGTTGATTTGGCATCATTGGTGATCCAAACCCTCCTTGGTTTGTCATAGGACCACCTTGGTTATTTGGAAAACCTTGTGGACCCATCTGCATGGGAAATCCAGGACCCATCTGGGGACCTTGCATGGGCATCATGGGCATTCCCGGTCCACCCTGGTTTATACCTCCAGGCATAAAGGGCATCATGGGTCCTGCACCACCCATGCCACCCATGGGCCCTCCCATGGACATGGGTCCTGCACCACCCATGCCACCCATGGGTCCTCCACCACCCATGCCACCCATGGGCCCTCCCATGGACATCGGGCCTCCAAACGTTTGCGGTCCTCCAGGAAACAACTGGTGTCCTTGTCCATTTGATAGACTTGTTGGACTTGGACTTGGTGCCGAATCAGATCCCGAATTCACCTGAATCAAAAGAGACATATTCTTCAATTTCAGACACAGGACAGTGATATTATTCTCTTTGAAAAAAAATGGTGCACAGTGCCAAAACAAGCAGTGAATGACTTCAATCACATGCAGAAACCAGATAATTTTATTGACCTGCGCATCAAGGTTGTACTGATCGCTTAAGAAATCCCCACTGTGGGTGGATGTTGGTGCGGGTGCTGGAACTGGCTCTGGCACAGGTGCTGGTGCTGCTGCCAGTGCCGGTATCGGTGCTTCCTGAACAGCGACACCATTCTGAGCAACAAAACATGCTCATCTTTGTTGACAAAAAAACATAAATGGTTGTGGTTTTGCCAAGATCCATGTCAAAAAAAGATGTTTCTGTGTGAAAACTGCAAAGAAACTAGTAAATCTACAAACCCGTGTGCTTTTATGTCACGGGGAGGGGAGATTACCTTACCCCAGGATCATCCCTGTCGATGTTGTATTCACTCTCAAGCAGATCCCACAAGACGCTTGTTCCAGCAGAAGAAGCTGTATCTGGTGATGATGCCGAGACACGACTGACAGGTTGCGCTGGACCAGGAAGGTGAAATCCAATGTTAACGGGTGACTGTGATAACACCTGGGGTGGATCCATTGTCTGCAAAAAAAATGGTACCTTGATTCTTGCGGCTGAAAAACCCCCGCTAATCCTAATTCTAATTCTGATTGTGACATTTTTTGCGAGGAGACACAAACCTCCTGAGGTGCAGAAATGCCATACTCTGTGTTTAACAGGTTCCAGAGGACACTGTTCGAATTTACAAGATGTGCACTAAAGCCCAGAAAGAGCAGAATTCTCAGCAGCTCGATGAAAGTCATGTTCTGTAATGAAAAGCTGTCAGTCGGTCAACTTTAAACTTGCAGGTTCAATTTTTTTTAGTTGAAGGTAAACATTCTCCAAGATAGAAAATAATTTATCATTTGAGAACTTACTTGCGTTATTGTTGCGTAGTTTGCGTTTGTTTGATCAACGAATCCTTTGATCAAAACTTTGATCAAAATTTAAGCAAAAACGTCAATAAATTCTAGATATTTGTTTTCATCAAAAAACAACGAAACTACATTTTGTGACAAAACCTTGCCGACAAGTAAGCAATGTGTACCTTTGAGTATTTGCAAAACAACAGACGACAGTCAACAAAATAATTCTTCTGGTGGTTTTCGCCAAGGTGGCCATGACAAAAACTTAGGTTTACAACAGAAACAAAGCAATTCTTTGATGTTGACAAACATTGATTTTACTATTTCTTGCAACAGAAAGGAACACCAGAGCACCAAACACCAAACAGATTGACCTCCTTTTGAGGACTGCAACCTTCACCTATTTCGATCCCCCTAAAAAAACGCAGCAATCTTTTTTCTCCTTTTTCCCCAGGAAATGCAGACTGAATGCAGACAGGGCAATCTTTGTGTGATTGTACACGGAAACGGACGTTCTGAAAACAAACTCAAAATGGCCCGAATCAATGTCTTTATTTTCAACACTTCACAGAATCTCATTTTCACATTGGCGGGCAGGACTCTCAGCTCACACGATTTAATAGGTACCGGAGTGACTCTCGAATTGTTCCAAAAGGGTCATACTGGGCTGGAAAAGAAAGGTCAACAGATGAGCGACATACAAGGCGCCACACAAGGTGCCAAGCACTGAGCGAAAGAAACAAATTGTCTCAAAAGGTCTCCTGTCCAGCTTTCACTGTGATTTGTCCACCAAACTTCTGATGGAAAAATTGTGGCCAAACACACACAGGCAAGAATTGCGGTTTTTAAAAATGTACCCCTCTTGTTGCAGTTCTCGCCTCTGATCGTCGGCAATGGCCGCCCATCTGGTAACGTCTGACCGGGTAAAGGAAAGGACGACTCTGGATTGATGTAAATTCTGAACGCGTCCATATTCGGAGGTTCCACCAAAAGGAAGAGTCCATTGTTATCTGGATCAATCTAAGAAAAACAATTTGTCTCAGTCTTCAATTTGTCTTCGCACTTTGGAGAATCAGAGCGGGATTTTGATTTTGGCAAGCGAACAGAACAGAGGGTACACTAAAAACTCTGGCCGCACAACATTTTCATTGAAAAGGTTTGGTTGTGAGAAAAGGCCCCAGCCTCTCCCACTCCCACTTTCACTGAAAGGAAGCAAACCTGTGTCCGGACTGGTTGTTCTTTGTCGACTATGAAAAACATACAGCGAAAAACTGTGTACAACAAGCCTGAAAAATACAACACAAGAGATATTTTTGAAACTGACACAACTGGTTTGTCAACAGATCCAATTTGGGGAGATAATTCCAGACAAGGCGTCGTGACCAACCATGACCAAGACCATTTAAAAACTGAAAGTGGTTCCTCCCCATTGGAGCAAGAGGCATCGTGACTTCACACTGCCTCGAGCTCGCATCGCTGACCGTCAGCGGGCAAAGCTGCCACAAACAATGTTGTGTGTTTGCAATTTGAATGATCTCACCAGTATCACCATATTGATACAGAACTGGTGTGTCTGTCGTCGTTGGTGAATTCTGCGTTGTTGTTGGAGAAGTGGCTGGGGTTGTTCTTGGAGTGGTCGTGGTCGTGGGTGGCAGGGTTGAAGGGGTGGTGGTGGGTGTGGTCGTGGGTGTTGTTGTGGGTGTTGTCGTGAGTGTCGTCGTGGTTGTTGTTGTGGGAGTTGGTGTGGTTGTTGGTGTGGTTGTTGGTGTGGTGGTTGGAGTCGTGGTTGGTGTAGTGGTCGGGGGTGATGTCACTGGTGATGGTGCTGGTGCATCAGGAAACGCCCAGTCAGGTAACACGTTGTCTATGGGTGGTCCCGGTGGACTGACAGGAGGCGGCCTCGTTGGTCTGGTGTTCAGTAGACCCAAGCTATAAATCGTCTGCCACACCTATGGCAAGAAACCAACCATGAGTGCGCTTTTTGGTGCTCCCAGAATTCATTCAAATTCATGAACATTAGCTAAATGTGTCAAAACTATTCTTGTCGCGGCAGGTCCAAACATCAGGAGTGAGGAAAATGCGCCTCGTGTTGACAAAGGTTCAAAATTGTGTCCACCAGGAAAGTGGGTCAAAGGGCATCCCCGAAGGAGTGGTTCAACGAATTCAGAGAATGTACAAGGTGTACAAGAGAGTCCAAAACTTGGCTACAAGATCACATTTTGGCCCTAGAAACCCGGGCAAGAACAGTTTCTGGCACACAAAACCCTCGATTTCTGAATGTCCTGGATTCTCAGAGGGAGCAGGGTAGAGAATGGTCTCTCAGTGAGCATTTTGGACAGCATGCTCTGTGGCTATGCACACCAGAGAAACTGAAGAAATTGGCGATTTTGTGAAGGAAAAAAGGGAATAAATAGACTGTTTTTCACCTGCTCCAGTGGATCCACTTGCCAGGTGGGACGCGAGATTGGGCGGGGGCGATGATAATCGGTTGGCGGGGGCAATGGTGGTGGCGGTGGTGGAGGTGGTGGAGGTGGAGGAGGTGGAGGTGGAGGTGGTGGTGGTGGTGGTGGTGGTGGCGGTGACGGGGGTGGTGGCTCAGGCACAAAAATTTCAGTGTCTGGCTCAGGTCTCCAGCCATCAGTGTTGTAAACAGGATTCAGAATACCCGCGGCATAATTGGAATACGGATTGACAGTTTGAGGGGCGGGCCTGATGTAAGTTGGTCTGAGACTAGGAAAATGGCTGGATTGGGAAGTGAATCCTGATGTCCACTGGTTGTGAAGAGCCGAAGTCGGAGGATCTCTCACGAAGACCTGACTGGTGTCGCCCCTTGAGTAGCTGGTTCCGTAGTTCGTGGTGTGAGTACTGCCTGAGGAAACACCGAGTCCAAGGGGCCCATACCCCATGCCACGGTATGAACTTGGCCGCGTTCCGTAAGCTTTTTTAAACAAAAACAACAACAGAACGTTCATTTCTGAGATGATCCCTGGCGGGTTTTACGCATATATTTCCTTACACACTTGTGTACAAATTGGCAACAAAAGACTCATTCGTTTGACGCGTATATACCTGCGGAATAGTATGACCTGCTGTTGAAAGGAAACATTCCTGGAACGTAGGTGTAAATGTACGAACTCGTCTTCTCAATGAAGATGAGTAGAGCACACAGGGTCAGTGCCTTCTTCATTGTCACAGTCTTTCCCTTTGTTAGAAAGACACAAGAATGTACAAAAAGCAACTGGACTGGGACTGGACTGGACTGGACTCATGAACACAAGATTGAAACAAGGTCAGGCGAATTTGCATGCGTAAAAAGTCAAGTTTTGTTCTGTCAGAGGAGAACAATGGACATTGATATCAAGTCCTTTCAAGTCCAAAGGCATTCTCAGGTCCTGGGTTGGGCCATGTACACATTGCCTTTGTGCTGACACTGTACCAAGCTTAGGAACCTGACACCTTCACAGACTTGTCCAAAAATAGGTTGAGAATTTGACCCCAAACAATTGTTGTGACGTGGATACATGTTCAATATGGAAGTCATGAGCTGCATCTTTGGGGCTTTGTTTCTGGAGAAACCAGAATTACAAAGTGCCGGAGCAAGCTGAAAGTAATTGCTCACCTTGTCTGAGGTCAATGAAGATTGTTTGCACAGGCCTTGTGTTCCAAGAAAGGGGACAACCACGGATTTATCCCATTTCTTCCTGTGCCCAGAATGCGTCCAGCGCTAGACACAACCGTCAATTATTTCTCTTTGATGTGCAAAGCAAACACCCTGTCTTTGTGTTTTTTTCCAGCAGCATGACAGAACATTGTTACATTTGCCAAAGTTCTGAATGGTTTGAATTTTCTGCACTCTTATCTCATTTTGGTGGACAGAGCTACATTTTATCTTCATTTGGTCACACGTTTTGTTGTGTCAACAGCTACAAGCTACAAGCACAAGAAATTAAGAAAAAACCGTTCATTAGGTTTGGTTCTTGAAGACCAACAGGAATCAAAATATTTGAAAGAAAGGTGTTCATCCTCCTACGGAAAGGGAGCGAGAGTGTTTGGAAAACAAGCCGCCAGCCTCAACAAGACTGCAAGATGTACGAATCCACTTTCCTGAATGTTCCACACAAATGGATTTTCCCCGTCAATGTCCCGCCCCACAAACAGAGCTCTGGATGCAGTGCCTCAATTCCAAATTCTGTTCATCTTCAAAGGTCCCCATTCATTCCAAAAAAGGGCCAGATTATGTAGAAACCCTTGCTTGCATGAGGCATCAAGTGCCTGGGGTGGCAAGCAAGCAAGCAACAGAACAGAACACTTGGACTTGTGGGATTCATAGGATAAGAAAAAACTTGAGATGCTGAATGTGCCTTCAGGGGTCCTTCTCCTTAGCCCTCATGAGTTTGCAACCCCTTTTACCTACGTAACTCATAAGCTAATGATTTTGCTTTGTGGTGATACAGAACCTAAAAAGATAGGTCCAGGGACCTGGAGGCAGTTTACTTTGAGTTTGGAT
>JAAUYG010089426.1_pt1 | contig 11906 bp, 6 predicted proteins | sample 7278091 | NCBI WGS metagenome assembly JAAUYG01 (sample SAMN14350201, study PRJNA611818) | marine sediment metagenome | isolation source: surface marine sediment (0.6m) | place: French Polynesia: Moorea | collected 2018-08 | reverse complement strand
CAAAGGGAAACATCAACCGCTGTAACATATTAAATGTGCTATAGTAGCATGTAGCCGCCAAGGTATACGTTAAGTTCACGTTTAATAGGCAAATGTTTTTGATTTCTTGGGTTTAATATTCTACTACACACACTGCCATGATAACATGTAATGTGTACAGGGTTTATTTCTAATTAGAAAACTTATCCTGTCTTTTGTATACTAATGCCGTTTTTATCATACCAGTGAACATTGAGGTGTGTAGATAGGACACCCTTGGGCATCTGACACTCACTTTTAGATACAAATTTTCAGGTGAATGTTGTGAGAGTATTGATCCAGGGTACTCTTTGTATTTGCCAATACACGTCAGTGATCCCTTTTTTTTAATTATAATCAAATTCTGATGAGAAATCTGAACTTTGCAGGTGTTTAATACTATGTTGCGACATATACAAAACTAAGTACATCCGAAAAAAATTTTACGTAAAAAAAAACCACGCGTCGCCGCATCAGTTTTGAACAGATGCCAGGACCAGGAACATAATTATTAGTTTTTTTAGGCCTAACGGCAATAGCAGTAGCATCAGCATCATCAGCAGCAGCAGTAGTAGCAGTAGTGGCGGTGGTGGTGGTGGTGGTGGTAGTAGTAGTAGTAGTAGTAGCAGTTGTTGCTGTTGCTGTTGCTGTAGCAGCAGTAATAGTAGTGGGAGGAGCAGGAATAGGAGGAGGCGGAGGAGGAGTAGGTGGGGGAGAAGGCGGAGAAGGAGAAGAAAGAGCTACAACAGCAGTAGCAGTAGCAATAGTATAAGGAGTAGTGGGAGAAAGACAAATGACAGCGACCTGATTACTAACAACATTGTGAGTGTTAAGATGAGCTGTGTCCAATGTCCACTCTCCTCAGTATGTGGTGGTCAGGACTGGCAGCCGGATGGAGGAAGGCACCTGTGTTGTGGCGGTGACACAGACCACGCCGAGGTCTACAGCACTATCGCCGAATTCTGCTGTAAGGATCGGGTCTTTCCCAAAAAGCCGGGTAAAGCCCACGTCGTAAAAGACTGGATTTGCTGCGAGGACGATAACAAAATGCATCTCTCGGTAAGAGGCAAGAACGACTCCTGCTGCAAGGGCAATGCGTTCTGCCACGACGAGGAGTTTTGCTGTTCAGATGGACGAATTATGAAGCGCAGGTACCCGTTGTCAGAACCAGGAAGATCATGGAAAGGCCCCGTTGAGGGGCTGGCGTGCCAGCAGGAAAGCAACTGAACACACGGAACCAACGGAGTTCGCTATATTTAGCTAAAATAAAAGTCACTAAAGGCTGCCAAGATAAATATTTAATTGAACGATTCGGACATTTATATTGCCATGCAATTTAATTCATGTCGATTAAATACTCTATACTGCATCATTGGCTTGACATTAAAACACTAAGTGAGCATTAATATGTTTTTTGTTTTCCATCTTTTTTTTGTTAATAGGACATGTTCTGGCTATCTGTTTTGCCTTTTACTCTCCTGTCATTGATTGTCCACCTTTTTACATCTCAAAACCGACACGCGACTGGCAGAAACTCGTGCCAGATTCCTGCTTTTTTCGAACAATCTCAAATGTTTGAGAAGAGCCGCATCCATAGGCAAGTCAGTATGCGTCCTGGTGTTTATATACCGGATGGGCAACTGGGGAGCTTGAGATGATTACGTCAAATGGCTGACATAGTTATATAGCTGACATAGACATATTAGTTATGCTTTTTATCTGGAAAATAATCAAGTCAATGGCTAAAGATAAGGAACCAGAGAGCTCGAGACATCATGTCAAGATCTTCAGGTAAAAATACGCAAAACTGCTTAAAGTGAGACATCGAGGAAAATACCTCATCTTAAAACTGTGAAAGAATGAGGTGTGATCTCGGGTTCTTTGTCTCAACATTTTGAAGAATTACCTCAAGATAAGACCTTATATAAATAATATATCAAGATCTTGAGAGAATATTTCGCAATCCTGTCTGGAGATCTCGCGATGGTGATCTCAAATGTCGCTTACAATTAAAATAATCTGCTCTTAGTGCCCCTTTCCGTATATAATGTGATGACGCGTGGGCAAGGAGATGAAAGTTCCCTAGACTGGACTCGAGTTCCCAACCATTAATCTGCAGCCGAAGGTTGCCACTTGGGATCAGCCCTGATATATGATTAGTTGTTATCAGTTACACTCACCAAAAACGTGCACGTGATTCACTGGAAAAGTAAATGGGTTTACGCAGGTCACGACATAAACCCTAGGAGTTGCTAGAACAAATGTACATCTACAGGAGCAGTATATCAGATCAGAGATAAAAAAAGTGTAATATGTCACTAATTGAGATGTTTTACACCACCGCCCGTGGTGCTAGCAGAGGGCCAAAAAAACACACTAACGACTGTCCTTACGGAATCCTGTTCGAACAGGTTTTATTTTTTTTCCTAACGGGATTTTAACACAGGGTTTCCTATGCATCATTTGCTAACGGGATTAGCTTTTCACGGAAATCCCATTCGCACTGGAGCTGCCAACACTTCCTTAATAGCAAACAATCATAATCTACAGGTACCCCCGAAATTATCTTCATTGTGCTTCTCACCCCAATGTAGCCCACCCCGACTGGCTGACTAAACTGGTCCACTATAGCCTATCATGATTCGTCGCATGATGGCTCACACAAAATTACCCGATGGCGACTAGTAGTCATCATTGCCACCTTTTAGCTGATCACACATAATAAGGATACTCTGCCCACTTTAGTCAACCTTGGCTAGTGACACCCTTCAAAGTTTAGCCAACACAGTAATCTTCCCACTTTAGCCAATGTTCCGTAATTGGCCCAGTTTAGCCAACACTCATACTCGGCCCATTTTAGCCCAACGTAGTGCGTCCTGGATCGGGTTAATGCCTCACCTTAGTTCTCTCAGTGCAGATTTTCAGCCCAGGGTTGTATCAGGCATCAAAGAGCTGATCAAAGCGTCGGCAGCAGCTTTGAGGTCACATTCATTCAGCAAAACAGGGAGTCAATGATGGTATCCCTTGAGACCTTGGTTTTACCTGCAGCATTTTGAGGTTGAAGACTATCACATGATGCTAATTCCTACACATCAGTCTCTTTAAACGTCTGCCAACACTGCCGAAAACACAAGTTTAAACAGAGTGGGGTAAGCACAAATTCCCTTTTCACTCCACTAGAGACTGAGAATGGTGCAGAGGTCTCTCCGTTCCTTCTACTCTGGCCAGCACACCGCCATAATAAAACTGACGTATGATGGCGATCAACTTTCTTGCTCAATCATACTTGGCCATGATTGTCCACAGACCCTCCTTTCTGACTGTGTCTACAGTGTACTACTACTGCTGCTGCTGCTGCTGCTGCTACTACTACTACTACTACTACTACTACTACTACTACTACTACTACTACTACTACTACTACTACTACTACTAATAATAATAATAATCAAAACAATAATATATCTCATCGTTGATTATTTCAATTTCTGCGTGAATTCTCTTGATATAAAAGAATGAATTTATTGCTATTTGGGTCTCAATTCTACAAAATCTGTACAGGTTTGTAAGCCGCCAGGAGGCTAGGCGAAACCCCTAATCTCTACAGTGGAATATTTTATTATATTCGTTCCAAATATAGTCTTTGAGAAGGCCGATCGATGGCACGATCTCGCTTTGTCCGTTTCCCGCCAATTCTCAATGTTGACCGGTCCCGTTTGGCGGGTCTCCCGCGTTCACCGGACGCACGCAGACAATGCCTCTTATTATCCTAACTAGCAGGGTCTCATTTCGTAGGTGTGGAGTTTTTTTCATACAGCCAAGCGGAGCAAATAAACCCGGGCCCAAAGTGTATCGACAGCCCGCCGGGGGTAATGAAAGGGCTGGTAATACCGGGTTGTATCGGTGAGGTAGGGGGACTTGATATAAAAGGCGAAGTCCTAACTCTGGGAATCATAGGCGTTGCCGGAAATATCGATCTGTAAGTTCGGGACAAGTACCGATGCCTCGGTAAGAGGGCATTAGCGCGGTTCTGACAAGGGTTTGGGGTGTGAACCTCCACTTGGGCGACTCCTAGTCGCCATGGCAGAGGCTCTGTCGGCTTTGGTCGCAGATCAACGAGTGAAGCCTCGCTATATTGCCAGCAATGGCAGACGCTCAACTTTTTTAACACGACAATCGACAGCGTCCCCATTAAAATGGATTGCATTGCGATCTCCACAAGCACTAGTTTATCAAGTTTGTTTTAGACTTATAGTGACGCACTGTGTGGCTTGTCACAGGCAAAAAAGTCATCTTTCCTTTTTGTCCTTATATAGAGTGGCATAAAAGTCGTTTTGTGACCCTCTGTCGCTACTGGTGTATCAGCATTTTTCGCATGCGTGTATACTTGGAACTGCAGCCCTTAATTATACAGCAGCTTGAGCGCCCGCAATATAATCCATTCAGATCTGCAAGCCGCCTTTATGGCACCGACAGAACCCGAAATCAATACTGTAACACCTATGAAAATGTTTACTTGAAGCCGGAACAAACAAGATTTTCCAAAGCCTGCTCCGCAGAGTTTTGACAAAGAGGTGGTGGCTATTTTTTGAAGGCGTGATTCCTGTAAAGAGACGTGGAAATTGACGCACGATCGATGAAAGTGTGATGTGGGGTATGCGGTTATTATGCGAAGCTATCGAGGTTACAGAATTCAATGGCAGTAAGGACTTGTCTTGAAAGACACTGTAAAATTTGTATGCAAGGTATCTATATACTTGGTGTTATATGACCGTATGCCACTGGGTATAGTGTTGATGGGTTTAATATCAAATACACCAATCCATTCGGAGTGGATTTCATGAGCTTGGCATGTACATAATGCATAATGTAGGACTGATCGGTTGTCGAAATACATGTAGTACATGTATTATGGTGTTATAACCAAGTAATTAATTAGAAATATTACATTTGCATGTATGTCTGTTAACACAAAGGGTGATTATAAATATTGCATCAAATATCTTTCAAAAAATAATATTTTGAATATTTGGCTCTGTGGACTGCTGTAGTTATTACAGGCACCGGTCTTATAGATACTACATGTACTTCCGCTGCCTAGACTTGGACCAGGTGCGTGTAGTCCATCATACTGCAATGTTGCGTGATGCCTCTCCGTTATATCAGCGCACAATAATAGTCTAAAACAATCAATTGTCCCCCGTGTTGTACATATATGTGTGTACAACATGTGCAATTTAAAAGACTATGAATGATCAAATCGCCCCTTTCCCCCATTTTGCAGACCTCTACTTAATGTTAAGACGAATCTTGCAGTGTTCTCCTGGCGTGTTGTAAGTATACATGTATCTCTGTGCACATTAGGCTTACGTATATTGTATGTAGGAATTTGGGCCTAAGTACCCAGCGTGAAACCTAAACGACCATCGTTATTTTCAATTAACTGGTTCTCATAATAGCCCAAATATAATATATCGGCATAAGAGTTGCACAAAGACGCATCCATTTTGTACATTGACATCTGAGCTACAGTATCACTGCGTGCACGAGACCTGTTCGTTGCATTTTGGGTAGGGGTGGCTCAAAGACTGTATATTTTATATTTGCGAAGTGCCCAAGTGAGGTGTCCCGCGAATTAACTATCAACTGCAAAAATAAATAGGAATGTCCTATATAGAAGATAATTCCATACATTCTAAAACGCCTGATTCCTCATACCAGCGTGAGTACGCAACCGTAACGAGCATGGAAGACTCATGTTCTTAGCTAGTGCTGCACCTGCAATGTACATATATACTTTTTATGTACATGCAGTTCATTCTAAAAATTTTGTGTTAAGACTTTTATTGCCACATCTATCAGCTGGCCCATGATTTGGCAAGATATTATTAAACCTGGCCATTTTACAAGGTTCAATAGAACTTTTTTTTATCCAAAATAACCCTCCGGCGTTCCCCAGCCGTTATTTCAAATTCTGTCCAAATTAACCGTCCGGCGTTCTACAGACGTTATTTCAAATGCACTAGTTTCCGCTGCGCGTGATTGATCACCGACACGATTTGGGTGGGTGTGCTTTGTGGCTTAATAAGCTACGTTGTGACGTCATGTGCTGCTATTTTGCTTCCCGTCGCAGTCGCTGTGCTAAGATTTGGGCACAGACGGCCACTAAGGCCGTGCGGAATGTTATACTAGCGGACAGTGGGCATTTCAGAATCCTTCTTGAGCTTCGTATTGTGATTCCATTGCGGTCTATTGCTCGGAGTGAAGGCTCCTATAAATGTCGCTCGGGAGAAGACTTTCATCAGTCACACCGTTCCCAGTCTCGTTTTCACTCGCCGATGCATTTCCGGTGTCGGCACAGACACAGACGCTGTGATCGATGATCTTTCCGGAGCAACTGGGCCCTAACCGGAAGTTAGCTCTGTCCGACGGACAGTCGAACTCGAGACGTTGGAGTCGATGCTCTTGTTTAGTGGGACTCTTCATTGTCAGGTCCATTGGTCCCCAGTCCCGTATTACTACTAGAGATAAAAAACAGATACATGTATAAGCCCAGAATTGCTTACCTTGTCTTTATGTCTTTTATGTCATGTCTTTATGTTGCAGACCCATATCTAGCTCTTGTAATATATGGCCAAGTGGTTCCCAAATAGCCTACTACTGTAACAGTATTTTGCAAATATCGCAGTCAATAGACACAGGAAATCTAGACCAAACGGTAACACTGTACATACATACATGTATACATACGCACAAAAGGCATTCCTTAGAGAAGGTTCTACCACATTCTTATTAAGGCAAGACACTTTATCAGGGAAGTGACTCCTATCCCGTCCTTTAACTTCTTTTACATGCCCCTAGCGCCTAAAATATCATCATGTCTATAAAGTGCAGAAGTCGCATCTGTCATCTCTACTCCTAACGACAATGTCTGACCCTTCTGCCCAGACACCAGAGTCCAGCATCACGAACATCGCCAGGTCAAAAAGCGAGCGTAAGCCTGCACGAACACAGCTCCCAACCATGACCAAAATTGGGTTTAAGCGAGTGCCCGTTTTGGGGGATGAGGGCGTTTTGGGACGTCGGGGTCCATAGTGGGCATTGGATCCTGGATTACAGAGCCACTACCCTCCCTTCGCCTATGTCGCCAGTATGTCTCCCAGATGGCGGAGCCTAAGGAAGGGGGAGACAAAACCAAACAGGCCTCTTTTTGCAGAATCGGAAATCCTACTTGTCCAAAGCCATCACATTAGAGTGGCTCAGTCCTTCTGTCTCTCTCTGCCTCCCCTGCTGAATTATTTGCCTTTATCCTTTTACAATGACCCAACAGAAGCAGAAGACCCGAGTCTCTCACACGAATGCGTCTCCTTATACCTGCTCACTGCGAGGGAAGTGGAACTGTTGCGTTGGAGAACGACCAGTTGCATGGAATAAAGGGCATGCCGAGAAACCCGGGAAGCCGAGATATATTTGCTGAAATTGGCATGGAAATTCAAGACATCAAATGCTGGAAAATTTCACACTTGTAATCTTGTACATACTACTAGTATAGTAATCTTGTGGTGTTGTCGATTTGGTACATCCAGTTTCCTATTTTGTTTTCTTGTAAGTTTAATGTCTTGCCAAAAGCTAATTTTAATTATTTTCTGATACGACCATGTAATATGTGTTTTGCAGAGGTGCCGTTCGGACAAATGGGCCTAAATTTGATATCGAAGCTCGGAAGCTGCGTATAAACCTTAGTTCCACTGTCTTACGACGAGATGAAAGTGGAGCCTGTCTCTTTGTGAGAAAAGGTTTTACAGTCGAATCTCTACATTTTAGATTTGCATGTGACAGAAAGAGTTGAATGTCAGTCGAGCATGACATCCGTTCGAGACAATTGTCTCAAAGAGTTAGCAGAAAGAAATCTAGATGTCCAAATTTCGAAGATCTGTTGTCGCGTCTATTGCACTAGGTTCAAGTGTATGTCCGCATTTAGGTGTCCCTCTCGCAGCAGGGGTTCTCTATGGTGGCGTGCAGAAGCAATAAGCGTAATTACGGAATCCAATGCCACATGTAGCTGTCCGACGTCTAATCTTACCAGCCAGTGTCTCTAAGGTTTGTATAGACCTAAAGTATCGGACATTCTACGCGAACCGCTGGCGTCAGCACAGTAGTTCGGGTAGCAGATTCGGCGTGCATGTCGTTAGGGTGTGTATAGAACGCCCTTGGGTACGTTTGCATGAAATCCCTCAAGTCCAGTTTAGAAAGGAAAAAATCGTTGCGACAGGAGGACACCCCGCCCGCTAACAAATTCTCTCATGTGGCATCCAGAATAATATGTTATCAGCAAATATATGTATAACGTAGAGGTCTCATACCATGCAACATATAAGTGACCTTGACTTTGACCTTTCAATTAAGGCCACCTAAGGTCGAATCTGATACTGCTATTGGTCTCCTCATATATCATTTCCTATTAGTGGCATATATAGATATATAGATGCAATATATTCCACAACGCGGCTCCTTTGCGAGATATAGTATTCGAAATCTGAGTGACCTTGACTTTGACCTTTCAAGACCACTCAAGGTCAAATGTGAATGTGCCACTGAGCTCCCGATATATGCTTTCCTATTATTGTTTGAGAGTAGCATATAACACATAAGTTGGCTCCTTTACGAGGTATAAGACTTCCAAATCTGTGTGACCTTGACTTTGACCTTTGAAGGTACTCAATATCACATGTGACTGGTCCATTGGACTGGGCATGTATGGTTTCCTATCAATTATCTGCTCCTTTATAAGAAATACGGCTTTGAAATTTGAGTGACCTTGGCTTTGACGTGTCATGGTCACTCCAGATCAAATGTGACCGTGCTATTAGACTCCTTATACACCGCTGACAAATGTATGGTTTCCTATTAATGTTTAGTAGTAACATAGGGCCTAACTATGCTGCCTTACAAGATATAAAGCTTCTAAATTTGAATGACCTTTCAAGATCACTCAAGGTCTAAATGTAATGGTGGCATTGGACTCCCCTCATATGATTTCCTAATAATGTTTAATAGCAACATATATGGGCAAACTCGGGGCCTAACTTGGCCCCTTTACAAAATATAAAGCTACAAAATTTGAGTGACCTTGACTTTAACCTTTCACGATAACTCAAGGTCAAATGTAATGGTGACATTGGACTCCCATTGGACTTCTTTACAATATACGAACATACAAGATCTGAGTGACCTTGAGTTTGGCATTTCAAGGTCACTAAAATTCAAATATGCCCTTGCATTCCGCATATATGATTTCCTATTAGTGTTTAATAGTAAGATAGAACCTAACTCCTGCTCCTTTACGAGATATGAGGCTTCAAAATCTGACTGACCTTGACTTTGACATTTCAAGGTCAAATTTGATGCCGCCACTGGGCTTCCCATGTATGACTTCCTATCAGTGTATATTAGTAACTACATCTCTGCCCCTTAACGTTTAGCTGTTGTAACCACTCAGAAAATTTTCTCCTAACACTTACCATTTAGGCCAAAGTTTCGCACCCCCACAGCCACCCTTACTTCGTCCTGACTTAGAGCGAAGACTCCCACCAAAATCAAGTTGATTGTTGAAAAATTACGGCGATTTCAATGTCAGCCGAGCTGACCATTATCCCCAGTTTTTGATATGTCATAAGGGCAGTTCCTTTGTTTGATTGCTCTTAAATTAACAAGGATACCTCTGATATTTGTCTTTATATGAAATTAACTTTAAAATGTATATTGTATAAAATATATTGCATATGGCAGTACGCCTGTACACCATACATGTATATGCACGTAGTAGGACTCCTGGCTGGTTTGCGCTCGGTCTTTCTGTAATGGATATATGATTTGTACAAAATGTCATTTCCATGGTTTCGGGGTACTTGAAGTGTATTTAAAATTTCGGTTTCTCGATTTCTGTCCCTCGATTTCTTTTTACGTATCCTGCGTCCACCATTGCTATGGGAAACACGTGCACGTACATATTGCCAATTTGATTCAGAAAAGTAGATTGCACTGACTCTATTAATATCGACATGCTGCCAATTAAGGGCATGAAAGGAACTGTAACGATTCTAATACATGTGAACACACATCGGACAAGTAACAATTTGTTAGCTTGTATTCGACAGGAAATCGAAGTGTTTTACATGCTCAAGATTGCTGCTTAATTCTGGTAAGAACGAATACTACTTTTGATCAATAAGGTCTGTCAGGGAATTATAACAAGAGATCCATGGACCGTGACGACCGCTTGACGCAGGTAGCGGGTGTGGCCATTGAAAACGTTACACAAAACTGCCATCGCACCAATTTTAAGACAAGTGCCCAAATGACCCCAAATGAAATTGAATACTACAAGGTCAAAGTACCCGACATACAAATGTATGCTACTAATATCCATGTATCTCATATTTCAGTGCGTTCGTTCTACAAGCCGTTTTTGACTTAGTCAGTTTTGAGACAGTGCACTAAATGACCCCAGAATGACCTTGACAACTACAGGATAAAAAGTGCCCCATTCATGCATTCCAAAATGCAGTCATATTCGCTCTGTGACCAACTATTTTCGAGCTAGATTGACACAGAAAATCTCAAGAACCTAACAAGAACTTTACTCTGTCAAAGGACCCATGGGCAAAGCTTTCACAGTGTCATTGCGGCGGTTTGAGAACTGGGAAGAATAGCGTTTTGAAATTTTCACTACCGTGTGCTCCGATGTCGACGAAAAAAAAAGGCAAACAAAATCGTTAACATTCAGAAATTTTTTTTTTTAAAAATTATTCTGGAGATATTGTGGATGTGTACCTTTGCATATCATATGGCCTTAATTCGCTTGACGGTTGTAGAGAAAACGCATTTTCAAGACGGCAAGGGACGTTGACGGAGGCACTATCTCTGCTGACACGGTCATAGAGAGCTAAATGTCCAATAAAAATTACTTATTCCATATTAAACGTCCTTGTATAATACTTGAAGTACATGTAATATATGGGTATAGTTCTTGCCGGTTGACCTTTAACATTAAAGCACATGTCTAGAAGAATTGTGTATCGAATGCTGCCTACACCCCCACCCCCACCCCCCTTCCATCGCGTAACCCTTGTAGCAGCAAACGCCACATTTCCCTCACCCCTCCCTTCCATCCTCTGTCCCTCTCCAAGACGCAAGTCCCGCCACTGCTTGTCGGTTTTTTAGGGACGGTCGCCTCTTCCTTGGTAAATTTAAAACTGATGGCCCGATAAATCGGACAGACGGGCGCAAGTGGAGCTGGGACCCAGGGAATGGAATGGAAGCGGAAGATGCTCGCAGAGGTGGATTCTTAAAGACTGGTGACGACCGCCTAAACTCGGAGACTCTCGGTCTTTGCGGGGGGGGGGGGGGGTGTTCTGGGGACACGAGATGGACCGAGGGGACAAAGCTGGAAGGGCAGGAGAGTGACATGTTAAGGGAATTGATCAGGAGTTACGACAGTTTGAACGGAGTTTCTTTTAGAACATTTCTAAAAAGGGCAGTTGTCAGGGATTCTGTTGCCAGTCACGAGTGGTGCCACTATTACTGTTGTTGCTGTTTGTGCTGGTTCTGCTGGTGGTGGTGGTGGTGCTGGTGCTCCTCTTCATACTACTACTGCTGCTGTTGCTGCTGCTGCTGCTGCTGCTGCTGCAGCCGCCGCAGCCGCCGCCGCTGCCGCAGCCACTACCACTACCACCACCATCACCACCACTACTACTACTACTACTACTACTACTACTACTACTACTACTGCTGCTGCTGCTGCTGCTGCTGCTGCTGCTGCTGCTACTACTACTACTACTTCTACTGCTGCTGCTACTACTACTATTACTACTACTGCTGCTGCTGCT
>JAAUYG010176656.1_pt1 | contig 11907 bp, 3 predicted proteins | sample 7278091 | NCBI WGS metagenome assembly JAAUYG01 (sample SAMN14350201, study PRJNA611818) | marine sediment metagenome | isolation source: surface marine sediment (0.6m) | place: French Polynesia: Moorea | collected 2018-08 | reverse complement strand
ATTCATTTTCTGTGTTCAGGCTACATCAGCCGATAAATGGAAATAACACTAAAGTACCACTGTTGAATCGATACTTACCATGTATAACTAGAAATGTCTAGAAATGTCTAACCCCTCAAAGTTAAAAGTATACACATGTTTTGTACACTTAACAACAGATTTATGTCTTTTACAACACAGTCTCATGTTTACGGATTTGAATTACCGATAGGTGTCTGCTAAAACATCAATGATAGTGCAGAGCTTGGATGAGCAGCTTTCCATAATTACTTTAGTTCTCTTCCATAGTAAATCCAAGGCTTAAAAGATACATGTACATGTAAATGAGGGTTGCCAATTACTATAGATGCGACTATTAAAAATTTGTGTACTGGAAGATTTATATTTAACAAAAATCAAATATTAAACTCAAATAAAATGCCGTTTTACTGAAATGATACAGCAAGCACAATCTATTTCCATAGCAATTAATGCATACGTGAATTTAGCAGCTTTGTATATGCATCTCCCGGGATGCATCTTCACATGACCATTTAAGATACTGGTAAATGCTGTTTAAACAATCACATGGTAAGTTTCTCTTATAACAAAGTGGCTGTGAACGTATGGCAACATATGTACATGTACCTGGTAATACAATGCAAACTCCAGTATTAAATTTTTTTGCTCAACTTGTGACAACCTGACATTATCACTAATATTATCACAAAGTTACCCTTTGCCGTGAATCAAAAAATTAATTATAGTTTTTGTTTTCTGCAAGAGAAGAAAAGATTTGACAGAATATAATGACAATATGAACCGAAAAGCTTCCTTAGTTTCTGCTTGTAGGACTTGAGTGATGTCACTTCAAGGTCGTGAATGATGTGCTAGACAACAAATTACTGCTGTAGTGACACCTCTGAGTTCAGATCAATCCACATTTTGTAGAGCGACACTCATCAGATCACTGCTTTAAATTGTCCTATGCTTCTTGAAGTCCTGTTTCAACAGATTATGCAAATTCTTTCACAACTTATGTTCCTTAGAAGTGGCAACACAAATAAATATGAAGTCACTCACTTTTTTTCACATCTTATCACGGAATTATATAACTTAAAGAAAAAAAATTATTCTTAGAATTTCTGACTGTGCTCTTTACCAAGACTTGTTTCCTGTGTTTCATATTTTGAAGATATAAATTCAACAGTAATATTGAACTAAAAAAAGTAAACAAGCGGTTGATTCAAAGCTGTGCAACTGTGCTGACCACCACCACCAGAAATACCACTTGTATTATTAAACTAATGTTTATAAGCAGGTAATCTAAAGTAGATGACTCAAGTTTAACTGCAGCAGATGTGATGAACTTTTTACAAAGTTATATGTGATGAACTTTTTACAAAGTTAATCAACCACTTTATGAAAAAAAAATATATATATATACAGCCCGACTCCCTTAGGTATGACATATGCTGCTGCACTGTACTGGTGCATATGGAAGGGTTGGGTTATTAACCCCTTCTGATTGCAGCCATTTTGACAGTAGCAATAATACCAGTCTTGTGGCAGCTACTGCCACAGTCAGAAAATACCGGTAATGGTGGACTGACATCCAGACAAAAGATTACAAATAATTATTTCCTCTAATTAGAAAACAAGAGGAGAATGACAGACAGTAATGAGCCCAACACCAGGACAGGTCTATGGAACAAATCAGTCCTGACCCGACGGCTATTAAATCGCACTTTGATAATGGCTGGCAGTCTGAAAACTGTAACTTTCCCAGGGCCTGGTGCCAGGGAATATGGACTCTGTGATGGGTACATGTACGTGTGATTGTGCAACCACACAGAATCTGGCTCAACTATAAATTTGATAATATCTAAATGGCTGATTACACTGGTAATGGCGATGCTCTGTGTGGAAAAATACTCTGGTACAAATGTTTAATAGGCAGATGTGCTGTTTTATGAAATAACACCATGGTCAAAAAAACGTTTGCATGAAATACATACATGTATCACTTGCATCAGTTATTTAATCAACTTTAGTAGCATACATTCCATTCCTGTATGTAATACTGAACCACTGCTGTCCATAAATACAAGAATTATTATCAAATATATGTATATTCATGTACATTTACAGCAGAACCTCAGTTTCCAACCAACTCAGAATTTTAAGGCCATCCACAGTAAAGACCCCTGCCCAGCAGTAACAAAAGTGAATTTGCAGTGCTTATAGTACTATCGGAACACTACTTCACAATTAAAAGCGGTTACAAAAGTCCTATGGGTGGTCTTGACCCCGAGAGTCCATTGAATATATTACAGAGAGTATGCTGATTCTTAATTCTTTGAAGATCAGAATTTAAGGATTCACTTGTCTCTGAAATCAAATAAAACAATAAACATGGTTTTTTTGTTTTTTTTCTTTTTAACTAGCGCAATGCGCCCCAAGTAGCCACCTTTTACTACCCATGTCCATCTTACTCCTGAAAAAAAGCGCATTCAAGAACGTTAACTTGTAGGCATGTATAACATAAAACAAGCCCACAACAGACATTCAGTGACAACAGCTGAATGCTTTATATTTTATTAATATCACACTAACTGACTAGTAACATTCTCAGTACCAGGTATAGTAATATTTACCCGATTCAAATCAAGCTATACATACTCTTCCCTCGAATTACCCCTACTGGGTTTGCACTGCGTTGCCAGTGCCGAGGCAACAAACTAAAGAGTAGCGTGAAGAGAACGAATCCATGTCCTTGCGAGGGGGTACTGGCTGATAACCACACGCCTCCGAGGCTCTGCCGGCCGATGTGGTTTTATGACATGCATGCATAATTTTGGAAGTCTGCACGCGCAGCCACGAACCCCCGGTCAATAACCACGCCGCACACTCACTCCTTTCGCAACTGACCACTTTTCGCAGCCAGATCACGCGGGGGAAACCCGTCCCGGAAGCGGCGCAAAACAATAAGCTTCGTCGATAAAACAGGCAAACCTTACTTACCATTGCTTACCAGACACCGTTGGCTTCCTTTTCAGTTCGTGTGCTGTATCCCGGCTGTATTTCAACACTGCCGACGAACTACTATATAAAGCACCCCGATCTTTAGGCCCGGGTTTTTAGGAGGCTGTCTGCTTTATATTATGCGGATTATATCTCTCCAATGTAAAACTGCTCTGGGGAAAACCACTTTATAAGGTTATTTCACTAACGGTTCAACCCAACAAGCACGCGCGACCGACTCTAATGTATCATGCCTGGATCGATAAACAGGACAATATTAGAATTTTCTCTTCTGGCCGACAGTCAGCCTTCGCTCCCACGTGGGTGCTAATTACTTTCACGGTAATTAACTTACGTGCCTGCCCGGTCGTCAGTCTGGCTTTCCTGCTAGCGCGAAAAGCCAATCCATAATTCACCAGTCGGGCCTTCGCTCAGGCCTTCCTACAGATATTTTATGGGCCTGGAGCCAGCTTTCTGAACCAGCTCGTGGGGTGATAATATGTTATAAACGAAAGTAAAAGGCTCAGTTCTAGTCAGGGAGGCCAGTCTTCTGCTAAGCTGACAGAGCTTTAAAATCTACCTAACAAGACTTGTCAGTCACTTACCGATGTGCCATTGTTCACATCTGATAGCCCTCAAACGCCACATGCACATTTCCAACGGCTACATTTCTCGCTTCACCCTGTAGGCCACAGCCTATATTAACCCAGCGACCGAGGTGTTTCATGCTGCTAATTAATTATTCAAAAATTAATTGCGGTTTCGATGCGCATGCTTCATATTTATTACGGTTCGCGTTGGATTCTGGGAAAAATATGGCTGCCAACGTGGTTGTCCGTTCTGATGGCAACGTTCGATGTGACCTGTGCTCTTTATTCCTCATATTTATGGACTAAAGGTACTGTAACTTGACGAAGACATTCATATAGAGACATTTAAGAGCGAAGGTTCGTAAAAATACAGTATAATTATTTCAAATTGAAGATAAATGTTTCGGACGACGAAAAAATCAATACCGGACGGAACAGAGAGATGACTGGTGGAGTGCACGTTTTCCAAGTACGACTTTCCCGCCATTTCTCATACACTGCCGCGCGAAGTGGACTGTTAGTAGTTGGTCACACGTGCGTTACACGCGTTTGTCATAGCACGTGCCCCGTACCCCCCAACCGGACTTGAGAACTATTGTAACAGGTTACCTTCAATTATCCTCCATAACCATCAACTTTGTAATTGTCACATAGAAAAAAAATATAAAACTTATTTTTTATTTAATTCCAACTTTATGCATGTAGGTTTTTTATTGGCTTGCTCCGTTTGTTAGGGGCATACTTCGTATAAATAATATTGATAGAAACTTTATTCACACTTTCAACACATTTTAGCAATACTATAGTTTACATCGAGATATTGTACCTGGTAAGCTGAAAATGTCTGTCATCCAGATAGAACAATTGTCTAACAAGCTGGATGCCTTTAAAAAACTACATTGAATAAAATGAAACCATATTTTTAAGAAATATTCCTTCACAAGTTTTTTTAAAAGATTTGACAGTTTTACTATCCTTGATATGTGGTGGTAATGAATTACATAGTATGGCACAAGTGATTTTGATGGATTTAGACTCTATATATTTTTTTTTGTTTTCCTTAAATGTATCTGCTTTCTATTTCTTGTAAATATGTTATGAATATTTTCTCTACTTAAGTGATAGTCAGGAAAAATTTCTGGCAAGTTCCCATGCTGATGATTATGTACAAATGTTAATTGAAAAAGTGAAGCAATATCTGTTATTTGTAGAAGGTTGTGTAGAAGTTTATTAGGGGTATACCCATCTTTGTTGTATAGTGTTTTCAGGATTCTGTTCTGCATTATGCATCGTATAATCTTCTGTGTTCTCCTCTCTTAACAATAGCTTATTATCTTATATATCTAATGCATCTCTATCAAATGTAATAGTATCAATTAAACAAATTAAGAAGTTAAAATGACTGGACTAAACTTTCAGTCTTACTCCACAGGTATTTTTGAAAAACATGTACATGTATAATAACCACCTTTTTATACATAATTTGCACATGGTTGTATGTATATTTTGTTGCATCCAGTTTCACCACCGTTTGGATATGTATTTTTGCTTGGTGGTCAATTCTTTTACAGGTATAATTAGAGTTAGGCCATATAAAATTAATTTCTTGTTTCCAGTCTCCCAGTGGCTTAACTGCCTATGTGCACATAAGCACTAGGTGTACCTTTTTGCTCCAAAATTGTTTTAAAATTACCATAGACCACCTCTCAGACACCCCTTTAAAGGGCTCCGTGCTTACCAATAACATGTCACTATGCCCCTGTCTCCACCCATGTCATACCGGTATATTTAATTTTGGAGTTGCTTGCATCCTTTCATTTTCACTTTCTGCATAAAAAAAAATGAAATGTATCTGTCTGGACATTTCTTTAAATTATTTTAGACTTTGTATTATCATTTTTTCCCTACTCATTCATGGAACTATATAGCAGCAGATATTTCTGCTATTTAGATATTTCACTTACTATCGTGAATTTTTTTTGTAACAGGTTACCTTCACTCCCCAAAGTGAATTTTTTTGTTGTTTTTTTTAAAACAACTGATTTTTTTTTCTAGTGAGTTCATATGAGGTTAACCACGCACCTTTGGTTGAAAGGTTAAAGTATTATATGGGGATAAGGGAGGTCCAATGTTACAGTTTGGCTTGTGGTCATGCAATAACATCATCTAACTGGCCAAGTGACTTAAAAATAATTGCGAACACCTCAAGAACCAGGGGGCCTGGGCCAGTGGCTGTTTGGTAGTCAGGTGCAAATACCGGTATCTGTACATGTAAATCATGAGTTTATGTATGGAATCACTTGGCAATCATGTATGTGGCTTTTATCAGTTATAATAGTTATTTAGGAGAACTACTGGTAACTAATCTATAAATGGTTATTGTTGGCATTCCACTTGGCATGGAGGTAGGCATGGATGAACTAATGGTGTAGAACAATTGGTAATTCAGTCATAATACTTCACCCAAAGCTTAATAGAGCTAAACCTAATCCAACTCCAACAGCTTTATCTAAGCTAGCAAAACATGCCCCAACACACAGCTTGCCAGTAAATATTTGGTGAATGTGTGGTTAACTACCTATAATTTACACCACCAGTTAACTTGCTTTAGGATCTTGTTCAGTAGTTCTTGTGTAGGTAATACATATATTTGTCCATTGGCCCACTGCCTGTGGTCTGTAAAATCACCCCTAAAACAGTAGCCAAAATGACAGGTGCATCTTCTTTTTCCACTTCTTGACGTCCACACCTCAAGCAAGCCCCCAAACTATTAATTTTGAGAATGTACATTACAGCGTTTTATATTTAGCTACTGCAAATAAAAGGAATGCATTTAATTACTACATGTAGCATGCAGTAATGCTGATGACCGTGTACTACAAGTTTTGATCTCTAACTGGGAAGTATTTCTGGATTGGGATATGACACATATGAGTGTGGCAGAGAATTCCTCAGCGCTTTTCATTTTCTTCCATTGTCTGCGGCCACAGATGCACACAATAACTACAGCCAAGTCCACGTTAATGGTCACAAATGATGAACCTAGTGGGAGTATGGAGCTTGTACTGATGACAACATTCATTCCAGAACATGCAATTTGGGATTATTACTTTGGTTCTTTTTCCGCTTTTCAATCTACATCCGTGAAGATCCCGTGGTAAATGCGTTCACAGTCTGCAGAGGCAGTTGTGCTGCTGATTCCAAAATAAAAGCCGAGAGAAAAAAAAGAGGGGGCTTCTCTTTGACTGTATTTTGTCCCTGGGCAAATTCGGTTTTCCTAATGAGCCTGTTTGAGATTCCTTGGCGGCTCACGCTTTCGAGAACACCAGTAATAACATGTGGTTCTATCAAATAGTGCTAATTTCTTCACTTCCCTGGAATTTCTCAAACTGATTAGTTCCCTTCAAAATTTATGGTAATGCGGGTAATTTTCCATCTTCCTCAGCCAACAGCTTTGAGCATTCCGTGTCAGAATTATGTCAGGTTCGGAGACAAATTGCTGGAAATCCCGCAGCAAAAGATGTTTGTGTAATTGTCCTTTGAAGGGAAATGAGATGCTCCGCAGTCACTACTGTGCCACAGCCAGGCCGCGAGAACAAGATGAGGGGAAACGGGAGAGAGAAAAAACAGAGGGAAAAAAGAAGGTATGTCAGTGGGCTGATCAGAAACTCTGTCAGTGCAGAAGTTGCCCAGGCCGATTGTGAGACAATGGGATTGGAAGATAACCAATATGACCAGACACAATTTGTGCCATGAAGTGAGAATATCCTTTTTCATGTCATTTTGGCATATTTTTCACATTCCTATTATACACTTTGTACCCCGTAAGGAAAACAAAACAACCAATACTTGCAGAATGTAGTTACATTATTACTGCATCTGTTCAACTCCCTCTATATGAATGGTTTTCAATGGTCATATGTGTGAATGTACAAGTCACGTACAAATGGAAGAGGACACGTGTTGGACACATGCATGTACAGTATGTATTTATCCAGGATTGCCAATATAAACTGATGGAAAAGATGGCAGTACTTTGGTCAAGAAAACATTACTGGGCATAGGTAAATAATTTTGAAAATTTTTATATTTATACATGTTAACACCCGTTTTTTTTCTTTTGCTGGTACCTTCTTACACTTTAAGGTCTAATGTAACATAGGGTCAGGCAATCTAAGCAAGGTAACAGTACTGAGAAAGCGGAGTTCTCAAGCTAATCTATTGAATATGCTAATCATAATGTCGAGAGAGTTTTCCAAATTATCTGTACAGTATTGGAAACTTTGGCTCTGAACTTAGGGAGCTGCGAGGAATCATTTAAAATTACATGAGGGATGCTGAGTTTCTTAAGTGTAAATGGTTATGGCCAATGCAGCAAATGAAATTTAATTGAATTACTAATTCTATTAAATTCAAGAAATGTAACTGCCTGGTTAAACTGTCTGTAGACCATACCACAACCAGGATATACTTATAAATAGTTGGCTAACAATACGTTATCAAAGTTATGCACTCTTGTGAGTCAATTATACTATATTAACTTATGTGCCATGTGAATTTGTTAAAAACCTTGTGGCAAACCTGTGCAAAATAGATTCTTCCACAAAAAAACTGCTTTTCAGTCCGGGTTTTCAGTCCTGCAACAATTGGAAAATCCATGAAACAGTGAATCCTCATTCCACTATATTCCAGTGGTTAAGTAACCACTAAGCTAAATTAAATACATGTGCATTTGGTTGCCTCATCTGCAGTTGGCTTATGGTCAGGGGGAGCAAACTTCAAAGATATGTATATGTATGTACTAAAACCAGATGAAACACTGCCTGGTATAAATTTGCTCAGGTTAGGATGTTGGGTCAAATTAAAGAATGTATTGTATCTGTCACATTCAGTAATACCGTGCCCGGGTAGCGGGAATTTTGCCCAGACCTAAATGTTGGTGGACACTCTGAGCCGATATGATTCACCTCAAAACTTTGAATACCATTATAGAATGGATATTTCTGCGCAACATGCTGTCCGCCATTACTAAGCCCTTACAACTGTCCTGCCCCCGCGTTTGTTATACCCACCGATTTACCCCCTCTCTCCATGCAGCTTTCCAAACGTCAAAAATGACGTACAGTGAGCGAGTAAATAGGACTTTACTATTGCACTCTCCGCGGAATTTTTCCCACATTTTCAGATTAAGGGCGCCGCTGACAAACAGTGAACAAGGGTCCCGCAGATGGCATAGTGGGTATCACGCTGACACCAGAAACAAAGGACATGCCTTATGGATGGCGCTCGGCAAGACCTCAACGTATAAACATGCCACTGCGGGGGGACTAATTTTCTTACAAGATTAAGGCTCCTGGTTGATTATGGGTGGACTTCCATTTAGAAAATCCTGCATCCGATGCAAAACTAATGAAGGCTGAAAGCCACGGGCACCGAAATGCTGAATATTGATAACACGGACGCTTAAGGTCTCGCGGGTCTTGACTTCATAACTTCTCGGCCCCCAAGGAATCCAATCTTTACACTCAACCATTTGCATTAATTAAGTCATATTTTCTGTCTGGAAATATCTATAGGAATGCTCAGCAGATCCATTTTGATTATGGCAGATTTTTTTTTTTTTTTCTTAGCGTTACCCTCATTTGCTCCCTCTGCCGCTATGGCAGGCACTAAATCAGTGTCCCGTGGCCAATTTCTGAGGAATATGAATAATCACGGTTTGCGGCCCGGGGTCAGGACTGGGTTTCATTAGACGCCCAGGAGCGGCCTCTCTACAAGTCACCCTGCTTCGATCCCCACCTTTTTTGGCCCGGCTCGGCAGATGAGCACCAGCAATCTATTATGTTATTACCGCGGCTACTGCCTAAAGGGGGTTGGCACCATTTTGTCCACTCCCGCCTATGATTTCATACCAGCATGGCGCTCTGTCCCTAAAGCAGAAGGCAAAGGCAAGATCAGGACCCCCAGAAGAAATATTGTGGTATTTGAGTGCCAAAGTCAATCAGAGTCACAGAGTAGAGGCCACGCTGCTGCGGCTGCTTCCATGCCTTGTATCGCCTCACACTTCGCCTTTCTGGTCCCCGACTGCTTCTCATAATCCATTAATCAGTGGCAGGTCATTAACATGTAGCTTACAGCAGCCACCCTCAGAGATTGGATCGGGATTAGACACCGCCGGTTCTGACCGCCATATGTAATGTGCGCAGTATCTAAATGCAGCTGCGTAGATGCTTCAATATAAAACCTGGTAGATGTTTATTGCAAACCTTCCACCAATAAACAACAGCGATATGTACATGTGTGAAGATACAATGTTCCTTCCATTTTAATTGAACAATATTCAAGGATACTTCATTAAAGCTCATGAATTGTACATTGGTGAGCTAACAAATACTTATTTTAAGACCACCTGCCAAAAAGGCATATTATAAGACCACTGAATAATTGGCAGCATGCATGCCTACCATGTCTGTTCATACATGTATGAGCATACACAGTACAAATGCAGCTAATTGACAATTATTTAATATTTTCCATATACTTATGAGTTATCAAAGGGAAAATCTGTTATTAGAAACACGCGTAGTAGTTACAAAACTAAGCCCCCAGTTATATAAGCATGCATGTTTAAAACTGGGTCCACTTCAAGTAGACCCTCGATTTTTGGTTACATGACTAAACTAAATTCCTGGATATCCAGGAATGTATGTTGTTACTGGACTCTGGATTCATCCAGAGTCAAAAGCTGAGAATTCCCTCTCACAAGCAACAGACGTTTCGTTTCAACCACTCCAAGTGGTCTCGGTTGTTGTGAGGAGGTCAAGGTCGTCACATGACTGAGTTGGTCAGATGACATGAGGAGTCCAACACATTACCGTCCGTGAACCATGAGATCGCCCCAGCCACCATCTTGAGTCTCCTGTCATCTGGGCTGGAGTTCTTGAAAATACTTGGACTAAGTCTGACTTTGACTTAAGCCAACAATCTGAGCAGTGTGATTGGCTTAAGATTGTGACTTAAGTAAAGATTAGACATAAGTATTTTCAAGGACTCCCAGCCCTGATGAGATCAGTTCTTCCTCTATCCTAGCCTGCTTCCACCAGGCCCTGTGACGTCATCGCTAACGCTCCGCTCGCACAGGGCGTGGTGGCGAAACAATACCCAAACTGTGTTTGCGCCCAAAATTTTGGGCGCGACTAATCACATAGGAGCTTAAAAATATCTGCTGATCTACCATGCCTAAATAAAGAGAACAAAGTACTCTTGATAAGAAATAAATATATTAGCATACTGCCTGATTTTTTTCTAGTAATAAATAAATTCCTAAATACTTTTAAAATAGATAGTTCCTATGGAAAAAAAAGTTATGCAACAAAATGTTTATAGGCTCATTTTGAAATTATAAGGACGTAACAATGGGAACAATCGATTTAAAAGCCATTGTTATATAACGTCATGGATGGATGTTTCGAATCACTGACGTGTGGGGATGCTACAAAAAACACAGTATTGATCATGTCTTGCCATCAGGCGTTGGTTGAGAAGCAAGCGTAGCGCAGCGGACCATACAACACTGATGGAATTAGGCTACCTCTGTCCAGGATAAGATTAAATTTTAACTAACCCGGGAGAATGGGTGTTACCCCACCAGTAAGTTCCCCGCAATAACTGTAACTCAAAATATAACTCCCATGTGCACATGTGTTACCGTATATATGTCATTATACAAGCACAGTGCACAAGTGCAAGGACGTGGTTGCACGTAAGTCAATTTTGAGTTTACAAGTGTTTGTCGACAGTTTGCCAATAATCAAAGCAACTGGCATAAACTTGCTTCAGTTTCTTGATGCTGAGTCTTCTTGAATAGTGCAAGTTCATATGTGATGGACACATAACTGTAACCGACTTGTATGGCCTTCATAATGGCAGCAGGAAAAGAACATGGCAGAATCATCTTCCTGTCACTAAATCAGCAAACTTTTATGAAGAAAGGTTGCCTAGCATGCTAAAGCAACTTCTCAAAGCATTTGAATGATGCATTGGTGATTGACTGGTAAAACATATCGGTGCCACATTCTGTGTCGGATGTCAAGTCCATATATGTCTTATTAGATATTTCCCTATCGGAATCTTCGGCTATTTTTCAGTTATCACCGCGGGTGGGTAGCATAGTGGTGGAATGTTCGCCTGGCATGCGCGGGCGATTGGTGGTTCGATCCCTGGCCGCGTCACGGGTGGGTGGGTGGGTGAATCAGGCTTATAGTCGGCTTTCAACCACTCATGGTCATATCACCGACTGCAAGTTGGATTCGGT
>JAAUYG010215457.1_pt1 | contig 11908 bp, 10 predicted proteins | sample 7278091 | NCBI WGS metagenome assembly JAAUYG01 (sample SAMN14350201, study PRJNA611818) | marine sediment metagenome | isolation source: surface marine sediment (0.6m) | place: French Polynesia: Moorea | collected 2018-08 | reverse complement strand
TTCATACGTGTTCTTTTCCGATCTCGGTGTTATTTAACGTCCCGTTTTCCAGCTGCTTTTAATTTTTTCCAAAAAAAAATTTTTTTGTCCCCCCCCCCCCCCCCCCCGAAGTAATTCACTTCACCACATGATATAATCTGGTATGAAGGTCCGTATTGTATCTAACATATAACGACACAAATAAGTAGCCCAATAAAAATAATGACGACAATAATTATGTATCGCTAATAGGAATTTTTTGCAGTTCATATTTCAGCCAATGTTTTAAACTGTCAACATTATTAGCTATTATTTACTGAAATGTTCGTTGCCATTTGCCGATAAAGTCTCCCAAAGTTTCAATGCCGTTTTAATTTATGTTGTAATTCTTCCACGAGGCCATTCTTTTTTATTTACTTATTCAAAGAGATTTTTTAATTATTAAGAAGTAAAGAATTAAAATATAATTATATAATTTAACACCATAGTGTGATGTCCAGTCCGTCTGGAGAAAAAATTGTGTTTTTGGTGCTGATTTGTTCGTGGACAGTTCGACATTTTGTTCTCGAACAGGTTTTCAAAACAATGACAATTACCGTAATGTAACGAACATGTAATCTCACACTATCACATCTTTCCGAATACCAGTGATATTAAACCACAAATGCAGCAGTCGCCTTGGATAGTTTTGATACATACGTGCTATAGGTGACGGACATACTCACTGGATGGGTGGCAACGAACCCTTCACACAGGGATACATTTACCTCATATCACAAGTGCACTGACCACAATTAATTTGTATATCTAGTGCCTTCATAAGACTTTTGACTGTCGTGACCTATTTGGGGGTATCGTATTTATTCATAACATTGTGTGGAGTGACTTATAAGCCCAAATGGGGTGGGCGTATTTACTATGTACATTTTGTTTGTAGATATATGTGGACAAATGTAAACGCAAGTCACTGTAATAAGTAAATAAAACTACTACTACTACTTAGGATACCTGTTGCAAGATGGCCGCCAGTGAGCGTTACGTGATAATATTTTGGTAATGGGCTGTGGTAAAGACGTTGCTCAAATAAAGGGTACAACGAACATCTCAAACTTTTCGGTACAATACTTGATATACATGGACGTAATTAATCTTGAATTTCAAATTGTTTTCAGTAATATTATTTCTAAAGTCAACTGGAGTGCTAGTGGAAACTTAGCTAAAGGGCGCGAGCACCTTGCATGCCTTGGCATCGGTGTATTGCCTGTGGCAGCGTTGAGAGAACGTGTCAATGAGGACACGCGTGGAGGCGTGACTTGGCATGCGACACCACGTGGATGTACCCGGACGTGATGCGGTGATCATGGTGATCCAGATGTGAAGACGGTGAAACGTGAAGACGCCGCTGGATCATTCCGAGGGCGTGACCTGTGGCTGTACCACGGGGGTAAGGTGGTGTGGGGAAATGAAGATCAAAATACGAGCCAACAATACAGTGTCTTTGTAGTTCCACAGCAAATTTAACAAACCTGCGACAGCACTGCACTTTTTCAAAATGGCCTGTAACTCGAAAATGGCTGGCGAAGAGCGAAACGGAGTGAAATTTGGTCACTCGTGGGTAGTAGGGAGAGAGTATAAAGGGTGCCTTTTAGTGTTCAAAATCATTTTGAGGTCATTCGGTGCACTTTTCAAAACCCTGTAACTCGTAAATGGGTGGCTGTAGAAGCTTGTAGAGCGAAACTGACTAAAATTGGGACTAGGGGGCGTAGTGGAAAGATAGGGTGCCTGTTGACCTTTTAGTGTTAAAGGTCAGTCAGTGCGGTGCAGTTGTCTCACAAGGGGCCAATGAGCCTTGACACTCTGCTTGATAACACTTGAGACAAGTACACCCAACGACTAAAAAATGACTTAAAAAGTAAAGGTCAAAGCTGTCCCCTATACATACAACTACTCTCTACTCTCAAGTATCACTGAGTTTCGCTCAACGGTCATCCGTTTTGAGTTGCAGGCTATTTTGAGACAAGAACACCAAATGACCCCAAAGCGACCTTCAACACTAAAAGGTCAAAGGGACATATACATTTTACAACTAGCTCAGAGTCCCAAATTTTAATCGGTTTCACTGTACGGCCACCGGTTTTCGATTTACATGCCATTTTGAAACAAGGACCCAAAAATGACCTTTAACACAAAAAGCGTCGAAGGTACCCCATATACATGTGACAACTACCCACGAGTCTCAATTTTCACTTTGTTTTGCTTTACGGCCACCCATTTATTGAGTTTACAGGCCATTTTCAGATAAGTGCACTGAATGACCCAAAGTGACCTTGAACACTAAAAGGGTCAAAGGTTCCCCATATATACGTTGCAACTACCTTAGACTCCTAAATTTGACTTTCTTTCTATGGCCAAACGTTTTTGAGTTAGAGTCATGTTCAGACAAGGGCACTAAATGACCCCAAAATGACCTTGATCACTAAAAAGTCAAAGGTACCCCATATACATATTACAGGTACCTCCCAAGTCCCAAATTTCACTTAGTTTTGCTATACGGCCACCTATTTTCGACTTACAGGGCACTTTGAGACAAGTGCACTGAATGACCCCAAAATGGGTTCATACACTAAAAGGTCAAAGATCATATACATGCAACTACCAACGAGTCTCAATTTTCACTCTGTGTCGCTCTATGGCCAATCATTTTCGAGTTTCAGGCCATTTTCAGACAAGGACAACAGTGACCCTAAAATGACCTTAAACATTAAAAGGTCAACGGTTCCCCATATACATATGCCAACTGCCCCTGAGTGCCAAATTTAATTTTTTTTCACTCCTTGCTGAGCCGTTTTCGAGTTACAGGCCATTTGGAGACGAACACTAAATGACCCCAAAATAACATTGAATACTAAAAAGGTACCCCATATACATGTTACAACCACCTCTTTCAAATTCCAATCCATTTCATTCTACGGCAAGCCATTTTCGAGTTACAGGTCATTTTGACACAAGTACACTGAATGATCCCGATTGACCTTAAACACTAAAAGGTCAAAGGCATCCCATATACATGTTACAACTACCCCCAAGCCCAAATTCCACCCCTTTTTTGCGCTACAGACAACCATTTTTGAGTTGCAGGCCATTTTGAGACAAGTGCACTGAATGACCCCAAAATGACCCTGAACACAAAAAAGTTAAAGATATCCATATACATGTGACAACTACCCCCTGGGACCAAATTCACTCCGTTTTGCTCTACGGCCAGCCGTTTTTGAGTTACAGGCAATTTTGAGACAAGTGCACCTGATGACCCCAAAATGAGATCGAACACTAAAAGGGTCAAACGTACCCCATGTACATGTTACGACTACCCACAACTCCCACATTTCACTCCTGTTTTCCAGTTACATACCACTTTGAGACAAGTACACCGGATGACCCCCAAATAACCTTTACACTAAAAGGTCAAATGTAACCCCATATGCATGTTGCAACTACCTAACGATATCCAAACTTCACCCTGTTTCTCTCTACGGCCATCCATTTTTGAGTTACAGGCCATTTTGAGACAAGTACATCGAATGACCCAAAATGACCTTGAACACTAAAAGGTCAAATGTACCCCACATAGATATGACAACTACCCCTGAATCCCAAGTTTCAATCCGTTTCACTCTACCATGAACCTTTTTCGAGTTACAGAAAATTTTGAGACAAGTGCACCAAATGACCCATGAATGACCTGAAACGCTAAAACGTCAAAGGTAAACCATATACATGTGAAAACTGCCAGCGAGCCTCAAATTTCGCTCCGTTTTGCTCTACAGTCGCCCATTTTTGAGTTACAGCCCATTTTGAGACAAGTGCACTGAATGACCCCAAACTGGCCTTCAATACTAAAAGGGTCAAGAGCACCCAATATACATGTTAAAACTTCCCCTTGAGTACAAATATGTCAATCTGTTTTGCTGTATGGCTAGCCGTTTTGAACTTACAGCCATTTTGATACAAGTGTGCCAAATGACCCCCGAATGACCTTGAACACTAAAAGCCAATGTTAAAACCATATACAAATTATATTCCCAAGAATACTTCAGAACTGTTCTATTCCACTACTTTATTATCTATGTACAAATATACAGGTTCGCAATTAATAACTAAAGTCACAAAACACTGGAGCTGGCTGCTCCCTAGCTGGCAGGCTAAATCTTAGGAACCACAGCCAGTTTCTTGTCTGGCTCCTCAAATGTAGCCAATTTTACTGACCTAATTCTATTTTTAGAAACTGGTGACAGTCTGCTATCTGATTGCTGTGGATTACTATTTTGCATACTTGTGCTGCCACCTGGCAGCCGACTTGTGCTGCCACACTCTCCTACGAAGACCTTCCTGTATCGCACGGCTCCCACGAAATTCGTGGAGGGAGGCCGCCGACTGGGAGCGAGGCTCTGTGTTGAGAGTGGTGCTGCCAATGCAGCCGAACCTTGCATTTTGAATCTATGGTTTTGTAAATTGTTGCATTATGATATACTTCCTGGAACTCACTGCCCTATTACAATACCAAGTATTTCTTCACAACATCCTCCCCTTCTTTGATATGACTATATCCCACTATATCAAAGCATTACCCGGACAAATATGACATTACTAGTATACCACATGATTTATAAAGCTAAATTACATCCCATGTGCATACCGTTCGATACACCTCGATCGATTTGGCTAAGTATGCTAATGTTTATATATGGCTAATTGTTTTGGCTAGATATCAGTCAGATAAGAAAGATTAGATTAAACATGAACCTCCACCAAAACTATCTACTGATAAGTATGATATGAGCTGGCATAAATACAACGTTTGACTACATAGGCAGTGGACATCAGAAACTAATTATTGTCACTAAACAAAACTGTATCATAGCAACCAAATTAACGTTAACCAGATTCAAATCCATGGCCATATCTGGTCTGTGAGTAGTGACTTATAGAGACTACATAATGCACAGGTACTTTCCAGTTCAGGTAATATCCAGTGGACAGAGTTTGACAATGGGTCTGATCATGATGGTGTGTGCTGTTTTCACTTGTGCGCTACGGACTTGTCCATCAGGTTCAGGGAGCACAGCCGGTATCCGACCCAGTGGTCACTGGCCTCTGGGGGTATCTGGTGACAGAACCAGCACTATGTCTCCAACCTTCAGGTCCTTCTGGGGAAATGAGCCTTTCTGTCGTCCACCTAGCCCAGAAGTGTCTCACTAAATCCCGTACATATGGCACCTCCATTTTCTTAGACTGTAATCAGTCACAGATTCTGGAGCAAATTCACCTCCAACTTGGCCATGAGGGAAGTGGTTCGGTGTCAGAGGTATGAAGTTTGATTGACTGAGGATGCCAGTCTGTCAGAGGACGCCAGTTTATTAAACCTTCAGCTCCAACAAAGGCACTATGTAATTCTTCATCGGTGATCTCCGCTTGCCCTAGTATGGAGTAGAGGGACCGCTTTGCTGCCTTGATCATAATCTCATGGACACCACTGATAAATGTGGTGCTGTCGGTGGATTAAAAATCCACTTTACTCCTCTGTTAGCAGTACTATCTTGGATTCTGACAGTATTCAGCTCTGCCAAAAGACTGAGGAGTTTTTTGCTGGCACCGACAAAAGTAGTTCCGTTGTCTGAATGGATTTCCTATGGTAGCTCTCGTACCGTGAAGCCATGTGGCAGAAGCCATTCAGGAAGGAATGTGTATCCATGCTATAGGCCATTTCCAAACTGGAGCGCCCTGGTGGCTAGACATGTGAACAGACACAAATACACCTCTTCAGACAATATTTCTCTCTGCCTTGCTTTGTCCCAAATGGTCCGACGTAATCCATGGATGTCTGACTGTTAAAAGCACGCAATGACATGTTTGTCCGAAAGTTATAGGTAGTGGTGCCATGCCATGATCTAGCTTACCGGCAATGCTTCCTTCCAGAGGCAATGCATACAATTCTTTTCACAGTCCTGGATTTCTTCTCGAGCTGAGATTATCCAACACAGCATGAGGACAGGTGAGGCAGCACATGATTTGTTCCACCATGTTGGCAGTTCTCATCCGCCTCCTCTAAGATCAGCTGTGTGAGTCTGTTTCTATTGGGCAGAATTATGAGGAATTTGACAATTCCATGGGAGATGATCTGCCAGAATCTCGCGACTGTTAGATCGCATGCAGTACACCATCCTCGTCTAGCACCGGCTTTAGAGATAGAAGTTTCGAGTTTTGGGGGAAATACGTGCCTGATTTTAAGCATTCTATCCCTGTTCTAAATTAAGGTATCTCCTTGGGCGATTCGCATATAGAAGTCTTCGGACTCTTTTATTTCTTCTGGCTGCAGACTTCCAACATGGCGATGTGTCTTTGGCACTCTGCAATTGTCGACAATTAAAGCGCACCACCCAGGCAAAAAATACGAGTCACCATTTCTACAGTTTGATCACTGTTGAGGCTGGAGCCTGTTTTCCACCGATGGTAGATGAGTGGCAATTATCTCTATATCCTGGCCATACCCGGTGCGCTTTGTAGACTTTTCTAATATCTCAGGATTGGTATTCGATGATGGAATCAGTTTGGCCTGTGGTCACTCAGTTGACGGTAAACTGTGAAACCTTGGTCTGTGCAACTCGGGGTGCAACTACATGTCACCATTAACAAGCTGTTCCACTGCTACTCTTCTACTGATCAGATCTGCTGGGCTTTCTTTGGAGGGTACTTACCTCCACTGGACTGGGTTGCTGTGGGTTTGTATTTCACCTACGCGATTTGCCACAGATGGCTTACAATTGCAGCTACAACTTATGATCCAGTAGGGAACATACACACTATCAGACCAGAATTATAATCTTTTACAGGCATATCCAGTATATGAGTAATTGCATTGGCTAGGCGTAGCCCAAGACCTGCTGCCATAAGCTACATCCTTGGTGTTTGACTGCATTTAGTGGCGCAACTTTAGATTGTGAGTTGACAAAAACTTGACAGTACTAACACCTTCATCTGTATACAACGAAGGCACACCACACACCCATAGGGCTCCTGGGAGGCATCCACGATATAGTGCAGTTCCATGGCTGATACCGGCTTGGATTCTCGCAAGCAATGTGGGATCTGTACCTATGGCAAAGATTTCAGTTCCTCAAACTATATATCATCCATTTGTGTCTGCTCTGGGTGTACAGGCTGATCCCGGTCAACTTCACTTGCACACACCTCTTGCAGGATAACCTTGGCTCTGACAGCGAAATGCGAGACACTAGCTTACACTTACACTTAGAATTTATGTGCTTAGTAGGTTATTGCCCTTTTGGATGGACATCTCTTAACCCAAGAGACGAAGCCCAGTCAATGTTCTCCAGAAGATTTCGCTTTGTCATGGTGGTTTCGGGCTTCACTAATTGAGAAGGTGAATATATCCATATTTTGATTCCACAACACTCCCAGGGATTGACTGGTCGGCTGCTATCTAGGTCAACTGGTCCCACAGAACCGTGTAAAGGAATTGTACACAGTAGCTCCTTTGAGAATTCTACAGGCATTTCCTGACATGCATGCCTGCTCCTGCCCATAAGTTGGTGAATCCTTCATACAGTTGCACAATGTTTTGCACGATGTATGGTGTAATCCACGTATATGCTTTTCAATACGGCCTCCGCAGCATGAGAAAGGCTTGTGGCATGGTTTTTAGCACGTTCTTACACCTCAAACTGAGCCGTAAATGACAATGAATTAACACCACATACGACACCCTGAAATTCGTAAACATCAGGCACTTTGGTTTGGTCCAGATTTCGCCACAAGAAGCGATGATAGGGCCTGTCATCTGGGTGACCGGGTCAATCTCTATCTTAAGGTACATCTCCTGCAAATGACACATGATTCCCACAGCCGGGATCACGTACGGCGATATCGTGGGGGGGAAGGGGGGGGGGGGGTATCGTGTCAGCACAGCGACCAAATCATTTTTTTTTTTTTTTTTGCCCTGTAAAATGACATCATCCAGCGAAATATCTTTGGTCTTTGCTTAGGCATAAAGGACAATGCATGTCCTTATAGTGGCGTTATCGGGGCGCAGTAATGGACAGATTGGTAGATATCACTCCTCCTTTGGGTTTTCTTCCAAACTAGAAATCCGAATGGCATATCCGTTCTGCTTGTGTTGCTGGAGAACCTCTCCATATGCTTTACCTAGCTCAGTTTTCCTAAGCAGTCGCTTCTCCGTATTTCTAGTCATCATCTGGCAGTTTCATAATTGCTCAATCAGCAGTGGCTGTCGTTCTGGGCGCCATGGCAATCCAACACTGTGCGTATCGGCAGTCTTGGTATTTGAGGGACTCCTGGACAGTTGCATAGGCAGATTTCTCGTCTGGTTTGATAAGGGATAGCTGAAGTTAGCTCCTCCAGCGCCCCAAATTGGCATAACACAGAATTCAATTCTCCAGCTCCATTCTGGGTGAAGACGAAGTTTGCCTGAGCAGTGTCTCCAGACAGAGAGCATAATGTGCCAGTGCAGGTCCAGCCCAGGGGAGTGAGACGGGCAATTGGTTCCCCTGGGTTTTTTTTCTCACTTCCTCAATTGAAAAGTGTAGATCTGCCTGATCTATCCACTATTGGCCTGTGTTTGTTCTGGGCAAATTTTATCCCTGACAGATAGCTGCACCTGGGCTTTTCCTTGGTCCTGTTTACCACTTGGATGTTCCCCGTTGCCCTCTTTGTTGTGTGGGCAGTGACCGGACGAGCAAAAGCTAGTCTTGTCATTGTTTTCTAGGACTACCTCGACAGTGGTGCTGTCAATCTCTGCTTGATTTCCGCAAAGTACATTCCCTGTCAGCTTTTTTTTTATAGATTAGCTTCTAATCCCAAATGAGCAACAATGTCACTGTTTATGTAGGATTTGGAGCTTTGTGCATCAGGGAGACCATTTAATTCTGATCAGAGTCAGTTGCCATGGTTGTTGTCATTGCCCTGGACTCCCCTTCCCTGATTAGGCTTGCACGAGGCATTGGTGGGACAGACACAAACTCGGTCATCTGTGTCTCAGCCTTCTGGATAAACGGCGTTCTGGATGGCTGAGGGAGGTGCTGCGGCAAGCTTGTGACAGCAGCAGCAACAGTCTTGCCCTCCTGCAGTAGCCTGTTGTGCGTGTACCTGCAGCCATTGACACCACAGGTTTCCTTTCTGCGTAATTTCTCTCCACGTATGGGTATCAGACAGGAGAAATCCACCGTATGTAATTACTGTTTGCTATCCCTCACCAACCATCAATCCATTGAATGTGGTTTTAGTGTATACGGGGTACTTTTGAGTGTTAATTTAAGTTCAGTTTGGGGTCATATACGGTGCATTTCTGCTTTTTGGTGTGTATCCCGGGAACAGCCAGTAGAGTGAAACGGACCAACATTTGGGCCTCTGTGGTAAGCAATTAGTGTATATAGAGTACTTTTGACTGATAAGTGTTCAAGTGTGGAACAGCCAGTAGAGTGAAACGGACCAACATTTGGGCCTCTGTGATAAGTATTTAGTGTATATAGAGTACTTTTGACTGCTAAGTGTTCAAGTACAGTTCGGGGTCATTAGGTACATTTCCAATTTTCGGAGGCCTTGTATCTTGAAAAAGTGTCTACAGGGTATTTTAACTGTGCAGTGTTCAAGTTCAGTTTGGGTTTATTCAGTGCATTTACGATTTTGGACGACCTTGTACATCTTGAAAATCAGTGCATAGCGAGGGGAACAGTTAAGCGTTCAAGGTCAGTCTGGGATCATTGGGTGCATTTCTAGTTTTTGACGACCGCTTGTATCTACTTTTGACTTAAATATTCAGGGATCTTTGTACTGATAAGTTTATACCCTACTGATATTCTTTTATCAAGTAACCAAGGAGAGTGTCAGGCCCCTGAGCCTCTTTTTCAGTCTTTGTTAGCATTGATCATGAATCCTTGATGCATGGGAGCGAATTTAAAGTTTCAAACGCTACGCCTTTTTATTTATTTTTTCCCCAAATTTTTCCTCTCAGTAGTACTCACAGTTCTATGTGCAGATTTTTATGTTTTGCAAATATAAATTTTAATGGTTTTTTTTTGTTTTGCTTAACATAGGACCCTAAGGTAGCTAAAATTTCAAAAATGCTACTCCTGCAGTTTTCGTTGCATTTGCACCAAACGTTTTCTGAATATTCCCTTTAACTTTCCACACAGAGGTTGCTGCTTGAATTTTGAAATTTCAAGTTTAAACTTAAAAGCAAGATTAAAATTTTTGTCACGTTGTAGCCAATTTGGAAATGCAAAATGTGGCAGATATTTTGAAAATGGCTAGGCATAGAGCAAAACGGACTAAAATCTGGCGCTCGGAGGTAGTTGCAATGTGCATATGGTGTATATTGGACCTCTAATGTGCGGTGTCATTTTTGCGGCCGTTTGGTGCACTTGTCTCAAAATGGTCTGTGAGTCGAAAACTGCTGGCCGTAGAGTGAAATTTGGGACTCGGGGATTAGTTGTAACAAGTATATGGTGTACCTTTGACTTTTTGGTGTTCAAGGTCATTTGGGGTTATTTGGTACACGTGTCTCAAAATGGCCTGTAACTTAAAAACGGCTGGGTTTAGAATGAAACAGAGTGAAATTTGGCCGGGGGGTGGGGTTAGGGTTATTGTAACATGTATATGGAATACCTTAGACCTTTTAGTGTTCAAAGTCATTTTGGGGTTATTTGGTGCTCGTCTCAAAATAGCCTGCATCTTGAAAATGTTTAATTGTCCAGCAAAATGGATAAAAATTTGCGGCTTGGGACGGGGCGGGGGGGGGGTAGTTGTCATATGTATATGGGGTACCTTTCACACTAGTGTTGAAGGTCAGTTTGGGGTCATTAGGTGCATTTGTCTTAAAATGACCCATAACTCAAACATGGCTGGCTGTAGAGTGAAATCTGCAACTCGGGGGGGGGGGGGGCTAATTGTCACATGTTTGTGGGATACTTTGACTGTTTAGTGTTCAAGGTCATTTGGGGTCATTTGGTGCACTTGTCTCTTTTGGGGCCTGCAATGGCATGCAACTCAACGGCTGGTGGTAGAGCAATACGGAGTGAAATTTGGAACTTTGGGAGGGGGAGAAAGGGGTTAGTTGTAACATGCATCACTTTTTTGTGCTCCAGGTCATTTTGGGATGATTTGGTGTACTTGTCTCAAAATCATGGCCTGTAACTCAAAAACAGCTCACCCTAGAGCGAAACGTAGATTGGGTGCGCTAAGGCCCCGTTGCTCTCCATAGCCAGGTCCGCTATTACAGTGGACATGGGAGAACCCATGGGGGCTCCTTGTATGTGTCAGTAGTAGATCCCTTGACTCCCCAAGTAGGTGGAGATCAGACAGAACTGCAGTAGCACCCCCCCCCCCAACCATACTATCTTAATTTTGCTTTGTCTGACAAGTGGTTGTCTGAGAAGTGGGTAATGTCTGATGAGTAGGCTGTCTGACTAGTGGCCTGTCTGACAAGTGGGTAATATCTGACCTGTCTGACAAGTGGGTAATATCTGACGAGTAGGCTGTATGACTAGTGGCCTGTCTCACTAGTCAGTTGTCTGACAAGTGGGTAATGTATGACAAGTAGGTATTCTGGCAAGTGGGCTGTCTGACAGGTAGGCTGTCTGATAAATGGGTTGTCTGACAAGTAGGGCATGACCCTCAAAACTTGGATAATGAAAATGTAACTTTTTTCAGGACATCAGTCTGGGTCTGGTCAAGGAATATATGCATAACAAGGTATCATCAATGAATATGCATAACAGGTTATTAATACCCCCATTTCACTGGCCGGCGCTTCCACTACGATGGCAAAATTGGTCCAGATCGCCGAGAAGCGCCATGGATCGCAGTACAAACGGGATACGAACGGCGTGAGCGT
>JAAUYG010101501.1_pt1 | contig 11909 bp, 6 predicted proteins | sample 7278091 | NCBI WGS metagenome assembly JAAUYG01 (sample SAMN14350201, study PRJNA611818) | marine sediment metagenome | isolation source: surface marine sediment (0.6m) | place: French Polynesia: Moorea | collected 2018-08 | reverse complement strand
TCACTGTTACCACCCAAGTAAGAATGTCACCTCATTCTAGAATGGGATGTGGTCACAGCCTAGTCACTGTTACCACCCAAGTAAGAGTGTCACCTCATTCTGGAATGGGATGTGGTCACAGCCCAGTCACTGTTACCACCCAAGTAAGAGTGTCACCTCATTCTAGAATGGGATGTAGTCACAGCCCAGTCACTGTTACCACCCAAGTAAGAGTGTCACCTCATTCTAGAATGGGATGTGGTCACAGCCCAGTCACTGTTACCACCCAAGTAAGAATGTCACCTCATTCTAGAATGGGATGTGGTCACAGCCCAGTCACTGTTACCACCCAAGTAAGAATGTCACCTCATTATGGAATGGGGCGTCGAAAGTTTTAAGCAGGTTTTCTGGATCCTGCAGAGCACTCTCTTGTCGATGCTCAACCCTTCTTTTCATCAAACTGAAATCTTACTTCTCTTTCGTGATAAATTATCCTTCCAACATTAACTGTGAAACTGAAAATAGACATGAATGTTAATTTGTAACTGTTTTTTTTTTCTTATTTTTTTTTGTGGAGTAACTTTACTGAGTTTGTAAAATCATGCCTGGTTTTGCCCGTTGGAAGTACTATGGCATTATACAGAAATAATAAGTTCTCAGTCTGGACCAGAGTTGTTTTTTCTTGTGTTGAAACAAGATTGACATACATTTTGAACGTTTGTGCTCTTTTACTGTTTGCCTGAGAGGAGGTCATTTGCATCAATATATGAATCTATTCTAACTTTTTTATGTATAACAAGCCTGTATATCGTGTGTGTGTGGGCGATAAGAAGAACTGGCAATTATCTTAAAATGACCAAATGTAGAGCTACCGGTCAATATAAATATGTTGAGTTTTTTTCTGTGTTGTAATTATAAATAAATATAAACAAGATTTTATTAGAACAGCATTTAACATTTGATCTGATCAAGGATCGGCATATCTTCAATAGATTCAGTTATTTTCAGATGAAAGATCTCGGGGGAAAGAGATAATGCGAAACTACCAGAGATTGCATGACAGCTGTAAGCCATTTTGGTTGTGCCACATCAAACTTTCCAGCCGGCACTTATGGTTATTTAGCTGATGCAAACTATCTAACAAATAGCCGCGAGCTTCGAATCTTGAACGTGGTTATAATTAATTTCACAAAACACTTTTATTATGAGCCTTTCCAGGTTACCAACCACATAACAGTCAGAAGCTATAAGTATGATAAGAGTCGCATGCTAAACCTGATCGGACACATATTTGTGAATTACAATTATTCTAACTCTTGTCTTGGTCATTGGCATTAATATTAACGTAAAAGTTATAAAGAGCAAAAAAACATATATATTGAAGCTTCCTCATAGTGCGGCCCGAAATCCTATCCAGGCACACAGATTTCTAGCCTCCTTGAAATACGCGTGGTCAGGGAAATAAACCGTGTTTCTTTTGTGCTAAATATAGCGGCCTGGCACATTTGGGTTAGAAAAGTGTACCATGGCACAGCAGGCAAGCACAGCGGAAAACAAAATAACACCAAATTAATGTAAATGCTATGCGGAGAAATCCAGGAATTCGGTACGCACGGACCCTGCGCGGGACAAATTGATCACATGCTTCTGGATCATAGCAGGCGTAAACAGTTGTATAATGGAGGAAGTGGGGGGGGGGGGGCGACTTCTCTGGGTGAGTATCTGTACTGCATAGGATACACGGGGTATATGTACTTGACTGGTATGCTTTATGCACACACTGCGCGCAGTGGACCAAAGTCTGAGTGGCATTGTTTTGGTCGAGATTATCTCCACTCATCAACTGGGTCAAACACTCGTACAAACTTTAATCCGGTGCTCTCTAGTCCCGAGTCTCTAGTACCACCCCCCACCCCTTCGCCATCCCTGGTCATGCCCCGGGGCCATGCCGTTTGTAATAATGCATGATGTACACAATAACGAGGGGTGGACACTGGTGGCGGTGATAACCAAAGAGTTATCTGAGGATAATCGCCTCGGTTCACCTTAATACACCGCACTTGCCAAGCTGAGCAGGGGTCTTCTTTATCAAACTGACCTCTAACAACAACTGAACTGCTGAACTTCAACTCCAATCAGCCACATGACCAATGGGAACAATAGAAATACGCATTTATATATTCATTCTGCGGAGATCTGCCGATGGCGTGTCGCTTCATATGGAAAGGCTGAATTGAATACACACGCTACACGGGCGCTTCAATATTATATAACCACGAATTGACTTAAATCTGTATCAGAGTTGGCTTGTAATACATGTAGCTTCAGTGGTTCTGCTGTGCTTGGTGCATCGGTAACAACAAAAGGCAGAGCTTCAAAATGTAGAATGCAAAGCAACATCGTGTGCGCTGGATATTTATGCAACGCTGGGAGATTAAAGACAGCTTAAACTGGGGGAATCCATTGTCATCCTCGCACGGGAGAAGTTCAACACTAACAGTGTGAGATGGATGCCATTGCTTCTCTAGCCAGGTAGGTGTCGCGTTTGACAGACGTCGTGCTTTTTATTTATATTTTCGCACAGCCTTTTAAAGTTTCTGGGGATGTTTTGTTTTCTTCATACTATCTACTAAATAAGAAATTTCATCTGCTAGTACAGTAGAACCTGTCTTGAAAGACCAGCCCATTGGCCATTCAAATTGTGGCCTCTCAGGACAGGTGGTCTTTGGTGAAAGCTACGTAGGTTCAATTACATTGAAATGCAGGACCGTTAGGATATATGTGGTTTTTCAAGACAGGTAGTCTCTGATCGGAGTGGTCTCTCAAGACAGGTTTCACTCGTGACTGTAAAATAGCCTACTGTATCAGCACTCTCGCACCTGTGCATCATATGGTCCACCGAGAATGTCTCTTTTCGTGCGAGTATTTTTTCTGCCATGTATACATGTTTGTCCATATTTGTATTATATATACGAATTTCTTTGCAAAAGAAGCTTTGTCAGCCATCACAATACATGAAGACCCCTTATTTATATGTAGTGAGTGGAGTCCCTATTAAGACAGCTCCACTGAACATGGGAAAACTTTCAAGAGTTGACTGTAATTGTTGGAAATGAAGCAAACCGTCGTTTACTCTTTATCAGTCGCAAAAATATCAAGACCACATTCCCCCAGTCCTATTGGTAATCACAGTTTCCCTGTGAGGAATAAAGATATATGTTGGGTATCTTATCACACACATGTTTCCGTATGTATGAGCCTGTGGAATTCCAGTATCACCAGGATATGTAACTTTAATTGTTTGCACAAATCCCCACAGCGTATTTGCGAACTGGTTTATTGGGGGCCAGTTTGTTTTGCTGTCTGCTATTTAGGACAACCATTGCCCTTCATTCTCATCTGTGATGTTTTTTTTTTTTTTGTTTTTTTTTTTTTGTGTGTGTGTGTGTGTCACGGGCTTCATCCGGTATAATGTGCAGTGGTCGATCACCATATGGTGATTTATAAAGTTTGGGATTAATGAAAAATAATAAAAAGTTTAATGCATGGGATGATTGATGTATCCACCCTTCAGATGGTCCGATATATCATGGTTTGCACCCCGGGTTATGCACTGGATAAAGCAGTGCTCCTGTCTGTAACTTTAAAACACCATAAATTGAACGTTTCTTGGTGCAGGAGCACTAAACTTAAGGACTAAATATTATATTCTAACCTCTGATTCTTTATCTACCCTCACAGGCATCACATCGTCATGGATACATCCCTGGCAGCCATAGCGACCGCCGCGTCTGTATCGCCCTTGGGGATAACGTCATCCACCACCCCGCCAATCAGACGGCAGAGTGCAGACGAGGCTGTTCTATCCCCCCGAAACCGTCACTCGTTTCACTCTACAGGGGCCTCAACTTTCAGAAGGAGCATATCGTCCGCTTCTTCTGCTGCGACACCGGACTATAGACAGGTCAGCTGGACAGAATTCACGGCCCGGAAATCCGTCGTCAAATTCCGGAACCGAAAATCCGTCTCCAGCCGGAGTCGCCATGGCAGCGGCGAAGGCGCGTGCTCCTCGGCGCCGTCTGCTCTCGTCCAACAGGTCCTGCGAGATCAGTACGAGATTTGCCGAGAGCAGGAGGAGAGGCTAGCGAGCAGGATTATGGCGGTGTTCTATTGCTGGTTTTTCGGATGGGTGATGGACGTGTACGGTGCTCTCACCAACAGCTGTACTGATCACTCTTTCTGGCGTTGGGTGTTGTCTTGCTTGATGGTGACAGGAACCACCCTGTTAGTGACAGTTTTGGCGGCCATGGGGCTGCACGCCTCCCTCATGTTCCTTGCGCTTCTGTTGAGAGACGCCGTGAACTATCTCCTGCTCATTAGCGGCACTTTCGTCTGCCTGATTTGCACGATTGCAATAATTAACTATAAATAGTTGCGGCCATGAGTGTTTCTCGCACATGTAACTTACAAAAGCAGAAACTCAAAGAGTAGAGGATGATTGGGGAGGTGTCACTGTGAAGTTGCAAGATGCATCCTAGTCAGGTTCTTGGGAAAAATGTGCAGTGACAAAAATGTCAAAATGTCGATTTTATATATATTGCATGTGTATATATATTTAAAGAAGATAGTAATTGGCCCTGTCACATGTCGTCTGCGCGTGTTTATGATCTATTTAGTGTTGAGTGCTTACACTGTGATGGTTCAATGAAAGGAGAAATGCATGCATTTCTTACCACCGTTTAAGCAATGTCAATGCAACTTAAATTTACTTTTCTATTGATTAAGTACGTAACTTATTTGTTTATATGAATGTGTAAAAGCGAAATAAAAAATACCATGTTTCTGAACAATGTTGCAGTAATTTTGTTTACGGCAGTAGTAGCAGCAGCAACAGTTATAGTTAGTAGTAGTAGTAGTGGTAGTGGTAGTAGTAGTAGTAGTAGTAGTAGTAGTAGTAGTAGTAGTGGTAGTAGTAGTAGTAGTAGCTGCAGCAGCAACAGTAGTAGTAATAGCAGAAGCAGCAGCAGGAGTGGTAGCAGTAGCAGCAGCAGCAGCAGTAGTAGTAGTAGCAGTAGCAGTAGTACACGAGGAAGACAAAGGAGAAGTTGTCTGAGTTTGCGTTTATAACGGCATAATAAAAAAGGAAGAAGAACCATATCATTATGGTATGAGAAAATTTGGTGTCAGTGAATTGGCTGGCCCGTGTTCACCGTGCTGGGGAATCTTAATCAGGTCAGTTGGGTGCTTTGGCCCATATATTGATCATGATGATTTGTAGGCGATCAGCAGATTAGACATGATCCGCCAATAGCACAGTCACGGAGCTTACTATATTACCGGTAAATAATATTACCAGATTCTAGTAACAGTTCCCACTTAAAGAATATAAGATTACCCCTACACAGTAACTTGCATATCTGAGTGGCAGGAAAGGCTACCAGGGGGCACCACTGTTGACCAGCACCACGTGTTAGTTGATTTGGGGGTACTGTAGAAACAGAAATAACGAAGAGAAAGTAGGGATAACGACTTAATGGGGATGGAATTATTGGACAAGGGAGATACCTGGATACGTCAGAAATTGCCCTCATGCCTGGCAAAATTCCTGGAGCTGTGGCAGACACCTTTAAGCACAGGGGACCTATTAACACCTGGCCACAACTTGACCATTGTGATCACAAGGAAGGTATCAACATCATGGTTTGGGCTCCCTGACACAGAGGATTGATTAATCTGCCATATAATGAGTGAATAATCTGCGATTTGCTGGCTAATTATTAAAAAAGAAACAAATTGGGAAAAAAAAAAACACCTTGAATTACTGCTTACCGGTAACGTTGTTGGTGACTGATGGTAGCTTACTACCCGCCGGTAAGCTCCCTGACAATAGATGGCTGATACCTGCCTAGTGAAGATTCTGGAGGAGAGACGTGATTGAATGGCATAGACAGAGCTACCTTTTCTGATTGGGCTTTAAAAAAGGTGCAAATTTAGTTGCAGACTGGGGGAAACACTCCATATTATGGGAGAGGTTTACCATCTAATGGCGAGCTAAAGGACGGACACCTTGATATTTCCTTCATTGCATGTGGGTGTTGAAATGGGTTCAAGGAAGCATGCTTTGTGAGAGCCTACCTTGCAAGGTTTTCAGTCACGCTGTATCACTGTGGATGCGGCCAATGACCAGAACACAGACGGGGATGAAAATGTTCGATGTCTTATACAAACTTGCAGGTTCCGGCTTGCAGTGCTTTAAGCTTCCCTTCGCCGCCTATTCTTTTCTTTACCACTTCAATGGGCAGCGTCTACCTCGTGATGAGTGTGTATTACTAGTATGTGTGGCAGTGGGCGTGGGTGGGGTGGGTGGATTGTAAGTTTGTATTGCCTGACAGTTGTCTCAGCAGCTGTTTTATGGCTTACAAAATATTTCTTTGGTCTCGTCTGACTGTGCTCATTGATATGGCATACCAACTGCACGGCATAGAAGCTGCATTGTGTGGCATTCATTGACTTTTGTTGTTCCTAGTAGCAACTTTGAAATTGTTGTCAGACTTTGTGGCATTCTGTGCACATTCCATACACTTTATGATTTGTCTTACTCTCGTATATGACCTGTACAGTAGCTTCTCCAGTATCGCTTAATATCACCGGTAACTAAGCCAATGCACGTGATGTCTGACAGCCACATCCGCATGGTACTCGCTTGAATAGGGAGTACACATGTACACATGTATCTATGTTAAGCCTCTTGGTTGGAAATTGTCCCTAAGATACCCGAAAGACCCATACTCACAGTAGGACTTCCGCTCATTTGCACAGCCACGGAAGCTTATTATTTCTCACGAACTAAGAACGTTTTTGTAACAAAAAACACATTACAGCTAATGGTGTGCCCGATGATAGACTAGAGTGAAGAATCAGTCGGCAAGGCTTCCTTCATGGTCTGATACCCAATAGTGGAGTTTCACCATCTGTTAGGGATATTGTGAACAGAAAGGATAATTTGGTGATTTATACAGTGGTTTCAATAGAAAAAATACAGCGCTTATTGTTACTACATAGCTTACAAAATGTTCAAAAGTTATAAAACTAAAGAGAAGTGTGATAGGTTAGAAATTCTCACATACAGGACATTTGCTGTTGTGCTACCTATAGATATTTCATTATCTTCAGTTTTGCTTAAATTGTTTTAACTGATTGCTAAACAATAACAATTGATAGTGAACGCCAAATCTGATAATCCATAGTAAAGCTGTAATGCATACCGCTAAAATTAGAACACTGTAATCAGTTATTGTGTTTAACAAAATCTCTTCACCTGATGCTCTTAGTTTCTTTTAAGATCTTTGAAAACTAGTTAATAGTACTTCAGTACCAGTTGCTCAAAGACTACCATTCAGAATTTAGAACTATTTTTATCTTCTTCCAAGCCGGGTTAATTACTGTACCTTTTGCAATTATAGTTGTTTCGCTGTTATTGGCTAATTTTTACTAGTGTTTTTGGGTGGGTGGGTGAGTGAGTCAAAGGATGGATGAATGGATACAGAAAGACAAAAACAAAATAGAATGACAAAAAGAAGAAAGACATATGGGCCTTGATGCTCCGCTTCTTCACTTACCTATGCCTAACAGCCATGCAGGTATATAGCTGGGGCGACTAATAATCCTAATGTTGCAGTTTTGAAATCCAAAATGACCTTGATTGGACAAGGACTGAAGTAGTATTCCCCAAATACTGACACTTGCGACATCCCACATGTGTTTACTAGTGTTCCTGAGTCTTAAATTTAAGCTATGACCGCTTTCGAGTTACAGGTTATTTTGAAACAAGTGCACCGAATCAACCGAAAAAGACACTGAAAACTACAAGGTTAAAGGTACCCCATATATGTGTTACTAGTGTACCGAATTCCCAAATTTGCCCAACAACGAGCTGTACCATATAAACACCAAGTACTTGTCACTCAGATTTCGAAGCCTTATATCTCACAAAGGAGCAGAGTTAGGCCATATGTTACTATTAAACATTAATAGAAAACATATATGGGGAGTCCAATGACATTATCACGTTTGACCTTGAGTGACCTTGAAAGGTCAAATTCAAGGTCACTCAGATTTCGAAGACTTACATCTTGTAAAGGAGCAGAGTTAGGCGATATGTTACTATTAAACATTAATAGGAAAGCATATAAGGGGAGTCCAATGACATCATCACATTTGACCTTGAGTGACCTTCAAAGGTCAAATTCAAGGTCACTCACATTTTGAAGCCTTATATATCATAAAGGAGCAGCGTTACGCCATATGTTACTATTAAACATTAATAGGAAACCAGATATGGGGAGTCCACTATCACTCACACCTTGAGTGACCCTGAAAGGTCAAAGTTAAGGTGTCAAATATGATCTAAACTTGATACTTGCATGGTGAGGTACTGTGTGAGAGTTAATTAACCCAGATTCCAATTGATTTAGTCTGCAGCAGTGAGTTGTTGATACAAGTCTGCAGAAAATTGCCAATGTCATCCCAACTGCAGCTGTCAAGCAGAGCGCCAAGGTCCTTGGACCTCTTGTCAATGTTTAAATAGTCTCACAAATAACATGAATAAGACCACCTTAAAATTATATACATAAGGACCGCTTAAAAACAAATCCTTAAGGGATATAAACAGTATGATCTACCCGTACTGGTCGAGTCCAGTGGGTGTTGTAGGCCTGTATATTTTTGGGAAAACAGCTCAGTTTATATTATTTTGTGTACTCTTTTGAGTCACAAATTAATTTCAGAATTAGCAGATTATTTCCTTTCCTTCTATAGAGTATAATATTATATAGTTGCTGTTTCCAGGGGCCACCCACCCAGAAGCCAGCTTCTGGCTTCTCTACAACATTGTACAAGACAGGTCTAATTACATGTAACTCATCAGCCTGCACTGTGATGCATACACCTGCACACACAACAGAATATAATATTTATCTGGTTTTGAGAGGCTGAAACTCACCCACTATGACCATATCATTACCAGGTACCTGTACATACATTTGTTAGACACATAGACAGAACCTTTAGGGAAATAACTGTACACATAGACCTGCTTGTAGTAAGCGGGAGAAACAAGAGGCCCGCCCAGCAGCCCGGATGCCTGATTATTTGTCACATTAGAATAATTAAGTCACTTTGGTCCAAATTGTATTCTGTTTTGGTTTACTTCCAGGTCAATTTTCATAAGTGCACCTAATGACCCCAAATTGATGCCAGTCTGAATCTGACATGAAAAGTTACCCTAGCTTTCATCCGTTTGGCTCTATGACCAGCTGTTCTTGAGATATTTCCCGTTTTAGGATTTCCTATAGACTCGGGTTAGAATTCCACAGGCGTTGGCTTCATGACAGGTTCTGAGTATGTAAACCCATTTAAGGGCAGATGATGATCCCTGGCGGCATGTACATGTATGCCGCCGATACAGTCAATCCGTGCTGATATATCTAGATTGTGGTACAAATAATCTAAGAAAATGTCATGAAACATTTACTGCAGCCAAGACCAAATTTACAGTTGTAGAGCCATTCCTACGCTTCTGGCCAACACTTTGTCAGGCCTTCTTGATAAGTGGTGACATCATGCAGGCCACCGGCATACGACTAAAAATTCAATTACCATTACGTGCAAACTGGACTACATGTATAATCATATAAGACACGAAGAAAACTTGACTGATATGATTAATACTGGTAGTACCTGGGTGGAAATGTAATTATTTGTCTGATATAATCTCTTAGCCAACAAAAGGGACCTGGAACCAGTGGCTGGAACAGCTTATATACATGGTTGGGTTTAGAACCTTGGTATTTCATGCCACTAATTCTCTAAAAATTCTACAACACTTTTCTATAAATGAATTATCCACCTTTTTCTTTCAATATTTATATTCGAATCCCATCACTTATCTAAATAAACCGCTCACTTTGGATTCTATGTTAAAGCAGACACGTGCCGATTTATTGTGGTTTTTTGCCCATGTAGGATGGTGGCCTTATTTATAATCTGCCTGACCCTCCCCCCATACCCCCCTAACTAGCCCAGGGCAGACTACATGCAATGCTCAAACAGGGTCATAACAGAGGACTGGCTGGTAGTTTTCAGATTCATTGTATTCAGTGCTTTCCAGGAAACACAAGCAGGGAGCCTAGGCCTGCAGCCACATCAGCATGATCATCATCAGTAGCCTATAAAATGTCCCAGCTTATCTGGGCAAAACACATATTACACTTCCCAGTGCCATGTAGGACCATTCTGTTAAAGCTGCCAGTTTTGTTTGTTTGTTTTTTCACAATAATACAACTGGGACTTTTTGTGTTAGATTTATTTCTAGCTATGTCCACAATGTCAGAAATCTGCACGTCCACATGCAGTAGTTCTCTTCTAATAGCATGAATAGGTACATCCCTCCTGCCAAATAACATATCAAGTTGGGGGGATGGGAGGGGGGGTTAGAAGAGGGAGGGGGTCAGGGGGGTATACCATGTGTCCCCATTGCATGAAGTAGTTATCATAAACCAATTGTAACAAATGGATTTTTCTGATTGGGTGGGCTGGGTATACTATGTGGTTATTACATATTTCAGATAGTCTGTGACATTATTACAGTGTACCATTTCAGGGTAATGGGGGGGGGGGGGCATTCTGCTGTGGACAGATTCAGCATTGGTAAAATATATGAAATACAATCCTTCATAATTCAAATACACCTACTTGTGGTGACTGTTTAATGGGGTCTGTTCTGAGGGTCAATTAGGCTGGTGCTTCCTTTGAAATACCACCTCTCAAATACAAGTATGTGATAATCACTTATCAGTTTAAAGCACCAACATTCATGATACATGTATGTCAATGTCCTAGTGGCACACACTGCCCTGTCCACTGGTAGATCAAGCTAGGGTGGCAGGCATTTGCTATTTCAGTGAAACCGAGCTCCCCCTTAACAACACGTCATGTCGAGACCACCATGACCACAGTGATGGTAACTCAGACTGGCCGTGATTTCTGAAATGAAAATTAAACTGACGTGTAACATGTGGTTGTTCAATGAACATCCAGCTTTGTTACCAACTTCGCTATCTGGATTGCCGAAACTTTCACGTATATTATGAACTGTCCTAACAACTACATTTATTATTGTATTTTTAACATGAAAGTGTAAATAAACTATCTATCTATAATCATGATAATGTCCTTAATTCTACAGCTGGTCTTCTATCCAGCATGGTCTTGTTTTTTGGGGTGATCTTATTTTTGGGATGGTCTTATTTCTCAGGTGGTTTTATCATGTTTATTTCCTGGGTGGTCTTATTTCTGAGGTCTTATTTCTGGGGTAGCCATATTTCTGGGGTGGTCTTATTTCTGGGGTGGCCATATTTCCGGGGTTCCGGGGTGGCCATATTTCTGGGGTGGTCTTATTTCTGGGGTGGTCTTGTTTCTCGGGTGGTCTTATTTTTTCTGGGGTGGCCATATTTCCGGGGTGGTCTTATTTCTGGGCGATATCAAGTATGTCAAGGCGGGGTTTCACTGTAATGCTAATTCGACCCTTGATGCATGCTGCCAAGGCACTATTGAATCAATGTCAGGATAAACATGGGGAAAGGAGGCTGCAATTTAAAGTCAGGTCAGTGGCTGAGCTTCTATTTAGATAGCGCTGCTGGTTAATTATGGCATTTTGTAATATACAGTCAACCCTGCTCTAAAGACAACCTGTATATAAAGACCACCTGCTTATAAAGACTGCATTTACAGGACCCCAGATGTATACTTTCCATGCTATTGAACCTGGATATAAAGAGAACCTGTGTATAAGGACCACATTTTGTTGGTCCCTAGGGTGGTCTTTATATACAGGTATCACTGTATTGTACAAAGGATTTCAGCAGAGGCCT
>JAAUYG010299605.1_pt1 | contig 11911 bp, 13 predicted proteins | sample 7278091 | NCBI WGS metagenome assembly JAAUYG01 (sample SAMN14350201, study PRJNA611818) | marine sediment metagenome | isolation source: surface marine sediment (0.6m) | place: French Polynesia: Moorea | collected 2018-08 | reverse complement strand
GTTGTGCTGGTGCTTCTGCAGATTCTCCAGCTTCATCTGATGCTTTTTTCTTACTATTTTTTTTTTTGTTTTATTTTTTTTTTGTTTATTTGTTTTTTTTTTTTTTTTTTTTTCATTTCAAAATAAACTTCCAATAACTTTTGCCCTAACATGCAGAATACAACTTGCACCAAGTCTAAGAAATTTCCGGCCGACTTGAATCATCCTGAGAAGATCAGCAGGAAACTACGTCTTTTTCCAGCTACCTTATCATGGGTTTCGACAAAAACTTCCTCAAAGAACGTGTCGTAGTAGTCCTGCATATCAGCATCGGACATCTGAACTATAAAGAGCAACAATACAACCTATAGAGGCGCAAGTGTTGCTGCCAGTCGTACGTAACACAACACAGCACATCAAACAGTATCACAAGTGGCCAGATTACGATGTTCACCGAGTGACAAGACAGCCAAACAAAAGAGCAACAAGTTCCCAGAGAGGAGGGAGAAAATTGGTGAATTAGATTGGCTGAGAACGAAACTGGAAAGGGAAATTATTTTTGTTGGTGTGAATTGTAAAGTCGCTGAACATCGTAAGGCAAAAAACACCTCCATGAAGAAGACCACCACTCACTGCGTCCCTGCATCCTCTGCCTGGGGAAAACGAATGCATAGAATCAAATTTGGCATGACATACCTTGTCCTCAAGCTCTGTAAAAACTTCCTCGAAAAACTCGTCGTAATGCTCCTGCACCTCCAGGTCGGTGACAGTGATCTGACCTGAAACCCAAGTAAAGTCGTTCGTAAAGCCAGAAATTCGCAGCTGAAAAGCTAAATTTTTTCTCACACCAAAGGGATTCATGCAAGTCAACCCTCGCAACCTTGAGATCTCACAAAAAATTCTTGCTGTGGGACAATCTGCTTTGAAGTTGGGAGGGGGAAAGCTAAAATGATGGGATGAATCACAAAGGACTTCCGGTGGTCAGACCATGATTGAGGACAAATTGCCAAAGTCGCACTCGTCTGGACGGAAAAGAGCAGCACCATCTAGAAAATTGGAAGGAGTGCCAAATGTCCCTTTTTTTTCCCCAAATTGACTGAAGACTGAGGGAGTTTTTGTTTCTTTATCAAATCTCAAAATCACCTCCGTGCAAAATTTGACATTTGACGTTTTATCAGCTCGATCCGCCATTTCACTTCTACAAAGCTTTACAAAGTTGTGTCAAAGTTCCACAAGCATTACATACTTTCAGGACCATTCGCAGTCTGTGTGGCACTCTGCAGATTAATGTAGAGGTTGGTAATCATAATGGTCTGAAAGAGAAATGAACAACATGCATGAATGTAACTGTTTTAATCAGGAGATGAAGCGAAGATTTTCCATCAAGATTTACTTATGGCAGGTGAATACTGCGTTTTTTTGGCACGTGTAAATTTCAAACTGGCCATGAATATCGAAAGAAAAATCGTGACGGAATGTCTTCCATCTCCAAACCATCGTGCAACAAAGGCAATACAGATCCATAAAACGACAACGTATCGGCACCAAAGAGAAACAAACTATCTGGACTCTGCATGTTTCTCCCATTTCATTCATCTGCGTCTGGATGTTTTTTCAATGGAGACAAGTTTCGCTCGGAATCACATTTTATACAATGCACAAACAAACGCAAATGCACTGAGGTTTGCAAAATTCTCAACATTATTTCATTCTCAAAGTATAACGACTTCTGATTGCGTCCACGTTGGCTTGTGCATAGGTGAAAAGTGGCCAAAAACTCTCAACGACAGATGTATTCCCTTTGAATTGTATGAATCAAACAACACTGACCACCCCCTGCACATTAGCCTTCTCGTTTGGAAACGAAAAGGCTAAAGCGCAGAACAAATAGCAATGGCGCGAAAACACCAAATTTGCGCTGGAACCTCACTCTTGTTGGTCTTTGGGATGGCTGGATCGTACCAATTTCCAACGACACGTCCACATCTCTCACCCCAAGCCAAAGTCAGCAATGTGCACAACGCAAACTTGTTCTTTTCAGCGTTTTGCCATTTTTTTGTTATCTCACCGCTCGCAATGCGGACAGATACCTACTGTGTGAGCCGTCGGGCGTCTGAGCTGAGTTTTGCGGATTCACCCAAAGATTTTGTATCATCACAGTCTAAATAGAACACAGTATTCTTGTAGTTCTTGTAGTGTTAGGTCGATTGACAAATCCCAAGGAAACTCCCAACTTTCCACCACACTCAATACATGTGCAGGAAACTTTTCTTGTTGCTCCCCCCTCAAATTATTTCGTCGAATTTCGGAATGTCTTACGTTACAATTATGAAGCCCTCGAGAAAAAATTCATTCCTTCTTTTTTGTCTTTACCTGACTGAACGTTGGTTTGTTGTGAAGACGAGAGCATCGTTCTCCATGACGGCATGCTCCGATCTTGAAGTAAAATGAACAGTTTACTCTGCAAAAGAAACAGTTCGTTTCAGCTCAGGAAAATCTAATGTTAGAGACCCAGCATTAGTTACTTCGCTGCCTTTCAAAAACGCGCCAAGTAGATCTAGTTTTTATTCGTCGAGATGGCGCTTTAGGAGCGATCAGACCTTTGTTTTACCTAATCACTGCTTGTCACAACTCCCCTCCCCCCAAATCACCAGTCAACTCACAAGTCAAGATCTCACCACCCCCTGGAGAAATGTCACACCCCACACCCCCGCGGTGCACAGCGACAATGGCAGCGAAGTAGATCTACCTTGGATTGGCCAAATCTAAGTTTCACTGTTGTCCGAATCGCCTTGAGCTCGTAGAGACATCTTGAGAGCAGATGCCGGTAGACAATTTAGATCTCGGTCTGGATCTAGATCTGCGTTTCAGGCTCGACTAAAGAGTTTGGTTGTTGGTGAGCAAAGTCCCACCGACTTGGACTTGTAATTTGTAAACAGCCACAGCAAAATTTACATCTACACTCTGTTCCATTTTCATCCAAATAAACGCACATTCAACGTTTGCATTGGTGTCTGGGTTCCATGCAGAAAAGTGGTCATTTGGAAAATTTCGTTTCCTGCCCCTTCAGTTTTATAGGGAACACCAAAACCACGCCAGGATAACCCTGGTGCTTGGAACTATCAAACAAACATATTTTGGATGCAATATAATGTCTACAAAACACTCTTACTTGTCTTTTTCTGTGCCAAAAATCGACGCGAGGTACTCGGCCATTTTGTCTTGCGCGTATCACGTGACCAACTCAGAAAGTGATGACGTAGTTCACACCCAGGCCAGAAAAATTTGGTTTTCATCTGAAAATCAGGATATTTTCCCTGAACCGAAGAAGGTATGGTCTCATCAAGTCTGTGTTAGGTAAATCAACGCTGTGTATTCCAGAAAAGGAACAAAAATTCAAAAGAAAATTCACAGAACTGGAAAAAGGGACATCTGTTATGTTGTTTCAGAGACATCTTGTGACAGATCCATAAGGACAATGGATTTGAGGAAGGTGAAAAACGAAGACAAATTGGAACTGTGCCGGAAATATTTCTTGGGTAAGGTACATTCGTCCAAGTCGTTTTGTTTCCCTCGCCCCCCCCCCCCAAAGGCGTCGAACAGACAAAACGATGTAGATCTACTTCTCCAACCTCCAGACTGCTGGTGTGACGGTTTGAAGAGCAAACCGAATTGATGACATGCCCCCTTGCTGCGGGGCCTCGATGCTGGCACAGCGCCCTTGTAAAGCATGTGTGGAACGTTTCCTTTCGCCAAAGCTGCGCCCCACCCAACTGGAGTGTGTTTGTGCAGTGATTTTTCTGACTCGACCTTTTGCCTTTTTTTCAGGTGGTTTTGCATTCCTGCCATTTTTGTGGGCTATCAATTCTGTGTGGTTCTTCAAAGAAGCCTTTGTGAAGGAACAATATGAGCAGCAAAGGCAGATACGTCGATGTAAGACAACAGTGGGTGAAGATCGGATGTGTCTCGTCAGTTCAGTCGTTCAAAACACTCTTTGTTCCTTTGACTTTTCTTTCAGATGTTCTCATGTCAATGGTAGGCACGGTGGTATGGATAGCAATTATCGTCGCTTGGGTGACAGTTTTCCAACTGAACAGAGCCTCCTGGGGTGCCACGGCGGATTATATATCATTCATCATACCCAAAGGAATACCCTGACACCACAGTGAACAGAATGTTGTGGTACACTGGTTGCAATGTTAGGCACGTGTTTTTTTTCACAAAGAACAATGTCATGTGGGAACATTTTCTTCCAGTTTTGATGAGAAGTACAAGAGAAAGAATTGACAAACGTCTTGCAGAACATATGGACGGAATTACATTGCAAACGCCAAAAGAAAAATTTTCAGAGAAATGAAAGTCAGAAACCACAGTTCCATTTCATACTGTGTACATTGCTGTACAAAATGGGCGTTTTTATTGAAAAAAAAAAAAACAAAAAAAAAAAAAAAAACAGTCAAAATCTGCAAATTTCTGTGTAATTTGTGCTGCACTTATCAGAGAGTAATTGATGGAGCAGTGACGGCCTCCGGTATCTCCACAAAGTCCGTGTCGCTATGCCACGTCACATGATGCCAATAAAGACTGCAGTGCCTTGGCGTAGGCTGCAAAGAAATCATTTCTTCAAGGGCACTTAGCTGCCACGCTTGGCTGACGTGGCGTCACCTCATGAGGGCTCCTGGACCAGATATGGCCGTATGTCTGGTGCAGGTTACTGTAAGAGGGGGAAGGTCACCACAGAAACATAACTCTCACAGGCCCGTTTGCTTGAAGGAGCCTGGATTGAAAGCGCTGAAACCCATGTCGCGACAAACACAACGGAGAAACTGCACATGAAACTTACCTCGGGGATTGTGATAGAAAACGCAGTTGTTGGCGCACATCTGGGGGTTAGTGTCCCACACTGAAGCTCCACACGCGCAGAGAGGCGGCAGTTCAATCTTCTTGGTCTCGAGCTTCTCGCGTAAATTTTGCCGCAACGCTTCCAAGTATCTGAAGAGACAGACGCACTGACATCAGCCAAATGCCACACAGCGATTTGTGGACTTTTCCCTGGTTATCCTTCACACAGAGAGGTCGCCTGTCACAGGCTGAGCTTGGGTGAAGGAGCAACCGTGCCCTTGGCTTTCAGACAACACCGGTTTGCAATGATAAACCACTTGCCTTTCAGATTCCCTGAGTTTCTGAGAACGGATGCTTGACAACTCCAATTCCAGTCGCATCAATGCCTCTTCCTCTTGTTCTCGCAAAAGAGTTTCTTCTAAAGTTTCACCTGAAAAGATCAATTTTTCCGGTGCGGAAAGCGATTCTTTATCCTCTGACCAAACATTTGGTGCAACAAAACATTCTTTTGCTTTTATTGACATATACTCACCTGTCAGCGGATCGACCGGCGTGCTTTCTCTTTTCAGTTCCTTCTCTGCTTCCTTGCGTTCTTCTTCTTTCGCTTTCTTCAATCTGCAAAGATAAAATACAACATTACGAGGCGACACCGAGTACGACAGAACAGGCCAACATCATGATCGCTCAGGAACCTGTTGCACTTTTGGACTCCTGTCAACACAAAACGAAGACTGCTACAGCGCAATACTTGGTTTCCGCCGATTCTTCATGCCTTGTGAACAAAACCTCAAGTCTGCTTTGTCGACAACCGCCCTTGTTATCTTGTCTTGTCGCCAGAACGAATCTTTACAATCTGAGCGTGGAGAACACAGCACCCCTTTTGCGCAGCGGCAACACAAGTGAATAATCGGATGCACTCACTGGCTGATTTTGTGCCGATGCTCCTTCCTTCTCAGCGATTCCTTCACTTGCTCTCTTTCAAGGTCCATAAACAATCTGCCAACAGGTGGAAAGGGGAAAAGAATTTAATTCTCACAAAAAGTTCATCAGAACACAATCTTCCAACAGAAAATGTGGAGTTGAAGAATATTGCAACTTGAGGAATACCTTCTGTACATCGCTCGTTGCTTCACAACTCGCTTCTTTTCTTCTTCGTCCAGAATTCCCGGATTAATCACAGGAATTGATGATATTTGGGAAGAACCTGTGGAGAGACAAAACATGAAATTTTCGACGAGATATTTTGCCGCTGAGGCCAAGAATATGCCAATGCACTGGAGGGGTGGCACATGAGGAAGGGTGTTGCACATCAGTTGGGAAGGGTGGCACAGCAGTGGGGGCATTGGGGTTGGCAGAAGGGGCATTGTGATCCCTGCTTGGATCATGTCTGCATGGGGCAGCAATTGGTGCGGAACTGAACAAAGGTAGTGAGGCTAAACCACTGTCTGCTCTTTTCTCGCTATTTTACAATGGGAACTCAATGTTTTCTGGCATTTGACACCTGCCATAGCCAGCATTACCTTTTCTTTTGGATTTATAGTTTTTGTGGTGCGACACTCCATTCAGTAAACCATCTGTGGTGTACTTCTGGTCATCATCTGAACCTGCACAAAATATTCCCAAAACTGACGTCCTTTCAAGTTGATAATTCAAATCATTTTCAGGAAACAACGCAAGAAAATGGAACTGCAGGTTGCTTTCAAGGGAGATTTGGCGCAAGTGGAGACACAAGCATAACACCAAAGAGCAAGGTGCAAATTATAGAATCAGGTTCCATTTTTGGCTGTCCTGTCACTTTCTGTGAGGGGCCAGATAATATGAGTTGAGATACCTGATTTTGTGAAAACTCGGTACTCAGTTGTTATGTCTTCGCTTGCTTGACTCTCGTCCTCAAACTGAACTGTCTTTGGTATTGTTCTGTCAGCGTCGATAGGAATTTCGGTCACTGAAACCAATTACCAACAATGAGTCCAGTCTCTACCACAGGCCTCTTTTGCCCCGTTTTATCTTTCGTAAATGTCTTGCATTCATGCGAGTCTGACCTGCGTTTCCCTTGATGATAAGTGTATCCACATTGCTGTCACACTCCAGATCTATCACTTGGTTCTGACTTCCTCCTTGCTGCCCTGACTGAAACGATATAACTTCGACATTTTTCACGCACACAACTGGAACATTCTCAACTCTTTTCAAACCTAAATGTTCTCCAATGCAAAACTGTTCATTTGCTTTTGCAGTGGAATTTGCTCACTTGTCTCCAGTGTCCTCCTGGCAAATCATCGTCCTGTTCTGTCGCCAAGCGACGAGACATCAGGTTCCGTCGCGCTTTTCTGTTCAATTGCAGCAGCTGTAAAGTGGGAAAGAAATTTGAACATGGGGTTCTCGAAAAACTTGCAATCTACGGCCCACCAGAGGTACAAGTGGAACAATGTCCTTCTTTCCAAGGCACGCGTTTTACCTCGTCTTTTTGCCGTTCGAATTCCTTTTTCTGTCTGGAATCGCTTTCCAATGCTTCCTGCCCTGAAAGTGAACAAGGGCGCCAATCAGCATTGAGGCAATTTATGCTCCAGTCAGAATGTGGGAGGGGGTGCTGTCCGTTTGTCAAGACAACAACAACCACAAGGGTAATAGCAGGGTGACGCGAATGCTTTTGAGCTTCCAAAGGGGAGAGGTTTGATCAAACATTTGACAACTGATATCTGCCTCACCCAAACTCCCATTTTTCCTCAACTGAATGGCCAGGTCGTCGCTGTTTCTCAGATAGCATCGGTTCTTTCTCGGCGTCACTCTTTCCGCTGCGTGAAATGTCTGGCGAACAATATTTCGCTCATCTTCCACCTGTGACAAGAGAACAACGAAAAAGATGCATTCCAGCAACAAGCCGTCCGACAACAAACTGGTTCTTGTGCTCATCAACCAACGTTGAAATAAAACGAATTCGGGAAGTGAAAATGCGAACTTGGCTGATGCGAATCTTACGGCTTTGTAGGATTTTTCCAGCTCATGTTGCCTTTTTAATCTGGCCAATTCTGAAACGCGCTTTTTCACGTCTTCTTGGAACTGCCTCAGTCGCATCTCCTTGTCAGCTCGTTCTTGCTGGAGACGAGATTCTTCTGCTCTCGCTGAATGCTGTTCAAAAAGCAGGAACACAATTTTTTTTTTGAAGGCTGGCAACTTGTGTTTCAAAATGAACATGTTGGCCTGTTTGATGGCACCACATAGAGCAGTCACTTGGGGTCCAGTGCGGTGGGGAGGGGACACCATAGCCATAGTGATGATGGGGAGGGAGGGGGTCTTTCGCAATCGATCTTTTTTTCACCTCCATTGAGTATGTAAAGGTCTAAAAACAATCTGCACAAACGGGTCTGCATATCCAGGGCACAGCGACGACCATCGGTCTATGCATATATGCACTCAAACAACACATAACAGAGATAGAGAGTAAGAGAGATCGTGATCATGTTGCAACTTGTCAAGATCCAGTGACCCATAGATTCTACTCACCACAGCTTCGAAGTATTTGTGAACTGCTGCAGATTCTGGCTGCACCCAGGCACCGACAGCCCGCACTTCTGCAGTTCTTGCTGCCATCCTGGCAGGGTACTTTGTGCCTTTTTTCATCAAAAAAAGTTGATTGTTTACACCCTTTGAAATTCCCACTTTTCTATTTGACTGAGAAACAGGACCTTCAACTGGATGCAGCGAACTTCCACAAGCCTACTGTAGCATGTGTAGGTAGTACGTAGTATACGTTAAGGTCAGAAACTCGGGCTAGTCTACAGGGGAGAATATTTCTTTGGAAAAAGAATTTTCTTTAAAAATATTACCATTTACCGTTGCTCAAGGTACAAAATAATGTCATGAATTTTTTATACTTATGTTACTAGACATCTAGAATATGAAATTGACTTCGATTTCACGCATGAAGTTGACAAAAAATGAGAATTTATTTGGGCGATAATACAGGTAGTTCTATGGATGAAGTGATGTTGTTTGTTGTCCATCGCAAGACTGTAAGACTGATTTTATCAAGTCCTCGTTGCACGGTAGTTGGCCGGAAGGGGATTCAGTTGCAACCACCAACAGATCAAGTCGGACATTAGACAGTTTAAGCACCAAACGTTATTTGCAATGCAAACTCAAACCCAACGTAACCTAATTGTGAAAACCAATCAGAAGGGCAGAATTTGCCACACCCCTATCAGTCATTGGCTGAGAAATCTGGGTTACGTTTAGTTGAGTTTAGCCTTGCAACTTACGTTTGGTGCTTAAACTGTCCAATATCTGTCAAAAGTGCAGTGTTGGTAGTGTGAATGTTGTTCCGTGTCTCAGAATGGCGAGTGAAGAGGGCATTTGGCGGAATGCTGCGCAGACGGTCCTGAGAGAAGCCAACAGTCCGTTGCATTACCTGGACATCAAGAGAGTTATATTGGAGAAAGGCCTCATCCGACCAGGACTTCAAACCACTCTGGAATCTGTTCTTTTTAAAGATGTAAGTCGCGTTTCAACCTGAAGTTGTCCAGTTCAGTTTTTCTTGAGCTTCTGGTGTTTACTGTTTTTGTCATCGTTCTTTTAGGCTGGAAGTCCGAGTGCTATTTTCAAACAGGTCAGCGCCCAAGGCATGTTTGCTCTCATGGTACGTATGTCCTTTTGGAACGAAATATTTCACTCAAGGGAGAAATTTGTCATCTGATTTTTTGTGCATTCATGACGTTTGTGTGTGCAGGTTTTTGACAATCACAAATGGCCAGCTGGTTGGGTGCCAGAAATCAAGTTCGAATGTGCCTTGTGTTCTTTACAGACTGACCAGGAACGCGCCACTCATCAGCTGAAGTTTGCCTCCGCTTCAACGTCAAAATCCACGAGTATGAAAATGAAAGGTCCAGCTGGTGAGGTAGTTGCTGCTCGCCAAACACCCGGTAACGGCGTTAAACGCGTCAGAGTGGCTTTTGGGAAAATGTTCGCCCGAAAATGCAATTGTTGTTTGCAGCTGAAATTGCTTCAGAATGTGTTGCATTGTTTGGAGCTGTTTTCAGTGCAAAGGAAGTCAGATCTGACGTGTTATGTTTTCAGCTCAACTCCTGCAGTCAGGAAACGTAAAGGTGATAAAAATCAAGCGAGGCCCAGGTCGACCCCGAATGCACGAGCGAGTTCATCAGAATGGACACGTTATCAACCCGGTCATCAACGACAAGTACCGCAAGAAATATCTCAAACTGAAGAAGTTCGCCAAGAAAATGTTGTTCGTAAGTTATCAGGGTTCTCTGAATATTTGCTGATGACTTGTGGCATGGGGTGCGATTTGAATTTTGATTGTGCCTTTATCTGTCTTTCTTCTTTCAGGTGAATGCAGCTGTGTGTGATGAGGTAAGCTGCAAAAGTGCCGTCGGTTTGTGCCAAGTTTTGGATGGTGTAAAGTTGATGGGAGCAATCACCATTATATTTCTTGTTTTCAAATTCGTCCTTCTTCTTTGCAGGTATCACGGGTGGAAGACAAACTTGCAAAGGCTAGGGCAGAAAGAAAGTAAGTCTTGTCTGTGTCGTTTGCCGTTGGGTGCAGATTGATAACATGAAAGGGGGAACCCGTGTTACACTGTGGATTTTCTTCTGAAAAAGACTTATATTGCTCTGGTCAAAACTGTGACCGAAAAAAATGCCAGGTTGTTATTCCTCGGATGCATTTTCTCAGAGCCATTTGCAAACTGTCTTTTTCTGGAACAAATGTTGAAATTTCATTGATTGGTGGGAACTGACAAGAAAACATCAACCAGTTTAGCGCTCTCCTAACGTGCTGGACACCCAGTTCGATCGTCTGATTTGGCAGGTGGACACGTTCGTTCATCGGAAATCCAAATTCGGCGATTTGCCTTTCAAAGGGGAAACGAAATTTGGAACACCGACCCAAAGAAGCGTCTTTGAATTTGCAGGTTTCTGGTGAAGAAGCTGCTGAACCACCAAGCTGTGTCGGAAGCGCTTTGTCAGATGGCTGCGAAGCAACCACAGGCAGCTGCTGCGATGTTGGGACAATCACTGGGGCCAGGAGCTTTGAGCAAACTTCCTGTCGGTGAGCTTGCGGCTTCGTTAGTCTTTCAGTTGCCGGTACTTCGCAAATCTAAATTGTCCTGCGTCTTCACGTTAACGTTCGCTTGAGAACAGCGTTCGCTTCCCCAGGATTTTTCATTGAACTTTGTGGTGAAGGTGATCTGTTCTTTTCGCCACAGGCATCGCAGGACCTCTCTCGTTGGATATGAATCAGGATTCATCCCCAGAAATGAAGACCAAACCGAAAAAGAAAAGTGTTACAGGCAGCAAGAAAAAGGCCAAGGACTCTCCCTTGGGTAAGAGATCACCCAAAGAAGTTTTCATTGATGCTCGGAACAAAGGGACCAAGTGCGTGATCATGGGGGAAGAAATCAAATTTTACCTTTTCAGAACAACAAACTTGGCCAGGTTTTCTTGTTGTATTTCGGGCTTACTTGTTCATCTTGTATTCCAGATGAAAAGTCAAAAGCGAAGAAAAAGGTGAATGTGCGTCCAGGTCCAGGGACCATGAATCCTCTTGCGGCAGGAGATCAGGGCAGTGGAAGCCTGAGACACCTACTCACCACCAAAACCATCATGGAACCGCCTTGATAAGGTGCCGAGTGTGTGGAACAAACTTTAGCAATGCAGATCTGGTTGAAGTTTTTCTTTTTGTCAAGACTGGTGCATTTACACTGTGCAACAGGAATGGTGTTCCTTTCCAATGCATTCCTTCGCGAACAACAGTCGCGCAACTAAGCCGGGGCGGCCTTTGCAGTCACGTGCGTGTCGTCGTGGTGGAACATCCCCCCCCCCCCCCATCAAGGCCAGCGACCCCGTCTGGGATTCACCCCCACCTCACATGACCTTTACGCTTTAGCAGATTGTTTGGCCTCGCTGCTTCAGCTTGCGGAGTGGCCTGTGTGTCATTGCGTGTGGACGTGGGCTATCCTCCCAACTCAGCATGGCAGCCGCCTGGACGGTGATAAGCAACCTTGTTATTGTGACATTTTTCAAGAAACAAGGGCGCTTATCAGCGTCGAAGCCGCGTGCTTCAGCAAACAGGTTT
>JAAUYG010175860.1_pt1 | contig 11911 bp, 9 predicted proteins | sample 7278091 | NCBI WGS metagenome assembly JAAUYG01 (sample SAMN14350201, study PRJNA611818) | marine sediment metagenome | isolation source: surface marine sediment (0.6m) | place: French Polynesia: Moorea | collected 2018-08 | reverse complement strand
GGGCTATTATTCTCCTGATCTCATCAGCTGTGGCTGGATGGAAAGACAACAGTTTTGAACCACTAAAGTTTGCAAGACGTTGATTTATGTCAAAGTCGTCGTCAGAATCCGATGCAAATTGGTTCCGTATTGAAGTGATCTTGTCAATAAAGAACCTGTTAAATTGCTCTGCAATTACAGAGTGTGTAGAGTTAATGGGCAGAACGGCTCCACGGGTCTCTCCTAACAAATGTCTGGCCACTTTGTACATCAGTGCCGGGAAACAGGCAGATGATCAGGGGGAAATATAGAGAAAGGATATAGTATACTGGTAAGCATGGTAAGGAGAGAATATTATATTGCATTACCCTTGGCTTTATCATATAGAAGGTGACGTAATGTTAAACGGATCTAGTGGCCAATGCAACAGAACCTTATGTATCAGTATGTGTGTTTGCAACTGGCTCTGGTAAACCAGAACTGATAATAGATAGAATATACCATGTATACCAGGGCAACACTGGTAAACTGACCAACGATATACCTATTATCGCTCATGTTCAGTGGTTACCACATTTTCTTCCATAATTACAATGGTGTCTTGTTTCTTTTCTAATTTAGGTCTTTGCAAAAAAACTTTACCATGCTGTACGTCCGCACATTTTGCTAAATAGCAATGACAATGAAGTTAATTTGCCGTAAAACACAAGACACGACCAACAGTGCTTCAGTTCCTGTTCAGCTCCTGCTTCAGTTCCAGTACGGAATCGACATCCAACAAATCGAAAAATCAGTACCGACATATCTTTGCGCTCTCGAAGACCGAGCAAGTCGTCGAGCACTAGCCAAAATAACTTTGAAAATAATAATAATAATAATAATAATAATAATAATAATAATAATAATAATAATAATAATAATAATAATAATAATAATTATAGACCTTTGACCTACCACTGGAACCAACTGCGTTTTTTGCTCGGAGCTTGCACTGCTGAATATTTAGCATAGAAAATAAACCATGGGCTGCAAGGCCCACACGCATCTGGGCCAAACTGCCAAGAGCCTACAGGGCTGCAAGACCCACAAGTAATATTTTTTTGCCTAACCTTGAAAAAAACTTCAAGTCCCTGCATATTTTGTGACCAATGATAATGCAAATGGCAGCCACTGTGAACCTACTAGTCCAGGAAACCTAGACTCCCGGGTCTAGACTCCACTGTCCTCGTACCATCTGCCTTTATAGCTGGACCGCGGAGTCTAGGTTCCCATAATGATAAATTTGTATCACTTTTCCACCAATTTCCCACTGTTTTCATCTCGATAGTTCTCAGCAAAATCTGCCTAACTGTGGCAGAAAAAATATCAGTCAGTTGGATCAAAGTCTTATCTAACTATTTACCTAATCATAAAATGTCCTTGGCAAAAAGAAAGACTGTTCACGCATTTTACCAGACGTTAAATTGCAATTTTTCTGTGGCCCGGCATCAACAAGATCCATGTCGATCTCCCGTTGGTCATAGCGTCAGGCACAAGCAATATCCATGGCAACCGGGAAATTTCTTCCCATGTAGCACAAACAGGAGTTGAAGTTGCTAATACAGAGAGTGATACAAAAAATCGATTAAATCCTTAGACGCCACTGCATCAGCAGCCGGCGGCTAAGTTTCTTGGACTATGTGATATGATAATGTTGGCAACTTTAGTTTTCTCAATCGGTCCTCTTAACTTAAACTATTATATCCTGGGAGCTGCTTTGTGGCTCTTCTTTGAATATTTACAAGTAGTTCGATATTTTAACCTTACATGGACACCAAACCGGTACTGCATATTCCAAGTGACTTCGTACTAAGGATTTGTATAGTGGTAAGAATGTCTGTTCATTTAAGAAGTGGTCTGAACGAATATTAGTTTTTGTTTCTGGGGGTTTAGCCCATATCACTGTAACAATTATGCGTACAGGAACACAGGTCTGTTTTGGCATGAGATAGGGATGAAAATTCCATATTTATAGGGGGGCGGGGGTATTGGGTGGTGCCCATCACAGATCATGGGAAATAAAAACTTCAATCACAGATCACAGGAAATAAGAAAACCAACATCACAAATCCCGCCCAGCATCCATGGCAAACAAACGCATTTTAAATATGGGAAATTGGGTATCAATCACGTATATTAGGTGGTTTCATCACGCTTCACGAAAAATAAATTTGAAACATCACGCATCACGGGAAATGCTCCCATCGCAGGTCATGGAAAATAAGATTTTAAATTCACGCATCACAAAAAATAAAATCTCCCCAATCACGAATCACGTGAAACCCCCAAAATCCCTCCCCCTCCCCCCCCCCCCCCATAAATGGTCTTCTATAAAAAAAATTTTCATAATGTTTTGGTATGTGCATGCCACAGATTACTTTACAGTACTTTCCCGCAAATTTGACTCTCAGTTCTAACTCTTTGGGAAGGGTGCCGAAATTGCAGTTAAACATGCATGAATGGGCTGTGATGCACAGGTATAAGCCACCAGAGGGGAGGAAACAATGGCCAAGAGGTATATATATATATTATTATATTTTATTTATTTTATAATTCTCCACCCCTGTTTTAATGTGGATGTAGACAGCCAGCTCCCCAAGCATGGCATCAGATAATCTCGGCTGCTGTTGTATATGAGGTTGTCAGCCAAGCATACTCACTCCACATGACCGAGGTTTCTCCTTTGCTATTGATACTCTTGCTACCCTGTCCTAGATAACGTGCAGCATTACACTAAAGTGGCCTGGTTAACAATGGTAAAAGGCTAGGAATGATAGGGGGGAGCTTAATCAGTTAATAGATAGTTTCCAGCAACCATACACATGTGTTCTGTTATGAATTATTCCGTCGCTCCATAGACCTATAAACAGTTGGTACAGTGCGTGGACAACATTTAGTCGAGAAGTATACATGTGCATATCATACCACACCCTGGTTGGTATGGTTTATCGCAGTTTTACCACCCTGTGCTGTGCTGCAGAGCGGTGTACTGATACAGGCCAGGTGTTCAGTCTAGATAGCGGTGTGTGCATACACGTGGGCAAAAGTTTTAAAGTGTTTGCCAACCTTTAAGACTAATTGTCAGTGTCTGATATCATATCAGAAAGTGAATTCTCTTGTTACATAGTGATCATCTGTTTTGTTCTATCAGAAACTTACATGATTGCTCTGAGCATTATAGAGTACTGAAGACATGTATGTCCCAGCTCTGATATCGAAATGCGAGGCCCTGACGAAAGTCAACATTCTGTCCAAATATGTGTATGTGTCTAAAGCTTGTATGTGTGCCCATATATCAGTTTTTGTTTTCAGTCATTGGTAGCTCTTCCTAAGCTTTTGGATATCACCTGTCTTCTTCACCATACCCTGAAAAAGGGCAGTGATGGTCGAAAACTCAGGAAGATCCTCCCAGCCAGTCTCAACTACAGTAACACTACATTTGTTACCAATAGTAAAACTACATATTACCTTTACAAATCTGAGTTGCTGTTTTTCTTCTGCTAGGACAATACTTGCAATAGCCGGGGAAGACTTTGCTGTAGTAGGAAGTGACACTCGTCTCAGTGAAGGCTTCTCCATTCATTCGCGGGACTGCCCGAAAGCACGAAAACTGTAAGTATCAGTTGGTTCCTGGTTGATTGATTGTCTCGCCACGGTTAAATTTAAATTGCAGCTATAAAGGCTCCTTACATGTTGGAGATGTGATGATGTCAGGCAACAAGGTTTATGAAAGAGCATTATGATACAGGAATTTGCTTCTGTTGTTACTGAATTGTTGTGAGAAATGTTCTGCGGGTGCCAAATTGTTTGAGAATTAATCTCAAACAATTGTGAGGCAAGTTTCGTGAGTGCCAAATTGTTTGAGATTAATGTCATGCTTGCTTTATCTGAAACTAGAAAAAAACAGGCTTTCCATTTAGCCTCATGAGGAGGATCTTGGAGGAACGTTGCTTAAAATGTCTGCTATTGCATGAACCTGGATCAAAATGATAAGTTGGGTGTCTTTTCAACAGATTCAACAGAACAATGCTGTTTTTGTAGCACCCTATGTATTCGCTGTAGGTCATACAAGCATTGACTGTTGAAATACTTGCAACGTATGATGATGTCTGTCTTTATTTCTGAATCCTTCAGCACTGATCAGACTGTCCTTGCATGTGCTGGGTTTCATGGAGATGTTCTCACATTGACCAAATTGATTGAGGCCAGATTGAAGGTAAGTCTGCAGATTTCAAGGCCTAGATTTGCAGCATGCCAGTGGAACCTTCTGAAATTGTTCTAACCCTTTCCTTAATATCGCTCAACACCTGCTACAAAAATTTTGTTGCCTTTGATTGAATTGGAATGATTAAGTCAATTTAACATGACAAAAGTTCCGAGTTGCCGGTACACATTGACTCAAAGTGTGATCCAGGTAGGTAAGACATATGAGTAGATACAAACTAATAAACTACAGTAGTGTCTTTTGCACACAAACTAGCTTTTGCACCCATTGCAACTGTCAAAATTTGATACCCCAGCTTAAATCCAAGTGTATCAGGTTTTTCGACATTGCATCGAGGAGATTACAATAGGTAATCCATCCTTTTTCCTGGTATTGTTTACAGATGTACGAACACGAGCATCACAAGAAGATGTCCTCGGGAGCAATAGCAGCCATGCTGTCTACGATCCTCTACTACCGGCGATTCTTCCCTTACTATGTGCATAACATCATAGGAGGTCTGGATGAGGAAGGTATAAATTATTCGTTTCCTTTGACCTTAAGTTTTGCCTTGAACTTAAGGTTAGGATTGCAACCAGGAATTATGATAAGTTGAGCTCTTGGTTAATACCCTAGTGTGTAAATAGTATTTTGAATTATCACAAACGGAAAGAAGGGGATTGGCATTTGTATTGATATTAAAATATTAGCTATATATATGTGTATTAGAACATTGATATTTGAGGGTCAGGTTAGCTATCACGATTGTGCTATAGTCATGATAGTAGTGGAGTTATCCGCTGCAATATGACGTTATGTTATTTACCCGTTCTAGTACTTCATTTTGTCATAAGATCATACTACAAAGTAAGATACCGGTAGTACTATAAGATACCCAGTTATGATGTTTTATTTCTTAAAGCTGAATAAACCATGATCATTGATGACGAATCATGTCATTTTTGTGCCAAGAAGCCATAGGGTTGTATATGATCAATCTGTGGATTTTCCCGCAGGTCGAGGTTGCGTGTACAGTTTCGATCCAGTCGGGTCATACGAGAGGGAGACGTACCGTGCTGGAGGGTCAGCCGGGGCTATACTCCAGCCTCTACTCGACAACCAGGTATAAAACACAGTCTTGTGTATCAAAGTGAAATGTTGGGGAATTATGTATTTGTCCGAATTGATGGGAACAAACTCCACTTACTCCAGTAATACAATAACACAGATGAGAGGATTACTGTCAATGTGTTAGTGAAATTTTACTACATTGGAATCCTGGCAGCAAGGCCAGCTTTGGTCAAGGCTGAACTATTTTTCGGTGTTCTTTAGATCACAAGCAAAATAGCACTGGTGTGTACCCATTGGTTGGTCAATAGATGGTTTTAATTCGGGGGTGTTCTTAAGGCGGGGGTCCACTGTAATTGTTAGGCAAGTAGGTTTGAAGCACTGAAACAGGAGCACAGCATTTGTTTATGAATATTTGAAGATTGGTAAAATATTGATACAATGTACCATCTGGTATTGAATAATGGTGGCAAATTAGTATCATTAACAGCACTACATCTGCAACATCTGTACCAACACGTCGATCCCATTGTCTTCGCCATTCAGTCTCTTTTCCAGTTTTCATTTCAAAAGACAATTTAACGGTTTTATTATTTTCTTTAGATCGGATTCAAGAACATGCAGGGAGCGGACCACGTTCCGCTATCCCAGGAGAAAGCGGTCAACCTAGTAAAGGACGTTTTCATCTCGGCCACCGAGCGAGACATCTACACAGGAGACGCACTACAGATCAGCGTCGTCACCAAGGATGGCGTCCAGATAGAAACATTCCCACTGCGCCGAGACTAGGACAACATGCATCCTGGGGTTAAAAACTTTTTGACAAATATCTAGAAATATCTCGTGGACTGTAATATCATATAAAGGGTCTTGAACAAAGATCAAAAGGACTTAACTCACTTAGGACTTACTGGGACTTGAATTTGAACTAGGGATAAATTTGATGCGTTTGCTCTATACAGTGCTGGTAACGGCTTAAATGTTGGATTAGAACATCTTGTATTGATGCGAAGGAAACTTGTGGAAAAGGATATTCCAAATACAGTAAAAGCCACGCTGGGGATGTTCTGCCAGTGGGAGGGTGTAGCTTAGGAATGTAGTATATAAAGGCCTGAGCAGGCATGTAGTCTTGCATAGGTATGGCACCTATCGAAGCTATAAGTGCAAGTGACACATTCAACAGAATGTGACCCCCAGCAGAGGTTTTGCCTGTTCTCTCAATATGAACCTGTACTTGACAGTAATAAAGATGCATTGTTTGTACATCACTGTTTGTCTCATTTGCACAGTCAGTATACTTTTAGCATCGAGGTGAATACATTTAGGGTATTATTGCAATGGTAGCCTTCAGTGGTCTTGTTCAGTTGGCTAAAATTTGTACAAAATAACCACGTAATTGCTTCAATGGTTAATACAGATGCTCATGGCTTTCAACTCGACTTATAGAACCATCAGCTACATGTTACCAAAAGGATGTTATTTTTGTTATTCTTGTTGCAGCAAATTATTTCTAGAATTTTTAACTCATGAATTAGCGTGAACGTTATTGCAAAGGTTGGCTGGTTGTCTTCTCCCAAATATGTTTTACTCTCACAGAAAATGGTTGAACAGACAAGAGGGATGCTTGCAGCACTTTTTTATTTAATATTCAAAATTCACCAATTAACTACATGATTACCAAAACCCAACCTTGTGATTATACAGCCTTTACTACCAGTATATATATACTACTGCTATGTTATTAGAGACAAAAAGCTCAGTTTCCTGGCAACATCAATGTATGTCATTATAAAAACACATTAAGTATTAACGCATTTCTAAGGTACAACATTATGTACAAAATGGTAGCACAAATCTACACAAAGACAACCGTATTCATAGTGTTATATTATCAGCACAAATACAAAAGAAGATAATAAAAGTAATCATTCTCGCTTTCCTAGCACTAGCAAGTGTATGTCTGTACAAAAAAACCATTGAAAACACAATTTATATGCCACCTATTAAATACATGGTACAATGCAATCTAAACAAGTACCAGAAAATTTCAACTTTCTCCTTGGGTGACCTACTGTTATGCTAGTGACTGCTTTTTATCTGAAAAGGTCTTTAAAAAGTATGAATGGTGATTTTATGCTTTAGACGGTCATCATTGGCTTCTCTGTTCCAGAAAGTATTACAACAGCTAAGTCTAACAGGTTTAATGCAGGACTTTGCCATCATATCATTCACATGATTCTAAGAATACTTGAAATATAAACATGCTTCAAAGTATAATCACATAATCACTGCAAAATGTAAATAAAAGGTTTGGATCAAAATCAGATTCAGTTCAAAATACAGAATTATTAGGAACAAATTAAACAGCATACAGTCAAACCAAACGCCACCTTTATATAAACACCACCTGCTTAAAAGACCACATTTTACAGCTCTCCACGGGTATACTGTCCATGTTTGACTCAGAATATAAAGACCACCTACGTATAAGGACCATATGTTGGTTTAGTCTCTAGTGTGGCCTTTATATACAAGTTTCACTGTGTCCATATCATATTGCTTATATTACATCAGTTTGAGAATTCTATTAGAAGTAATCTTGGACAACTGTCAGGAACATTTAACATCAGACAATAACATCTTGGATACATTAACATCTTGTAGAGTGCACATACACTACAGTGCTTGTCTATTTGTTTGCTTGCAGTCAAACAGATTCAAAATTCCTGGCCATATTTTTGCAATAGTACAAAACTGCTATCCTTCGACCTGTCTCTATAGTCTATACAGCTGATCATTTCTATATTGTGTTAAGTTTGCATTTGTGAATTTTTACTAACATATGCACATGGTTTATAATATAAAGACATTTCAAGGTTTTTGTGAAGCAAATACAATCCATGCCCTCACTGTCCATACACACTGTTACAAATTTGTTTGTTTTTTTTTTTTTTCAATCCTAAAGCTACATTTTAAGGTACAAGACAACCAGCTATACACATACAGTAAATATGTCATCACAGTTTGAGATTTAATAGCACCATTTGAAATCTCCAATGTGAAAAGTTGCAACAGCTGATCAGAGAACCTGTCAGAAGCTCACTTCAAACTCGGGTTACTATAGCTAGACCAAACTTGTAGTGCATGAAATGCAATGTATGTTATGCCCTACATTTACATTCCAGCTGAAAAATCTTGAAATATAATTTACACTTTTCATTTATGAATATTATTTTGACAAAATACTACGAATTTATTGTTGGTTTGGATTTTGCTCTTGATCAAATTTTCTTATGTGTGGGTATATACGTCGCACACAGGAAACAAAAAGATTAGTTGATTAGATTTGAGCAGTTTACCAACACTAAGCCGAGCTGCCAATATTATCAGGTTGATTTCTTTGTGCCATCTGATGTTATAAAGTCATGAACTTTGAAAACCTGTTGAGAAATGTTTTTTTTCCTCTCAAATAGACCTTTTGTAACATGTTTGTTATACATTATAATAGCAAAGTTTGGAGACACAGCTCCTGACAGGAATTCCCTGCTGTCACTATGCGGACAAAAATCAGCCGAAGCAGACGGGTCCGACATGGAACCCGAAGGCCTGTTGGTCCTTCCCGTAGTCTTTGGGTAGGAAGTCAACAATGGGGAGCCTTTCCAGTCGTTTGGTCCGGATAAGGAAATCCGTTTGGTCCAACACAACGCCGCTCTGAAAAATAGAGATGCCGGTATTAAATTTTCGGCAACACCCTACGAAAGTAGCCATATGTATTGATGATACATTATGTTCTCAACTTCTGTGTAGACAACCCGTGAAAAATGCATTTTTATAATTATTTTTATATTTGCACTACATGTCTGTGAGTTAAGCTGGAACTCAATCAAGTCTTAAAGGAACCTGCACCCCACAACGAAGTCTGAATAATAGTAACAATGCAATTGTTTGCTCTTAAGGGTATATACCAGGAACAAGTAAGCAGTGAAATTGTGTACCATAAGAATGCTTTTTCTTGAACCATCAAACCTATCAATTCATGAGAATGTCAAAGAGAATGTAAGGTTTCTCACCGGAAATGATTCTGCCCCAAATACAAGCACGTTGTAAAGTCACGTTAATATTTTTTACTGAATCTTTAGTACTTTCATAATTACAGTAGAACCTCGCTTAAATGGAGCCACCTCAAAATGAAGACCACTTCCCAGCAGCAGCAAAACTGTAATTTTGATCCTTAGAGTATTTTCAGAAATAAGTTTTCACTTTATGGAAAATATAATTGAATATATATTCGGAAGGCATCCAGTTCATTAGCTGAATTGTTATCTGGATGTCCATCTCCTTGCTATTGTACTCTTATTTTTGGTTAAGCATGTGTATGGTACGATGTGCACAACATGAAAATAACTTTATATCCATCTATGGCTCAATGTCATCTATATATCAATCATCTATCTATCAGTCAACGTCTCCGCTGGCTAGAATTTCTCTATCTACAACTAAGTTTAATTGACTCACAGAGGTAGGTCTGGATCTGACCCCAAACGCTTTCCAACTTAATATACTGATTGACTGATGTTACTTATGTTGTTAGATCCAAATAAGCATACATAGGGCTCCACATGGGTCAAAATAATTTATGCTATGTCGCACGTCACTTTTTATTTTTACCCTATGTCACCATGTCATTTTTATAAGACCTTGACATCACTTTCTACACTTTTTATAAAACCCCACGTCGGACTTCTACAACTTTTAAAGTGGCCGTGTTGGACTTCGTTTTTTACCCATGTAGAGGCCTATACATACGTGTACATCTACCACCCCATTAAGGCCAGTTTATCAGCACTCCCATTGTTATTCTTAATTCTGAGGCAATATCGTATACAATCCTATTATGACTGGTGTTGTAAAAATCATTTCTTACTCTGCAGCCGTCTACAACATCAGCAGGCCTGAATTTCCTTGTCCGGAATTCAAACTCGCTCTCTCCCAGAAGTTCGATGGCATCGTCATGGCCACCTGTCTGTTCGCTCTCCCAGGCTACACCGTTCTTGCACTTGTAGCTGAAGGTCTGTGAAGCCCGACCGTGCAGTAGTCGTAGGAACTCCATCTGGACCTCATCAATATACTGAATCTGAAAGACAGGGGAATATCCTATTGAAAGTATTTTCAATTGAGGAAGATCAATATTTTTCCTTATTCTTGGGTATAAATAAATTTGGAAGGGTAGATTTAGTTCAAGTCACTATTCTTTGTCTTCACACATGTAGTCACTGCGATTTAAGATCCCTCCATTTTTACACCAGTTTTAGATTTACAACATAAATACGCCTCAATTTTAAGACCACATTCAATTTAAGACCAGATTGCCAGGATTGATCATTGAATGAAGGATAATTTGGTTTATTCATTAAGAGCTTTGTGGAATCCAGTAATGTTTCTAGAGAAATGTCATTGGGATTTCATCAGTAATAGATCACACTGTACAACTGGTTTGTGGCTGAACCTTTAGACAATCAATACCCAACATGTTATTTCCAGCAGCCTTCCACATGCCCCTCAAAGCCCACCATTATAAGCAAAATCATTGTACACATTTTATTAGACTGCTTTTTTTACCTTATTTACGAGGTGGGTTTTGCAAAAGACCACCTATGGGCACCTGTGTAATAGAACTGTGGTACAGTGGGCCCTGCATTTAAAGAGCAGCCATTCATCAAGAGTCCTTAATTTCATATGTAAATACAGTCATCCCTGCATTTTAAGACCAAAATGTTGGTCTTAAATTGGAGGTGGTCTTAAAATGGAAGAATATTTTTGTTTGTAAATATTGTACCTTAGATATCAGTGTAATCACATTGTATCTTAAGTACCAGTGTAATCACATTGTATCTTAGATACTAGTGCAATCATCACCTTGAAGCCTCCCCTCATCTCGCTGAACCATTCCACCTGCTTCTTCTTCGGGTAGTGTTGGAGAGTGGCCTGAAATGTTACAAAAGTCATACATACATGAGACACTAGTAAGACCAACCATGTTTAGTCACCAATAGTACCTGGTAAATTAATTACCATAGCACCTGCCACCTAGCTGCCTAGATACACGTAACTTGTGAACAGGTGCCACATTTTCAGTTCCTACAAAGACCTATAGTCATATCATGTGATGATAAACCACATACATGTACAGGTATGTGTTGCACAATCACATGACATATCATCTCACTTTTTAACAATAATCCCACATGATTTTTTTAATCCCGGATGATTTTCTTTACACATGCCTGAACCTAAGACAGCTGACTATACATCTTTACATGCATATACTGCCAAGATAATATGGGGCCAGCTTTCCAAAAAATCTTAAGTCCACAGCTATATCTTAACTACCAAAAAGACAATTCGTGAACATGAGTTGCATTCTAGGCTTAAGATTTTTATAAAATTACTCTCTTGGTTGTAACTACACTGGCAAGGTAGTGCCCAATGTTGCTAAAACTTTAAAGATCTCACGTTAAACTGGTATGTCATCATCAATCCATAACAATATTTCTAGCATTATCACAAGTACCATGGCAACAAATCTGTGTTAATTTCTGACAACTCAAACTCACAGACACG
>JAAUYG010307573.1_pt1 | contig 11913 bp, 12 predicted proteins | sample 7278091 | NCBI WGS metagenome assembly JAAUYG01 (sample SAMN14350201, study PRJNA611818) | marine sediment metagenome | isolation source: surface marine sediment (0.6m) | place: French Polynesia: Moorea | collected 2018-08 | reverse complement strand
TCACAATTGCGAGAATTGTTTCATTGCACAGTACCTGACATCCCACGCACTCACGTCACAGTGTTTGGCACTGTTGTTAAGCCGCGCGCACCGCCTGAAAGACAGCTAGCAAAAGCAGCTTATCTGAGTCACCATGCCGTCATTGTCATTGTCATTAGCATAAACACAATTTAGGAGTAGTTTGAATTGACTACCCCCCTACCAGCCAACTCAACACAGCAGAACTGAAAAGGTTACACCAAATATAGCTCTTCAGCTAGCCAGAAGTTCACTTTTTCTGCTTTTCAAGCAGCTGGAATCTAATATGGTAGCCCCCATTGCACTTTGTTTGTGATAGAAGAGTTATAGATTTAGATTGCAAATAAGTGAAGATGAACTTGTATAATTAGGATGCGAGGCTTTGATGCTGATAAGCACCCTTGTTTTTCTGTGTGATTGACTGCATCTGATTTTTTATGAGCACAGCTTACTTCCCGGTCAATTCTTCACCTGTTAACGTCGTCCCCCAAACTGGGTGAAGTCAATTGACTGGAGAGTAGGCGTTTTCATTTTATCACTGACTGAAAAGTTTGCGTTTTATTTACTGTACACGTTCAAATCTGTTTTATGACATTGGACCTGTGTGTATATTCTATTCTAGACCCCCTGGCAGTGACAGTGGTAGCGACTTATCCCTCGCTCGCTCCTCAACAGAATCTTGTGGTGACATCACTTTCAGGTCAGTTGAGCAACACGTCATCACCCAGTACCTTGCCTGTTGTCCTAGTCACCAGCATGTGTCATAGCCTTGGTTATGGTATCCTGCCCCACAAGATGTGCCATATACTAACATCAACAGGTGGAGGAATAAAAGACGACAAGAAATGTGGCGCGTTCAAGTGACGAGAAACAAAATAACAGGTCAACAGTGGTGTTTTTCTGTCACCAGTTTCTCTGTTTTTTGGCTGCGGTAGCTGTTGTTCTTTTGTTGTTTGCTCCTGTAGTGATTCTCTTTTTAGTCGCGCCTTGCTGCTCGCAAGGAGCGACTCTACAAGTCACTCTGCGATGTCATCCAGTTGTCTGTCCATGGCAACACCCCCACATGATTTCTGGGCAGCTCAGGCAATTTTAAGTAACTTTCATTTTTAGATTTTTTTTTTTTTTTTTTTTCCAAATTTTTTTTTTCACCTAAAATTTTTTTTCACCCCAAACTTTTTTTCATTTAAAATTTTTTTTTTACCTCCAAAAAAATTTCCTACTTTCAATTTTTTATGTATTTCTAGATGTTTTATGTTATCTTGAGTGCTCAAAAAAAATTTCACCCAAAATTTTTCTGGGTGAAGCAAGGCACGACACAATGCTACCAAGCATTTCTAGTTTTGGAAATTTAATGCGTGGCACATTTTCTCAGCTACCCAGTACTTTGTTGACATTCCTTTTCCACATTTGGAATTTGCGGATGTTTTGTAGTTGGCTGTTTGTGGCAACGGTTATGGGATGGACAAATGTTGTTCTTACTTAGTGAACCTGGACAATTTGCGCAGTAGAAGTTGTTGTGTTGTTTCGTTTCAAAACATTCGATAGTTTAGAGAATCCAAGATGGTGATCAACAAGACAGTCTTCAAAAACAACATTCTCTTGTCACAGAACGCGGTTCCAGATTGTAACACCGGATAGAACCGTCACAGTCCGAAAGATGAATCGCACAAATGAATGACGGTGAAAAACTCGGATCTCAAGTTTTCAAAAAGTAACAAAGGGGTTTTGAAATTCTGATTGAGTTGCGAAAAAAAAAAAGGCACGGACGAAGGACGTTATGTAGCTTGCTTGTGCCAATTCTCCAGACAAGTGTTGTAAAGGATCACAAAGCACCAGCCTTGCGTTCCACTGCCATTAGGAGAATGTTGCTTGGAAGAATGTGAATTGCAACTGTTTGATCTTCTGATGAGGTTTTGCAAAACTACAACACAGGCGAGGTCGGGTGAATGCAAGTAAAGCCAATTTGTCCGTGTTTCCAAAGCTAAAGTTTTTCGAGGCTCTTACATGATCTTCTCTCCAAAATATTGTTCAGGCAGGAGTGATGGTGACCAGCAACTGATGTTTCAAAGAAATATTGCTCCTCGACGCTCTTTCTTGAAAAGATGTTCAAGCATCCACTTTGGCCCAGGGCGTCTGCACGGGCCGAAGCTGCAACATGTAATCTGCGAGATGTAAATCAGTGAAATTGCAAGGCAAAGTGGACTAATTGTCGTCCTGGGTGAAGTGGATGGAGGAGACTTGTTCAGCAGGCTCATTGTTCGGACAGAAACGAATTGGGTCGCCATCTTCATGGCCTTGGCCACAGTACCCAGCGAAACTCTCGCAGACAGACCAACGTGCCTGTCTGTCGGGGTATCTGTGAGTGTCACTTGTCTTTGATGTTTTCCAGGACGAACAAGCACAAATGATTTTTACAGGGAATGTAGGGAAATGAGATGCGTGTGGCAAATTAATGTCGAGTCTTGGTGAATCTATGGCGTTTCAGGCGAGACAAGTTTGATTGAACAGTGATAGAGCTTTGGGCTTCCCTTGGCGCGAACACTAATCTCCAACTGTTGCCGCTCAGCAACCAGGGGTTTTGATATGGACAGATATGGCATGGGTAATTTGCGTTCCTATTTGGTGAAACAGGCCGACGATTTTATCAAGGTTTCAGTCGCAAGCGTCGGAGGCTCTTTGCAGCCAGTCACTCTGTTGCAGCAGATCATTGACAATCATTCTGAGCAAGGAAGGTTTGGCGGACACAGGACAAGTTATGTATCTTAAAATTGGCTTTTGTAAGAAACGAGTAGCTTCTGGAAGTTTTGTTTGTTTCATTGGCAACTTACTTGGATTCTAGTTTGGCATTCTTCTGCTGAATCGTTGTTGCGTGAGAAGATGATGCTCTCTGAGTCCGAATCGGATTGTGAAGCAGATTTGATGGCGATAAGGTAATCATTTGAGGTTTTGGTGTCTTTATCTTCTTGCAAATAAGTCCGAGGAGAAGATAATACGTTATATTTCATTGTCATTTCTCTTTATTTTTGCTTTGAGGGTCTTCGGAATTTTGCTTCCTCCTCACTTTTAGTGATGTCAGAGAAACCGTCACAATTTATTTTGTATTCGTTCGTTTCCTTGCCTTTAAATATAGGAATGCATTCCTCTTTCTCTGTTCCAAAATTTCTTCCTAACTTTGTTTTGGTTTCCATTGAGACGAATTTCTCAGTTCCTTCCTGCCACGGTGGGAACATCCAGATCAGACAGGCACGACAGCGCAGCTTGTCAGGTTGTTTCCTGTAATTTCCGTCGCCGCTTGTTTGTGTTCGCAGGGTTTTCACCGAGAGACAGTTGTGTTATCCTGGCTCAGTTGCTGAGTTCTTTTTGTAATGAGCCCTCCTTTCGTCACCTTGCCCAGTTGACAGTCACTGGTAATTGCTTTTTGTGTCCGTAACAAGTGAAGAGGCGTGCCTCTGCATCGAATCTGGGGCAGAAAAACGCTTCTTCAGTGTACGCGACAACTTTCTGGTCATTCAGAGACAAATGAGGTCGGGGAAAATGAGAGAAAAGGGAAAAGTTCAGGTTGTTCAAATGTTGTGTGCTTAAAAAGATAGGCCTTGGAGGGAGTTTTGGGCTCGCGGTACTGATGGAAGATTGGTTCTGTGTTCTTGTTTTGCCAGAGCGCCCACTAAATGCTGCACGTTACGGCGGCGAAGACGCCAACCTGTTTTGGTACACGCCTTCAGTGTTCCAAACTCTGTACATTTTAACGAGACGTGGGAGTGGTACCTGATTGATGTGGCCTTGAGCAGACGGCTAATTTACCAGGTGCAGATACCCTCCGGATAGACATCTGATCAGATCGTTTTTAGCTTCATTGTGTTTATGGCTTGCTTGTTAGACTTGCACATGAGAGCTTGTCTTCCTTCGTACCTCAGAGAGTGTGTCGGTGATGTGTGGGAAGTGCATCTCCAGTGGGGAATCACTGCACCGGCTGTGCAAAATGTCAAACATGATAAAAAGGGGTGGCGAGTACATTGCTGAATTTAAAAAAAAATAAAAAATAAAAATAGCGATGTCCTTGTACTGCCGCAATAATCAACATCAGCGTTCTCCCAAGTTTGTACAGTTGTACAATGTGAACAGGAGAGAGTACCAGCTTCATTCATTCCGTGACAATGTATGCAAATGCCTTCAGGGGAGCGCTCAGTGTGGCATTTCTTTCGCAACGACTTTGAAATGTGACACCGTTCAGAGATTTCATATTTCTGCTGTTTGAGGGTTACATGACAAAGACCAGTGTCTGCTGTGGTTTTGTAGTGTTGGGCCTGTCAAAAGGAAGCCACGAGCAGGTGTGTGGCCTGGCTGGGCATCAAAAAGAATAGCTTTTGTGTCCCGAACTTTCTCTTTGCACAACTGTGTGTCCATTCTCAGTTTCTGTTTCAGAAGTAGGACTGGTTTGTTTCTTGTTTCCGACGTCTTCATCCGTAAGGCATGTTATGGTTTCTGAATTTTCCCCGCAAATGTGTCTTTTGGGGCCCCAGATTTTGGTGTGGTTGGGTATTTTCGTAGGCTTCTGTGTTTGAGGAAAGCAACAATGGTCCAGACAAATCTGCAAGGATCTGTGGGAATCTGCGGGCCGGCAGCCCTAACTGGCATCCACACCCTCGATGTGGTTTCTGGTTTCTTGCTCCATATATGAATCTTCATTTAAGTGAAGTTGGCATGGTTTCTGCGATGAATAAGAGATGTGAGCTGCTTACCAATTATGGTCCTATTTGTTGAAAGGCCTTGTCTCGTACTTTTACTGAAAGAAAAGAGAACTGGAAGAAAGCACCTCAGCTGCTGAAGTTGAAGTCTCCAGACTGGCAATTCATTAAACGCGGGACTGTAAGCCTCGCCTCTTGCTCCTGGGAGAGAGCACGACGAGGCTCATGTGATCATTGATTTGTTCAGAAGACCACTTAATGGGCCGCACACTTCCAGTGTGCTCCACCTGGACGCACAAGTATTGTTCTAGCCTTGTTTTGAGGATTTGAGGGTTGACATAGGGCAGATGAATGTTGGTCAGCCACCTGCCTTGCTTTTCTGCCTTTGTAGCACTCGTCAGCGTAATGATAGAGTGTTAACTGTCAATTCTGTGCAGAACCGACGGGTTGGCAGACGAACCACTTGTCCTTCTGAAGGAACAGCTGCACCGACCACATCACAGATTAATGACGCTAAAGTCCAACTTATCTCCTGTGGAAAGGCCTTCAAACTTTGATAAAAGGGCCTGCTAATGATTTGGTTCAAGAACACTGCAGTTTGGTATCATCGTTTTTCTGAGAGAAAATCGTTGCATTTCCCAGTGCATATCCCTTCTACTGCTTGCAGCATCAACTTAACCCACAAAAGAACTTGTAGTTCAAAGACGACGCAATTTAATTAATTCTTCACTCTTGCAGCGATTTTCGTTTCCGTTTTTGTCTGCATTCCAATTTTCTGTGTATCTGTGTTGGAATTTTTTTGGAAAAAGAATGCTTCTCATGAAAGACGACAAAAGGGAGAAAAAGGAAGAAATAGCGTTGAAATGTTACGCACAGCTGAAAACTATGTTGTGTGCAAAATGTCGGCAGGAAAGCCGTATTTTGCGATTGGCTTTCTGCCATTTCTTCCCTTCTGAAAGAACATGTCATCAATAAAGGGAACTCGCTGACATATCCATCGAATCTTCATTGAATCTTGTGTACAATCTCTCTCGTGATGACGGGAAGTAGGTACTTTTCTTTTTTTTGTAGAAGAACTGCGTGAAATAAGGTGGTGGATGGTGAAACATCAGTTGCACCAGGATATGGAGACCAATCACTTGAAGAGGCTTTAAATAATCGAGCTATAACAGCTCATTGTTTTTGGCTTTGTTTCACAGGGAACGTGACACTTGGATCAGACTTGTGGAGATGTGGATGTGTGCATCAGCTGTAAAAAAGCAGGTCATTGTTTGCAAATTTCTCAAAGGCAAAAGACGACTTCATTCTCATCTTTTTTGATGGCTCAGGCGTGGGGGTCTGAACACCTCTTGGGTTGGATGACTCTCCACCCACAGCTTAGCTTTCTTCCTCTGTTTGCATCACAAGCAGTTTGTTGTACTTCAGCTGTGAGAGACAATCGAAGCTTCAGGGAGTTCATGGACATGGACGTTGATAAACAACGGTTGCCTCCGTCAGCTCGCACAGTCGTGAAAATTTGAAAGGCGAAACCAATTACTTTGCATGATGTGAAACTGTTTGCCAGGATTAAGTCATAGTTGCAATGTGCGCCTCAGCTGTTGATATTCCCTGAATCAACGTCGCAGGAGGTGTGTGTGGAATCCTGTCTTTGGATGTGCGGGAGGAATTGTTACGTGAAATACAGGCTGCTTCATTAAATGGAATTTTTCGCCAATAAGGAATCACTTTCACCTCGCGACAGCTAAGGGATCCCTCAATTCACTGGCTTACCTGTTGCTGTCGATTGTGGAGAAGCCACAAAGAGACGAGGGAGGAACTGTTTGTGCAGAAGGTGATGAGATGGATACATGAGAACAGGATTACTGCTACGTGTTAGGCGTTGGGGAAACATTGCATCTCTGAGGGGCGGAAACCTGGAGTTGATATTTCTCGGCCCAGAGAATGGCGAGCGTGGATGGGTCTGAGAACCCACCGACTTTCCTGCATCAGCGCAAACCTTCCCGGCACATGGAGCTTCTGAACAGCACTGACCCCGAGGACCGTCTCATGGGTCACTTTCTGGAAGCCTTGGCTTTGGGTTCTTCGGACCAAGTCGGAGAGGAAGATTGTGTGGAACTGATGAAACTTATGCTTCTCTTCGGGTAGGTTATGTTGCGTTGCGTTTCCTAATTCAATGACAGACTACGTACAGATCTTGAAATTCGTGTTCATGGGAATCCTTCCCAATCTTCACAGCAGTCTGGAAAACAGGAAGAATTTGAAAGGATCTGCAGTGTGAATCTGTTTTTCTCTGAATGCCACTTTTCTGCTCAAGTCGATGTTCGCAATTGACAGGCGTTTGCTGGAGGGGAACGAGCTGAAGGTTCAGAGTTTCCAGTTTCTGTCTCAGGGTGCTTGTTGACGTCACATCAGTATCACTGGACTGTCGTGCCCGACATGAGACGAGCATGAATGTGTTTCAGTTTGACTAGGCAGAAAACAGGTGCAGCTCCGGGTTTCCGAGCTCGTGGAGAATTATTCATTGTCCTTGTGCCTGGTCACGCGTATCCTGCTTGACAATGAGGATGTTCTCTCGTCGAGTTGCGTATATTTTCGCAGGAGAAGATGAGCAATATCAGAAATCCGTCCAGAATCGTTTGTCTTCTCTGTCTGTCTATCCAAAATGTTTGGTGTCTTTCTTGCATTGTTGCTTTGTGGAGAGAAGTGAAGGTTTCAAGAGAGCAGGTGACTTGAAATGGAAGAGATCTATTGCCTGGTCTTTTCTGTTTACCTGCCCATTTAGCCCAGTACGAACATGGGTAACGGCTACAGAAGTCCAGGTTTGCTTTTTGGTGTGGAACAGTTCGGGTTCGGACATCTTTCAAATCAGGGCAGTTTGAATGAATCCCAAGTGGTCCTCAAATTCCGTTGATCCTTTTTGCCTGACTGTGAAAAGTTTCATTACTGGGACACAGTGAGGAAACCAGGGGCCTTCGTGTCGCCAGATAACAGTGAAAAAGGTTTCAAAAGGATGCGGCAGATTAAATGGAGAAACCTGGTTAAGTGCGGGTGTTGGAAACACATGAGTTAATTTCTTGTGAATTTTCTTGGGAAGAAAGGCACCAGTGACGTATGAAGTCGGGTGAGCTCCTGGAAGGTGCAGGCTGCATTGACAGTAATTACACATTGAGCTGTCACCACGTCCCTACTTTTCTTTTCAAGTCGAAGGGGGATCGAAGCACAAATTCAGAATTATTCTGGCAGGTTGTTTTGAAATCACAAAAAAGTCAGACTTCATGAGGGCAGGTTTGCAGAAAGGCCTCAATTTGCGTTGAAATTTGAAACGCCATTTTGTTTCCTCTTGGGAAAGTGAACGCTTTCAACGCTCTCGTGAAATGCCAGTGTTTCATATTCTTAGAGGCTGAAACCAAGGTTATGGCGCTTCTGCGGGGAACACTTTACATGATAACCTTGAAACTCTGTGGTTGACTTTTGCTTATTTTGTGGCATGTAGCCACTCTACTGTTTGAGAAGATGTCCTTCCAAAGCAAAGTGGACTGTTCGTACCTTGTTCTAAACGTTCAGGTCAACGCACACTGACACACACCTGGAAGTTCCAAGATTCCAAGGGGCAAATCCAAATCCTTCCTTCAGCAGGTGAAATTTACGGAGACATCAAATGTGAGGGAAAGAAATCCAAAGACAAAGACATCGATCAGTTGTCAAGCGTACTTTTTGAATTCACGATCAATGACATACAGGACAGAGTGGGACGTTCACTGATGACAGAAGGGTAGAAAAGGGCACGAGGGTTGAGGATTTGTTGGGATATGGGTGCCCAGTGCTGAGGTGAGTGTAAAAGTCAAACATCCTTGTGTCTGTTGCAGTGTGGGCAGCAATTCCCCCCAAAAAACTTGCATCTTCTGAACAAGAAAAGTTATGTTGGTCCAGGAACAACATCATGTGCACCTGGAACAAGAATTGACAGGTTCTTTGTCTCAATTTGATTCGAAATCATTCACTCAGGTGCATATTCAGACATTGAAATGCTGCACGTGTTTTCAGCTTGAAAAACGTTGTGTGATCAGGTGTTCTAGGGCATTCAATGTGATTCAAGTTACGCTGTGTGACTGCTGGCACACACAATGATCTGATAAATACGTCATGTCCTACAGCTACCTCTCTCCTATCACACACCAGGCATCACGTCATGTTTTATGCATAAAACGCAAAACCAACACAGGCAGCGAAACGAACTTTCTTCTGGTTATGACAAAACTGATACAGGCACTTCCAGGGATGTACGGTGCAGCAGTTTTTCATGGAACACAGGGTGACGACAATGGAGGGAAACCACTTTGTGGAGTTTTATGCATTGTGGGTGTGATTCGCCAAAATCCATCTCGCTGAGTCAGGTTGGAGTTGGGAGTTTTGGATAGAAAGGTTGTTGAGGATTATGGAAAACAACCGCTATCTGGTCAAGACAGAACTGCACAATACACACGGTCTGGCTATTTGTAAAGCCACATTAAGTCCTGGAGAAGGATGGCTGAAGAGCATGACCAATCGTACCATTAGGCGCTGACACGCTCACTGATATCCATGGGGATTGTGTGTGAAGCAGCGCATTTGTTGCGAAGTTCTTTTCAGTTTCACCGCACACTGCTTCAGATGCTGTCTCACTCTATAATTTACATTGACTGACTTCTGTGTGTATGCAGAAACACTCATTAGGTAAAGTTGTTGTGTGCTGCCACAGCCCACAACATTGGATAGTCCTTGTGTGTCATGTTCGATTCTGGCGCAGATCAGGGCCAGGCAGCTGCCTCTTAACGCTGATTTACCTGTTTTACACTTGATTGCAGAGGCCGGTCATTAGACGCAGCAGCAAATCATGCTGGATTCGTCTGCCCTTTTATGGTGCCGATTGACGAAGCCGTTTGGCAATGCAGACGCACTAAAATAAAAATGCAGCCGCTGTAATCAATCAAAGGTAAAGTGACTACAGGCTGAACGAGACAGTACGCGCATCTGTCTAAACTCCTCCTTGGAGCACGGCTGTGCTCGGGGATCAGTGGTGAACGCCGTTCAGTTTGGATGCTGATTACTGCGGGAGTTGCTTTCAGGTGTACGTGGATAAAAGGAGTTTCAGAGAGATTTGATCGTCGTGGATTGTTGCCGATCAATATTGTGTGAGGGGAAGTTGTTTTTAAAGAGTGTAAGCATTAATTAGGCTCAACTTGTGTGTGTTACACCCGGTGTGTGTTTCACCAGCGGATCTGCTAATGTCCTCAGCAAAGGAAACGCTGCATCAGAAAGGAAAATGTCCCTGTATGGAGGACGATTATGAACCCAACTTGGATGGCAAGAAATACAGGAAAGTAAAACTGCAGGATATCGAACCTGGATTGACGTTCGCGAACGGCAGCGTAATGGATAATCCTCCGACGTTTCTGTTTCAACGTAAACCACCGGCTCACAAAGAACTGTTGAACAGTGACAACTTAGAGAACCGTCTGCTCGGTCAGTTTTTGGAAGCTCTGTCGCTCGGAGCATCAGATCATGTTGACCAAGAAGACAGGATGGAGCTTATGAAGTTGGTTCTGCTCTTAGGGTACGTAACACTTGTTTCCGTCATCCCTGGTTGTTATCCACGGACAGAACATATGACTGCATGCGCTATGCATGCTGATGTCAATAAGACCCCTTTGAGCCACATGCAACAGATGTCAAAATTACATCGCAAAAGAAAGCACGTAAGTCAGAAAGCGACACTTTTGCCAGAAAGCTGCAAAGGTGAATCTGCTCCTTTCGTGCATTTTCTTCATAAATCAAGTCATAGAGCGCCTAAAGAAAACAACAACATTGATCATGAAAGAAGAAGAAGAAAAAAACAGACTTGTTTGTTTGGAAGGACACAAGTCGCTAATTTCTGCTGCCGTTGAGCCTGTAACCCAGTGTGCTGTATATTGCTCCCCCGCACATTTTTGGGAAAATAAATTCACTGTGCTTCTCAGCTTTGTTTTCATTTTTGGTTTCAAGAGCTGCAACAGTCAAGAACACCTTGGATTAATGCAAGCACTCAATGTGGTTCCGAATTGGCTTCCTCCTCCCGTCAGAGAAAAGCAAGAGAGATGGATTTTCACGCTGCTAAGTGCCTTCGTTTCCTTCACCAGAACATTTTTTTTTTCAACGCGCGGCGTTTCTTTGTTCCAGGCAGAGTTTCCAACCGTGTGCGGGTGACTCCATTAAAATTTAATGCAAAATTGCTACAAACTGAAATCATGGCGGAAGGTATTTACAGCAACAATTTAGTTGAGGTTATAAACACGGAAAATAAATTTCTTGTTGCTTGAGATGCAAAATATATTCAAAAGCTGCCGACACTTTTCTTGTAGACATTAACTGGCAAGAAACACCAACTGATGTCTGCTTTGTATTCTGTGCAAGTTTTGTGGTGAAATCGGATGAAAATGAACTGTTTGATGTTTACCGTGGATTCTGGTGCAAGAAGCAATCTGGACTTCAAACGGCCGTTCTGCGCTGTCTGAGTAAGGACAGAATGAAGTCCTTCCGATGTCATTAAATCATCAAAACTTACCACGATGACCAAAGCGAACTGGCATTACCACAGCTTTGAGCAAAGTTTCTTTTTGGTTCTTGAACAGGGCAAGTAAACGCTTTGAACAAGGACTGCAGATTCTCGTTCTTTTCCTCGATACAGTTTCCGTCACTGGCGAGGTGATGAAGACCATCACAAGATCTCACCAGCCAGATTCAAGCCATCTTGGGGAAAATGGCAGTCAAAAAACCGTGACTGCTTGGAAATGTTTAATGCCTCACAAGGTTTCTTTGAACAAGAACACTTCTTCTGGGTTGGAGAAGATTGCATTACCTATCAGAACAAGGCAAAGCGGAATGATTGCTGCCTCGGCCTTTACTACACTGATGACACATGTTCCAGAAAGCAAATGTACGAGAACTGGTGAGGTTTTCTTGATGACAAAAATCAATGTCTGAAAGATAATAGCTTTTCAGAATGTTGTGTGTTTAAAAAAAAAGCGGCTTTCGTGTATGGTTGTTGTGTTCGCGGTGACAGAGGGCAATGTTAATGTTTTATGGCAGGAAGACGGTGACATTCTGGAAGCCCATACTTGACCATATCTGTAATAATGACCTCTTAAAGCACTGACAATGTGGTAAATACAGAAGGAAACGGCTTTAAGCTATG
>JAAUYG010299061.1_pt1 | contig 11913 bp, 8 predicted proteins | sample 7278091 | NCBI WGS metagenome assembly JAAUYG01 (sample SAMN14350201, study PRJNA611818) | marine sediment metagenome | isolation source: surface marine sediment (0.6m) | place: French Polynesia: Moorea | collected 2018-08 | reverse complement strand
CAACAAGTTTCCCCAGTGTGTTTGTTATCCGTTGGAAGATAAAGACACGAAATGTAACTCCTGAAATTACCAAAAGTGCAAATGATTAACTCTCAATATTGAAGTGTGAAAACAAACTGGATACGTATTCCACCCTCTGAAAATGGCTACATGAGAAATCCTGCTCCTTGTTTCTAGATACATCAAGGAAATATGTTGAGGTTCATGAGTTTTGTCCTTTGTCTATCACCAGCCAATGTTAAAACTGGCATCTTGGGTTCTTCGTCAGTGTTAGGCCTTGTGGTTCAGCCATCTACACATAGTTTGGCTGCTGATGCGTGCCTAAAATAGAGGGGGGTCTTTCTGCGAGGGTCCCCTGATGAATGCAACGTTCGTCTTAACAAAAATATACTATGAACTTTGCTAATTCAAGTTGGCACTTCCTTACAGCGGAGTCTCTGTCTCCTGTGTGTGCAGATTTTCCTCGCAGTTCAATGAAACAACTGTCCATTTGTCCACGTTCTAGATGACATTTCAAGGCTATCTTGGTGGCAGGTTACCTTATTTTGTCAATCTTTGCAAAAGGAAAGAATTTCCTCAAATTTTCTCGTCTGTCAAACGCAAACGGACCACTGTCCATGAACAAGTGTGCGTCTTCCAGGCAAAACTTCCTGTATTGCTGCACATGGTTATCCAACCTCTCGTGCTCAGGTTTTCTATCCAGCACAAGTTATCCACGGGTGAAGCCAATTCGAGAAAAACCTCTAGTACCAAATCATTCGACTCCTGCGGTGCGCATGTATTTGGAAATTTTCAGTCTTCGTCACGAATTGGGAGACTTCAGTTGCCCGTGTTGAAATCCACTTGCTATTGGATAGAAAAGCGGCACACGTCCATTGAAACATCCACCGTGGTGGTGATCCAGTTCTTTTTTGCAGTATTCATTTTTGTCCTTTCGTCAAAGCTATGAAAGACATTTCAAGTTGTACAACAAAGAACAACGGAACGAAAACGTCATTTAGCTTGACAAAGTTCTCAATCACATTTGGTCTTGTCGACGAGGCCAGTCTATATTTACACATAACAGTTCTTTACACTGGTTGCTTTGGTAATATCACTCACCCAGCAACCAAACGAAACCTTGGCAACTAAATTCACGACGTCACAGCGAATCACAACAGCGGCGGCGCAGGGGACAATAGCGCAAGTATGCTCAGTATATTTTGGTCTATTTCTTCTCTTTGTACAAATTTGTCACTGATGTTGAACATACGAAGCGAAGCACAGATGCTGCTGTATTTACACAATCTTTTTGAAACACAAAAGGCACTTTTTCACTTGGACACTGCCAATTTTCGGCTGCTACCGCAAAGACATCACCCAGTTAGAAAATATGTACAGCGCTGACAATACTGAAATCCCACTCAAGGAAGCAAATGCCACGAACGAACGTACGTCCTGCAGTCAGTCGTCCCATTGTGATCCTTACCATAGCAGGAAGCAACACCAAGACTGCGCAAAAAAAAAAAAAAACAAAAAAAAAAACAAAAACAAAAAAAAAAACAAAAACAGCGAGTCCCACCGTCCCGAGGATAAACAAAAACAGAAAAATGTTGCATAACTGGATAGATTTGAGACCTCGTGACGAAGTAACTTGAATGAAGTGATGAAGGCCAGCAGTTCCCAGGCAGAACTTCACACACACTGACACCACTCACAGCCCATTGATCTGTTCCAACTTTCTCTCCTCCAATTCCGGGGTTGTGCACACGCACATCTGAAGGATTTTCCGGTTGACGTGGATTTAGTCATCTCCTGGTGTTTTGTTCTCCACGCTGGCCCCATCTCTCTCTTGTCCAACTAAACTCCTGAACATGTAAGCACCGTACCTGGACCTACAACAAACAAATCACAGGTTGTAACAAGGGGGATTTCCTTTTCCTCTTTGCCCGCAAGGGTGGGTGGGAGAGTCAAAAAGAGTGTCCACGAGGTTGTCGTCGTCTAAGACATCATCGAGGGCGAGTGTCGTTTTCACCAACTTTCAGCTGCTCGGCTCAAATATGACTAGTTGAGTTCAGGAAAAAGGCTTCTATGATTTCAGACTGAACTCTTGTTTGTGAAAACGGTGAAAAACAGCCTCTTCTAAGAATCTGCGATTTATCAGTTTGATAACGTGAAATTCAGACAATCATCGACACTGACAGATCCCTTTTTCACCTAAAATGAACCAAACTGACCCAGTAGCCACCAAGAATGAACTTGCTTGTTTGTTCGCAACATGCATTGGCACGGATGTTTTCGAAGCTTCAGACCTCTCAGCCTCCTCCAAGCGCTGGATGTTTGACCCCGTTCACACAGGACGCAGAGCACCTCGCAACAGGCATATGCAAATTTTGGACGCAAATCTGCTTCCGCGTCCTGTGTGAACAGGGCCTTAGACCTTGGGTTTACTGCGCGGCAAAATTTTGTAGCTTGCGTCCAATCTCTGGTTACAGTACTGTCACGGGCCGAGAGTTGTGCCGCGCACAAAAAAGGCGATTCTACGTGAAAAGAATTGAATTCAGAACCAGCCTCACAACTTCTGCGTGTGTTTTGATGATGAAAAATGGCCTTACTCTTTCTTTGACTGCTCGTCACTCGATCCCATTCTGCAAAGAAAATACAAAACATCAATACAGTTGAAAACTCGAGGACATGATCAAAACGATAACCTGAGCACACGACAGTGGCCTTGATTTGCGAACGCTCAAAAGATGTCTCAATTTCTGATTCTGCTCTGTAGGACGCAAAAAAGACGGAGAGAAATGGTGAGTCAGGGATTTCAGCTTGGACGAGACCTTTGAGCTGCTGTGCCAGAGAATTTGGACGCCTGACACCAGAAAGTGCAAATCAGTTGGGATCTGCGCCCAATAACCATCTGGAAAGCATACCTTTCGTCAGGTAGAAAACCGCTTCATTGACCATGAAGTTGCCGCTGTCAAAGTTGGGATCGTCTTCTCGACTCGGCCAGAACTTTTTCAGGCGATGCAGGTCATCGTCGTCGTCGTCGCCTTGAGGGTCAGTAGTGTCGCATTCTGCTGCCGGGGTGGCCCCTGCAGGTGGTGGTGGTTCCTCGTGCAGGCTGGGCTGCAGGAACTCCAGGCCTACTGCTGCTGCAGGAGGGGCGGCGCATTGCTGCTCGCCGTCGCCTCCGGTGTCAGACGCTGCAGGTCCGGCAGGAAGAGACGAGGACACGGGAGGAACGGGCGACACGCCCTTCCCGACTGTAGCACTCAGGGGCGGGAAGTCCGCATCACTGGGCACACCCGCACCCGCTGAGACTGGGTCATCACACTCATTTGTTGTAGCCTTTCCTTGAGCGACTTTTTGAGGCGGCGCAGCAGGGGTCTGGGCTGGTTGCTGCTGCTGGGGTTGAGGTTGGACCGGGGAGTCCATAGGTCGGGGCGGAGGCGGCATCGAGGTGACCACTTGGGGAGGAGGCACCGCTGCGTGACTAACAGGTATGAACTGACCAGGAGGGATGGGGACCGTCGGGGGTGGGATCATCATTTGTCCCGAGGTCGGGGGCGGGACCATCATGATGTGCGCTGGGGGTGGTGGGTGCGCCAGGCTGACGGGGAGAGCCAATGCACGAGGGGCGGGAACCGGGGCGCCCGGGGGGAAGCCCAGCACGTCCTGGGGCGTGATCACCCCGTTCATCCCGGGCACGGGGCCCTTGACGCCGCACATTTCCCGGGGAGGGGTCGGACCCCGCGGGCCGCCTGAAGGCACGGCGAACCCGCCTTCCCCCGGGTACACCACCGCGCTCCCACCGAACTGCATCCCGTGCGCGGCCCCCTCCTCCCCCGCTGTCGTCGGCCCTTCGGGTACTGGGCCAGTCTGATCATCCATCTGTTCATCGAAACCAAAAGTAATTTCCATGCTCAGGCTCTTGGACGAGAGATCCATCTTTTTGTCCAAGAACACAACACTGGACTTTGACTTGCCTGTCCTCTTACTGCAGCCATTGGATGCAGACTTGGCGTGGTTGTTGTTGCTGGGCACAGGCGCCTCCGAGGCAGAGCCATTCTCAGAGGGGACCTTGCTGGTGCCGCTTTTGTCACTGATCACAGTCTTCAATTTGTTAACGTCAGCTTTGTGGTTCTTGCCACCACCACCACCATCACTACAACTACTGTCTCCTACTGCACTACTGGAGCTGTTCAGAGCCGCTGCTCCTTCAGCTGCCGTTGCTTCCTTCACTTCCACAGAGTCAGCTACGACTAAATCGGGAGACTTGCGAGTCCACTTGTCCCTGTCGGGTTTGTTAGAATCTACAGTGTTCGAGTCATTGGGCAACAACGAGGAGAGTTCGTCTGATTTGCTACTGGACGCCGAGACGTTATTGGACAGCCCCGAAGACGAATCCGTCGCCGCGTCCGTCGTGACGTAACCTTCGTCTTGTTTGGTGACGTCAATACTGGACGTCATGACGTCACTGCTGGCACTGGCGTAGTTCTGCGTGCTGGACACGGTCGAGGATGGGACGCTGTTGACGGACGCCGTTGAAGTGCTGTTGGACGCCGACGCCGTTTTAGCTCCGGTGCCGCCAACGCCGCCGCCGCCGCGTGTGCCCGCCGCAATGCGCGCGTATGAGATAATGTTACTGGTCACCGCGGCGCTGTGATGGTGGTGATGATGCAGGGACGAGAGGCCGCCGTCCGCGGCGTTGTTACTGCTGCTGAGCGGCAGAGACTTGACGGACTCCATGTCGCTGTCGGCGTCCGGGCTCAGGGTGTCAGACGGGACGTTACCCGTGGAGTTCCTGCGCCCGTCGCGCGACGTCTTGCTGCTCGGGAGCCGTGGGAACTCGTTCGACTGGTCGGCGCCGCCCATCACCGGGACGTCGCCCGCGCCCTCCTCGTGGGTCGACCCCTTGTCCTCGGAGGATGACGCCGGGCTCAAGGCACGCTCGCGCTCCCGCGTGTCGGCGCTACTACTGTGTGACGCGGCGTCCGTCACGTATGAACTAGATATGGAAGAGGGCGGCGGCGGGGTCACTGAGCGGTGCAGCGGGCGGGAGGGCCGCACGCCCCGCCGGTCCTCCCCTCGGCCCGCCAGCTGAGCAAAATGTGCACCGGACGCCCGGCTATCACCCATGGAAAACGAGGAAGACTCTCGGTGGCCGTTGTAAGAGAAATGACTCCCACTGCCACTACTGAACGGGCTGTCTCTGTTGTTGTAATTGTTCTGATAGTGCTGTGGCTGGTAGGATTGTTGCGACACTGGACGCACTTTCTTCTTCTTCGTTGAGACGGTCACAAAATCCTCCTCCACTGGCAGCGACACACTGTCATAGTCCGTGAATATGTACCCGTCCGTAACCAGGGACGCGGAGTACATGTCCATTGCGGGGCCGTTCTCACCCCCAGACGACAAGCCTTCGTCTGTCTCGGCCTTGTTGACCCCTTCACCACTATCGTTGCTGCTCTCCAGCACTGGCTTCTCCGTTGTGTCATCACGTAGTGAGTCAGTGGGCACCGTGGTGATGCCCGTTGTGGTCGTTACCGTGTCCTTGTTATTGAGATCCGAGCTAATGCTGCTCTCGCTGCCACTGTCATTATTCCCCTTGATATCCTCGTCCGCGAGGTCCTGCAGAGCCTTCACCTTGTCCTCCCCTATATCACTCACCTTGCTGCTGGCATCATCCCCGCGCTCGCTGCCATTCTCCGAGAACTTGTCATCCACCGACTTAGAGCGCGACTTCGCCACTTTCTTCTTGCTCGTGCTTTTCTCGGGGAGGCCGTTCTCCTGCGGTTTCTTCTTCGTGTTTTTCTTCGACCTGGTACCGTTGATGAAATCCAGCAGCTCCTCCAGCTCTTGCTTGCCCCTGTGGCCTTGAATGAGCTCAGACTTGGTCACCTTGGCCTCTTCGTTCATGATTTTCTTCTTGCGGCGCTCTTTCTTCTCGCGGTACAGGTTGTCCTGGTCGCGGCCCCCGGAAGACGGGGCGTCCTCCAGCTCGCGGGCCGAGCTCGTCCCGTAGCCCTCCGTCAGGCTGAAGAAGTGCGGGTACGTCTGCATGGGCATCATGCGCGGCTCCAGCATCTTGACGGGGCCGGGGCCGCCGCTGCTCTCCGTGGAGCCGGCGCGGAGACTGCGGGCCTCCAGCTCCCCGCCGCGCACTGCCGCGCCCAGCACTGCGGGCGCCTCCACCGGGTTCCCGTTCTCGTCGTACGACTTGTTGTTTGTTCCCAACTCGTCTGCAAATTCAAAGAACCGTCAGTATCTTAGCTCTGCTCTATTGACACAACTACAATTCGGGCTGGTCCTTTTTTCAATGTATCTGCAAAATGAAAATAACCGCATCTCAGCTTTGTTATTTCTATGAAACCAGAATTGCTTTCTAAAATTTGCGCTCATCTCAACTGCAAAACATTCAAAATTTACTGCTTTTCATCTCTGCGTACTTTTGCTTCCAATGCCTGAGTTTTCCTGACGCTCTGTGCAAAACAGGGGTTTCTTTCCCAACCGCTGTTTGGACTGTACAACCCCGCCGGATGAGTGGCGACTTCACTTGTTCAAACTTGGTGCATGATGTGTTGTGTTTCAAGTAAATGTCTGGGAACAACAGATCCCCCCTCCCCAAATACCGCAAAAAAACGCTGTTCTGCTGTGCAGCACAGCCTAAAAACTGCGCACGAACAGAATGTTGTAGTCCTGGAGGTGAAGGGCCTGAAAAAGGCAACTCAATCGACAGGTCAGACAGACCTACAGCATCTGATCACAGTCCAACAATGCACAAGTGCGCAAGTCCTTGGTCAAGTTTGCACGCGAGAAGAACCTTGATTTCGCAACGAGGCCAAATCCTCATGTGATAACACTGCAACTCGAGTCCTTGATTGCGTTGATAGATACTGACTGAGGTGACTTACGCTCGCACTGCTTTCCTGGCACAAAAAGCTGACTCTGCTCTTTGGCCTTTTGCTGATGCAATATCCTGCAACTGCAGCAAGTCCTCCATGTCCCACACGGAACAAACAATTTCTCTGGGTTGCGCAGACAACTGAGTCATAGGCAACTTAACACCAGAAACAGAGCGTCTCACAGAAAGCATGGTGCGATTTCGGATCGGAGTGTTCACAAAGTACTCAAGCAGCATCAAAGGATTTGCACACTTTTTTTTTTTCATTGCCATTTCTGAAGTGGTGCAAATGTGTTTGGAGTAGATGCCATTTCAGCCCTGACGAGAGCACTCCCCATAGATGTCACTATGCTCTGGACATGAACCAAGCAAAGGACCAAAGTCTAGGCCCAATCCACACAGGACACGGGGACGCGACACATGCACAAATTTGAACATTTTTCCAGTGATGTTGCTTTCGTGCAGTGTGGACACCCCCATTCACATCAACAGGTCCTATTTGCTTGCGTCGCGTTGCGCGTCACATCCCGCGTGGATATGGCCCTAGCCCCTCTCCCTCATTACAGATAAATGCAATCTGTGAACTGGGCCTGGTACGCCGTTTGGCAGTCCAGACTGCTGCACACTGCTTCTATTGCAGAAGCATTTGCCTCTGTCACAGTGTCATTTCAGTGTCACAATCCCAGCGCAACAGATCCCCTCACCCGTTCAAGTGCACATGCCACCGCTTACGCACTTCGCTCACTGATGAGACAGATAACCTACGATTTGTTCCATTTGAGAAACATGCGCATCGCAGGTTGAAATCCCAACTGACGAAAATATCGACAGCCATGATTCTCTCTCATCAAGTGCCCTCAAAGTTTCTGGGGCCGATTTCCTCTAATTTTGGAAGGGGGTGGCGAACATTCATAAACTTGCAAGGCCGTTTTGAGTCTCGTTAAAATGTTTGTGAGTGGTTTTGAGAACGATTGAGATCCTTTATTTATGACTTGTCTGAACCCTTTGACACCATTTGCAATTGTTTGAAGGTCTCAACACTGTTCATAAATGCTTGCAAATTCAGATGTTTTGAAGAAATCAGTCCCTGAACTCTTTCCCACCAAAAACACACACAACGGAGTCGAAAACTTGTGGGGAGCGCAAGACCCTTTCAGTTTGAACAAGACCTCTGCTGACAACCCCCCCCCCCCAGGCAGCAGGGAATGACTCAGCTTTTGCAACTCTGGTTTTGTCTGGTCGATAAAACTGAACGACTGTGCAACCCGAATCCGAATCAAGTGAAACACTACATTTGGTCATCAACACTTTCCCCCACCCCCTCAAACCCCAACTTGCTATGAGTTGGCAGCAACATCAGCTGCCACGCATTTTAACTGGTGAGCTGGCAGATCGTACCTTGAGCTCTTTGTTGCAATGCGGTTTCAATGGAAAACGTTCTCATGTAAGAACTGCCATTCTCGAGACTGGTTCAAAAGTCAAGCGTTTCAAGTTTCCGTTTTTAGATCAATACATTTTTCGTGTGCACACCTGTCATTGTGAACGAAAAACAGCGAAAGGGAACGGCCCATTTCTACAAACAGCTACATTAACATCCTTGCACTTGCCTTTGGGCCGGGGCAGATAAAAGCACCCCATTGGCTTCCGTTCTGCTGGAGGGCTGTCATGAAGACTACACTTCGGTGGAGTCACATACCGAAAGGTCTTGTTGAGCCTCAAATGCCATTCACTCCTAATGCTTTTTGGTGGGGGAGGAGGAGGGCAAAGAATTCATGATCCTCGGTATTTGACATGCCGTGACGCATTCAAAAGAGCGTTGCATCGATGTCTCACGGACTTTGCCACAATCCAGTGTACTTCTTGGTCTCAGTCTTGGTCCTTGGTATCAGGGTCGCGTTGTGCCTCTCATACCTTGTGTTAGGATTTTTCTTTGAGTGTAAAAGATGACCTGTCCCTCTTCGGAAAAGCTCTCCAGTGTTCTGGCATTGTCCGCCTGTCTACATCTGCATGTGTGCCCAGATGACCTGGATGTCGATCACAAACCCCACAGCTTCGACCCACTGTAGAGCCTTCACCCTAGACACAAGACACGGAAGGAGCAATTGATGTGACCTGCAGAAACTGCTGTTGTCCAGTTCTTAAGGGCGCTAGGTAGTCAGCCTGGTGTAAGTGTGTGGCAACATACTATAGTAGGCTAGCAATGGTAAGGTCTTTTATAAGGTAGTGGCAGCAGCAGTATAGCTCTGCAAAGCTACTCAGCTGATGTGTTGTTTATCTTGGGTACTCAGTACCTTTACCTTAGTGTACTAAGGTTGCATACAGGGTTAGGTATGTGGTAAGCTTACTCGTCACTGTGACGGCCAACCTTGTGGACATCAACTGGACTGCTGGACCTTCAAGAATGACGGGTTGAAATGCTTTACGGAGGCCATGAAAACTCACCTCGAGGAAAGATGAACAGAGGTCCACCATTCGGGAACTTGCCGTAGAAGTTCATAATTCCATTCATCGTGAAGCCAAATCAAGCTTCCACAATTATTGTTACTGAATGCTGTGTCACTGAAGTTTTCTGTTCTTCTTCTGAGACATTCTTCTCGCGAGACTCGAGGTCCAATTTTTCTCTCTCTCTCTCTCTCTTTTTCGCACAAAAATTGCTTCGTTTAGCCAAAGCGAATTCCACCATGTGAAACCCACACCACGTCAACCAGACCAACTTAACACTAATGACATGCAAAATTTTCCAGTCACTGTGGATTCCACGTCTTCACTGATGAGGCCTCAGTTACTTTCTCTGGTACGTTCAGATTTCGTCTATTTCTGTTGCGTGCTTCATCGTTCTCCTTGCGAAATGACTATTCATCCCGAAAAATAGATTTCTCTGCAATGATGACTAAATATGGACTGTGCCTTTAAATGTCCGTTCGACTCCGGCCTTGACCTAACTACAATCGTCATCATGTGACTGCTCTAGATAACCAGACCCAATAGGAGTTGTGTTGCTAACCAATCAAACATGGTTTCTCTCGACCACACCACGATGATTGTGACATGGCTACCAATTGATCCTTCCATTTTTAATCCGATTTAGGATTTGGAAAACACGAGATGCATTAGATTTCGAGCATTTGCATTTGTTTCCCAGACCTCTCTACTCAATTTGAGTGTCAAACATCTTCGATTTGTCAAAGGAAGAGCAACAATTCATTTCGTCCTCATTTTCCGCCTTGGTGCGTGAAGCGACGGCAAAACAAGATCGCCTATCTGTGACAGGGTCACGCTGGCAAAAGGACGGGGCCGGGGAGGTGGGAGGTACGAACAAAAAGGCCAACGACAACATCACCCCACCAACAGAACTCTGCGCATCGCAGAAATCAAAGGCATCAAAAGCGATCAATAAAATTTCAGCACTGGAACACTTCTCAGCATTGGAACACTTCTCCTGACAGCCCTTAGAAAACTGAAAATTGCACAATGATCGCCACACCATCAAAGTTGTCAAATGATCGCCACACCATCAAAGTTGTCAAACCGAGGAACCCACTCCAAATGAGATTGCTGCAAAGAGGACATTGGCTACAAAGCAAATTCATTTCCACTGCTGTGATTTGAACTCGCTTGAAAGAAAATTTTCTTCTTGACCTTTTTTAAGTTTGGGTGGCATTTTGTTAGTCATGAGACGAGTGATCTCGATCTGACCTCCACCTCACTAGGCAGTGATACAGAAGGTCGAAAGGGGTCTCCAACGATTGCATTGTTGAATCCTGCCTGCTATTTCTCGCATAACAAAATTTACCAAAGGGTGTATAATTTTCCTCTCTTTGCTCTACGTTCTTTATCGAACAGCTCAGCACCCTCCCTCTCTTTTCTGCTGCTTTTTGTCATGTGCGAAAAAAGAACTCACCTTTGTTTTTCTTTTTCTTCTTTTTCTTTCTGTTGTTGGTGCCGCTTTGCTCGTTGGCTTTGTCGTCCTTTTCCAGGCTGTTGAGGGTGGCCATGCCTTCTTCTAGACTGCGGATGGGAGACACTCTGACGGGTTCAGCGAGGGGCATGTTGCTGGGCGGGGGAGGGGAGCTCTTGGAGCCGTACGCCCCGGACCGGAGTCTCTCTGCGGAGCGGTAGAAGCTATCCGCATCAAGCGGGTGCCCGAACGGCGGCTCCCTGGGCGTGATGTCCGTCTGAATGTTCGTGCCTTCGCTGGTGCGGCGGTTACACGGCGGGGAACCGTCCTGTTTGGAATTGCACATGGCGCCGTAGTGGCGCACAGGTGAGTCCGCCAAGGGAAACGTAACCGAGGCGTCCACTTCGCGGTTGAGAGGACGAACGCACCCAGTCTGCACCGGGGATCCACCACCCGAGTAGTAGTCCCTGCCCTTCACGGGCATTTCTATACTGCTTCCTGTGTATCTAGACCCGGTGCGTTCCCCTCCGAGGGCTTGGTTCGCGCGCTTGGCGCTGAATTCTTCGTATTCTTCGTCGTCCTCCGCGTCCATGGACGTGAACCCGGATGAGTTGTGCATGCCGAACAGCCGCTCGTGCACCGCCACGTTCCCAATGTCGTCGTCGGATATGACGTCCACGGCCTCGTCGTACTGCTCGTCGTGCGCTTTCTTCGCGTGCTGGTTGAAGCTCGACACGTTGAACGTCTTCATCTCCGTGCCTTCGTCTATGGCGAACGTCGACTTGCCGCGCGGGGAAGGGTTCGGCAGCACTTGCGGAGTCTCGATCACGATCTGCGAACACAAGTGTTTCATTATTTTCCGAGGGGATTCCAATCTTGAGAAATTATCAGAATGGTCCTGAGCTGTTGAATAGCCTGAGATGACCAAGACGCACTTGAATGCTTTGCGTCTGAACTGATTCTTTGCCATTTTGTCCAATGCTCTTTTTCCTTTTCTCACATTTCCCAAGGCTTCGCTTCTTGCCACAATTGAGGTCGACTGAATCTTTTGCCGTGTGTTGGTAACTATTTATTTGGTAAGGGGACCCTTTTCACCCAGGGAAATCGAAGGGTCAGAAGGACGGGGGCGCTT
>JAAUYG010069890.1_pt1 | contig 11919 bp, 7 predicted proteins | sample 7278091 | NCBI WGS metagenome assembly JAAUYG01 (sample SAMN14350201, study PRJNA611818) | marine sediment metagenome | isolation source: surface marine sediment (0.6m) | place: French Polynesia: Moorea | collected 2018-08 | reverse complement strand
TTGGGCCTCAGGGATAAGCATTTAGTGTATATAGGCTACTTTTGACTGTTCAGTGTTCAAGTTCAGTTTGGAGTCATTCGGTGTATTTCCGATTTCGCTGACCTTCTACATGTTGCATCTCGGAAACGGCTAATCGTAGAGCGAAATGGACCCAAATTTTGGGCCTCAGGGGTAAGTGTTTCGTGTGTCTAGAGTACTTTTGACTGTTAAGTGTTCAAGGTCAGTTTGGGGTCATTCGGTGCATTTCCAGTTTTTGATTACTTTTGACTTAAATATTCAGGGATCGTTGTACTGCTAAGTTGAAACGTTACTGGTAGCAGAGTGTCAAGGCCCCTGGGCCTCTTGTTTAGAAATCTGTACCTGTTTCTGCAATGCGTGAGACTGTTCTCCCAGCAGTCGCTCAGCCTTGCCCAGCCTCTCCTCTAGATCGTCCTTTTCCTCCGCTAACTGCCGGAGGGCAGTCTGCTGGGCACGCTCCCTTCCTGTGAAACACGAACACGCATATATACATGTATATCAGTTGGTCACCCAAGCATCAGAATACCGAATTTTACTCCAACGGCAACTCAGAATTCCTGAATATCGGGTATTCTCTTTGGCTCCCTTTCTGAGTAATCGCCTGTCACAACACGGCCGCCCAGAACCACATTCGTTTTTTCATACCCATCCGTCGACTTTTTTTGGTAAAGATTATTAATTTTTGATACATTGTACACAACAGAGCTTGAATCGCCACAGTCTAGCTGGTAAAGAAGGTCATTATTAACAAATTTATTGAAAATTCCTACTAGCTTCTACACACTATATCGGTGGCCTTATCCCCACCCATACTGTGGTTAATCAGGAATGAGTACATAGTCGCGATTGCACGATATAAATTGACGTACATGTAGATGATATTAGGTGCGTTTCTGGCATGCTTTTCCATTGAAGCCACTCCCTAACGTACGTTTCAATATGTCACTGATAGTACAGTAAGACATTTACGCATTATTCGGCATCAACTTTTAACTTATTTCAGAGCACCGCCTACTATATGTGTGAACTGGAGCCATAACGGTACCGGGAAACACAACATTTTTTTCAAAGGGTGTGTAACAACCGTGTTCTATAAATATCGCAAATAACTCCACATACGCCAGTTGTTCCTACTTCTGATCAAAAAATTTCAAAGTTAACACAAATCCACCCAACTGATTGACTTGCAATTCTATTCGGCAAAGGCCGGCTCAAATAGTAAAAGTTTCTAGTAAACGATCTACTTAAAACAATTTCTTCAAGCAACAGCAACACTGATCAACATATATGACGTTCTTTTTTTTTTTTTTTGGTTTCAGATTGCCCATTTTGCATGTGAGAGAGCCCATCCGCACTAACCCTTGGCCTTTTCTGCATCTGCTCCCCTGCCTTCTGCTTCATTCGCCAGGTGGCGAGCTCTGCGTTCAGCATCTGCCAGTTTCCTTTTCAGCTCATTCACGTGACTCGCACCCGCCAATGGCGCCTGGAATGGTCAAGAACTTTTTGGCATCACTGTACTTTTTTCTGATCTTCACAAACTAACGTGTGGTGAACGACTGAATAGTTATAAGGATAGCTCCGCATGCTTTGCTGCATAAACTATAACCACAAGGGAGACACGCGAAATGGAGCCCCGCAGTTTTTCTTTTCGCAACTTAAGTACGATTTTATATGGTGCTACGGAATAACAGGCGATTATGTTCGGTCACAAACACTCTAGGGTTAAAAGGCCAGAAAACTCTTTAAATCTAAAACTTTACACATTAAACAGTCAACTGAATTAGTGTCGTCTACATCTCGGCGCCCTACTACTACTACTACTACTACTACTACTACTACTACTACTACTACTACGACGACGACGACGACGACGACGACGACGACGACGACAATGAGGGCTATTACTAGCCTGGGGAATTGTTTTGACTTGGACCATGCTGGTCTGAATACCAGTCTTGCACAAACCTGGTGGGACGTCTCTGGATCAGTGGGCTGTGCCAGACGGCGGATTTCACCCCTCAGCTCCCCAGTACGTGCCTGGAGCAGCTGCGTCTGCTCGCCCAAGGCCTTCAAGATCTCCTACAAGTCACCACCAACAGAAATCGGTAACATCTTCTGGATTACCTTCATATTACTTTACTTGGTGTCGTATCCAACAATGTCTAGCTAAGCTCACTATAAATTTTATTTTTTTTCACATGCAAATTCGAAAAATCTGGCACCAAACGAGAATTTTATTTCTTTTACCGATGCTAAGAAGAATAAATGTACGGAGAAGTGAAATGTAATCAGTTTTAAGCCCCATTTCTACAGATTTGATATCTGACTAACTGGCTCAAGCAGCACGCGGGCTCTGACGTGTAAGGTGAAAGTGTCCCCGACTGGATACGAACCCATGACCCACCGATCTTAAACCGAACAGCTTACCGTCTGACGTAATGTGGCGTTCTGTCTTATCAGAGCCACGCGAGCTACTTCCAATTTGTAAATAGTCACCAGCTGTGCTTATATGACAATGAATGTGACGGTGTGTTGCTAAAAGTGAAGCCGACTCTTTCGCCGGGTGATGCACACCTGCAAGTTGCTGGCATCTCAGCAGATTTCAGCTGAACTTACCTCTTCCTGCTGTCCTGTCGTAGTGTCCGGGTAACGAGCGGCAGGCGACAGGTGATCTTCACTCGTTCCCTCATTAGGCACTTGTCGTCGTCCCTGAATCGGAAGACAAAGGTGGATTTACAAGTAAAGGCTAATGAAGCGTCCCAACTGCCTCCAAATATTACCTCAGGGTTTATATGCATTAACGCCTCATATATAACGCGTTATATGGTTTGTTTCGTTTTATGCTCGGTGTTCCCAAAAGGCGTGATACGCAAAATAAAAGCATACTCGCCCATTCATTTCAATATGCCGACTCGGCTTATTAATCGTAAATATACAGTCAAGCGAAAGTGGCTTTTTGGATTTTTTTTTAATGAAATGCTTAGCAATAATTTCTTTTAAGACACTGAGCTCGGCACCGCGTGTAAACAAAGTAGTGTTTCCCAACGGACCAAGTAATCTAATGTACTCTATACAAACGGCATCAACTCGAAAATAACATATAGATGAACTCCGAGCAACACCGAAGACGTCTACAGATCTGTAAGACATTTCTCAGAAATCAGGTAATAGAAATAGAAGATTTAAAGTCAATTTTGTTGTCCCAGTGGTGGTCATACATCAACAGCGCTATAATCCAAACAGAAATATATATACCGATCAAGCCCATCAAGGGCCACCTGAAAGTGATGTGTGCTAATTTACAGCTCGTTGGTTAAGGACCAGTTTTCCAAACAAATCCAGGAATGAACTTAAGTTTCCCAATCACCTTGCTAGCTATCTGTCATCCCCCCCCCCCCCTTTCCGTGTTTCACTTTAATTTTTGGGTATTTAGTTGGTTTCGAAAGGTACCTCAAAGTGGCACACGGTCAGTTGCTTGTAACAGAAACAACAACAACAACAAAAACAGCAGAAGTTCTCCACCAGCGGCCCTGTACCTCGCTAAGCCTTTCCCGCAGCTCATCAGACAGTTTCTGGATACGATTCTCCAGCTGCCTCCGCTCGGCATTGAATCCCTGCTTCAGCGCCTCGACACGGGGCTCCAGATCCCGCTATTTTATCGGAGAACAGGAATTTACATGTAGTTGAGGCCCAAATCCTCCAATTATCGCATTGGTATCCAGAAAGGTAAATAGTAAAAGTTGCAATTTAGTGATATAGGATTGAATGTGTGTCTTATTTTTTACTCCCAATGTCTCTCAAGACACCGACAATACAACGTTGTATTACATTTCAAGCCTGTTCGAGTATCTTCAACCGTTGTTTGAACAAAGAAGATACTTGGTGTTACAAAGGTCTCAAGGCAAGTGTTTTAACTGCCTGCAGTAAATATACAGCGGTCTCCCAGTCTCATTACACCAACCTTATCACTCGTGTAAAACAGATACAAGTTATGTAACAGACCACCTTGTAATCGCATCGGAAATACGCAGACAATATCGGCGGGCCTTAATTACTTTTTCCCAAAAGCTGATACATAAGATCTGTAAGTTTTGTTTCTCTTTTCGATTGCGGTTTTCAGGAGCTACTGCGTAAACCGTTTCAAGTGCAGTTTAATGAATTTAATGCTTGTCCGTTTCTTCTTACATGTATGTTCCACACCTGTTTAGAAGTTTACGCTGGTGAGAAACTGCTCTCAGCCCCATTTCCATTATCCAAATATATTACCTCCACTTTCTCCTGGATCTCCTGGGAAAGTTGTCTTTCCATAGCGGCTCGTATCTGCATATTCTGGTAGTCCGCATCCTGGGATCTCTGAGCGTCTCTCAGCTGATCCAGATCGTCGGTGTGCCGTCGCCGCTGATCCCGGAGTTCCTTCTCGTGGTCTGCTTCCAAAGTACGAATCTCATCTTCGTGGGCTGCAACTGATGAGAAATATCATTAATAGTAGAACATCTGTTGAAAAGGACAAGTCCTCAGTTATAATAAAACATCACAGATGTGTGGGTTCTCATTGCAGTCGTCTTCGCGAAAGACTGAGACTTTCATCTAACAAGCGTTATGCTGGAACCATCTTCCGAAAGAACACATACTAGATGATTACAATTGTTTGTTGTTCAACATTTGAGCTCGAAAAGCATGTGTTGCATGTCTTTGTGACATGAGTAGCAGTGGTAGTAGTAGTAGTATATTTCGACATTTTATAATAGAACATGACAAAAATGTGAAATATCAATATTACATTTTCCTCATGTACAATTTCCGGCATAAACACACCAGAGATGTAAGCTGTATACTGTCAAAATTTATCTTTATGTGTACACAATATATAGCTACCTGGACCATGTGGACAGTAAGTGCGTAGCAACTGTCCAAGTTAGTTGAAACGTATTTTTGGTGTATGTACCTCTTCAGAAATGGAGAAAATAAAAATCATCTATGTATTGAATCCGCGCTATGTCTGTAGCCATGTTGCACTGACTATATGAGTATAAAAGGTTCAAGTGAACCTGGTTTAATAGACTTAGCGATCTGCATCCGGAATTTGCTAGTCTAAATACTCGAGAAAAGTTTGTCTTTCTTAGGAACATGAAAATAAAACCTTTTTTTCTGATGAAGCGTATATGCTACTTATACGGAAAATGTCTATTGATTGAATGTACTGCGAGTTTTGTAGATAAGACATTAATTATTAAACTCTGATCGATATAATTTGTATACGTATATAGTGACATATAAGTCCAGTAGGACGGGGTTCTAGAGTATTGTTTTTGTAGGAATGCTTTGTATACCATACTGAACATGCCAACTTAACAAATCAACGACCACTACTTCTGGTTGAGAAAGGCAAACGGGAGAAGAGAAGAGAACGCTTACCCAGGCCGTCCCTCTCAGCCAGCCAGTTCTTTCTGTCACTGTCGTGTTTGAGCTGCTGGTCGTGCAGATCTCTCATCAGCCGCTTCTCCTTCTGACCTCGTCTGTTCTGCACTTGTTCCTGGCACCTCCTCTCCACCAGGTCATGAAAATCCTTCTTTAGCTTGCCCCGCAATCCGTCTGCACCCTGAAATGACGACCACACATCCATTAAGAGTGGTTGTTTTGGTTTGTTTAATATGGTTAGGATATGAGTCAAACTGCTCTCTTTATCCGACAAGAGGTCCATGGACTTTGAGGTGACACTCTGTTTGACGACAGCACTAGGCATCAAAATTGAAAACATGTCCAGTCATAGCAATTTTGAGACACCAATAACACCAAAATGGCATTGAACTCAAACGTATCCCATATATGTAAGTAAAATACACGTTCCCAAATTTCAGTTCGTTCTCTATTCAACTATTTTCCAGTTATATGCCATTTTGAGCAAAAAAAATATTGAATTGCACCAAAATGACCTTGAGCACTAGAAGGTCAAAGGTAGCCCATATATATGCTACTATTGTCATCCAACCATATTTTACACCATTTCTCTCTACAGTTAGTTACAGGACATTTTGAGAAAAGCGCAGTGACGGATCCCCAAATAACACTGGCCGCTACAAGATCCCCGGCACCCCTTATAATATGCATGTTACTAGTATCCCCGAATCCAACATTTTAGCCTGTTTCACCTACGACCAATCGTTGTTAAGGTTATCTGAAACAAAATACAGTGACGTGTCTGAAATGACCCTCAAGCGTCAAGGTATCCTGACACATGTGCTACTTATCCCGGAGGCCAATTTTTCGTCTGCTTCGCTCTAAGATTAACAGTTTCCAAGATAGTTTCAAATTTTCATTTCCCCATTGCCTACAATATTATATTTCAGTCTTTAAATAAAATAAAATTTATATTTCAAAATTCGGAAAAGAAATTTTGTGAGAACTGTCTCAAACAAAATATGCAAAACAAATTCTTTGAAACAGAATGAGAAGTAGCGTTTTGACTATTCTCTCCCAATATAGTGCCATAAGCTTGAAAAGTTTCAATATCTTTGTAAAATCACAAAAGTTCAAACACTGAAAGAGAACCGTTGTGAAGGTGCTCATAGGCAAAATTCCACAAAAGTTCCATTGCACTGGGTTAAGAACTGCAATTTACACTCTCACATGGTCCAATGTTGACGAAAACGAAAAGAAAATTGTTAAAATTAAAAAAATCGACAATTTGAAGAAAAAATGGATTTAAACGCATTATCTTAACAAGATTGTCAGTGTTTCACCTTTGTCAGTAAATTATCAAGTTCTTCTCGATGCTTCTGTTCGGCATCAACCTGCTCTTGTTCCAGTCTTTCCATGACGTCCACTAGCTCCTGCGCAGCCTGTGCCTGGGCGGTCTCCCTCTCTCGCTTGCTCTGTTGCTCCAGCTCTGTCTTCTGCCGAATGACGTCATCCAGCCGCGCCCTGTTGTTACGTTCCTGTGCTTCCAACTGACGCTGATGTTCCCGCCTTTGGGCATCTAGCCTTTCTTGTAAATCGCGACCATGATCTGCCAGCATTCTGCAACACCAGACCAGCTCAGTTTAATCACTTTCTATCAAAATCTCGACTTAGGCTTTGTAATCGTCTAGAAGATCACGTGTCCGCTTCGTGCTATTAAGGTCCGTTTTTCACACGAGCAACGCTGCTAAAATCTAAGGTAATGGAAGTCTCTAAACGGTTAAACCATTGTACTGCTGGTAACCAAAGCTGTTACACACACCACTGCTTGTAACAATATACAACCCCCAGCTTTAATTGCCTCTTTAATTTGTAACACATGGGAAGGAATTCTGGCCCATCTATTTTAAATTTTTCTTTCAGAACCTGATGACAACTGATCCTAGGTACATACTTGGTTCTGTCTGCGCCTGCCTTCCTCTCGGCATCTTCTTTCTCGGAGATACATCTCTGGATGTCGTCTTGAAGTTGGTTCTCCCGGTTCTTGGCTTGGTCTGCAGCGGACCGTAAGGCCGTCTGTGATAAAATGATTTTTATCTTCAGACCAAAATTTCCACCAAATAGCCAGACGTTTACTTCTACTCGAGTATCTGTATAAATACTATATCATTGTACATATGATGGAATTGCATGAATACAGCACTATTTTGGGACTTATGGTAATATAATTTATGTCTTAAGGCATGATATTATGATTACCCGTTAAGTACATATAGTCACGGTGCGATGGCTATGAGACGACATTCGATCCATTTGACCAGGGGGAGTAGCGATGTGCTATAACTAGACTCATGAATTTTCTTATCTATGACACCATCGTATTACCTTCTCCTTGTCAAATTCAGCTTGCATCCTCATGATGGTCTCTGCATGTTTCTCTCGCATGCTCTCAATCTGGTCTGCACATTGTTTCTCCAATTTTGATTTCTCCTCTGCAACAGATGTCCCAATGTCATCCGTTTCTTGTTTCAGCTTGTTACATTCGTTTAGCCTGTCGAGCTCCATTGCACGCAATGATTCCAGCTCATTTCGAAGATGTTCATTGCGGCCCTGACACTCTGCTATCTCTAATTCTGTCGCCGTTTTCTTCGCCTTTAGGTCGGCCAGCTCCTGTTGCGTGGATTTCAACAGAGCATTCGACTTCTCGTTATCCAGTTTCAGCTGATCTCTCTCGCTTGTGGTTGCCAGACAGATCTGGGCGTGCTTGTCGCGTTCTTTGGTGGCGTCGTCTAGCTCCTTGGCGGTCACCTGCAATTTGTCTGACAGTTCCAACTGCTTCCTTTTCAGTCCAGCCATTTTCTCCAGCTCTTCCCTCAGTTGCTCGCATTCTTCTTCCAAGCTCTCGTTCGGCTTGTTTGATTGGGAGGCGTTGTTGTTTTCTTTTCTGGCCTCTAGGGCGGAGCTGTACTGTCGCTGGACTTCCTCCCTGTCTCCTCTCAGCAGGTCGCACGTTTTCTCCAGCCCCGACTTCTGCTCGGCGAGCAGATCACGCTCCGTCCTCATTCGCTCGTTATCCAGAGTTAACTGGTAACACTTTTCGTCAGACGATTTCATTGCTTCCGATAGGTTTCTCAGCTTCTCCCTTAAACTTTCTCTTTCCGCCTCCAGAGTCTCTTTCTCGTCTTCCAGCTGTTTTGCCAGGCGCGAGAGTGCCCGATCTTTTTCCAGTGACACCTTTGTTTTCTCGTCTCGTGCGTTCTCGAGCTCATGCTCGAGATCTCGTTTCTCCTTCCGGATCTGTCGCTTGTCGTTCGCGAGCGTCTCCTTCTCATTTCGGACGTTTCTCAGCTCCTCCTCCAGGAAGTGTTTGTCAATGGCCAGGCAGTCCTTGGCGTTCTGGAGCTTCTTGTTAGCACATCTCATCTGATCACATTCTTCCTCCGCCTCCAGCTTATCCCTGGCCAGCTGGTCTCTCTTTCCGGTAAGCTTGCGCACCTGCTCTCTCAGACAATCCACCTGAATTAATCAGACATAGTTGAATGGTTCAGCAAAATTCGACGTTGTATGGAGCGAATTCTAAATTGACTAGCTGTTGTTACTTTTCGTCTTTATAGTTATAAAACAAAAAAAAAATATTACAAAAAAGTCGTGTCTGAAGCCCATCAAATATACAAAACGGCCTGATGGAATTACGAAAAATCTGAAATTCAAAGCACGTTTTGGTCACTTTACTGGGTGTTCTTATTTCATAGAATCCTGTGCTGAATCACATACATAATTCACAGGATCCCCATCTTATTCAGTTCTATAAACAAACATGTTCATCAGATACTGTGGCGTGCATGTATATGCGATTACGATCGGCCCAAATAGCCTGAATTCTGAAGTGATCTTAGACCTGTCCTGCAGTTCTGGGAAGAAAACACTTAAGCATACGTTTTAACTCCAGTCAACAATTACTGGGCGGCTACGAAGTTGACAAAGTAAAATTTTACATTTAAGTTATTTTCTCCACTCCACTTTCATTAACTTCAGTCCTGACCTCTGCCACCAGGTCCTCATTCTCCGTCTTGCTGGCATGCTGTGCGGACTGCATACTTCGAACCTGTTCCTCCAGCGAGTCACACTTCTCAGACAACTGCTCCTTGGTCTGCGTCAGCTCACCGATCTTCTTCCTCTGACTGTCGTTCTTCAGTGTCAGGTCGCTCACTTCCTGCAGGAGCTTCGCTTCTGCGGCTTTCAACCGATCTCGCTCTCTTGTCGCATCACCTAATTTTCTCTCTGCCTTTCTGGCCTCGTGTCGCAACTGCTCGGTCGTTGTCTCCGCGTCTTTTCTTGCTGCCTGCAGCAGTCTGTTGTCTTTTGTCAGCTGCTCGTTCTCTGTGTTGATGCGGTCCTTTTCTGATTGCAACGGGATGGCCTCGACTTGAGAAACCTTAGGCACCTCTTCCACACCAGCATGCTGACTGCTGTGTGCATCTACCTTTGTTTCCCTTGGGGTTGATATGGTCTGTATCTCGACATCGCGTTTGGGTACGCCTGGAAACAGACAAATGTCATCATCACCGTCCTTATTTTTCGCTATCATCACGATTGTCGTCGTTATACTCATAACGGTAGTGGTTAACAAGAACAAGCATTACAAGGACATAACATACATGGTAAAGTTATAAAATACTTTTTATATTATGTATAGTGTCATTGTTATGTAGGTGACATAAATTATTTATTATTATAGCATTATCAAGTTAGCAGCGTGTCTTCTCTGGACCGTGTACACCGTGTCAGACTCTTCCATATAGTTTTGTAGGAAACACTTAGCCTCAAACGTCGACGAATATTTGACGATTACCAAAAGGACTCGTGGAACAAATTTCACACAGGGCGATCTGATATACACCTACAATAACTAATCCTTGTCTGTCACTAGTATTGTCCTCCGCTTGATACTTACGCACTATATCTTTATAACAGAAGTTACTACGCAACACCCCGGCCAAATGCGGACAGAATGTGTCTCTGAAAACAAGCCTCCAGAAGAGTCTGAGATGCGTGTAGGACTCTGGGACGGGTCTCTTCCCTTCCGCACAGACATCCAAAGCACTCAGCTTACCGTTGGCATTGCTCCTGTCTTTTGCAGTACCTCTAACACCACTGATACTGAGGTGAGAGCATGTACATCATTATAAGTTTCGTCAGCTAATGCGTCAGAATTATATTCTCACCTGTGTCTTGTGTCTGGGTAGCCGCCACCATTGCTTCCAGCTCCGCTGTTAGTTCTTCCACCTTCCGTCGGAGTTCCTGCAACATAAGCACACAATGTGATGAGTTTCCATGTGGAAGCTGATCCTCGCCCACCACGAGTTCTGAGTGCGATCGTCCTTCTCTCCCCACTAACCGCACTTGGAAAGGGAGAGTATCGCGTGTAAACAGGTGCACGTATTGAATGACGATGGTGGAGGGGAGGGGGAATCAGGTTTATAGTCGGCTTTCAACCACTGATGGTCATGTCACCGACTGCAAGTTGGATTCGGTGGTGTAGGCAGGTATATGCGTGCGAGTTAACGTGGACCTGTCTTGTCTGGGCCGAACGATCTACGCCCGACAGTTTTGGGTGCCAAGTCACTGATTCAATTTCGCCACAGGTGTACAGAAAGGAATCACTCAGACCATTTATACTGACTCCGAGCCGCCCAGTCGGTTGCCTAACTCCATATGATTAGGACATACCATTACCTATTATGCACATGTGGTATCTACCCTATGCTTTTGAAGGATGTGTCTGTCACCAATGAACAATACCAGTAACACTATGTCCAATTGTCCATAATAGAATTTTTGCAAATCACAAAACCACAGCACATTAGACCACTCATTGCATGTACATGTGTACCTGAGCTGATGAAGAATGGCTGTATAGAGGAAACTGCAGGATGGGGTCAGGTGGTTTGTTCTCAGACACTGGACAATCTCCTCAAAGTTCAGGCTCCCAGATATTAACAGCTGCAATGATAAAGTTCTACTAGTCAATTTCCTCTGGAGATTACTGGTACACATGTGGAGTAAACTTAAATTGCAAGATCTATTAACATTCAGTTACCTCTACAATTCTCTACGTTGTACTTCTATTTTATAGTCCTATGTATAAAGCTACCACTTGATGAAGAAATTTTCCCACAGTACATGCATATAATGTTGAGAATTTTTTCTCGGACAGTCTCACACTAACATGTGCAAAATTCTCTCTAATACTCACAAGTGTTGTAAAAAAACTTGCTCCTGACTTGTGTACTCGTGTACACTGTAAAGTGGTCCATCTGTTATGCAGTGATCCCTCTCTTAAAGACACTTTCAAGAGAGGTGCCGCCGCGCGGGGGGGGGGGGGGGGTGGGGGGGGGGGGGGGGGGGTGGGGGGGTGGTTGGGCGGGGGGGCGTGGGGCGGCGGGGGGGGGGGGGGGGGGGGGGGGGGGGGGGGGGGGGGGGGGGGGGGGGGGGGGGGGGGGG
>JAAUYG010157005.1_pt1 | contig 11920 bp, 7 predicted proteins | sample 7278091 | NCBI WGS metagenome assembly JAAUYG01 (sample SAMN14350201, study PRJNA611818) | marine sediment metagenome | isolation source: surface marine sediment (0.6m) | place: French Polynesia: Moorea | collected 2018-08 | reverse complement strand
TGAATATTTAATTTTCGTTTCTCGTATCTCGTTTCTCATATCTCGTATCATGTTTTATCACATGCCCAAATGTACATAGTTGTGGGCACTGGTGGGACCGTAGTTGTGACCTGTAATTGTGCAACTTAGGTATTTATATGCATTTTTCACAAATTCGTTGCCGAAACCAAATCCTTGTGAATAAACTCTTTGTGGCGGCCCAGTTAATTCTTATATGAAGCCCCTGCAGCATATATATCACGACAGAAAGGGCAGGCACAAAGTGCACCTAATAGACGATAAATGAAATCATTGGAGCGGGTCATCCTGCAAAAACTAGGAGCGGGTCGTCCTTGTGAGCGAGTCTACCTGTATTCGTTAGAATATCTGCTTTGTGGATTTCAGCTACTAGTTGCCTGTCGGCTTTTGAAATGTTAAAGCACAACGCTCATTATTATAAAGGCACGTACATAGTGTATAAATTTACTTGCAACAAAGCCTGGGCAGTTGTATCATAAGATAATACAACATGGGAAGTACATATTCAGCATATTTTAGCTGTTTAAGGTCAACTCGCTCACTAGTGTCCACAGGTCACTGGGTTGCAGCGCATACACTGGGTTGACTTGTGCACACATTTGATTGGTGAAGCTTTTAAACTGGAATCCATGCTGTTTATGATTAATGCCAATCATTTATACTATTTATTCAGTTTATTTAAATTAATTTTGTGTACTATTATAATTGATTATTAAAACATTCTACGGAGCTAGAGCCAGTATATCATAAATATATTAATCATATGTGACAAGTCGAATAAACTGAAATATATTTCCCAACCTCATCTGGTCCAGACCTGTGATAGTCAATCAAAATAGAATGGATATGAACACCAAAGTCTAGTACATGGTTGCGGATTTAACCACTTGCTATATATTTTTGAGTGAGTCTTAAGTTCTGACTAAAGGTGTGAATGAGTTAACCTATACATTTGTATTCTGGCACAAAACTAGTTCCCCATCCAGGTATGACAAATGACTATGTTAGGCATAAACCTTTTCTGTGCTATTGGACTTGCATTCACTGGGAGGTCCTCAGTAAGTAGACAACGCAGGCTCGAGTTAGCATTCACAGAATTCATAACATTGAGCCTTGAGATAACAGACAAAGACAGAATAAGAAGATTGTAACAGTACAAGGGATCTCGTCCCTGGCTTGTACTGTTACATAATCCCCAGTTTTGCTTTAACCAAGGCATGCACAGATGCATGCTGCCAGGGGCTAATTTTGTCTCTGAAAAGTAAAAAAAATAGAATATCACTGTCACACGGGGGATTGTGCATTGTGCACAATGTTTGCAGCAATTTGGCCTGAGCAGCACATAACTTGACCAGGAATGTTCTCACCTGTCAGCAACCCCTTACCATCCATGCCCACATACTCCTGTAGAGTTTCATGACACATTGCCTCAACTGTCAACTTGGGTTGTCTTTATTACCAAAGTTGCATAGCTTTTATGATATTGATAAACAGAAAAATTAGTAATAGTATCATTCAATTTTTGTTTCAGTCATTTTGAGTGCAATTTTAGAACTTTTTTTAAAGTATTAGCATCTGCAAATCAATATTGATAATCATTCTGGTCTTTGATATCGAACCTATGCCAGGTATATCAAGTATAGGTGCAGCACTAAACATCACAAAATGTTACATTGTAACTTTCAGAATTAGGTCCAACTGCAGTTGAGGAAAATACTGATAAATATACCCTATCTTTCTGTATAGTAATTTCTTCTCAAATTAGTCCACATTCTGTGGTTTTCACTGTGTTAAGACACAAGTAGCCAGGTAAATGGTAATACACATCTTTGATATGCTTTCCAGGCCTGCTGGTAGACCTGTGATTGGTTAAAATCAGGCCTTGGCATTGGTACTGCATACTCTGGCTATGGCGTCAGAGTCTGTAGTTGTAGACCCTACCGAAGATGGGGATAATATAGCAAAGAAAACACCTGGCAATAGCAATATGGCTGAAGGTTTCAGTGAAGCAGCCTCGGAATTTATGGCTATCAAGGAAGAAATTGGTGCCAAGAGCGTTCAGCCAGAAGAACCCAAACAAAGTTCAGAGAGGAGTGTAGGCCCTCCTATGTGGCATGATGATCCTCGTTTTGATAGGTTTTGGCAACATTACAGGGAGGCTATGAGCGTGGTAAACAGTGACATGGATAACGCATCGGGTGGCGGGGAAGAAACTTTCCCCAAGTGGTGCCTGTCTATGATGCAGTATCACATGAAAATGGCTCGACGGATGCAAGCCATGGCAAGCTATTACAGTCAGTGGTATAGAATGTGGGCGGATCACGCCACGGCCAGCGGCCCCAGGGGAAACCAAGCAAAGCGCCGCATGCATCAGAAGCCATACCCGAGCTCTGGTGTTGTGGAAAAACCCAAGGAACCGGATTCCAGTGAATGCAATATCCGGCAAGATAATTCCATGTGCACTAACCAGGAAGCCCACTCTCAGGATAGCTGTGGTGAGAAGCCGGAAACGAAGCGAAGTAGATCAAAACGCGGGAGGAAGAAGACACGATCTAGGCGCAAGAAACGGAAGAAGCAGAACTCTGTCAGTAGTGCTGGGAACAGTGCACAGAGACTGGTTGATCCGGATGAGGAGTTTGAGATGCACATCACTCCGGAGATGATAGAGTTTTTCAAGATATCGGCTAAACACAAATTAGAACGGGGTAAGTACATGTATTTTGGTTTTATTGACATTGCCATAAGGTGATAAGATAGTATTTAGTATTTTTAATTTTAATATGGAACAGACTTTTTGCTGACTGTTAATTAACCAAACGTGCAAGATTTCTAATATCGCCTCCCCCCTTGCTAATCAATTAGACAAATGTTAAGGTATATTTTTCACAAAGTCTGACGTTTCTTGCTCTTGGCTCCTCTCAACATGCTCAAAGAATGCCAAGACCATTGGGTGCCACATGGTGGATCAATTTAGATTTCTTCATGCCGACAGGCAATTAGTTTTCCACCTCCTTATGAATCATGTGACTTTTTTTTTGGTCAGTTCTGCTGCAGTATACATTTATGTTATTATTATGTATGCAGTATTAATCTCTTGCCACTATGTGCCATTTCGTTGTCTTTATATTTGCTACAGAAGGTGCCAAGAACAAGGAAGAACAGAAGGAAGACGAAGAGGAATATGTGGATATAGCTGGAAGTAAGTGCAACCTTTTTGTTACCCAACTTTAGGATGTGAAGTTGATTGTAATTCAAATGATATTTGTCTGTCTCTTACTTAGCTTACATTGTCTACAGCATTACTAAGAAACTTAAGACTTCTTTAATTAGTTTAATGCATACATGTACCTAAAATTTTATATCTTAGTGTGTGATGTGTGTACCTGCATGTGTACCAGGATTGTATATTTTCTCATGACCAGTCTGTGTTCAAGTGCTGTACTGCATGGTACTTTCTGTAAACTGGGTAAATCTTGTGTATTTCTGTAGTTTTAGTTCCTTATGCTGTTCCCAGTTAAAAAGAGATCATTGTTTTTGCACACATTCCCTCGGCATCTATATTCCACCGTCCTGTCTTTCCAGCATCAGCCAGCAAGGCCAAGACCTCTGTGCTGCCACCCAGCGAACGACCAGGCGTACGTCGCGCGGTTGAAATGAAGCAGCTGTATGGGACTGGAGCGGCCATGATCCACGGAATGGAAACTGCGATGCAGCTGACTTACGACAGAAACTGTGATCGCAAACAACCTCATCTGTGGCCAAATATCCCAATCTGCTTAACATTTCATAAACAAGAATAAATCATTTACCTCTAGTTTTACAACACTTTTATTTATAATGTATTTGTCACATTTTATCTCAAGTACTTTCATCATTTTACTTGGCTTATGCTCTGTTGTTTGGCCTGCTATCTTTTGTTTAAGCCCATGTGAAGGCCCAGTGCAGAAACACTCAGCCTGTATAACTTTGAATGAGTACACAGTTGTACCAATTTTCAGCTTACTCCAACAATTTTTTCCCAGTTTAAGTATTTATTGATTGTTACAGAAGCTTATTAGTGACAAGTCTATATCGGTCAGAGCACCTTATATTGTCAGATATTTTAATACCTTTATGCATTTATTGATGCCACATATGTAATGTAGGACATGTGTTCATATGGCTAGGTGATAACAGAGGTGATAATGGTCTGATAAACATGCAGAAACTTTGCAAACCAAATTTGTTACTTATTTGTTACTTGCAAGAAAAGGAACACCTCAAATGCTCAGCATCCGTAAGAAACCGTGCTTACTTAAACAAAAATAGATGCTCTGAGTAAATGTGTGTTAATGATCTTCGGTGGTGACAATTAACAGGTAACAAGACAACGAATTACGGACATTTTGATGTTTCACATGTTTAACAGTCAAGAAAGTAATTTAACTTGTGTGTTACAATTTTTCTTATTGTTTGTAATCATAGCTCAGGCTGATTTACATGTGTAAGTGAAGAAGCATACTACCCCTGGTGAATGTTCATTTCAGAGTAATCCATGTATGCATTGTATTGTTTTAGATTGTTTCAATTGTGCAAGTGCCGTTAGATATCTAATTACTTAAGATCTTGGCCTAGAATATTTTTTAGACATTAACCACATGCTGGTTCATAGTGCAAATAAATACTTGGTAAGATTTCCTTGCTGTTTTCTTTTATATCACCTACATTGCATGCATCATCGCCTAATGGGGATGGGAGCTGTGACCAAATTGACACTGTTAACCATTGATGCATTTATCTTTCAATAGTAACTTGGTCACGTGGTGTACTTGGTGTAGTAACCGGTAACAGTGATAAGAAGTGTTGGTGCTCTCAACATGGTCAGCCCTAACTACCACAATACACTAATAGTGATAAAACTTGGTAGTAACACCTCAGTTTGAGAACACCTTTAAAATGGCCACGATAACATTGAAACTGCATCTCACAGGCAACCAAACTACTGCAATTTTGTTGTAGTTCGCAGTTATTAGTAATATGTTTGCCGGCTGATCCATATATGGTGTTACTACTACGAAGCCTCGATGTATTCACTTGCACGTATTCACTTGCACGTACATATCCTATGCATTTGGTTAGGCAATTGTTAGTTTACTCAGTGGCTGGGATGTGGAAAATATTCTGCCTTGACCCATTTTCTAAAAAAAAGGGAGAAAGGGGGGATCCTGGAAAAGTGACAAAAGTATATATTATGAATTGAAATTCTCCTCACTGTGACACTGTCACAATTCATGGAATAAATTAAGCTGAAATATCTTTCTCTTGAGTTGGTCCCTATGAATCTGTGGAGTCTGGGGTCAACGCAGTCAGGATTACAAATGATAATTGAAAACGAAAGTTCTTGGTCCAAGCATCTACAACTCATGCCAAGAAAATATACTTTAAAAACTTTAAGATGTAGACATGTGGACATACTCCATCACAGAGGTATTAACGTTTAGTAAGATTCTCTTAGTGCAAATGCATGTGTCCATTTATGAAAAAAAAAGATTTACTAGTAACATGTACTACCAGACACATAATATTAATCAGAAATCTATGCCTGGCCATATATAAAACCGACAGGGATAATCTGCATAGAACCTGCTTTGTACTGAACACAAATTTCAAGACTGATCTTTCTTGAGATAAGGTGGTACCCGGTATATGTACCAGTGTTGTGTTTTGACAAAGGAAAAGTTTTGATAGTCGCTGCAACACAAAACAGGAATCGATGAAAACATGGTAAAAAACCCAAAGCATGTGCACTACGAATGTGTGAAAGCATATCTGTCTGTTTTTTTGTTTAAGGCCAAGCTTTCAAGATGCCCAAATCAAAGCCATTTATCAATGACTCGGAGAGCGACTCTGAGGAAGAAAAGGTTGGTTAAAAAAAAACAGAACTGAAGTTACTTTCCCATGTTCCTAATGAATTTACAGTGCCGTGTGTATGACTTCATTCCATTTAACTTCCAAAAAACGAATAAAGTGTATCTCCATGATCTTTGAAAAACAAGATAGTTGGAAGTAGTTGTGTTTTATGCCTGTTCCCTGTGGTAGTATTGCATATGCATGGATAAAACAAATATGATTGAGAAGCCTACCACATATGCAGTAGTCCCCCACTAATAAGGCCACCCTATTTGCTCAGAAATTGTGGCCATATTAGAGAGGTGGCTTTTTGGTAAGAGCATGAAGAGTGAGGAGTAAATTTCTTTCATAGTAGCAGTGCCAAAAATGTTTGGACACATTAAGGAGGTAGGCCTCTTTTGAAAGTGGCTCACAACACAAAAGATCGGAGAGACTTGAGAGAAATTTCATCTTTCATCTACGCTTTCTTGAGAAATGTATTGTTTTAGTAAAAAGTTTTGTTTTTTATTTCTAGCCGAGGAAGAAGAAGCAGAAGAAGGAGAAGAAGGGAGATGGGGCCCGTGCAGGAACTTCAAGAGATGAGGAGGTCAAATTTGAGGTACCTATACAGCAAGGAATCTCTGATATTGTCATTGCTTGCAGCCGCTTCTATTAACTGTAGTATTACAAACTTCTATAAAAAATATATGCAGTGCTAGGCTATAATGTTCTGGCTTCAGCCGGGAACTTACTGTCTGTAAAAGACTTCTTAATTGTGGAGCAATAATTGTCAGATCTAGTGTTTTGAACCATGGATTACTTTGTTGGAGAACTGAAAGAATTTTGTATAGTTCTGATACATTGTCAATGTACCTGTTTCTGTTTAAGTCTGTCAGCACATGGGGGGCAAAAAAAGCTTCTCTTTTTTCTTTGGGGGGGGGGGGGGGGGGGCTGTGAAAAAAACATATTTGGGCATTGGAAGTATCCTATCTGTTTTCTTTTCGCCAGATTGGCAAGATGAGGTTTGCCTCAGTGAGTGAATTTAAAAAGAAGAAGTATGTTAACATACGCGAGTACTACTATGACGAAGATGGTGAGATGAAACCAGGAAGGAAAGGTAAGGTGGTGGTTGCTGTGAGGAAACACACATTTATCATGTTTATGCCCAAACGACATTTAGTGACTTCGATTTATGGCCAGTGTCCTCACAGAGCAATAAGCAACCAAGGTGTTTGGTCGAAATACCTGCATCGTGCCTATACAGTCTCCATAACATGCTAGAGCATTATAGATATAAGGCTACTGGAGAACTGGGATGAACCTTCGGAATTGCAGAAAAGTTTTGGAGTCTTTGGCCATTGTGTCATATATAGCATACATGTACTTCTACCATTTTGCGGGTACCTGGAACATGTGGAAAAGTAATTGATTACAGTCAATTACAATCTGCAATTATGGGTACACTGACTACACGCCCCATGTATCAATTCCAAATTTATTGTGAACTTTTCAAGGCAAATGTCATCGTATTGATGCTTCATTAGGGGGCCCAAAATATACAGGCTCCAGTTTACACTCACATAACTAAAGATACCCGGTACATTGTGTACTGCAATGTAGTTAATGACTGCACCAAATGCGAGTTGGTCAGCATAGTCCCAAGATTTGTTAGTATCTTGACAGGAATGGAGGTATGGTGGAAGAAGCCCCCGAGATACTAGTGGACTATTTCAGAAACCCGGGTGGTTGTAAGAACCTATTAAATAAGGAGTGCTACCCTGTGTTTCAGGAATCTCACTCAACAAGGAACAATGGGAGAAGCTGAAGGACTGCATGGATGAGTTAGATGAGATGCTGAATGAGTGAACACCGGTAGGTCGCTGTTTATATGTGCTTTGTGCATCTTGGAACGTTTGTAATTCTAAATTACAGCACACTAGCGTGGAAAAGTGTTGGTTCTACTGGGGCTTCCAGGCCTGTGAATTTCTCACGCCTCTATTGAAACTTTCCTCATTAATTTGTTTGCTAAAATGCAAGTGTAACAATACTAGTTTATGTGGCTGTTAGACTATTACCAGTGATTGAAATGTGATTACGCGGGTAGATATCTTTAGTCGAGGTTTATGTTCTACTTTGCATGCTGCTACTTTGGGATGTTGAAGCCTCATATAATGCAAAACCTTGGCTTTTGCTCTCCGGATCCTCGGTTGTGCCCCAGATGTAAAATATGCATATTATAACATATTTACTACAGACTGACAGGCGTAAGAATATGAATTGACACTGATAAATCTGATAAAGTAATGTATCTGTGAATATTTGCTTTCAGGTAACCCAGCACTGGGCTGGCGTGTCGGGGGGGCACACATCATGTGTAAATTGTGTCTGTAGCTGTAGTGGCTACTCGCTAGGCTGCAAGATTCCAGAATGCATTTATAAGCTTTGACAGATACTGGTAGTTTGCTGTTTATTTACATTTCTCATCAACAAAACGTATTAGTTTTTCTATGATTACTAAAATACCATGTCGTGAGACATGTAAAAAAATACTTTTCACAGGAGTATCATACATGTATTTTGTATCGCTTTGTGTGTCCACTTGTGTGTTACGTGAAGTTTCCCATATGCCACATCATTCCAAGTTTTCGTCGCATCACAGAAAGCTCTTGTCAGTATTTATAAGAGAAAAATACCGATTAATAGTTGCCTTAATACCAAGAACAATTGTGCATGAAAATTGCTTTTGGGAAATGTCAGTTATGATAATTCATGTAAAACATTGATTTATTCATACAGAGTTGGATTAATTAGTCACCTGAGCTATGTCTTGAGAGGTTTATTGCTTTAATAGTCGAAACAGTGCAAAAAATCAAGGGATTTTTAAAGTTCAGTCCAGTTGTTGTATGATCAGTCTTCATGCAGACCTTATCTTAGTGTATTTAATTATTGGTTAAGCTTAAAATATTTCTTTTTAGGTTATCACAAAAATCAGCATTTTTTTAGAGTAAAATTTACCCTTTGCATAATATATTGTTGGTTTATATATCAATGTCACCTATACAAACCTTTGTGTATTATTATGTGTTTCTTCATACAGATAAGCTTAATGTTAAAAGCTGCCCTCTGGATTGATGGCTGAAGCGGAAAGTAAAGTTTATTCTATCTAGTGTTTGACCCTGTCAATTATATTAGGTACAGTACATGTGTAGCCGTTTACGAGCTGATGTGCAGTTGAAAGCTAATTTCCCTTTTACTTTAAATTCCAATGTGATTTATTTTACAATAAACCAACTTGCTTCACCGTGGAGCAATGGGTAATCTTAATATGCTTAAAGTTTGCTGTGTGCAGTTGTGAAAGAGACATGATATCCCTTTGGAAATAAACTGGTATCCATTCTTACATGGGTCTGTTTTATATAGCTTGCTGTGCTCGTCTGAGTTATGCTGAAGGTGAGAACTGCCAACATGAGGTTGAGTACTGCAATGTACAGTGGTCCCTGTGATTTAAGACCCCTCCATTTAACAGTTCCCTCTATTTTAAGACAGGCTGCCAGAGACATCACTCTGATATTTTCAATATAAATATCCCTCCATTTTAAGACTGCCTGCAATTTAAGACGTTTTTTTCTGGCTGGATGGATGGTCTTATAATGCAGGGACCACTGTATATGTGCAATATGTCCCTGCTTGAATTGATAAGTAGCACTGAGGATAGCATGATAAAGAGCCGGGGCTACAGTATAGCAAGGTGTAGTCTCTGTGACAGACAAGCAGATGTACATGTACCTCCTTGCAATTTCAAGACTTATCACCTCTCATCACGGTGGTCTGTGAAGACTTGTATGAGCAGTTGGCATTGCAGTAGTATCTAACTTATAAATCAGATAGGACTATTGACTGGGTAGTGTCCACTCAAATATTCCGAAGATGCACAAATTAATGTAAATTCATAAGCATGAAGATATGTACTACATGTAGATAGATAAACTTGACTACAAATCAGATTCTGTCTACCTATGTTACATCCATGGGCATAATTTGTGTGCGGCATGTATGCTCTGTGCACATGTTTGGAGTTCAGTTCGGTTCTGGCTAAGCATCAAGGAAAAAAAATTACCTGATGTGATTAATTACTGAACTTTATTTGCAGAGATAAGATTTCGCAAGAAACAAGGCCCCATGATAATAAACCATATACTACATACATAATATAAATACATGTACCATGATTATACACTCATTTACATTGTCACCCATCTCTAAATGTAATACTAGAAGTCATATTACACTGTAACATGTTAGACTAGAATTGTCGTACGTCCATTTCAAAGTTCCTGTGTCCAGAACAAGAGCAAACAGGTTCTGGATCAGTAGTCCTCGGGGAGAAAAGCGGGTATGGTCTTGTTCCAGAGTTCCATCCGTTCTGGCCACAGGTCTGTTTCTGTCTCTATCCGCAGGTCCAGGATCTGATAGGCTGGTTTGTCCTCGGTGAAGGCAGGCCAGGTTGGCAGACTGCTGTCATTGGGGGTTCTGGGGGGTGGGGGTGGGGTTTGTGGGGGGAAGAGAGGGAGATATGGTCAGTCAAGTGATTCACTGCAGTCCATTATTATTGTACCTCTTTAGATGTTGCTCTTGTTTGCAACTTGAACTAATCAAATGGTTCTCCCAGTATATTGCCAGTACTTTGAGTATGGGTAATGTGGATAGTGTTAATAAATGGGGAGCAATTCTTATATAAAATCTTATTTATATTTACTCAGTAAAGGTCATGTGCTGAGGAACAGGATGAATTCAGGGAGAAGCATCTATACTGACTCAGAATCTGACCCACGTACCGCTTTCTACAAAAATTTCAAGTCCGAAACCGACCATAATTATTTGAAAAGGACATCGCTGTACCGGTTCTGGAAACCGCGTTCCCTGCTTTCTACACCAAAACAGTTGCACAGTGTTACCCCTACCCGTTCTTGGCAAAATTTGCCCAGTATTTCATGAAGTTCCTGGTGAGCGTTCGCTCCTGCTGGTTGAGAGTGACGATGTCGTTGACTGGTCGGTCCATCCACGCATCCCCCCAGGTAAACAACAGGTCCTCGGCATGGGCCGCCCCCGGGGGTTGGGCACCATACACTGAATATGAAGGCTTGTGACGGAATACTGAGAAATAGGTCGGGGCGCGCCCTGGGGAAAGCATAGGGAGAATAGGGATTGGGGTGAAAAATTATATTGCAATGGTCACAATTTAGCTTTGACTTGGCTCATGTCTCAATTACATCACCCCAACATTAGGCATTAAAATGGCAGGCTGCTCTCGCGTAAACACTTATCACACTGATTTATGGAGTCCTACCCCAGGAAATATTGAGCATAATTTCTTGTCTGCTAGTATCCGATTGCCACAAACTCGGACTATACTGCAGGTCACTTTAACTGTCTTGCTTTGCTTGCTTTGGAGTACACTATCATCCACAAGGCACAACTGTGTTATAAGAAGTACCAGTACTTTATTAATTATTTACTCTGCTTGACTGTCAGCAGACCTCATGAAATCAAAACTCATCTATCGTTCATCGATCCTTCGATGGCATTGGTTATTTCTGAATCTACATGTATTGCACGAATTTCTTTCAAGTTTTAGTTGTTGTGTTTGGCAGTAAACCCACATATTTTGAACAAAATTGCATTTTTCAAGTTTTCACAAATATTTTTTTTCGTTAACCCAGAATCCTATGCGAGCAGAAATTTCAAAACACTATTCTTACGAATCCCATCTATTCCTCACCTAAATCGGTGTCAAACCATAACTCTCTGCCGTGGCTCCTGGCCACGGACCCCTAGCCGTCTGAAAACGAAATGACCCGGCCAACCCCCGGTCATGAAGTGACCCTAGTAAAGCCTGAAATAAGGGACCTACAAAGGACACCCAATGACAGAAATCTGCATGGCGCCTTTGAGCCACCGTAGGGGGTGTGTCCCCAATGAAAGGCGACCAAGCGTAGCTTGGAACAGCCAGGAACAATAGGCATTGTTATTGGCC
>JAAUYG010145678.1_pt1 | contig 11920 bp, 3 predicted proteins | sample 7278091 | NCBI WGS metagenome assembly JAAUYG01 (sample SAMN14350201, study PRJNA611818) | marine sediment metagenome | isolation source: surface marine sediment (0.6m) | place: French Polynesia: Moorea | collected 2018-08 | reverse complement strand
GCTAAAGTAGCTGGCTAACCTTTAAAGGTCATTCCCCTATCCGCCAACCTGGGGACGCGCCGGGGTTGCTCTGTGGGCTGAGCACCTGGGAAGATAGCCCAGGCTCCCCGGGACAGAAAATGGAAGATGCGATTTATATATGCACGCATGTATATTACACACAGGACATTCTCCATTTCTAAAAGCAGTGAACGAAGCACAGCCTGGAAGCATAGTTTTACCTTCCCAAGCTACGTGGTAAATGATTAGATGTCAGACTGCTAAATTTAAACCAGTTAGGGCATATCGATGGAACCCTTTGCCTGCCCGAAATAGTCATGTGTGTGATTTACCGGAAGGGGTTCTGCTGGATTCCTTTTTCACCGCCAATATGAACGTTAAACGATTCCATATGCTCCTCTCGTTTCATGCTAACTCTTCCTGTCTAAATCCCATTCTTGTTGTTGCCGAATCGACGCTGAGTTCCGGAGAGTTGAACAGCCTCTCGCATTCCCTGCCGCAACACTAGCTAACAAGGGCGTATTAATTTTACTTTCCCAGCATTTTGATTCTTCCTTTATTCCTTTAACACCCCCTTAGAATCGAGCAAAGGCTTCTCACCAGCATTCCATTCTTCTTCTTCTTCTGGCTCTCTTTTCGTCTTGACAGGGCTCTTTCTTGTGTTTTGCTCTTATTCCGTTGCCTAAATTACGTATTTTGCCTTCTCCACACACAATCTCCCAGCGGACTACTTTTTTCCTTCCTTTTCGTCACTTCAGTTCCACTGATATCGCTTTATATCAACATCTCTCGCCGATCCCCAATGCCTCTTCCATTTGAAGCGTTTTTGCCTTATTTGGGCTGAGCCGGCATTCGGGTCACGTGGCGCGGCATGTCCTGTTCTGCTGCCTCTCGTGGAACAGCCGCCATGATCACGTGGCCAGAAAGGAAACGAGAGTGGGGCGTATATCCTCTCCGCGGCTATCCCGTACTTCCGCGGTCTTTTAGCGAAAGCAGGAGAAGAGAAATTAAGGCTTACCCAAAATGTGTCACAAAGTTTTTACTTATTTTTTTTTTTCACACATTAATGTCATTTCTCTTCAAGACCTTATTAATATCGGACGCAAACCCAAATGTATGACCGCGGGATAAATACCACGGTTCATTTTTTTTTTTTTAGTGATGCCCAACCAGTTCTATGGTAACATATATCTTGTGCACGTGTATCTCTGTGTGGAGATTTGTTGGTGATAACAATCATCTGGATATTTCCAGTTTGATGCAGTTTAATTTGCTCTGGTGACGTAAAACCAGGATCGATTTTCGAGAAAAAACCCTAAGGATATACTGAGAATTTCTGGAGCAAGACATCCCATGAACAAATGACACATACCTCATAATTCACGGTCCGTTGGGCGTAGTACAGTATATGTCATATCAGAACGACATTGAGACAAATATCAAGGAAATTAGGTTCTCGTGCCTGAATGTTCGGTTTGTACAGAGAACACATGCTCAATATTTTCTTTACTCGGAAGCTATGAATGACAGGCTCTTTTACAAAACGTTAAAAGGCCCTTGGTCTTGGTCTTTGATGAGACTTTCAAAGGAAGGTTCAGTTTTCTTGCAAAGAATTCACTCGGAGTATGTAATAAAACCAAGTCGGCATATGAATGATGCCACCAATAGCCGGCTTTAGAGGAGCATCTACACTATTGTGTTCTCCCAGGCAGCGCCGCTGGTGGCTTGGTCTCGCCTGTGTGATTGCGGCTTGTAACAACAGAAACAAGAAGCCCAGGGGCCTTGGCACTCTGCTTGACATTTTGCCATATGAAAACCAAATTAGGTGTATACCGACCATCATCCTTCCCAGAGTCCAACACTCGCGGTCTATGACTCTTCCGTATACTAGCCATTGAGTGTGGGAAACATTCAACTTTGAACTTAGTCAATTGCCCAAGTTAATCGGATATCATATGTTCGTAGCACTACGCTTGACAGAGACCAAACCCCATGTTTTAATGAGAAAATAAATACCTATTTAATGTCAGTAATGGGTTGGACATCTGTGTAGAGATTTTTGCGGATTACATGTACTATATCTTTCTGCAGCACAAATTAATGCGCGACACTAGCGGCAGAATATTACACAGTAGGAGTATGTGAAAATAGGCTTTAGGAAGAGTCCAAGACTGCTAGTGTTGGACTCGGAGAAGGGTGACCGACCGTATGTACTTTGCATTCACCGTCACAATTCCCATCTCAAAAGGTGTTGCAATATTCCCCAGCTTCTGCTTTGCTGACGAATAAGCTCAAGAATGTGATCTAAGCGTTTGTAGCGGAGGTTATGGAAACCCAATGCGTAGCGTTACAGCCCTTTTAATGGCCTCAGCTAGGAAGATAGCCTAACCTTGGGTGGGTCCCGTTGTTATGGTAGAATAAAAGAATCCGGAATTCCTCGGTATCGGGTGTCTCCTAAACCCCTTGCAGAACAAGCGAACGAATGGCAGCCATAAAAATTGATCTGACTGGATTTATCACACAACTGTCTTTTATCAACCATTGGATGTGTGTGGTTAGCACGCCGAGTTATCTCACAGCGATAGAGATTAATATGGCTTTTCTTGGGTTGTGATAACGATTTCACATGGATGCCACGGTCGGGTAGCGACAGTGAGGAGATGAACGAGATCTTCCATCCAGGCAAGATCGATTACGTTTATTTTTATAACGGGTCGAAATCTCTTGTGTTCTGTATACCCCTCGTTCTATTTCTGGATATAGCCCTCCAAAACAAAAACAAAACAAAAACCACACAGGAAAACTCCATAGTAAGGGCAACAGAATGGGTTTTAGAAGCGCAACCCACAGCATTCAATACCTATAGCTTATAAATGCGCGCATGTGTATGATTTGCCATCGCTATGTCTCCACACTAGCTACAACACATCGCTGTACTGGGTATAAGTTGGCTGTGGTTTACGACGATGACGGTTACTCTAGATTTCTCATATGGAACAAATATTAATAAACAGTTTGTAATCTTTGATCCCGTTACAAGCATTTAGCAGTATAAAATTCTGGAAAAATTCCTTTCTGGCACTAACCCCACGAATATAAGATATCAAACATTGAAATTACTCCAATCTGCACTCGACTATGATTGTGACACAACTTTCAGTGCCAAGAACTATGTGCCATTAGCATCACACTACACTGAACTATGATTCTGCCATAACTTTCAGTGCCCAGAACTATGTGCCATTAGTATCACACTGCACTGAACTATGATTCTGCCATAACTTTCAGTGCCAAGAACTATGTGCCATTAGTTTCACACTGCACTGAACTATGATTCTGCCATAATTTCAGTGCCCAGAACTATGTGTCACTGCCGTAAGTGCCACACTACTCTGAAGTATGATTGTGACATAACTTTCGCTGCCCAGAACTATGTGCCGTTAATATCACACTACACTGAACTATGACTGACATAACTTTCAGTGCCCAGAACTATGTGCCATTAGTACCACACTGCATTGAACTATGATTGTGCAAAAACTTTCAGTGCCCAGAATTATGTGCCATTAGTATCACACTGCATTGAACTATGATTGTGCAATAACTTTTAGTGCCCAGAATTATGTGCCATTAGTATCACATTGCAATGAACTACCATTGTGACGTAACTTTCAGTGCCAAGAACTATGTGCTATTAGCATTACACTGTATTGAACTGATTGTACCATAACTTATAGTGCCCAGAACTATGTGTCATTGGTATCACACTGCATTGAACTATTATTGTGCCATAACTTTCAGTGCCCAAAACTATGTGCCATTAGTATCACACTGCATTGAACTATGATTGTGACATAACGTCAGTGCCCAGAACTATGATTGTGACATAAGGAACATTTCCCCAAATCATGATGTGTATATAGTTAGTTGACTCACTGCATGGCATTCCTATTTACATCTTCGCCTTGCACATTTGAATATGGCAAGTCTAATGATTTGGCGTTCATCTACACAACATGCTGTAGTGTTTTACCCTAGGACCCAAACTTTATAGCATTAAACATGATTTTTAATATAATCAGCAGGAGACACACTGCCTGAAATAAACTTTTAACGGTGTTTAGATGAAGATCGTACGGCGCACCAACACCAAAAGGGTCATACAGTGCCAAAACAGGTGTAAACTGCCCTATTGGTCTAAACAGTCTAAGAACTGCACTGTGTGAGGGCATTCGCTATCAAGCCAGCGGTCTGAACAAAATGTCCGACACGACCTGATACCCAGGGTGCGCCACGGGGAGGCTGCTCTCATGCACCCCGTAAATTAGTAAGAACATATAAATTAATATTTCGATTGTTTAGCATTGTCTTTCCTTGATTACCGTATGTAAATGAAGCAGTGATATTAGTAAAGCAAGAGAGCAGGAGACAAAAGTTATGAATCATTAAGTGCCCGCATCAGAAGAATGTTCAGTCTGGCAAAAACATTGAACAGAGAGAGTCATACAGCTTGAAGCACACCGACGAATAAGAATTGCCAGTCTCACGCACTGAAAAATAAGAAAGAGGCACTGCATTAGTACTCGTAGCTTACCGTGCGAGCTGTAGCAGCCGGGGAAGACGGCTTGACCGGGATAGGGAAGGACTGTGTTGACTGGTTAGTTAGGTTTAGGTTGACAGGGTGGACGTACGAGTGCTTGACATGCGACACCTGTGGAAAGACCGTGATACGTTGTCTTGCCTTGCATGTGTTAGCCATATCATCCTGTGCGTTGACCAATGAAAGAACAAACGGGAATACCGTGAACTGAGTGAGACGCTTTTGACCTCTTTTGTTTTAGGTTGGGGGACACACGTCCGCTGTGGACCAGTCCCAGCAGTAGTGCCCTGACTCAGCGGCAGAGTAGAGATCTGAGAGGGACGTCCGACCAGGAGTGACACCCCTGACATCAGATTGACATGACGACACTCGGGATCAGTCGACCCCGGGGTCGAGCTGACTAGCGGACATTAACGGATACTCATTGATGAAGACACTGCCTAGAGGCCAGGGTGCCCGGTAGAAGAAGACATCAGCAGACAGTGTCCCGCTAGAGCAAGATGTCAGCAGACAGGGTGCCCGCTAGAACAAGACGTCAGCAAACGGTGTGGCCGCTTGGACAAAGCTGTTAGCCAGGACGCCGGGTTAGCTGCATCGTCATACATCACGTGTACTGTGTACAGTCAATACCTTCCCTCCCCAGTTGGTGGGAAGAGAGGGTCGATTACACCCAGCAACTCGTGGTTAGCGACGATGGGTTAGCAGATGTGCCAGCCGAGACGAGGTGAGTAGGACGGAGCAGCTGCCTGGCTTACCTTCATATTGCAATCCACGCCGTCCACTCGGACTTTTTGTGGCCGAATTCACGACATAGGGCGCCGACGCAGGAGCGGCCAGGCTTGCCGAGAACGGAGATACTGGATCCAGAGGACGAAAAAGTCGGAATCTGTCGTCTTGGAGGCAAACAACCACACACACACACACTCACACTAGACGAGCCACCTTGTCCCTGACCTCCTGGGGGAAAGGCCGTGACCGACATAAACGCGGACGAGAGACAGAGAGAGAGAGAGAGAGAGAGAGAGAGAGAGAGAGAGACCCGGGGAGAGAGAGAGAGAGAGAAGGACGCTGTGCCGCCACGCTCATTTCTGGAGGACGAGAGTCACGAAGGTAGACACAGACGCGCGTCTCCCGTGACACCACAGTAGAAGTACTCTGCTGACTAACATGTGTACATACGTTACCCGTTGTCCCCGTAGCCACAGTTTCCGTTATGGCACTTTCTCAAATTCAGGTCACCCACATCTCGGACCCTTTACCGCTCGCAGCACAAACCGTTATGTTTAATTATTTGTTCAAGGCAAATGTTCCTATTAGAATTCAGACGGAGAAAAAGAATTCTGCGATAAAGCTGACGGGTATTTCCTAGCTGACAAAACCTGTCCCCCATGGCATGGCACTGCTGGCTAAAGATATGGCAGCCACGCCTTTGTTTCGCTGGAGGCGTGGGTATCATCTCCCTCTTTCCTCGCCGCCTCCCCGGCCTGGGTATCGGTCTCGGAAAGCAAAGGCTAATTACATACGGAGAGCTCGTCCTGATAGTCGGGATGAGTAACAGGCGCTCTTCCGGATGCATCCTGCCGGCGGCGCGGAGAAGAAGGGGCAAAAACTGGGACGCGGCGCACTAGGGCGAGACGTTGGCCTCGTGCAATGAGCTAACGACTCGCGCTTTTCTGTGAAAAGGCAAAAAATAATTGAAAACTTACAACTCTAGACTAACGCATGACTGAAGAGGTCCGGTTTCTGCTGATGCAAGGTGGCTGATATAGGTAGGAGATAGTGATACACTGCCGAAGTATCTATTGCCAGTCTGTAGGTGGAACTGTGGATCCCCTAGGGGGTGTTAGAGAACCAATGCCATTCTGGATTCTCATGACCCAGCCACGGTACAAACCTTATTGCCAGAGAAGGATGATACCAACTTCCGGTTTTCCCAGTAGTTTCCGGAGCGATCGAGGCCAAGGAGATCACGAAGTGCACTGGCGGCATACATGTACAGAGAAAGTTAAGCCAGAGAGTATAGCATTGGTTCCCCGGGATGATACCTCATTGTAGATCATACCTCCGACATCAGCAGCCATTTCTGCTATGGTTTTATTCTGCCATAAGTCATATTCTGGTAAATTTGATGAACACGCGTATATCGAGTACAGCTCAGTGAAGTCGAGCAACATGGGCCATACATGCATTCACGGTACCTACGGCGTGAGAATTCTGGCCTTCGTAGACGGGTGTCCTCTCTCGGTGTCCCTAGGGACACTGTATTCGATTGCTGGCACGGTCAAAATGCTACCTCGATTGTCGGTGTACTCGAACCCTAATCGCTAGAATATGGAACGCGATAAACATGTATAAAACTGTTTATGCGTCTGGAATGATTCGAAAAGAGCAAGATAATTCTTCGGTCCTAGTTTTATCAGTCGCATATATAGTTCTATACATGGTTAAAAGGGTCGACGCCGGTAAATAGAGGACACGCATATACTCTCATATGTATGTGACAAAATTCTCTCTTAAGGCAACACAAATATATTGTAAAACTAGTTGTGATGTGGCACACCGATCCGAGAATATCGCCGTTTGCCACTATCATAGGCTATCATAATCCCAGAAGCTGTGACGTGTAGTAGGGGCTCCGGAGATGGTTTTGACAGGCCTTCACCCCCTACCCTTGGAAGGGGTGTAGGCCTATCATAAAGTATCACCGGAACCACCGCAAGCCACAGACTGGGGTTAAGGCTATCATAGATGAATCTGCAAGGTTTGTCAGAACTTAGGCAAGTAATGTGACAATAAACATCAACCTGTTTGTCGGAAACACCTAATAGATAGATAGATAGATAGATAGATAGATAGATAGATAGATAGATAGATAGATAGATTTATTTCAGCAATGTAAGCGTGTACATTATACAGTGATAAATTACAATTCAGTTTCAGATAAAGAGGCTTACATACTGAGGTGCTTCTTCTGAGCCATTGGCTGTAAACTATCTAAACATAAATAGGTACTAAATACAACAATTTCTGGGGATAGCCGAAGGGCACCTAATACACATTTAAACAATGTGTATCATCTGCAATCACATTTACATTAAGGCCCCTAGGTTTTTTTTTTTTTGTTGTTTTGTTTTGTTTTTTTTTTAAATTCAGTTCATTGTTGACTTGCAAAAAGGTAAAAAGGTAGTTTTCTCATCCCTCTGGAAGCTGACACCCATGTAAATGGAAACAGAAAAGCGGAAGAATGTCTATGAGCTGTACCAGCAAGAACGTGTTCTGTCTCCATCTGTTAATTCCCTGACGCGTATCACATTCGACATCACGCGACTGCAACCATGGAAACCACATTCAAGCCTCGAAACCGTTGCCGTTTTATCCATACCCGGATGCGTATTGTCCCGGGCAGACGTGTCCCCTATTTATCAGGCCACGGGGAATAAACGGTGAGGAAGGGTATGCGCGCTGAGGTGAATCCAGTCTCCCCTGTCCAGTAAAGCAGTCAGAGACACCGTGAAATCTCTCCCCCACTCGATAGAGTAATCTGGAAACATAAAACTTATCTGGGTTGTTTCTACCAAAGACGCTTAAGTTAACTAACATCTGCAACTACATTATGTAGCAAATTTCCAGCTAAGCGCATTTCTTAGAGTGTGTAAACCATTTGAGATAACGAACTGGAGATATACACGTACTTGTAAATTTTCTAAAGAAACACAATAAAATATTTCTTCCTTTATTATTTTGCATCAGTTTGCCATAATTAGAGCAAAAAACAGGCATTTTGTTAATTCCGGAATTTGCAGAAATTTGAATTTCCAAGTTTTCCAGAAATCCTGCAATTTGACAGCCTTATAATTTGTACTTTACTCATGTGTTTATTCAAAATTATTGAACAAAGCAAAATATCCTACCGCTGGACATAAAATGCATTTCTCTTCCCCTTTATCATGTTTATATACAATTTCGAACACGGTAGGACAGGTACTTGAGAATCAGTTTGAACTCACAAATGAAATCAGGGTGTCAAATTTTCAGGTACCTGAAGGAGTTTTCCCGGTAGATCTAAGTAAGCTCATGCAAAACTCACTTTGACTGCCTATAACATGAAGGTGCAGATAGTTTCAACCCCTTGCCGTGGTATCTTTGCAGGGCGGATAGCTCTTCTGTCTCCTCCCCTCCAGTAAAAAAAAAATCCACATGCCAAGATACGTTACCAATATCATATTTCGATTTTCCCACAGAACACATAATGCCAACTGGAGGGTTAAACTTTCAACAAATCAAATCTGAACTGCTGACAACCGAACGGAAGTCGTAGGCAAACCTCCTAACGAAGACTGGATGCTCCAAAACAAGGGCTGATGTGTGTAATTGAGCTAGAGCAAAGGCCAATATAAAGCTCCAGTTCTCCATGGGCGATATATATTTCTCAATGTAGATTGAGGAAATTGAAAATTTTTGCATAACGGCATACTCTTTTACAGTCTAGCCGATAGCCCCGCCAACCTCACTGGATCACCCTGGTATAATCCAATGTGTGGTTCCCTCAAAATGAGGGATTCTGCTCGGGCTGTCCCCTAGACTGTTTACGAAATGTGAAAGATCAATCCTTGTGGTTCACAGTCCTCACAGTGTTCACATTGTGGTTACAGTCATAGATACTACCGTTCATCTGGAGTCCTATAGAAATGCCAGGAATGTGGTGAAGATGTAGATGTGAATTCAACAACAAAGGTACTTTGGAAAGGCCTTGTTATTTTCCCGGTCCTCTTCGATATCAGGGATTCTTAGTTATTCCCTTTCAAAAGCCTTGTGTGTTATTCGAATACCATGCAGAAGGGTGGCTATTATGTCAATTACAGGCTGAATGGAACGCAAGCATATCAGAGGTTACATATGACATTTTCCTAGATTACACACCTGACTATTTTAACTCTACTGTTTTTTCCTCTCTGCTGGCGGTTGAGTGAATGTTTGATTTGTTACAGTGAGGGAATCCACAGGGAGTTCACCAAAGGCCACAAAAAGTTGCGTTCCACACTGCACATCGAACACAGTTGCTCGACCGATCTTGGAATGGTGGTGGCTTTTGCGATTCTTTTTATACATAGTACGGAATGGACCTATATGCACCGAGGACATTCATTCTCCAGTCTCACATCCGCTCAAATGCAGGTCAGATGTATTTGAACACGTGTGGCCATTGAAACTTAGGACGCCACTTGCAAAACCTGACAGACCAAACCAAACTTAGGGTGCTTCTTAACGTCAATAAACATTTTCTCAACCTTTTTCTGCTGCAAGAATTCTACTGGCCTTCCGGCTCGAGTAGGACACCTGACGTGTTGTTTCCATTTTCTCCGATGTAAACATGAATCGGTGGCTCGGTGCTGGTTTGTTTACGGCAAACAGTCTCCCTAAACCCGTGTTTTCAGGGCGACACACTACTGCAGCAGGCGTCACAACACGAAAGCACCAATTACCACCTTCGTCTAAAGTGTTCGAAAACACGGATTACCAGCGGATTGCTACGTTCGTTCGTTGCTTTAAATAAATAGTTCAGAACGTAAACGCTGGAAGAACTAAGACGGGACTCCTGTCTCATCTTTCCTGATGCCTGAAATGAATCACTTGTAACACTTCTTGTTTCCTCTTACTCTTACCAGGAATCGGCTCCAGCATAGGCAATGGGTGCAACTTTGGTACCAGACAAATCATCGCCCTGCATGGGAGCTTAGATCATCATCTGCACCTAGGATTTACAATATACTGGGAGCCCATATGTATCATTCGATCTGACCTTGAGTGCCCCTGAAAGGTCAAGGTCAAGGTCACTCATATTCCAAACCCGTATATCTCAGAAAAAAGATATCTGAGAACAGCTAGGGCATATGTTACTGTTGACACTAAGTCATAAATGAGGAGTTCAGCAGCACTGTTGGCTCTTACTCTGATTTTGAAAAGTGAAACACAAGGATAGTAGGTTACCTATGGATATTGGCCTGGGCTGAAGCTCTCGAAAATACTTAAGTCTAAGTCTTGACTTAAGTCAGATTCTTGACCAATCACAATGCTCAAACTAGTGACTTTAAGCCAAAACTTAGACTTAAATATTTTCGAGAGCTCTAACTCTGATCTCATTCTTGAAACCATGGTGAAGTTTAAGGAAATCAATTTATTTCTGCGTGCAGCGTTTCGATTTTGTGGGCGGGCGGGGTTCTCGTTTGTCCCAGCGTTCTTTCTCGTCATTTTTGTTTAAATATGCTTTTTGTTTCTAAAGGGCATCACGCGTGTGCCTTTCTGCAACGGCAATATTATTTTGTATCGTTGGTGAACACCTGCGGCATAAAGTTCCTTGTCGTGATTACCGACATTACATGACAGACGACATTCACTTCTACTCAATACCGCTAACCCATAAAGCTACGCATATCGGCCCAGAGGTATGGTAGGCAACGGAATATGGCTTTGCCAAACGGGTTTTTGTTTCTGGGAAATGAGACCTGTATTTTTTAGACCAGTACGTCAGGCTTTCTTTTTCCGGTGTATTTCCGTACTACTCTGCGCCCCATTCCCTACTTCATTCAACTACTAACAGCAGACCGCAGCAACCTCGGCTCCTGCTAAGGTGCAAATCAATGCCACGTGACTACATTTCACACCAACTTGCCCAATAGGATAGATTTGTTTTCGCTTTTTTTTTCTGGAAGATATTTGCTGAATCATATGAAAATGTAGGTTCAACTCAAATCGAATGGGGCCACATGAGTAAGCCCAAGAAAGATGCTACTCGAGGAAGCTTGAGAAAATATGGAAAGAGGTACGAGGAAGTTCTTACGTGTGCTATTTGAGTTACAATGTGCGCGACATATGCTTATTATTAGGATACTGCTGTGTATACATGCATATGATATACGATCCGATGGCCTTGATTGAACTTGAAAGGTCAGATTCAATGTCGTATATTTTTGATACGTTTAATACATCTCCAAAATGCGCAGCACTGAAGAATATGCTGCCATTCTGTTGTGTACACTTTTTTGTGGTTGTATAGTATATATCTGTGCAGTAAACAAAGTTGCTGGGTTTGCCCTTTCTGTGATGATTAAACTGTCAGAACTTATTACTGATCTCAAGGTGTATAACATTGAAATCCTTTGACAGCCAGCACAGCTGCGACGCCTCTTGTGCAAAGCGACACTGTGACATCAAAAACGGGTTTCTGAATTGAGACAGAGGAAGAGAACATGCCAGGAACGAGAACAGCTTGTGTCAATACGTCATGATTGCACGTGTTATTGCGTCACTAATACATCACTC
>JAAUYG010035975.1_pt1 | contig 11921 bp, 8 predicted proteins | sample 7278091 | NCBI WGS metagenome assembly JAAUYG01 (sample SAMN14350201, study PRJNA611818) | marine sediment metagenome | isolation source: surface marine sediment (0.6m) | place: French Polynesia: Moorea | collected 2018-08 | reverse complement strand
TACAGTTTGATTTTCTTCTCTTGATATTTTTTGTTTATAATTGTATTGGCTGTATTAATGTAATAAATGGGTTTCTCCTGGTGTGGAGGCTGAACAGAAAAGCTTTTGGTAGAAATTGACTTCAGCCACACTGTGTGGGCCAAAAAAGCACAGGGAGGTAGGGAGAGAAGTCCATTCAGGGTAATCCTGGACGACACAGCTCTGTTTGTAGCGAACTGATTCGAAGAAAACCGATAGAACGTGGAAGCCCAGGTTAAATTTCTCAAGATTCCGGAACAAGGGCGCTCATCAGCGTTAAGGCGGCGCGGCCATCCGTGCTTTAATTTGTTTGGGGTGGGAGGGGTGCGTTTTGCGGCTAAAAATATGACCATGCTTTTACGCTTGGAATGTAAACTGCTTGCAGCACGAGTCGAGGTCCGGGCAGGAAGTACATGAACTACGCTCTGGCGAGCCTCATCGCGTCCGTGCTTTTCTTCCTCGGAGCCGCCATCTACTTCGGCCACAGGAACGTCAGCAGGATGATGGTCTTTCGCACTGAGGTCAGACAACGTTTACCAACCCAGCCATGCTAGAATTTTAAACATTTACTTTGCATTAAACCCAGCGTCTTCCTGTCTAAAAATAAGTGACGCCGCGGTGGAAAATGAACAGATCTCCGTTTCGTCTGTCAAAGATTCAAAAGCATTGACATCAGCTCCAGCTTTTTGGCTGCTCTGAAAATGGTCTTTGATATCATTGACATGCCACAATCAATAATTAGGCAAGCCTCGTTGACTCTCAAAAAGAAAAAAAGTTTTTGTTGCATCTTCAGGTTGTCGGCGCGTTGCTGGTGACGGCTGGAATCTGTTTCTTTGCACTGATGGGCCACTACCTGTACAAAGCTCGGGTGGAAAGCAACAAGTGGAGGGCCAACATTAGGGTGAGCAAAATCACTTCTGCTGCGTTTTTTTGCTTGGCCTACTTCTAGACAATTCAAATTCAAAACGACAATAATCCAATAAGTTTGTTGAGAATAAGAAAGTGCAATGGTCGTGATGTCTGTCTATTGACTGGGGGGTGGCACATCAGTGGGTGGAGGGAGTGACTTGTCAGAGGGGCACAAGTCAGAGGGGGGCTGTTTCAAGTCACAATCTGACTTAGAGAGGAACAGAACTGAATCTCCTTTGCCTTGCAGTTCCGGCCAGAAGGATTGTTCACGGCTGCTGCTTTCAATGATGAGTATGTGCCCGAGGTCTGGTAAGTAAACACGTGTGAACATTTTTTCCTCGATCAGACCACCGTTCCCTTCGCGGCTGCACTTAAGTCTACGGCCAATGTTTCACCTCTTTTCAGTACAAAATCTCGGCGCGCTTTTTTCAAGTGGGAAAGCAGCAAGTTGATGCTGAGAATGAAGTTCCGAATTCTGCATGCTCTGTTCTGATTTTCAGTGTGAAACAAGACCTACGCACCGGTACATACGGACCGAAGGCTCTCAAGGAGATACCCAAACCGAAGGCGATGCGCAAAAAGAAAAAGAAGCGCAGGGCGCAGTCTAAGGAGTCGTTATTGAGCGACGACTCCCTGGACAGCGGGAGCCCGGGGCCGGGGCTGCCCCCGCGACCCCCGGGGGAGGCGCGGCTGTACGAGCGGCGAGGGGCCCCGCGCCCCGGAGACGGCGGGATGGAGCGCATCGCCGAGGAACCGCCCGAGTACAACGGGCGCGCGGGATACCCGACACAACCCGGCGCGTACTACGATGTTCCCCCTCCGCAGCAACAACAGCAGCAACCGGCGTTTTACAGCGACCAGCCTGGTATGGGCGTGTACTATGACAATGCACCAGCGCCCGCCTCGCCCTATGTACCTGACCCTGATGGGTATTACATGCAGGCGTACCCACAACAAGCGCCACCAAGAGGCCAACCACCCCCTCGTCCTGGCCTGGAAGAGTCGGCGTTTTGAAGTGCAGAATTCTGACATTGACCCAACTGTTTGGTTTCCTCAATCAATTTTGTAGCATGCTCAGAAATTGGCACTTGCAAATTGTTTGGCGCACAACACAAAATGCGAATGCGAAAAATCACAGTCGTACTTCCCATCAAAAGAAAGTTGGCAAAAAGCAAGATTTCAAACCGCTTGTGATTTCCAGCAACGAAACAATTTATTTAGATTACACTGTACAATGGACAATGGAAAGTGACATTACAGGAAGTACAAGAATATTTTTGTCTCTGTGTAATATTTACATTGCGCGTCAGAATTCTCAAAAATAATTTCCAAGGAAATAAAAGGAAAAGTTGTACAGTTCAGTGATCCAGAGTTTGTAGTTGTTGTTCAACCAGTGGGATACACCACATGTTCCAAAAGAAAACAAAGTTCTTTTGGTAGTAAATTGCTTCAAGAACAACGGTTTTCCACCAAACAACAACAACGAGGAAAACTACCAAATGCAGCTGTGTAATTCAAATGTGTCTTACTCGAGGAAAAAGGTGTACTGGTACCTCGGGTATCAATTGAGAATGAAAAAGAACTTGATTTTAGCGATTATCACTTTGGAATACAAGTTTGGGATGAGGGGTGTCTGTGAAGAGAAACAGTTTGAATTACAAGGCTGATTCAGCCCTGATACATAGTCCGGAGTCTTTCCTTGTCCAGAATCCATCACATTGCAGAGATACAAAAATGTCACCACACAAAGAACATCGCACCACCATTGCCATTCATACGGCACGCAGGGCACCTTTGTGGTTGGTGTCTGAGAAAGAATGTTTGGCATAACAAGCATCAAATTGGTACAAAATAAGCAAAACGCCACCATAACGGGGCTTGAAATGAAAATAAACTGATGAGTTCCCTGTGCATAACATCTGTAACAAATGCACAAGCGAAGGCAAAAATGAAATAACGTCCAACCACGATGCATTTTGACCCACCTTCAATTTAAATCCAACAAAGAAAACAAGGCGACTCACGCGTAACCAGCCAGATTTCGCTAAAAATTGATGTCAAGGGCTCAGCATTTGCCCCACCTCATGCTCATTGAAAACACAAAGGACACAGCGCATGTATAAATTAAGACAGATAGCATTGCAGGACGTAACGTGAAAGAAACTCCACCGTGAAAGCAAAAATGACTGGGTTAATGACTAGAATAGTTCCAACTGTCTTGGTTAGTGGTGCGCTTCTTCAATACACACACAGCATCAGAGCCCCCTTCGCTTTCTACACAACTTTTTCCCTGATAGACGATTACAAACTGACATTCGCGCTGACACAAATAGCCCTCTCAAAAAGAACAGGAAAATGACATCACCCTCAACACGACAAAACGCGAGTTTTGGAATGCTTTATCACACGTAAACCCCACAGCGACCAACCAACTAGGAACTACAATCCCCTCGTCATGAAAACTGCGACAGAAACATTCACGTTGAGAAAATAAGTCTGATATGTCTGCGTAAAACAGGAATCGTACGTAGCGTGAGTGATGTTTGCCTCATTTCATGACCATAGCACGTCCAGGGAAATGGAATTTGATTGTTTCAAAGCAAAGAAAGTTGTGTTTAAGAAGTTGTTCTTTCATTTAATCTGACATTCCCTGGAAAATTCCTGGAGAACAGCTTGTTAGTTATCTTCTTGTTTGCTTTTTCTTTTATTTTTTGGAGGGGGTTCAATTCACTTCCAACCAATGAATCAACTGAGAGAAATTAAAACCATCAGAGAGCCCACCCCTAACACAACCAATGCGGCAACATTGACAATTACCGAAGAGATCAAAACTTGTCACACACTTTGGCAATCTGAATTTACCAACTAACAACGACATCAGTAACTCTCGTTCTTCCCGCGTAAATCATACAAGTGCCAAGTACACCGGATGAAAACTTTAGTAAATGCACTCTCGCACTGTACCCTATTTGATGTCCCATTTCATGCAGCAATCCGGTTTCACACTAAAGCTATCCTAACGGCGGCCCTGCATCCACTACACTCGCTGTATTTCAAACAGTTTCACGTCCGTGTCGTACCAAATAGGCGGGTCCACGTTCCTACAAAGCAACGATGCAGAATATTCAGACACAGAGAATCAAGAAAACGCGCAAGTGTGGTCAACAAGCGGATGCTGTTGCTATTTTTCGATCAGTTTTCTTTTTGTCAGATGCCTTTAAATGCACCACCAACAACTGTCACGAACCCTCGTTTGATTCTGAAATGAACCATCACACCACAGAGTTTACGAAAACAGAAACTGAGCCGGTAAACCAGTCAACTGTTCAAAGCCTATCTCGGACCCCATGTTTTATTTCCCTTGACAGGTGTATTGACGGTTGACTGACTGCATCAGTGCGAGAAGCATTCAGAACGCCAAACTCTTAGAAAGGAGCAATGTTTACCTCAGATAGATGACGCCCCACATGTAGGTGCGGAACCACATGGTGGTGCCGGCGTTCGCCTGGTACTTGCGGATGAGGATGGGGTGCGGCACCGGCAGCAGACCCACCAGCGTGCCGTGCTGCAGGAACTTGAGGATCTCAGACTCGTCCGTCAGACCTCTGCGCGAGAAGAAACAAGAATACGTTGACTCAACGTAAAGGCCGAGCGCCCCTCCCTCACGTGATACTATTACGTGATAATGTAATACCTATCACGTGATCAGGACCCCTCCCTTCTCCGGGCTTATAGCAAAAATGGCTTTGTTTTTGCGTGACGTGTTCGTGCTGTCTCGTTAAATCCTGAAAACAAGAAGAACACAGCGCACTCACTTGTCAATGCAGATCTTCTCGACCTGCGGCACGAGCACCTGTAGCAGCCTCATGATCGTCTGCAGCGGCAGTTTCTGTTTCCACGTCGACACCTGCGCCGAGGAAATGACAGTCAATTTACTTTCGCCGAAAGCCAGAAACACACTTGGCGTCTTCCGCCTGTTGCTGAAGAAAAATAGGCTACGACTCATTCATCAAATCGACATGATCTGTCTTGTGAATGAGTCGTGCGCATTTTTCCTCAGCAACACGCGAAAAACACCAAGCGTGGTTCCAGCTTCTATGCGTCTTTCTTGAATTCCACTCCGTATCAAAACAGGAATTCTTGAATGAGTGTTTCACTCAGTACTGCGCGGACCGGAGATCTGTTTCTCCCCTCCCCCTCAAATGGGCCACCCTTTCTTGCAAGTAATCTCCAACATTTTCCAGCCTGTCCTCAATGGCCATTGTACTTGGTGTGATTCTTGCATTTGTGTGCAAACACTGCAAGTCAATCACCTCTTCCATTCGGCCTTTAGTGACGGAGTTGCATTGTGTGTGTACATGTTCCCTTTTGACTTGGAGGGTGAACTGAATCTTGTCCACACACCAATTCCATCCCTATTCGGCTGCCCCTCATCCACACAGGGTGCGTGACGCGTGAAGTGTTGCGTGATTATGCGAGAAAATGGAACAAACTTTCAATTGTTGCTTTTGCTGCTGTAGCATGCTGTGTGAACACCCTAACTGACAACAGTATTTCCATTTGCACACAAGACGTTTCGTTGTCAGTGTGACACTTGCCCATTCCGGTGTGGGGACCCAGCCCCCAGTGCTGGACACGGACGCTCCTCTCTGTAGCTGCGCACGCACTGCATTCCCTGCCACATCAGCCGCCGGGGTTCCAGGCGGAGTCGGCTGCAATCAAAACATCACGTGAACAATTATCAAACAACAAAACAACAACAAAAATCTTCTTCAGACATTATCTCGTCGCTGGCGAACGGGTAATTCGCCCAAAAATGATATTTCAATCTGGAAAAACTTGTCCTGCGTGATATTTTTTTCCTTCATGTCATGAATGAATTTTAGCAGTATTAACTCCCATTGAACAAAATTTTCTGCCATGAGTGCCAGATGTTCACGCTGAGAATTGTTCATAAACCTACAATCGCAGCCAGTGGAAAAAAGTTGGTTTTCGTACCAGGCTGGCGGCTTTGTTGAGAGGTGGTCGGTTGGCGTCGCCAGTGGCGCCAGGTGGCGCTAGGAGACCAGCACCGGCGCTGGCACTGCTGTTGTGTTCCGGGGAGGAAGACGCCTCAGCGCCCGCAGCAGCAGCAGGCGCCGCCTGGTCCTCAGTGCTCGCAGCTTGTGCGCCTGAAAGAAACGAAGAAATCACAGACCCCTTGTTGTTTGCAGTTACAATGCAGCAACCCGCAACATGTTCCTGGGTCAGTTTCACAAAAGCCCGCTGGGTTTGAATTCTTGAAAAGTTTAGTGTTCGCTGGGCAAGGCAGTTTGTAGAGTTCGGCAGTTGAGGCTCAGAAAGACCCCAGCCTTTGAGTTGTGCCCCTCCACCAGAAGTCAAAAGTCTCTAAATTCTTTTTTTGATTGCGAGTATCTAAATCTGAACTCTCAAATTCCCGGTAAAGTCAGATACATTTGAAACATAAAATTCGGACTTTCACCATGCAAGGCAAGAACCAAAACTGATCAGAAATTCAAGAAGCATCTCCCATACCTTCTGTGTGAGGCTGGCCATCTGGCCGACTGTCTGAACGCTGTTCGCCGCTGTTGCTGTTGTTGCTGCCCTCCGCGTCTTCCCCGGGTTGCTGCTGCTCCTTGTGCGGGGACCCGTGCACCCCTGGTTGTTGCGGCTGTTGCGTCGTGTCGTCTGCGCCTGCGTCGCCTGCGGCAACCGGGTTCAGCGTCTGCTGCTCGTTGTGCGCGGCCGAGGCGGGAGACTTCTCCGTCATCTTCTCTATTCCTGTTCCAAGCAAATCCAAGAGAATAGAATTAATTAATTAATCAACCAAGTTACAATCAGTCGTTTCTTGTTCCCAGCATTCTTTCCCCTTTTCAAACATACAAGTCTTGTTGTTGCACAAATCTATGCAAACTCTCCACCTTCTACCTCTTTGAAAACCAAGTGTATCTCATTGCAACGTGATCCCTGTAGCAATCACAACAATAACCCATAAAAGAAAAGAAACAGAAACGAACAACAAATGATTGTGTCCAACCCCGTTGATGGTATGTGTAGTGTTGAGCTGCAAGAGGAATATTACTGCTTGAACAGAACCTTATTTCTTCAGCCACAATTCTTGATATGAAATGAAGTGTTACTTTTCCTAAAACAGAGCAAGGGAAGTTAGTGAGTTAGTTACCAGTGAAGTTGATACAAATACAGCCCTCGCAGAAATCTACAACACAAACCTCCGAGTCCCAGAGAAGCAAGCAATGTGGTTGGCATTCCTGTGTTGAGGATGTTATTTCTTTCTGGTGCACATAAACTTTAATTTTCTTGTGACAGGTCCCAGTCATGCAGGCCAGGTTGGTATCTGCTATTCAGGACAAGTTCCAGCATTTAAGGTTCTCCACACAAACATGCCTGGGTTTGGTTTTTAGGCCGCGCGGAATGCGAGTCACACTGCAGTCATTGTCGTTCGCTGTCGTGGACAGGACCCCGGCCCCACCCCTACTCGCACAAGAAAGAACGCGCGGACTCGACGCTGATGAAACGCCCTTGTTTTTGGTTGTGTCAGTTGTTTTGTGTGCATGATGTCCCGGCACCCATGCTTGCTGATGAGCTGGGCAGCAGCTTCCATCACAAAACAGAGAAAAGCGGTTTGCCCCAAACCCACACAAATTCACTACAAACATGGACAGTTCAGGTTCACTTCAAACAAAACAAATCAGAGATGTCAGTACACACACATCAACTGAGCCTTGACCGCAACCATAACCAAAGCTCCGTCCGTGTGTTGGAACACAAGGGAAAACATAGATGCAGGAAAAAAGACAGGAGTCTACAGCAACCAGAGCAAAATCCATAGAAATCACAGAGATCTTACCCAACAGGGAAGCAATCTTCTCTTTTACCTCACTCTCTTCTCTAGATACTGTCATTTCTTTGGCTTTTTGAGACAGCAGGGCCAGGGATACTTTAGCCTCATGATCGAGTTGCTTGTTATGGAGTTTGAGTAGCTCCCAATACTGACTACGTAAATCTGACAATGAGGTTCTTTGTTCGTCAACAACAGCAGAATCATCTGTCGTCTTCTCCTCACTGGAGCTCTGAGATGGCTCACTGGATGGCTTGGAAGCAGAATTGGTTGTCTCGCTCTTTGGTTTCTTGGCAACGGGCACATGTCGAATAGATTGCTTAGCAATCGGCACAAAGATGGATTCAGGAGTCAACAAGGCGTAGTTGTACTGTACAGTATCACAGTTTTTCTTGGGCGGCACAAAGGACCTCTGCAGTAAAACCCGGTGTTGGTCGTCAGGGTGATCGTGGCACTTAGCAACGCACAAATCCGCTGCGAAAGCGTGGTCCTCGTTGCTAAGACGATCCAAGCCATGGAAACCAAAAGGCACTTGCTCCTCAGTTGTCACCGTTTGGGCCACAACTACATCCCAGGAACAAATAAAAATAAAACACGACAGTATCACTTACTGAACATAAGGGTGGCAAAATAATATGCTAAATTACAAACTAAATCTGCTTCTGATTGGCAGACGAGGCTACGAGCCTACAAATCTAATTCTAGTCTAAAACTTGGAACATAAATAATCCAGGAGATTTTCTGAAATTTCGGAGTCTTTCGTGAACATGTCTGCCCAAAGTGCCTTCAGAGTGTTGCAGGTGTGCATGAAACGGTCAAACTTTGCGTTTCAATAGTGCAAATGCAGGCAGTGTTGTTTTTCCTCTTTTCATCCATATTTTCTTCAGCACTGCATCCCACAAATCTGCACAAGCTATTCTTTGAGCCCCTCAACGTTTCAATCCAATTGGCTATTTTCATTGGTACAGGTCTGATTTGGTAGACAACTGAATCTGCGCACAATGGGAAAACATCTTCAAAACTAAGCTGATCACAAACATTCACCTCCGTTTCATTTGTAAGTCAGAAATAAAATAGAGAAAATGTAAGCTGAGCTTCCAGAAAAGTGCAATAAGACGAGAGTAACGAAAATGTACTGAAGGACAGAACAGAATCAGCATCATTTGTTTTTTTCGTTACGTGTTCAGTTTACAGTGCGACTTGGACTGGGGCGAATCCCTGGGGGACAAGGAGGCGTGTGCTTGTGCGGGGGGGGGGGGGGAGGTCAAGGACAGGGACATCCAAAGATCAACATCCCAGTGTTGCACAGGGTTGTCCAAAAAGTGTGGCGCAGTCGCAAGGATTATGTTTTCTGTGGTTGTGAATGCTGATGGGAAATATGCAAAGAGACAGAAAAGCGAGAGAACAGAATTTACGCCATGTGCAGAAGTCGCCATAAAAATGCAGCCTCTTCCTCTACAAACATTTCTCCTCAAAATATTTTCGCCTTGCCAAAAAAAAATTGTCATCAGCGAAAAAATATTCATCGCATGCTCTTCTTGCAACAAAACATGCAAAAATGTGTTGCAAAATAATTATTCCATGGGCACCTTTCAAAAACCTGTCAATTGTTGACTGCAAAATTCAATTTTCAACGAGAGTTAGAAAAAGAGAAGATATTTGAAACCAAGGGGAAGAAGGAACCCATTGGGTGAAGGCTCAGGAATCTCCTCCACCGAAACTCCACCACAAACGGGGGAAAATACACTTTGAGTTGCGTGTCTTTACCTTCAACTCCAACTATGTATGATTCTAAATTCCACACAGTTCACATGAAAATTATTGTTAAGAAATTTCTACAAACCTGAGAACCTCAGTGTCAGATTTCTGCGGTTTTACATTTTCTCACAATTCTCAATGAGGGGAATTGGGGCGTGCAAGTTGTTCACTCGACAGATGGTCTGACAGCATCTGGTCAGAATTCGTGATGCTTTCGTCAAAGCACCTCGCTGGTTTTGTTCGCCCAATTTTTCGCAATCCCCCTTCATCTCATGGTGCTCTGTGTTTTGTCGAATTGGGCATGAATGAAATGTCACTCTTTTCCACTGCAGTTTGTGTACCTTGCGCTCTTGATAAAAACAACACATCTAAAATTACTTGTCCTGGAAGGGGCGGGGATCTTGGATGTGAAAGCTTGTACTTCCATTGACCGGCAGATTGTTTCCCGAATGTTGGTGCTGTTTACATAATGCTTGAGAAAAGTAAAATGTGTTAGTGACCAACACCACCCAGAGTTTTTCCAAGTTGGGGAAAAAATAGCAAGAAAACAGCGTTGTGTAATTGCGCCACCAGCGACATGAAAACGAAGCTTGAAGTGAAGCTGAGGTCATTTGTTGCCTAACTGACCTGGTGTAGCAGCGAGGGAGACTTTGAGCGTGCCGGGCTCGGCCTCCGTGGCCGGGGTGGAGCCCTCCATCGACGGCTGGTCCGGGTGGTCGGCCACGGTACTCGGGTTCGCGACCTTGCCGCGGCCGCGCTTGGTGAGCGCCCGGGCGATGGACGAGTGGTCCGCCGGCAGGTTGGCGAGCTGGTGGAACACGTTGCGCTTCCGGATGATTGTGTACACCAAGTTAGAGTTACCTGCGCAAATAAGTGAGGTTGCAGTGATTCTGCCGAAATTCCCTTCAACACAAACAAGAATAAAACGTCTGGCCAATTCTATGAGGAGACTGGGGCAATATTCAGAAGGATCGTCGAGCAGAATCACAGAGCAAGATGCCGAATTACAGAAATATTTTCTTGTCTGTGAGTGTATGGGAAAGATCGGTTCAGATTTTCTTTTTTGGCCTAAAAAGCCACAAGAGTGTCTATTGAAGCGAGGTTTGACAAATGTGCCATTGAAGAACGCTCTGATGTGGCCTCACATTCACAATCACTCGATGTACAAAATCTTGTTCACGGCTCTGCACTCACCATCAAATTGATATTGAATGATGTTGTTGAAGACTTCTAGGAGGAAGAACACGAGATGATGGTTGGTGGGGCTGGCGTACAGGAACCACGGCGTGCTGAACGCCTCCAGCAAGTGCAGCATCTTCGTGCTCGCCACCATGCTCAGGGTTTTTAAGTACGGAGAAACTGAAACAAACAAGGGCGCTAATGAGCGTCGTGGCCATCCACGCTCCACTGTGTTGGGGGCGAGGCCTGTCTGTCTATCACAAGGACGACAACAAGTTTCATTTTCGCGGGGAGTGTAGGTTACTTCGCTTTTAGGAAGATTCATGTTAGTCACTTAGCTTTCAGCCCCGCGGCCTAAAAACAACAGCACACATGAACAGCCAGCCCAAAGCTGGTTCTAATTCCAGGGAAAATTGGAGGGTGAAACCCTTCTCTTTCAACAGAATTTTCGTCCTTCTTGGTGGAATTGGCCAAACAGGAATTTTTATTTTTTTTTCAACTTACCATTGACTATAATTGTGAGGAGGCAATCAAAGAGCGGTTGTAGCCTTTGATGACCAGTTGTAATTATTTTGTGAAAAACCTGAAACGGAAAAAAAAATTGTCTTTCAATTTTTCAAAGTCCCAATGCAAAACTCCCGCTGTCTCCACAGACAAAAGACCACGAGACAAAATGGTCCTGAAAAATTTCACAAGAGCAACTTCGAGATTTTTGATCCTGCATAACTCAGTTGGAGAATGTTTCTGCTTCGAGCCCAAGAATCGTTAAAAACACCATTTGGTCTGCAGTAAACAATCCAGCGACAAGCGAAATTAAACAAGGCCGCTGTATCAGCGTCGAAGCCGCGAGGGGTTGGGTAGGATTGTGTCATTGACGACAACGACAACGGCAGGGTGACTCACACAGGTTGCTCCTCTGATTTCAGCTGCGCGACCAAAAACATTTTTGTCTGAATGATCAGAGAGAAGTGAAATAAAACTGTAGACTACTCACGATGATCAGAAAGTCGGCGTGAGTCCCAGTAAACACAGGAATGTCCATCGGTACGCGTACAGAGTACGGCTTGTTCAGCCGAACCCCGAAGTTTCTCTCTCCACTCAACAACAGGAGAATAAACACACCAATGTGCATCAGGCCCACTCGTGCTGAAAAAAGAGGGGTTTGTTCCGTGATTTCGCTGCCTTTGAAAAAGGCACG
>JAAUYG010264638.1_pt1 | contig 11922 bp, 13 predicted proteins | sample 7278091 | NCBI WGS metagenome assembly JAAUYG01 (sample SAMN14350201, study PRJNA611818) | marine sediment metagenome | isolation source: surface marine sediment (0.6m) | place: French Polynesia: Moorea | collected 2018-08 | reverse complement strand
GGGATCTTTCAGTCTTTGGTAGATCTGTCTTCATCTCTATTCATCGCAGGTGACGTTCATCTGAAAAAAAAAAACTGCGAGATGTCAATCATGTCTGTGTTGATGGGTCTGCAAATTTTGTCCATTTTGTTCTCACACTCTTGTCATACCTTGGTGTGGTTGGGTATTCTGGGACTTTTGGATGAAAAAAAAACAAGATTCCAGGAAAAACATTTTTCTGTTTAGGACAGGTGAGGGAATCTTTGGTGTGGATTCCAGCACAAGAATCATCAAAAAAAGACACCAAAATAATTGATGGAGACAGCAAGACTGAGAATCGAAAGAGGCAATTTGTACAAAAACGCAAATTGAAGTCTCATCTTCCATGTGAAAATGACAATGAAAACTGTACATGTACAGCTTTTACGAGGGTTATACTTACAAAAAATTCAAACATCAAATAAAGGCCTGCGTATACAGCGACAAATGGAAACATGAAAGCGAAGCCACTTAAGAGCAACTGATCTGATGGAATAGAATCCTTTGTTATGTGCTTCAAAAAGCCAAAATTGTTCTTTATTTAGGCCTAGCATTTTCACTTTCAGGCTTGTTTTCAAGCAGCTTCAGGTGTACGTGATAGTTGTTGCAGCGGCCTGCAGTCTCTTTTCTTGTCTGTCTCTGCATTTTTGCCAAGGGGAGAAACGAAGTCAAGTTTCTTTCATTTTCACTGGACTGCATTTGTCTGGTTTTGAGAATCAAGACAAAACCAGACACAGATATTAATTCACTTTGTGGACACGGGATGTAAAAACAAGGCGCCGACGACATTCTTGTTGAAACCAAGGCGTAAATGTAAATGTTAGGCAGTTGTGGTTGGGGTGGGCATGAATCCTGGAGGTTGTTCTCACCCTGCTGATTGTCCACGTTTGTTATATATAGAACTCTGGACCGCTTCTTCTGGCTCCTTTTCCAACCATAAAACTTTTGTGGAAACAAGGTACATTCGTGAATAAACCATGTCGTTTGTTCACGCAACTCTGAATTTTTGGCCGCGTGGCTGCAAGCGGAGTGGCTTATGTAAGTCACCCTGCCATACTTTGCCGTTATTGTCATCTTTTTGTCATTATTGTGGACAGGACCCCCACCCCCTACCCGAATGTATCACCCACTTGTCAATCATGCTGGTCATATATATATAAGATAATCATGCAATCCAGTGCAGCTTTGATGGTGATAAGTGCCCTTGTTTAATGATTAACACTAAATTCCATGCATTGCTTTTGCAGAGTTCAAGGAGGCGTTCGCGTTGTTTGATAAGGACGGAAACGGCACCATTTCAGCCAATGAACTGGGCGCGGTGCTGCGGGGTCTGGGGCAGAACCCCACCAAAGCCGAACTGGACGAACTGATACAGTCCGTGGATAGTGATGGTGAGAAGGGGAAGGGTGGAGTCCAGTCATCCCAGAACCACTTTCTCTCTCCGCAACACAAAAAACCAAAGTACCAATTCGAAATAAACGAGGACCAATGTTGATGGCCCTGGCTTTAGTGTAAATAAAGGTGGTTTATCCGTGCAAATGTGACACAAACGTAGTAACCTGTTTCTGCAGAGAACGGGTCCATAGAGTTCCCGGAGTTCCTGTTGCTGATCGGGGGCAGACTGCGCATGAACGATCTGGAGGAGGAACTCAAGGATGCATTCAAGGTCTTCGACAAGGACAACAACGGGTGCGTTCTGGTCATCATCAACACAGGACCCGCGCAAGGACTTTTGGACCTTTTTCCATTTGATCTGACAAACGTGTCATTTACGGGAATTTGAAAGAAGACTGAGTTTTGTTGTTACTGCATGCCCTGGTTTGATTTTTTTGTTGAAATTCTAAACACAGTTTCATCACGGCCGAGGAGTTGCGGGAAGTGATGAAGACGCTGGGAGATTACATGTCCAACGAGGATGTAGAGGAGATGGTCAAACACGCCGACAAGAACGGCGACGGACGAATAGACTATGAAGGTAACGAAAACATAAACTGCACCATGCAGCGGCCATGCATTCATGATTTTGATCTTTCAAATTTTTTTTTTCGCACAGGATTTTGTGAAGGACAGAGATTTTGAATCCATGGAAGCAACTCAAAAAAATCAAAGGTTCTCGGGTGGGCATCAATGATTTTGGTCGAGGGGAGAACAAAAGTACGGAGATCTGTGGACAAGAAAATCCAAACTGCAGGTTTCTGTCAAGGAAAACGGGGCCGCATGCATGCATATGCAACAAGGTTCGAGGGTCGAAAAAAAAAAAGAATCCTGGTCAGGAACGCAAAAATTGTTGCTAAAAAGTAGACGCTTTGTTTCACTACTTGTGGTACGCCCGAATTTGTACCCACCACTGCTGATTTCTTTACCTGAAAAGATGAAATCAGGTCCATGAGCAATTTATTTCAGTGCAAAATCAGAATTCGCCCCAAGCTAAGACACGCAAGATACATTTTGTCTTTGATTAAGCTCATTCCATTTGTCAATATTGCGCATTCTTCATTTTTGTGTTTTGCAGAATTTGTTGCTCAAATGGTGGAGTTAATCAACTACTGATTTGGATGAAAAAGCTGGAGTACACATTTACCTGAACAGCCTTTCTTGACATCCCATTTCACTGGATGACCCATGCAGCTCAGTTCCTGAGAAGGGAGGATACATGTACAGGATAGGCCTACACAACACAAAAGAAACAAGCACAAAAAACTAGATTTCTCTGATGTTGAACACATAAAATTACCATTCCAGTTTGTCCAGGATATTTTCTGTCGGGCTGCACGGTTCATGGGATCACTTCCCAAATGACACAATCAAATTTTTCACATTTAAAATTACCCTTTCAAGGAGAATTTACACCCCATGTTTATGTTGTTACATGTCTCAGGGTGGCTACAAAGCTTTCGGACTTCCTGTGATTGTCCACCCCTGGGAGCAGTCATGGACACAATGTACTTCACCATTCATCAATGGACCTGGCAACTCAGACAAAGAATTCCACAGAGTTTTTGGAGTCTAAAACTGAAAACACATTGAAGCATAACCATGCCTGTGAGATTCTGGAAAATGTGGTCTGGTCTCTGAACGCAAGTCTTGGGGAGTCAAACAGGCAATTTCGCAAATTGAAACCTGAAAACTGTGGAACCAGACTGGTCAGTGCATGTGTGCAATTCTCGGGGACTTACATGAGGAATACCACGGATAACAGACATGAAAAACCTGAAACGCCTTGCAGCAGACCCATGCCTGGTAGACTGCTGGAAAGGGTGGTCTGGTTTGTCTGTTGGGCAGGCAAGAATTTGGGACTCACGCAGGAAATTTCAACTGTAGTTAAAGCGGAGTTTCACTTGTGAGACTGTTTCGCAAGGGTGTCTGATCCAGAAGTCTATGCAAGCAATGTTTCGTCGCTTTGTGGCAGTGACTTGTGCTTTCAGACTGTGATTCTGCATCCGGTTGCTCAGCGACGTTTTGCGTGGGGCGTGCGATCCTACAGAGGGACACAATCACGAACTGTGTAGTTGGATATTTTTCATTCATGTGGAACCTATGTGACCTATTTGGTCTTGGATCAGCACTCTGCTATTACATTGAAGTTTTTTTCCCCCAAGAAAGGGTGGAACACTCCAGTAACAGTGAGCGCTTGTCATCCTGAACGATACATTTCGCAATTTTATATCTTTTGGCCACGTTCGGATTTGGCTGTTCCCTGACCAGGGTCGTGCACATCACACCAGTCTTGGTTGGGTTTCTGCAGGTCTTGGACTTGGGCAAAATTTTGCAACTCAGCAATAATTTTTCGGAAGTTTCCTCTCTTTCTTCCATTTATATACAAGATGTTCTCTTCTTTTATTCTTTGCACTTTGTCTCCAACTTATCGTATCGTCTGTTGCTTGCTCAATTCTGTACATAAAATGTTCTTACAACAAATGCTCTTGTCTGAGTGTTTGAACTTGACATGAAAAGGAAAACTGTGAGCATTTCAAGTGTCTCACTCTCATGCTGCCCCAGCTCAATTTTGTTGCAAAAATACTCTCGTGATCACTTGCATTTATTTTCGCAGACATGGGTGTCGAATTTGCAAAGTGGATGAAACTGTTGGAATTGGCAGCAATGTTTGTTGACCAAATGACCCTGCAGGTCTACTCACCTGCTGTTGTGACAATCACCGAGCGATGCTCTTCGGGCAAAATCTCAAAGGCGGAATTGGACACGACAGCACGAGTGGTTTAGGTCGACTTCAGGCGCAAAAGAAAAAAAAAACAGAAAAGACTACAAATGAGCTGATCGACAGCCTCACTGTTCGCAATGGCGAGGAGGTCAATAATCAAAACTGTCCAAAAGGGAAAGAAATCACTAAAGTTTTCAGTGAACGGTCTTGTGTACCTCAGTTGCCGTGCGTCCTTGGTGTCGCTAGCTCTGTGCCAACTGAGCGAAGAAGCGCAAAAAGCCAATGTGTCTTCACAAGAGATCAAAGGCCACAAGTTACATTTCCAAAGGAAAGAAACGCCGCAAGTTTTTGGACCCGTGTGTGAAAATGACTTCACATGTATTCTCTGCGAAAGGGCCTGTCCTTCAGACGCGAATTTCTTTCTTGATTTCCTTTGTCATTTTCTTCCTGATTTCCGATGACAGGATTGCAGGACAGCAAAGGAATTGGTCATGTGTTCTTGTGTCTGAAAAAAAATCGCACACAAAGGGACCATTTGCTCCCTGACGTACACGTCTGTATTTGTCAACTTCATGAAAGGCTCACTCGCACTGATGGCAGACGGAGCAAATTTCTTTGTCAGTTGACTGTCAAAGAAGTGGGTTTTGGAAGACGTCAGAGTTGTACTACGACTCCTACGCTAAAGGATTTTGCAAGACAGAAAGTTCTATTTTCAGCACCCCCTTCGGCAAGAAACCGTTCAATCATATCAGAAGTAACAATGTGCGGTTTTGTTGGTGTTGAATGTTCGCAGTTACTTTTTGTGAATTCTGCCGTCGTGAATTGCTGAAGTAATCCACCCCCATGATCACATTGCTGTGATACTCTTTCCAGTTTTCTCTCTGCTTTTTCTCGTTTGAAATAATTGCGCCTCCGTGACTGACATGGATCTAAAAGTTTTTATCATTTTGACTCGTGATGAACGCAAAAATGTCTGAAACAGGGTCTCTGTGTGGGGAGAGAAAGAGTGCCACCCGTTGCTGAAATGATGTTGGGATCTGGCCCACTTAACCAAAAAGATTCACACGTCCGTGCCTGTTTTCCTGACGCCTATCAGTGCGCCATTTGTGTAGTGGTGGACGCCTTTCAGATTCCTAGCGACTTCGTGCAGATTTCAGCAAGAAAAAAATAAAAGACCAAAAAAGACCCAGGATATTACGTTTCCGGTTTTCATTCCCTGGCCGAATTGCTGGATCCGCGCCTTGTAGATTCTGTTTGACAGTCATTAACGCTTCCTGATATTGGCATCACGTGAATTGCTTACTCGCCCACTCATTTGCCAAACTATTTTTAGCGCAAAACTTTGGCAGGAGACAATGAGTAGGATACAACTTGGAGAAAAAAACAAGCAGAGAGCAATCCCCTTGGGGCCTTGTGACACCAATTCTTCAAAAGTGACAAATTTCGCATCGTGCGTGGCGTATCAACCCCCGAAATAACGTCATAGATTGGGGAATCCCTCGCACTCAGTGATAAAACCCGTCGGTGTACTCACATCTCAGACAGTCCGATTTCTGCCGATCGTTGCCGACTGAGAGAAAAAAAAACTGCAGCAAGTGTGTGAAGTGGGAGAAAGCCTGACAAGAAGTGAAAATTGTTTATATGAATTACATATCAATGATGGAAACAACGCTCGGCGTGACAAAATTGAGACGAATTATTCTGCTGACGAGTTTTCTGGTTTTGCTGGAAATTGCACTGGCAACAAGTAAGTTTTTGGTATTTCCTTTTGATAAATAAACTTTTCTGAAGATGCGGTTTTCACGAGTCTGTCCTGTTACTGAAATGCAGCGACTCTTGTTTCAATGCCGAAAAGTACGTCGGAAACTTCGTGAGAAACATTGCGATTCTTGTGTTGAATACAACGATGAAGAGAACATCAGTTGATCTCGAGTAATTTAGATAAATATAAAATACAGCTGTACTGGCATTTAGTTAGCATCTCATAGCTATGGGCGCTCAATCTGTCTTCAACAAAAAGTGCGTCTGCTTCAAAGGCTGCTCTGAACTCGTTGAGTTGCAATCAAGTTTCGTTCCCCAACTTTCGGCACGCCGGTGGATTCTGCAGATACTGTATGTAGCTCTTTTCTTGCTTCCGAGAGACAACAGAAAACAGAAATTTATGCGCTCCTGGAAACTTTTTTCCAGATTAATTGTGATGTTGCAAAACTTAGGAAAAAGAGACACAGTTGAAAATTGGCGTCATGATTCATCGTGACGGACTGAAGAATCAGCACTGCACTGGGTTTGTCAGCATGCAGTGCATCCATGGTGTAACCAAAGCTTCTTTCCAGGATTCTCTAAATATTCCTTGCTCTTTGTTTTCCGTGTTGAATTGCCTTCAAAGAAAACATTCTCAAAGAAGCTGTACGAGAGCTTGAGACCGTCTTACCATCAACCAGCTTTTCAGCATTTTGCCCAGTATTGTGTTATCCTTCACAATTCTGCTGAAAATAAATACGCCAGCACAAAATGTGTTCTGGGAGAAATATACCGGTATAGAGCATTTTTTGCACACTCCATTCTTTGGCAACAGCAAAAGGCGTTGCGGATTCATAAATTTGAAGGTCGACCACCTACCTGTGTCAGTCAAGCAGGTGCGGTGGACAAAACTTTGTTCTGGCGTGCTCACCTTAAACCTGTATGAATCTAGGAGCAACTACCGAGTTTTTATCTCAAATACAAATTTACACAGTCGCCTAAGCTTATGTACTTCTTCAGGGAATTCGTAGGCCTTTTCTGAGCAAAACATTGAAGGGAACTTGAAGCTTTCAGTGTTTGCGAGTGGTCCTGCTTGTATGTTCAGAATGGTTCCAGTCAGACATTCTGACAGCAGTGTCATGCACTTCCGGTTGAAAATGTAGTTGGTCTCTTATCCGACTTGAAAAAAAGCTAATTGTCAGCAAAATCGGAATGTTATCAAGAAAATAGCAAGACCACGACTTGACATTTAGCGCTGACAGATCTGGAGTTTTTGCCGAAACTGAATGACTGAATGTCTGGCGTTGCATATTAATCGTAGGAGCTCATTGAAAATGATGATTCACCAAACACACAAATAAACCTGGCAGGGGACCTTTCAAATATTCTCACTCAATGCGACTTGGGTATATAAGACTAAGACCTGAAAACCCAAAGGTTCCCAAGTGAGTGAGAATTTAAGCGTTTTGGGCTGTTTTCCTCTTGATTCCTTTTTATCAGCTGTTGAATTGATTTTCAGATGGATTGCAGTGTCATCTGTGCGCGTCGGGCGAGACGTCGCGGCTGTGTAATGCCACCAGTAACATTGTGCAGTGCGGCAGAGGGGTAAATTGAACTTGTGTACTTTTCTCCACAAACGAGTGTTTGTGAAGTTGGTGACAACACAAGCGAATGGATGTGTCTTTTGACCCGAAAAGTTTTGCGCTTTGCGATGCTCTCTCCTGTTGCCTTTTTCGAAAAAAGGAAAAGGCAGAAATTTCTTGACATCTGCTTGGTGGACTCACTTCATGTGGCAAAGGTCTGGAGCCGGCACATTTTCTCTTGCAGGACGTTTGCTACACAACTGTGGACCACACATCTGCTGGCCTCATGACAAGGAAGGGTTGCATGGCCCGTCAGGTAGGTTTTCTGTGAAACATGTAGAAGCAGAAAATGGAGACATCTGCTTTTTCCATTTCCTCGCAAGAAGATTTGCCCGACATGTGATGTCCATCGGGAGTTTCTGATTTCACAAGAAAAAACATGTTTTTGTAGCAATGCGAAAGATACAAGAGACAAAACGATCATCTGTTCCCAGACGATATTTGTAGCACTGGCGTTGTAAGATCCCGATGTACCTGGTGTTGCAGCGAATCCAATTGCAACTACGATCTCTTTGAGTATTCTCGTAAGTGGTGATTTCTCCTTCCTCGCCTTGTTACTCATTAACCGGAAGTCTGATGTACACAGGTGTAAGGTACAACTCAGAAGAATTCTGACTACGATGCCAAAGTAACATTTCACTTCCCTGTGATGGCGAAGCATGAATCCTGCATGACCCCAAATAGCTTGTTCTTGATGCAGATAGGAACGTTGATTTTCATTCCCATCTAAAGGGTGCACCAGAGAACTTAAGTTTACGTTCTGTGGTTCCTGGAGCTTTGTGTTTGTCTGTTCAGAAACGACGCCTCGACCCACACTGCCGACCACAACAATACAGCACACCTTGTCCACCATTGCCCCTCCGACCTGCAGAGTCAAGGATTTCACCAAGTGCACCGAGGACTTCAGTCAACAAGTGGACTTGAACCTGGACGACCCAAGGAATCATTTTCCGGAATTCTGCCAGTACGTCACTTTTTTTTGTTTTTGTTAATGGAATACTTTGCGGAAATTTGGTCAACCCTCAACTGAATTTCCCTTCGGGCAAAGCTGAAAACTCTGAAATTGAAAGGTGCTCACTGCTGAACAATGCGTTGGTGGGAATCCACCCACAGACATAAAGCAAAAATGCTGATTGCGTGGTTTTTTTTCTGTTTCAGGAATGTACCCGATGTGTTCTTGTGCGTGATGAACTCTATTGAGGATTGTTACGAAGCCAACCAGCAGCAGGTGCACGGTACTCTGCAATCTGTGAGCACGGCGCTCCTGCACGCCTGTCCAGGCCAATGCTCGCCTGCAGGTGCCTCGGACTGCACCCGCAGCGTCATCGAGAATGCCTGCGAGCAGATTGTAACGGCAGCTTCTGGCAACCGGTGCACTTTAGTCACCAAGGAATTCTACAAGTACGAACACTGCATCACGTTTAACACCGGAGTGTGCACCCAGGAGGAGAAATTCAGTGTGAACGCCACTGTGTCTTTGATCAAGAAAGAGGTGGACTTGATCTGCAATGAGTCTATGGTCACCACAGAGCGACCGCCAGTGACGCGACCCACTAAACCTCCGCGCAGAGATTCCAGCTCAGAATCATCGGACGATGATGACGACTGGCAACCTGTGCGTCCTTCCACACGAAGACCAAGACCACCCACAACCAGTGAGTAAACGGCAACTACTGACTCCGACTTTGCCAAAAACACAAATCTCTTTTGTGCACTCTGACAAAGGTATAATTTCTGTGTGCTGTGTTTTGCAGAATCGCCACACTGCCGAGCGGATTTTGCGTTGCAATGTGTCATTCAACTGGGAAAAGAAATTGCAAAGTATCTCACAGGCACTGGAGATTTGGAAACCATTTGCAGGTGCAAAAATAACGCAGTCTGATGTTCCGGTTTAAAATGCATTAGTTTTTCGACGCAAAGGCTAAACGATCTGTTTCTTGCAGAAGTAGAATACCAGCGGCAAAGGAGTGTGTCCAGGGGACCGCCCTTGATTGCTCTGACAGCCAAAAGGACAAGATCGAGTATTCACTGCGCTTTGTCGAAAAGCTTCTCGGAGACCAATGCGAACACGGACCGACCACCGCACCTCCCAAGTAAGGATCAAAAACAAATGTTTTTTGCAAGAGCACAAAAAACTCTGTTTTCGTCCCAGTTTTGTCTCTAATTTTCTGCAAGAAAACATTACGTCTGGTTTCAGATGCGACACAATTGCTGCCAGACAGTGCGTCACGAAGCTGTACGGACTCATTGATGAAGCAGATGATTTCCAGTCAGCGTGCAAGTTCGTATTCCATGCGGATTTTCAGCTCGATTTTATCCGCCATCAAAAATCTCTTCTTGTGTGTGCCAAGCTGGACAATTCCAAAATTTCAACAGGAATTGCCAGTCACAATTCTCTCTCCTTCTTCAGAGAAGTTGATGTGACGAAGAAATGCGTGAAACTCAACTCAGCTGCGTGTACAGACGAAGAGAAACAATCTCTCCAGCAATTCTTGCAATTCGTTCTCAACAGAATCGGGGACAGATGCGACAACATTGTCAAGGTACATGCAAACGCAGTTTCATCTCAGCAACATCAGCCCAGAAGTCGTTTTCATTGGAAACATGAACTTTTTGACAGAAAGAAAGTTTCGAAGTGTATGAAGTTCATCCTGGAGATCGGAACACAGATTGGTGACACGCACACCACTTTATTCCTGAAAATAATCTTGTTTGTGAGAACCTCAAAATTTCTTTTGATTTTACAGGCTGACTGCAACAAGACGATCACGCTGGTTGAAGGAGGACCAGAAGAGAAAGTGACCTTCACCTTCCAGAGGAATCCAGAGGAACTGTGCGCGGGTCACGCGGATTGTCACGTGTTCGTCGACGTCGTGGTCGAAACTGGTGAACAACCACAGTAAGTCTCCCCACCTATGGGCCATTAGGTGGTTTTCTGTTGCAGGCCTAACACCAGAAAACAGAGAGAGACAACAGTGCAGCCTATCTGACGAGCGAGAAATCTTGGTTTGAAACTTCAACGTTGCCCTAAAGGCACAGTTGTTTGCTTTCGCTCTGGAACTTTCATGCCCAGTTCCAGTTGTCCTTGAATGAGAGGAACTAATACCGTGCTACAATGGTTTACTTTTTGTCATTTCCAGATGTAAAGATGGCAAAGTGATATCCCAGGTGGTGGTCAGACAGGATGGAAAGCCAGCAGGAAGTAACTTCTGCAGCATAGAAATCACTCGGGCCAACTGGCGAGACCTGCACAAAATCATCATGGCCGCCAAGATTGACCTCAAATACGATGGCAACCAGACTCGTGAAGTGTCGCTCGTCTACAGAAAGGTGGTGGGCGGCGTTGTCAAGACGACGAGGACAGTGTGCAGCTACACTGTGGTTGTCATGAACCGTGACAGCAAGTCACAGTGCAAGTCCGTCAACGACCCGCACTTGGTCACATTCGACGGACAGTAAGTTCCCTTTTCCAAATCGGCTTTCAAGAATCAAAACTGGTGTTCACACGTTTTTGAGAGATTCAGATGACACAGCCTTGCATCTTTTTGACCTGAATGTGCTTTCTTTTTGTCAGCTACTACAACAACTTTTACGAAGGCGTCTTCACTTTGTACAAGCATAAATACCTGCCTTATGAGGTACAGATGTGTGTGTCTGCCTGTTCAGTTTTCCTCTTTGTGTTTGGCGAAACAGCCCAGCAAACGGCACGAAAAAAACTGTTGGTTCTCTGCTGGCAGGTGCAAGCAATCTACCAAAGATGCAGCCGAGGTAGCCGTGCCACGTGTAACTGCGGCGTGGCGGTGAGGTCGGGAGACTTCGTCTTCTTCGCGGACCGGTGTCGGCGCAAGGCGGCGGTGTGCCGGGGCAGTCACCGGCGCGGCTGTGGGGACCTGCTGGAGACGTACTCGTACGAGTGGGACAGCATCCCTGCCGGAACCAGGGTCTTCAGACACAATGGAGGACGAGACTTTGAGGTGAGTTTGCCCAATGCAAAAATTTTCAGAAAAGTGACACAGAGGATGCACTTCCTTCTGCTGAACGTGTCTGTTTCTTCAACATAGAAGTTAACAGTATTTGCGTGAAGAAAAAAACTGCAGTAGCAATTTGTTCCATCATGAACAGAACTTTGTCTGTTTGCAGATTCTTCTTCCACATGGCACGACTGTAAAATTCACTGTAGCAAAGAGGCATTTCATCAACATTTGGATTCATCCATCGCCGTATGACTGGAAGAGCACTGAAGGTTGGTCGCACTGTTTGACATTTTCTGTAATTTCAAGATGGAAAATTCAAATTGTGAAACCTTTTTCACCAAGCTACTTTTAATTTCCACTTGAAACAGATTTATCTTGTTTAATAAGG
>JAAUYG010225314.1_pt1 | contig 11922 bp, 14 predicted proteins | sample 7278091 | NCBI WGS metagenome assembly JAAUYG01 (sample SAMN14350201, study PRJNA611818) | marine sediment metagenome | isolation source: surface marine sediment (0.6m) | place: French Polynesia: Moorea | collected 2018-08 | reverse complement strand
GACTCCATAAGGCTGCCCACATCATCACGTGCAAAGTTGGGGGGGGGGTCAGCCAGGGGGGGGGGGGTCCTCCACGACAATGACGATGCAGACGTGACTCCATAAGGCCGATTCGACACGAAGTCGCGCTCGGCCTAAAAACTTGAGCACCCGAAGCAACAAAACTAGCTGCTCAGTTGTTTGTGGCAGGGGTGGGGTTACAGGACAACAACGAAGAAAGCAAACTGAGCATTGGTACCAAAACTGCACACACACACTTACTCATGAGATATGATTGTGGGCGGAAGCTGAAGATGGTCTCCTGCCAAGACGCACTTCGGCGCCCAGAGTAGTGCAATCCAACAAGCTGCTTCCAGAGACTAGGAAGAAACAACAGACAGGGCTTGAGTTTGGGGTAGATTTTTTTATAAGTTTTGCTCCCCGAAGGGAAAAGGCTGATCCCAGAGGTACTGCAATACCGGGCCAACCTGTGGCGAAAGCTAAGCAAGCTCCTGCTATTCACCGTGTTCCAAAAATCAGTTTAATATCGTTGATCCCCAGTGGGGACCCTATCAGATATTAAGCTGATAAGAACAGATACTACAATTTGACCGGAGCCGTTGGCCGGAAGCGATATCCAGATAGAGCGGCACAGGAGCCTTCTCTGTGCAGTTCACCTGAAACTGGTGTCACGCAACTTCTCTCTGGGTCGATCAGATTTACCTTTGCGCGCCATTAGCAGCTTTTTCGGTGATTCACTGAAATGGTTTGTTCAAGAAATTATCGGCCACACACACAAAAAAACTTTACAGAGTGTTTTCCCCTCCTCCTGAAGAGATTAAATGGTTTCAAAACGAAATAAAAACAAAAAAAGGTTCACGTGTCATCCAATTTCGTCGATGAGACGTTCGCGCAGGTCGGCAAAAGTACCAGATGGCGCTTTCTTCCACCAATTCACAATGCAAACTAGTTGTTGGGGGTTACCTGGGAACACTCATCAATCACCACAAGATCGAAGTGGTCTTCTTTCAAGTGTTCCAGAGGCCCACTTGGAGTAGCGGTCGCCAATGTAGACAGGATGACGTCGCATCTCCTCAGCACTTGAGTGATCGCCATTTCCTCGCGCTCCCGAAGATCCTTCCGAAACTCTCTCAGTTCGTTCCTCAGTCGCTGTTTCTCTCCTCGGTTGTTCGTTTTCCTCAAAGATTTCTGAAAGTGTTACGGAAATTAAGTCGCACGTGCGGGCACCACCGCAAGCCCTTTTTTATGCGACTCCGTTGGTCCATCATCTTTAGACAGTTTTTGTACAGCCACGCTATCAGCTGATGTGACGCTATTCTGCAGGTTCATGATCCTTTCTCATTTTTGTGAGCTCAGACATATCATTTTTTAAAAATTATTTCACCTACTTCCAATGATCAGTAATCAGATTTGATCAAATAATATCTCAAAAAATGCACAAAGACCTGAACTTTGCCAATCCATAGAAAAGCTGTTGTTCTCTATTTTGTGTTCTTCCCAAAAAATTAAGGGAGATGACCTCCCTTATTTCATGCAAATTAGCGTAGCTGCCTGATGTTAACGTTAGCTGATAACGTAAGGGCACAAAAACTGGGGTTTTTTTTGGTAAAAAAAAGGATCCAAAATTATGTGAACTGCCGAGAAGGCACTCAAGGGTGGGGTGTTTGGGTTCCTCCGTTATCCGTAGGCAGCAAAATAGACAAACAAACAAACAAACAAAAACCCCCCCCCCCCAAATTTATGGGACCTTCACTTTTCTTTTTTGCATTTCTGGACGTTCATTTCTGTTTGAGTACTTTTCTGCTGTTGGTCAAAAACAAGTGTTCACTGAGTCAACCGAAAGTCCGAGCGTCATGTGATGTGCTCAAGGTTACGTGATCGGGCCTGGCGAAATGTGTTTTTGTTCTTTGCTGGCCATGCACCACACAACGTTCAATGCATTTTGAATTTTCAGTTCCTTCAAAATAAAAGCAGATGCTTTTGTTATCCCGGCAAAAATCATGGATTTATGGTGGGACTTTTTGCTTCAGTGTTCTGTATCACTTGTGTCAACCGTCTCAACACAGTCGACCCTAGCATTACCCAAACACGCCCCCCCTCCATCAGGATGATACGATACATGGCTGTGCGTCAATTCAATTGTTCATAAAATTCCTATATAGTTTCTTTACCGCGTGTTGATTGGTTCTCACCAAAGCATCATTTATTTCTGACCGAACGGTCGTCACGACTTCCGTTTCGTCGCTCCCTGCAACCACAGCATCCAGCGCGTAGTTCTGTATCTGAGGTAACAAACGCGCAGGGTGACCAAGCCGCACCATCTTCGTCCTGTAACTGGCTAATCTTTCCACCAAGTTGTCCACAGCTATGTTTGACGCAGCGCATGTCAAAACCTGCCGAAGAAAAAATTTAATTTGCCCACCAAACGCGCTGGCCCATCCAACGGCTCACAAAGCCCGTTCACGCCAAACGCGCTGTTTCCTTGAAAGAGTACTGAAGCAGAGAAATGCTGTGTACAGCTGTAAACCACTAAAACAGTAAAGTTGCGTTCCTACACACTGACCTCAAAGTCGAAATATCCAGTTACCTTGAGTCCTTGTTTCACTGCTTGCAATATGATCTCGACAACTGTTGTGGTTTTCCCAGTGCCCGGTGGGCCATGTATCACTGCGAGCTCTCGCTGATGCAATGTGAAATTTACGGCATTTCTCTGTGACTCGTCTAACTTTTCGTTGAACCAAATGATATCTGTGAAAAAAGCAACACCGAAATTATTGTTGCCATTCAGTAACGAAAATTGGGGTTGATCCATGCAGTCTCAATTTTTTTTCATCTGCCGAGTAATTTCTACCGGTCGATTGCTTGCACATGTTCTCTTTCTGGCCAACTTTTTATTTGACAAATCACACGACATGACGGTGCCGCTGAGGGCAGAAAAGACGTACCGGAAGGGCCATTCTCTCCATCTCTTGTCTGCGAATAGGGTGGGCTCGGTTCTGATTCGGCGAACAGAATGTCTATCAATCTGTGACACCTTTCCCTTCGGTATTCCCGCAACTCGTGCAGACCTCTACAAACAAAGCACTGGGTCACACAGCGTTAGAAACAGACAGAGAGAGAGAGAGAGAGAGACAGACAGACAGATGCTTTGAAACACCGTTGAGAACAAGTTTTTTTTTTTTGTAAAAGAACCAATTTGCGACCCAAAGTTGTTGTCTCACCTTTTCAGTCGTTTGTACGTCACATCATTCGCGAGTTTCACCAGTTTGTACTGCTGGTCGTTGTCAAGGTCCTGTTGATCCAAAGCTTCGTCGAAAGCCACATGTACTGTTGCTTGTCCAACACGCGAGACAATTCCCGATCCCAAAGTATCCTTAGAGACCTCAGACTTCGAGAGACTTAAGGCCACTATGTCACCTGAAAAAGAATTAATGCTGATCGTGTTCCATTTGGAACAAGTTTTGTTTTGTTCGTTTGAAAAGCAATACGATTTCAGATCTCACCTGACGTTATATTGTGAGCTGACAAGCCTTTTCCGGGCCAAAAGGGTTCAAAGGTCACAACAACTCGCCCGTACAGACCACTAGACTGGTTGGTGATTCTAAGTCTAGGTATGCAAACTCCGTGCTGCTCAAGCTGTTTGTTGGACGAGTTTTCGTGCAAGATTCTACGACAAAGGTAAAAAAAAAAAAAAAAAAAAAAATGACAATGACAATTTGAAAATCGATCCAGTTGGAAGAGGTGGGACACCTGTAGACGGTCAAGGTGAATGCAGTCAAAGCGGTATTTTTTCTGCATAAAATATAAAAGTTGTGTTTCTCGCTTCGGGGAACACATCATGATCAGTATTTTCTGGGTCTAGGTGATCAAATGATTGCAAAACGCTTGGTTTGCTGTCAGCTCGCTTGCAACAAAAGTAAAAAGGCCACAACCAACCGTGGGGTCTGCACTGCACCTGGTAGCCATCGAAATGCAAATATTTCCCATTTATACTGCTCATGCAGTTAATTCTGTCCAGTGTCAATGACACTGGAAGCAAAGTTTGGGCCGCGTCAAACACACCGAGGACTGTTGGTCCACTCTGGTGCTGAGCGATAATATGTTGAGTTTTTATTTCCTTGGGATTAGGCAACCAATTTCTGTTATACTTTCTGATTTATTGATACAATAATGATTTCGTAAACTACCTTGTCTCCTCTATTTCTGCTGAACGTTCCTTATCCAACAATTTCAATGTTTTCTCGACAAATTTATCTCGATCCATGATTGTGGATCGTAACTTTCTGCTTCGCTTCCCCGTTGCATTCTGGGATCAGAAGGAGAAGAAAAGTTCGAGGATTTGCTGTGGTTGATCTACAAAAAAAAAGTTTAAAAATGTGGGTTTGCGGGTTTAATTGCTGTTTTTGTTTGTTGTTCGTCCATAAACCCCAAGACGTGTTGATCTGGATCTACGGTGAACAAGAATAACTTTAATTTTGCCCTCTGGAAATGAGCGTAGATAACAGCATGCCCCACTGGTGTCAATATAGATCTAATTTAATAAAGAGATGTTTCCGTTGGATTTTCCTCAGGAGAACAAAACTATTGTTTCACAAGCATGTCAGGGGACATAGATTTGCTCCCTTGTACCTTCGAGAATGTGAGTTCAACAAACACCTGCCCACAAAGTCGTGAAGCTGAACACAGGTGTTGCCTCTTTGTCATCCAGACACCAATATATAACCAAATGATGCTGCTCAGTTGGGACATTGAACATATATATGATGTGTGGGTCACGTGAGAGTATGGTCTTTGCACTGACCAAGCAAACTTGTTTGTGTAAGGGCCACAGTGGGTGCGTCTCATGTTACATGTACTGTGATGTGTCTTACAGAGTCGCGTCTGCAGAATGTTTTCCAGAAAGGAGTGTAAGCTGTGTTCCGTTGTGCTGACATCAGAACGGACATTTACGGACCACATGACAGGCAAAAGACACATGAGAAATGTCAGAATGAGTGAAGGCTGTGACAGCATGGAAGAGAGGTACTCTCTGATTTCTTCTTCCTTTTTTTTTTTTTTTTGGCAGAAAACACTTGAGCTTGCAGATTTGGTTCATTAGTTTGAACGTGTTTCGTTTCCCTTCCCCAGCAAATACAAGGACAAGGAGCTCGCCGAAAAAAGGAAGGATGGTGTTTCAGGAAAAAACAAGCAAGAGATGAATCACACAAATTCGTCCAACCAACAAAAAAGAAAGAACAACTCAAGATGGGATGTACCTCCAGAAGTGCAAATGGATAAACAGAAAAAAGAAATGCCTGTTCAATGCCCAAGGAATGCGCCCCGAAATTCGAGCACGCAAGGAATATTAGGCCCCCCTCCTGGTGAATTTTTTGACATTCCGCCAAATTCTTACATGGATTTTAACTTTCCAAAACAAGCTGCTTATCCTGCAGCAGCGCGACCAAGGTTCTGGTCACCTGAAATGAGATGGCGACCACCACCAGGGAACAACTGTCCACCGTGGAGAGGGCCTTCTCCTGTGCCTAGAGGAGGAAATAATTGGGCACAACTTCGGTTTCGTTTTCCTCCACCACCGCTGCCAGGAGTAGGCACCTTCAGGCCGAGATCAAATGTTCTTATCAGAGAGGCAAGACCACAGTTAAATGTCCACAATGTGCCCACTCGTGCAGATAACAGCAGCAGTGAAGTTGACATCGAGGATTTTAGATCATCGATTGCGAGAAAGGCAGATCTTTCAACTCCAAGCAGCACTGACAATGTTGATGCTAAAACAAAATCTACGCTTGAATTTTCTGCAAAGGCAAGTCAGATCATAGATTGTGTGTTGCTGGGAAAATCTCCAAAAACAGCAGAAAAGAAACCAGACCCAAACACTTCATCAAAAGTGCCAGACGAAAGTGGTTCAAAATCTCCTGCCAGGATGAGGTCGAACTGCACACAAAGAACGAAGGAAAGTCATCAGACACCGAAGCCACTCAGGCAGAAAAGTGACCAAACGAGTGATAGCACGAGAGAAACATCGGTCAAAAGCAGAAATGTGTTGAACAAACATCTCACCAAGAGGCCACAGGCGGCAGAGAGTCCAAAGAAAGGCTCATTTTCACCAACTTCTCCATCAAAAAACATCCCGATGGGTAAAGATGAATTGAAAAAGCTTGTGACAGCACCAAGATCCAGAAAAGAACAACACTTGTTGGACACAATGCTCAAGAACTACAGCAGGAGCAAACATGTATCAAGGCTGAAGCCGTCCACCGAAGAAGAACAACTGCAGAATCCTTCAGACCAACCAGTAACCATCAAAGATCTGGAGGATCTTCCTGATGATGTCCAAATGCAAATCGTTCAACTGCTTCACGAAGAGACGGAACCGAGATCTAGTGACTCGGAACCCGAGGTGATAGACGGGACACCGCAATGTGACAAAGATCCTGACGACAATGTGGTGTGCTTGGACAGCGATGATTTGGAGGAAGTGATGGCCCTTAATGATGAAATTTCGCAACGTGGTGGAGAAAAATCTCCCAAGGCCCAAGCTATTGAAAGACATGTGCCAGAACCTGCTGACCCAATTGACACTACAGTGCACACCACTCTAGGTCTGCCTTCTATGGAGCCACATCATGGCTCAAAGCAGACAAGACGCGACAAAATGGAGTCACAGGTGAGGCTAAGACGTTTCGGTTGCAGAGGACTGGCGGACCCATGTTTGTGTGGCGAAAGCGGAACTTTGCAAAGGTTTACACAGTTTTGTGTCCATAATTCACGTGACCGTCCAGTCCGAAAAGAAACTGGTGACATGATGTCGTTGCTTTTCTTTTTGAAGGAAGAAAAATTCTGTGATGTGCAACTGCCACTCGCAAAAAGGCCAAGAACTGATTCCAACACTGGTCAATCACCCGAAGAGGAGCAACGCAGGCCAAGTGTTTTCCATGCAGCAAGAACTGATGAGTCTCGCCGCTCAAATGACGCACGTTTTCAAACCGAAAATCAGGGTGCGTCTTATACCAGGACCATTTCGAACGGATTACATCAATACGAAATATGAAACCAGAACAGAACAAGACGTCTGCGTCTGAAATGTGGGTGTGCTCAGCGCCTTCATGCTCTGATGTTTATTTTCTCCGGCAGATGGATGGCAGGGTTTCAGCATCGAACCAACTGGGCAAGTTGAACAAGGAGCCAAGGTGAGAGACGGCACAGAGAACAGGACTGTCGCACTGCTCCTGAACATTTCAGAACAAGAGGAGAAGATTCGCAATCAAATCTTGGAGACTGACAGGCACATCCACGAGCTTCAAATGGTTTACATGAGAACGCAGGAGTTGCTTCATGCCAAAATGATCCACAGAAATCAGGTGAATGTCAACAAGTAGAAATTCAGGGAAAATCATCGATGTTAACTGGCAAGTTATGGGAAGCATTTTGTTGGTAATTTTGTTCACAGAAATGATGTGATCCCATTTGAAACTTTGCTTTTCAGCTGATGAAAAAAGAATTTGAACTCAGAGAGAAGCGAATGGAAATTCTCAAAGGTAAGAATTGTTATTTCATTCTGACAAACCAAAGTGAGTCCATTGAAGGTGCCTCCCAATGCTGCAAATCTCTGAACAATTGAGTTCCCATGGAAATGTAGATTTGTTTGCTCACTGCTGTTGAAGATTGCTGTTGACAAAAAAACCCACCAGACTTATGCTTTGGCTTACGCAAACACAACAAGTAAAACTTCTGATGATCTTGTTCAGGGGCTGTGTCTGGTGTGCCGTCGGAGGCCGAACCATCACGCAATCCAGTAGAATCACACAATGCAGTAGAATCTTCAGCAGCTCATTCTGTTCGCGTTAAAACTGAACCCGAGTGGCAGACAAACACAGATCATGTCACAGTGCGCGAGCCAGACACAACCACGCATTTGGGGTCCAGTCCTGACGCAATGATGGAACCAGCTTTTCCCAGTGATGTTGATGAACAGGGTCACCAATCAAAGGACGTTACTCCTTCATGTAACGAGCGAAATCAAACAGATATGAAACCAAGCGTGTCTGATTTGAGACATCGGTCGAGAAAGGAAAGCGCTCGGAGCCAAAGCAGCGCTGACCTGTCCGATGTTGCGGAATACACTGCCCAGTACATGGGAACTGTGCCTGCCGAAGATTTTGCAACTCAACTTGCCAGTTTGCAGAAAACTTCATTCATGGTTGTAAACGAAGATGACATTGTGAGAGACTTCAATGATGTGAATGAACAGTGGGTACAAAAAGAAGAGGAACATCAAGGAAGTGTGCAAGAGGAAGAAAACGAGTCATCCAGGCAAAGTGAACCGTCACTGACGAGAGATGATGTGGATGATGTGGATGATGTCACCATCCAAAAGTGCACAATGAACAAAATCAACTCCAACGTTGACACAAATCTCAAGAGAGGACAATCAGTGATCACCAATGATGGTGCAGGGGAGTTGTCCGAAATAAAAAGAGAACCTGTTGACGGCGAAACATCCTTTGTGACTGGAAAGAAACTGAAGTCCAAGAAGGAAAGAGACAAACGACTGAAGGTCGAAGCTCACTCCTTTTCCTGTCAAAATTGAGATTTTGTCTGCCAACTTTTTAGGCCGAGCACGACGAAATCTGGACGGCCTAATGGAGTCATGTACGTGTCGTCGTCGTCGTGGAGGACCACCCCCCCACCCGGGCCAGACCCCCCTGGTCTGGCCTGGCACAACAGTCATGTGACGGTATCTCGTGATTTCGTGATGGACGACAGGGGGGCGCTCGGCCTTTACGTTGACGAAGCGCACTTGTTTGCTTGTGTTTTGCAAACGTTTGGGTCTTTCACGTGCTTTTGCAAGATTACAGAATCTCGTGTTTCTTGCAAAGCAATGCTCATTTTTTTCAGGTCCCCATCATTCTGTCAAGTTCAGATGAAGATGATGGTGTCCAGTACCAGGAGTGTCAAGTCAGTCAACCCATTGTCACTTCTCAAAAAGAAAGAGACGAACACCCGCAGGTGACAGATTCCTTACCATCGCCAGAAAGGTAAGCTCAAATTACTCGGTTGCTATCGCTAAAAATCGCAATTCTCATTCTCTAAACAAGACTGTCACCACTTTGTCATGACAATATACTGTTGAGGTGTCCACTTTGCAAGGTTAAAAATCAAACGGAACAAGATGACAACTTTGAGAAAGTCTGCTCAAAAGGCCATCGCTGCAACGAAAGTGTCTCAGACGGAGTCACGGAGCAACAATTCGCCTTCCACAGGGACTGACGTAAGAACGTTCACTGGGCACACTGGGACTATCCACTGCTTACATGTTCACAAAGGAAAATTGTACACGGGCTCTGAAGATCACACTGCACGAAAGTTTGACCTGGAGGTAATGTTTAGCAGTCGGCCACAAACTGGTGTAACCAATGCGTTTCCATCAGTTTCGTGCTGGTTCTCCATCAGTTCTCAACTTCTCTAAGTTTTCCAAAGTTTTGAAAGTCACGGAGTGGCTTTGGGGGGGTGCTGTTCGCAAACGAAAATTGTACACTGGTTCTGCTTGCAGAGTTGCAAATTGGAAGCAGTATTCAGTGGTCACACAAAAGGTGTTCAGTGTCTGACAGTAATTCAGCCCGCAAACTCTCAACCGAAGCTGATCACCGGATCTTTTGATTGCAGTGTCATTGTCCATGACACAAAGGTAAGGCAACCCTTACGCGATTCTCTTATGAGTAATTGTTCTCTCTTTTGCCCTCAGACTTGTTGTTCACACCATCTTCGTTGCAGAATAACTACAGGCAGTCAGAGACAATGTTTGTTGCAAGAGTCTTGTGCCTGTGTGAATTCCGTGGCAGACTTTTTGTGGGTCTTGGAAATGGAACCGTCACAGTTCTTAACGTCCTCGTGAGTAGCGACTGTTTTATTGTTATTTTTTATCAACATCAATTCGGTTATGTTTCCCACTGCACAACAAGAACGTGCAACTGTCCTTGCGATTGCAGACAATGAAAGTTATGGATGAGATTTTTGACAATTTGGCTGGCCATGGTGTGAAATGTATTGCAATGGGCAGAGAAGGTTCAAGAGACCTTCTCATCACTGCGTCTGTAGACGGCACGATGTCTGTCAGAGACATGAACAGCAGCGTGTTGATCCGATCCATATCTGGGCACAGCAAAACTCCTTTAGACCTCCAGGTAATTTTTGGCTGATACCAAGTCAGAGACACCTCGTGTTTTCCCATGTTTAGCCAGAAAAGTGTTTTTCAAGCTTTTCACAATTTGATCTGACTGTTGGTTCTGTAGGTTGTGGGCCATCTGCTGTACAGCGCCGGCGCTGACAGGACGGTGCAGATTCACAATTTGAATGTAAGTTGGACGACAAGGGCGCTTATCAGCGCTTGAACAAGCAATTTATCTTGTGCAAAGAATAAAACATTTTTGGCAGTCTCTCAAAAGTGTTGCAAATGGCCCAAACACTGAGAAATGTAAAAATAGAGCAAAAGTGAAAAGTTGTTTTGGTGAAAAACATGGCAAAAAATGATAAAAGAACAAAAAAAAAACAACAAGTCTGCATAAAATAGAAATTATATTTTGCCATTATGGGCGGATTAGGGGGCAGGGCATCGAGACTCAGATAAACCGCTCTCGCGTGCGGGATAAAAAAAACCCCACAATTTGGAGACCAAGCAAAATTTTGTGTCGTTGAGTGTATGACGCGCAAGATGCCACTTGCTTTTTACATCATTTCTTGTTTTGATTTACAGACTGGCGATTTTGTAAAATGTTTGGATCACAAAGGAGTCGTAACGTCGGTACAAGTCGTCGGTGACTTCGTGTTCACAGCAGGTTACGAAGGTTTGGTGCGGTGCTACAACGTGCAGGTGCGTAACTGAAAGACTTCAAACCAAAAACTGTTGTTCGCCAGAGAAGTTTCTCAACAGATTTTAGGCCGAGCGCGACGAAGTTGGGACGGACTTATGGAGTCGTATGTGTGGTCTTCGTCATGGGGCACCCCCACCCAGGACCCCCCAGGGGGGTCAGCTCAGAGGGGATGTCCAGCATTACATTGTTCCGTGATAGTATCACGCGACACTGATCACGTGACGTGACGGAGGGGGCGCTCAGCCTTACTTGTCACTCGCGCGACGCCCTTGATTTGGTGCAAGTCTGTCCATCTTTCAATCCTTTCCGACTCTGCTTTTCTTAAAATTTTGGGCGACAATAACAAATGTTACTTATCAATTTTGCAGACGTTAGAAAAAGAAAGGGTGTTTTACGGCGCGGGCAAAGGAATTGTCACAGTTCTATTGGCGCACAACAACGCGGTTGGTTCAGTTTTGTTTTACATTTTACGTCTCGTTTTACGTCGCGCGGCTTGTGGTGGTCTTGTCACTGTTGTTGTTGTGGAACACCCCTTGTCCGCGATGTTGCTACTGGAGACCTTTCGCCCTAACTGTTCTGCCTTGCCCCCGTCCTGCACTCTGCCTCTGACGAGGTGATCTAGTGACTCCATGACAGCGCGCGGCCTTTGCGCAGAGCAAGCATGTTGGTTCCGAAACTTTTTGTGAGGTTGGGACGTTTTCTTTCTGTTGTTCAATGCGTCACATACACTTGGGAGGATACGAGCTTGTTTGTTTTTCCTTTCTCAGTTTTCGAAATTCTGAATAAACGCCAGCACCCCAAGCCTTGATCACACGGTTTTCTTTCCAGCTAATAACAGGAGCCAAAGAAGGGATGATTGAGAGCGTCATTTTACCGGAACCCACAGAAAATTGGAATTGCCGAGTGAGAAATTTTCACTGCTTCTGTGGAGGCAACAAGTGAATGAGTGAAAGCCGACGCTTTTTTGGCCGCGCTTCAGAAAAGGGTGGTTTTTTTTTAAGCGCGCGGCATGAGCTTGCTCAATGCGAAGCGCGCTTAGTGCAATCACCATAGT
>JAAUYG010090765.1_pt1 | contig 11922 bp, 9 predicted proteins | sample 7278091 | NCBI WGS metagenome assembly JAAUYG01 (sample SAMN14350201, study PRJNA611818) | marine sediment metagenome | isolation source: surface marine sediment (0.6m) | place: French Polynesia: Moorea | collected 2018-08 | reverse complement strand
CCCCCCCCCCCCCCCCCCCTCCCCCGTCCAGCTTTTATCGCGGACTAACTTTTAAAAGATATTTTGCCGGCCGTGAGGCATGTATAGGGGTGGGGTGGGGGTGTCTTCGTATTTGGTGACTCTCAAAGATCTACAGTATCATCACCCAAGAAGTCACTCCGTTCATAATATCATACGAGAACCCTACCTACAGGCGTTATGGCGACTGTGTTAATAATGACCACTTTGTTTTCACTTAACTGCTGATCGAAATGACATTCCACAGAAGTACAAATGACGATGGCACTTTGTCCGCTCACGTTTGGGCCTGACATTAAAAACACAAGATCGAGACGATCAGGGAGGAATGATCTTCACACACTTGTCACCTTCCCACGAAAATTCGTGTTTCCTCTCTACGAAAGAAAACCTCTGCTTGTCATTGGAGTATTGAGAGCTCTGTTGTAGAAAAAAATGTGAACGCTCTTTTTTGGATCCATTATCGCCCCCATACAAGGCTGTAATGGAATGCCTTCGATGTCTGCCTGACCCTTTTGATTACCAATGCAATGGTTCGTCTGGGCCACTGGTGAAACATGACACGGAATCGTTGCAACACCTCTCTCCATAATGCAATTGTGATTGATTGCTTAAACAAGCGCGAAGCGGAAGCAGAGAGGGTAAATGAGTAGGTAGAGGGAGCCTATATTCTGGGTGCTATGGGTAAATAATTAGGCGGAAAGTACCGTTTAGATTTGAGAACCCTCCAGCTCGAACTATACTAATAATCCGAGACGATCGGCCGAGTGTCTTGGGGGGGTGTTTACTTTGCGTCTGTTTCAATCAATTAAGGCAACAGATACTCTACGATCAAGCATGGCAACACGCACATGGAGACAGCCAGCGCAGAATCCTGCAACGGAAAACATCCGAGTCGTTCTTAAAGCACGGTGGGTGTGTTATTCCGGCTAAATTGTTTCTTGTAGACTTTGTCGATTTAGGGCTGTGGGACTTCCTGCAACCCATTGACTCGTGTAAGCAGTTAGTTCTAGGGCAGGCTGCAGCATTCTGGACTAGACGAAACACAGTTAAGCCTAGTTTTACGTACAAATTTTATGGTAAATACAAATGTATCCGCTGCAACCTTTTCAACAGTATTTTTCACAATATTCTGTAATTATTTATCGCTTGCAAAGTGACGTTCGATAGTGGGATTTCTTGCTGCATTGTGAATATAAATTTACTACCTGAAAATGTCGCATCAAAACCATTCCACTGGCCGCCAGAGTAGAATACAGCTTGTTTGTAACTGGTCCACCCAGTATAAATATATTCAATCAATCAAGCAAGCAAGCAAGCAAGCAATAAACAAATAAATAAATAAAAAAATAAAGTGCATATAGATAATGTGGTTTGACTGTAAATGGTTGTGTTTACAGGTATAGGTACTAGTATATAACTTAATTATGTTCTCTATATCAACAGACCTATGCAATAAACGTCACGTTTAGGTGGTAAATGTTTTATGTTCGTTTTGGGACAATTAGAACATAATGTACAGTTTTCTAACGAAGATACCTGGTCCAAAGAAGCTTACAGCAGGCCACATACATAGCACGAGCACATGTTAGACAAAATAATTGAAAGTGACTTGACGTTTATATCTCAGTAAAATTTAGCTTGCTACAATTTAAAGTTTTCGGTCGTTAATTCTCGGATTTATCATAACTAATATCGCCGCCATTTTTCACTCTGGGCTACGTGGCACCATGATATGACAGACTACGGGGATGGGGGGTGGGGCAATCAAACAATGAGTTTCTGTTTTTATAGCTAACGTAACAGTTACACAAAGGTAAAAAGTTAAAATTTTACATTTATGAAATTATACTTGCTTAGACTACGCTAGTTCCTGCATATGGTTGCATGAAAGATACTAAGTTAGTTGCTATTGTCACGATGTTGTTATATTTTTCAATGTCATTTTATCATACCTTAGCACATGCATATATCGATGGGGCGGGGAGGAGGTGCAACTACAAGAGGATTCAGACTTGCCAAAACAAATCCGTTTCTGTGGTCGGCCGTTGCAGAATTAACTGTCCGAAGTAATTGTCCATTACTATTGTATTATCTTGGGTGTCCCACTTTAACACTATTAAACAGGGAAGACAACTGTTTGATTCGAGCAATAATCCATCCAGCGGAGGACACGACGGACGAACGACGAGCTGATCAGGAATAGGGTCAGATATTATCAGGTAATGGTGCTGGGTGGCCTGAGCTAAAATGTCACAAAAATAAATTCGTATCGTAACCGTACTTTCCAGTGTCCGAGGAATCATGGAATGTTAGCTAGTAATAGCTACCTTTTTTGGCGCAGGCTTTTACAAAATACTGATGTAACTTTACGGGTGATGGGGCAGATGTGATTCAACTGCAGCAAATAAAACAGTCACAACAAGAAAGACTGCTGAGACAGTGGAAAACCCTACTCGCTGACAAATTCTCCATGTTAATACATTACTATCAGATACGCGCATAATGGACAGATCTGCTAGCGCTCAAAATCTAAGTGACTTCGATGTTGACCTTTCAAGTTAGGATCTGATAGTATAGCTGGACTCCAATATATATCAGTGTTTAATAGTAACATATGGCCATGTCGATTCCTTAAAGATGTATAAGGTTCAAAATGTGGATGACCTTGACTTCCCCGAAAGTCAAATCTGACAGTCACATTGGACTTCCCATATATGATTTCCTATTAGAAGTTGATAAATATAACATATGGCTTAACTCGGCGCCTTTACGACATAAAGCTTCGAAATATGAGTGACCTTGAAGTTGATCTTTCAACTTCAAATTGAAATGTTAGCACCCATCCTCTACAAAATCGGGCCTAACGGTGACAAATATTCATGGACGACTTTCATATTTGAAAAAGGACTTCCCTAGGTTAGCATACATGCTGGGGTTGATTTTCGGTGTAATGCACCTTTTCGCTCGACTTCACCGAAAAATATGTGAAAAAGAGTATTCTCTGCATTACAGACAATACTGGTCATATTCTATGCTATCTATAGGTATAAGTGCCATCCTTGACATGTATTGACAGTATTGTGGCTGACAGAGTGTGCGCACAGTACACATGATTTCCCTTGCTAATTTCCGTTAACACTTGTTAAATCTCAATACTTGGCAACCGTGTTTTAAATTATTAAGGGGTCTGGACAATTACAATAATTACGATGGTCTGCAGCAGTGAGTTTTTGATACAAGTCTGCAGAAAATTGACAATGCCATACCAACTGCAACTGTCAAGCATAGTGCCAAGGTCCACGGGCCTCTTGTTGTATCATGGACTGCTACAGATAGGCAGATCCCTAAATATACAAAACTATGCCAGCTATAAAACCAACACTTTAAATACTGTCACACGAAGCTCACGTGCAGCTACGAAATCCATTCTGCAGATGTCCACGAAGGTTTCACGTGACCTCCGCGGTATCCTTTCGACTCCGGTGTAAGATAGTCAAAGTTCAACGCACGAGAAAGTAAGACAGCGCAACAATAAAACCGGATCGTTATCATTGGGCGTCAAAGAGCATTTTGTGAAAAGGCTTATAATAGCGTGAAATCATTGTTAGATTTTTTTGTTCAGGTGAACAACAGATTTATACTGATTTATAAGTACATTTGTACTTGACATTTACACTTGGTGAAGCGAACATAACCTGAGAAATGTCGGTCTGCTACTTTACTTTATGGTGGCGTATGATCTAACCGAGAAGACTCGGTTCTTTCTTGTCAGTGAATATGTCGCGTATTGAATGGGCTATCGGGATAATCATGCACGTATCCTCAATAGGCGTCTCTACAGTGATGATCCAGTAACAATATGGGAGAATGTGCGTTGTCAAGGCTTGGTGGTGAATCCTTACGTTTCACATTAGTGGGGAGCAAAGCACTCCGGGATCTATTGATACATGTATATCCACGTGGAATTGCTCACTACAAGACATCCGTTTATACTGGGAATTCTCTTAAACGCCAAAGATAGGCTTTTCAGCACAGAAAGTGACTGATCCGTGATCCCAAATTGCGTATACCTTGCACAAGCTTTACGAACAGTGATTAAAATACACGGAATTACGTAATTGAAACGCTGCACGGGTGTGCATGCTCTTTTGTCCGATCGAAAGAACCTGTGCGGTGTGTTCATGTAGTTTGCTTTGATCTCAGACTTCATTCGATATTCTGTCATATTTAGAAATATAAATGCAGCTTGTAAGAAATAATTAATGCCCATGTGAAATGACGATTTTTATTATCCGTGTTCTGCTCCCTGGTATACCATACAGATCGTACACCAGCGTACGTGAATGAAAACATACACATTAAAAAGGGCATTGTCCTGAACAAAAGAAAACAGCTGCTGATGCAACTATCCCCGTTGCATCAGCCCCAGCATTTAAAACAAAACCAGTTGCGCATCGCCTCCTTATGCATAACTTTCATATCACCTGTATGGGTTAATAGGCCGGGTAAATTGTTTCAAGTTCACTAACGTTTGGCTTCTTCACAGGTAATAAATATCTCTTTGCACCGGGTTACTGCAGTTTGTGGCCACAGCCTGCGCTTTCTTTGCATTGATATGCACAAGGTATTAACTGGTAAACAGGGCGACCAATCTATAGAGGAGTTGACCATAGGCGTATAATGTATCTTTTGTGCAATATTTTCAGTTAGAGACTCGGATGATTATGAACTACCCTCACGGACGGTGACTATAAAAAACAATATAATCTTGAAACGCATTGAAGACTTTATTGTTTCTTTTTGCAAGAAAATATTGAACAAAATACAATCTACGACGATGTCGTAAAGCCATAGAAAAAGAAACGAGTTTACGCCAAAATGTATACTTGAACATGTCTCAAAAATGGCACACTTCAAAATACAAACAGTTGGATTGAGGCAGTCTGTTATAAATATCGATTGCAAATTTCTTCTTACTATACTGTCTTGGGGGTTCATCCCCGGTGGTGCTCAAACCAATCAATAGCTATCGTCCACCAAATGGGGTAAAAGACGGCTTAACCTTTGTTCGGGGTAATGCCAAGCGGAAACCCAGCATTTGTTCCCGTATCTGAGGTGACCTTTAACACAAGGGATTCCAGCTCTATCGTGGAGCCATTCGAGTTTATCCGAGCAAATGTATGCTGCCGTTATAAATAGCGGGAAGATCTCGAGTGTAAAAAGCGTCCGGAGTCAACGTTTTTTTACGCGAACATGATTTTATCGTCCTGTAAACATGCGGATTGGAGATGCACCGGATGTCACTTATTACCATTTGTGACTCGGTTCAGCGGACCGGCCAGCGTTAAAGTTCACGTCGATACGACCTTAGCTCGGCCGGCTGTGTCCGAATATATAGCGTGTGCGATGTAGCGGGTTCGAAACTCCATTCAGACATTAAAAAATATATATATCGGCAATAGACAGGAATTTGCTAGTGAAGCCTTTAATTTAAAGGAAGACGCTACAGAAAAAGAAACTCAGGAGAGCTCTCTGAGCCAAATATGTTTTTAGCGGCGACATTTCTTACCATGAAGGAAAGGGACTGAAGATCTAAATCATTCCCACAGCTGCTTCTGCGTGAATGGAACCGAATGACATGACATTTCATTTTTATTTGTTACAGGTGTATTTATTACACCTCCGACCATTTTTTAAGCTTTAGATTCAGTTTTCTTTTACTTGCCAATGGTCGATTTGAGTATAGACCATTTGCTTTGTCGATAGATGCCTAAAATATGTACAAACATCTTCTGTCTTATTTGTTGATCTCGTTATGTATGCAACTCAAGGGACTGTAGACCGACATTGACTTTAAACTAGTGCCAGTTGCAGCAGCAGCAGCAGCAGCAGTAGTAGTAGTAGTAGTAGTAGTAGTAGTAGTAGTAGTAGTAGTAGTAGTAGTAGTAGTAGTAGTAGTAGTAGTAGTAGTTACTAGTAACACAGTAGTAGCAGTAGTAGTAGTAGTAGTACATGTAGTATCCTTTTCGTAAGTACAATTCTGAACCAATAAGCAATTTGTCTCTGGAATCAAGTTAAGATGCTTAGGGATAACTCCACAAAATCGACTACACAGTGCTACAAATAAACTTTGTAAGTGTACAATTTTCAGCTTTAATGTCTATAACGTGCAATACAGCATTACATATGTAATCCGCACTCACTTTTCTGGATTTTTTCGATCCCGTTCTGGATCAGATTCTGGATCTGGTCGGATGTCATTTCCGGGATCAACTGTTGTTCCGTGCTCCATGTCAGACTTGTCGCCCACACTGAAAATGATGTGGCCTTCCTCGTTCTGACTCATATTTCCTAGAGGAAATATGCGGGAACATACGTTATTTAGGTACAACAAGGTCCATCCCTTAGCAAAACATGCATGTTTTGCCAGTTTGTAATACTGCCATGAACAAACAAGTAGCTGCCTAGAATTATTTTCACGACAGTTGTATTGCCATATATCCGGTAAAGGCAAATCCCTTGAAGGGATGTGACTATCACTAACATGCAGCCATAAGGCTGTATGAATGCATAAACGACACTGTGATGATAGAATACTTTTCTTGGTGTCAGCTATTGGCTGCTGTGTACAAGATAAAATAAATGACTAGTAGTACTGTTTCTGTTGCTACTATCATCCATGTCTAAGTAAAATTGTGTAGATGTAAAGAGTGAAAGGTCCTGAGTTCCTGCCGTGTAAACGAGGGGCTTTGATGGTTTTCCTATGGCCCTTTGACACCATCCGATATGGGACTGTCATGGAGACAGAGAAGGATGACGTGCTAGGTTGAATCCATATACAGCATTATAACTAACCTAATACCCCAAAATTGAAGGGATTGACGTTAAAACATAACGGGATATCAAAATGAAAATCCAGAACGGTTTACAATCCAGGTTACAGGGCTCTCATATTTGGGATGTACATTGACGTTGACTCGATGTCTCCTATAGCAGAGGTAAAGCCCACGGTAGCCATCCTTTTAAATAAACGTGTCAGCCCTGGTCGTTCACCCTATACACGGAATACTGTTTTGCTCCGGGGTGGTATGCTGCTGACTTATATATGGGGTCAAGAGGCCGAAAACTACATAAACAGGTCAACGGCCTGTGGGCAGACCTATCGGGACAATAATGGTAAATTCTTTGTAGAATATAGGGGGGGGGGGGGAGTCCCGTTGAGGCATTAAAAACTGTGGGGCTTAATGAATCTGGGAGAAAACGGTATTTTTATGCGTTTATTTGGTTCAATGTGTGTTCAGTGTATCCCAATATGCACTATATAATATGCCCTCATGCCTGCAGCGAGCATACGAACAGTTTACCGCGATTGATGTGTTACCGAGAACTGGCGTGAATTAGGATATAGTTACTCATAATTAGTCCCGCAAAGTACTGATTCTGTAGAACATAGGTTTCTACATGTAGGTACCTTGAACCAGACATATCGGTAACTGAATTTAAAAGACTGCACAAAGTAATGTAATCCCCATTTGTAAAGAAAAAGTGAAATAACATTGTTTTGTACACGCTCTTACATTCCTACCAACGACTGACTTATGTTTAACTAATACATATCCAGCATGCATGCTGTGCAGTTTAGTGCTTGGGCAGAAATATTTGGTTAATATGTACAGTGAATAAATATATTGTGAACTACAGTTATCGAGCACGTCGGATCGCCTAGCAGTCAGTAATCAGGTCAGCATATTAACGAGGTCATGTTTACATCAAAAACTACGGTTGTCCGGTTCTTTCATAAAAAAGGTAAGAAAGCAGGCCTTGAACACAGAGCGAGTCTGGTAAACAAAACTGAGTAAGCGCCATTAACATCAATAACAAATTTGGATGTAAAATTCAAAAGGTTAAACTTAATACCTAATAGCAAGAAAATGCCTAATACTAAGATAGTTATATCAACGGTGCCATGTGCAACCTAGTGGTGATACACAATGCTGCCATGAAGGTAATAGTAACGCAGTCCGTTTGGTGGCCTGATTAGGGACCTTTTCCTGAATTTACCATTCGGTACGGTTTCCTGAGTTAGATTTCTGTTATTGCTGTTCGTCAATCGGATTCGAATATGACCATGGCAGCATCAGGTTAGAAAGATATATCCTGAGTCAAATTTCTACATGTAGTTAAGTTACACAAGAAAAATTACATGTAGTTATCAAACAGAATTGGGTCCAGTGCAAGGCATTTATCAATAGAAAGTACTGGCATACCCTCTTTTGAGAAATTGTAATTTTACCAGCTTTACAGAACTACGTTACAATTATAATATATTTATGTTTTCATGACTCAGCTCCGGCAGCAGACGACATTGTAACCCGGTGGTGGGTGTCGTGTCGTTGGAGAAGATTCTAGTGGGGAATCGTCTATCTGTTAGGCCACATGCATGTACTGCGGCCTTCGGTGGTTTCACGTTGAGGGCTCAGATCTGACACAGATTAACGTGGCACTGTCTAATCAATATTTTGAATGATCAGCGACATTAGTAAGAACATTTGATCTCCTTCCAGCCCCGCGGCAAAATATGGTCAACAATGAGTATCAAACTTTAATAAATTATCAATTTATAATACCACCAGTTTAATCACATTTCTTATATGATGACTATTGACATTTTCAGATACAGTTTCTGGCATTTGCCTATTGAAATAATCGGGTGAAATATATGTCCATTAAGTTTTCATTTAATCGAAACCATATATCTCATGCTGCCTTTTTCTAACCCTTTAACGACTTCACTATCACATTCACTATGAACAAAAAAACAGTTACGTCCGTTATCTCGGTGCTTGTTAGATCAGTGAGTGAAGCTTTTGAAGGAAGTATCTTTATTTTGTAATTTCTTGCAAGACAGGATGCTTAGTATCCTAGGGCATTGTACCTCACCATTCTAAAATTGAGTAAATTGCAATTGAAATGCATGCAGACTTGATTTATGAAGAACATTGTCCAGGCAGAGAGAAGTAAAGTCAAGCGTCACACCCATGCACCCAGACCTACATGTATACATTGCCACTGGATGATACAAGGCTGCGGTCTATGTAACGCTCTATGTAGCTCGGCAACTTTCAAACAGCCCAGGCGACGTCCAAACACAACACCGCCTGGCGAAGAACAATGACGTGTTACATACATCGACTAGAAAAGGTTGGTTTTAGTTTTACTTTGGACGATTAGAAACCCCTCCAGCTGCGTCATACTACATTGCATCGGGTAGAAAATGCCGCACGGTGACTCTTGTGTGCTGTGTCCGTCGAATGTTTTACTCCTAAGTACAAGATATTATTCATACACAATGGTGAACGACTGAACATACATTGCAGTTGGGCGAGCGCCAGGAATCATGAAATTTACAAATATCAGTATCAGAAATGCCCTTTCGTACAACCTTTCTGAACATTTGCATATCAATAAGAGCTTTTAATTAATTCTCTCTTTAAACTCCGGCAGTTTTGCTGAGTGAGGTTTCTGGTGCTGCTTAAGTCTCTGTCTCTGTCTGTGAACAACATACGTCAAAAACTAACACACAAATCAATTTGAATGTTGGTGGTAGCCTTCCCTCTCAACTCTCAACCAGGGAAGAAATGACTCGAATTTGAGAAAATCGTCATGGGCGTAATTAAGGGTGGTGTGTGTGTGTGGGGGGGGGGCGAACTTGGCCCAACGATAAAAGCCGAAAGTTTTAAGTGGGTACAACAGCTAAATTGTGAGGGATAGACATGTGGTTACTATTATACATGAATAGGAAGTGGATGTAATATATGGAGAGTCCAGTTCTGCTATTAGATTCGCCTCGAGTGACTTTGAAAAATTAAATTCAAAGTCATTAAGGTTTCTAAGTTTTGTACATGTATCTCGTAAAGGGATCCAGTTGGGTCATATGTTTCTGTTAATACGAGTTATATGTGGCGAGTCCACTTCCATCATTTTTTTTTACCTTGAGTGACGTTGAAATGCAAAGGCAAGATCAGCTAGATTGTAAAGGCTTATATCTCTCCTGGGGGTTGAGTCATGCCATACGTTATTACTAACACTAATAGGAAGCCATCTATTGGGGGCGCCATTACATTCGGACTTAGTGACCTGGGAAGGCAAAGTTCAAGTATCTTACATTTTTTACCCTTGTAACCCAGAAGGTCATACTGTTAGTGTTACTATAGATCACTAAAGGCTTATACATGTACAAGTAGACCAGCCGCGCCATCGGACAGCATCTTGAGTTATATAACTATAGAGATTTACCCTTATGTGGCTCTTTCTTGTCATGATGAAGTTTAACTAACGCCCTGGCTGAATGCAGCTACTGTATTACTGACCTACCGATCTTTCTTTCCTTCTTTCTTTGGATATCGAGTTTCTCATTATTACCGCGCCCTTTCACTGCAGTTATTTATATTCCATACATATAGTTCCATAGGTTTATAATTGTATCTCAACCAGAGTTTAATTTCGTTTGAAAGTGATACTCCTTATAGCAGGTCTAAGATAATTTACTTGTCCAGACTTTATGCGATTATCGTTTCTTGTGATATTTCTTCAAGACGCGGAACTTCCTTGTCCTTCCCTACAAGTGTGCTTACAGCCGCGGTTCTGGTGGTTGAGTATCTGTCTCGGTGGTTGGAATAGGCTCCAGTTGTCAGAGTTTTAGCGGACAAAGTCACTTTTGCATTTAGCAATCTCCCCAGTCTTAAAAGCCCGGAGACCTGACATTGTTTTAAAATTAATCAGGAAAGTCACTGTGATTAAACACGCCTTCTTGTCTTTCCGCAGATCATGGCACAAATGTCGTTTTTACAATACATGTATTTTACAATAGTTTGACCTGACAATGTTAAACATGACAATTTATAATAAAGTACCTTACCGGAATTACCTTCTTTTCGACTCTCACCATGATCATGACGATATATATTATGATTTTTTTTTACCAAACCGTTGGTTTGGACAGTCAGCCAAACTTCATTAACTACAAGTCACAACGTCAATACCGTATTACCTAATAGTTTTTTTTTTATTATGCCATTTAGGCAAGCTATAGAAATATGGGGCGGGTGCCGTAAATACCCGCACAGAGCGCAATCCTTAATCACCGTCCCGGTGCCTGTATGCATATCCAATCATGCCTCGCAGTCGCATGTGCCGAGGGTTGGTACTCTATTTTCGAATAAGATAATTAGGGTAATTAGGGCGACGGCAGAGTGGGTGGGGAATTTTTTTCTCACTTTGATATATGGAATGTTATGGTTTGGGGAATGGATTAACGTCTTGGGCTATTAGCCTAACTGCAGACCGGAAGTGGAGAGGACAGGGAGAAGGTGATTACACTGGGCGATAATCGGTTCACCTACAGTATTGTCCCTGCTATGTAGCTGACCGCCAGGGGCTCCAGTACTCTAGCATGTCTAGCCTAGGGAAATGTTCCATCACTGCACGGCGTAATTAGGCTTAATTTTTTGTGTATTTAGAGCCCAGTTATATCACTTGTCCCAATGTAACCCGGCAAGTCGAGGCTAGGAGGAGGTTCGGCTTATATAGTGACTGGTCTGTGTCAACATAAATTGCAGCCATGGCAGAAAACACTCGGATGTTCCGTCGAGCCACAGATAGCGTGCTGTGGATATGGGACAGTGTCCGACGTTCGAATTCCTGCTGTGGATTCCATTCCGTGTTTTGTGAGAAGTATAATGATGTACATGTATACAGTGAAACCTGCCTTCAAGACCACCTGAGAAATAGGGACAACCTGGGAATTAAGGACAGCTACTTCAGTCCCTAGGCCTATTCAGTACATAGAAATGGACCTGAGAAATAAGACCACCTCAGAATTAAGGACAGTTTTTTTACAGT
>JAAUYG010008622.1_pt1 | contig 11925 bp, 7 predicted proteins | sample 7278091 | NCBI WGS metagenome assembly JAAUYG01 (sample SAMN14350201, study PRJNA611818) | marine sediment metagenome | isolation source: surface marine sediment (0.6m) | place: French Polynesia: Moorea | collected 2018-08 | reverse complement strand
TTTAACAAATTGTAAAAAAATGGAAAACCCCGGCGTGTATGCTTTTTTAAAAAACAATTGTAATTTCTCCCAGCCACCCCCCCCCCCCCCCCCCAAAGCGCCCTGGCTATCTCCTCCGACCCTCAGACCATAGTGATACAGACACCTTTTGGCTACCAGATCAAAGAACTCATCCTCCAGCGCAGGGAGCTCAGAACGCCCCATAACACCCCGCATGGCACATAAATTTCCATACAAATTGCCAAGAATGGAAACGGCTTATAAGATAGGGGCAATTTCCTCCCATCTAGGCCTGGCCTTCCTGGGCTGCTGGAGAATGGGGGAATGTTTTGCGTTCAGCGATGTCTATACAATTCCCATGTCTTTATAATTTCCAGCCTGGGCTCCTAAATGGAGAATTCTTCTTTGCTCGCATAGAAATATATATATATATACTTTATGTATGGACTACCCTGTGAGTGCGAGCCACACTACTTGCTGCTGGGTGCATTAGAGTCCCGAAGATCAAAGTTGAAGGTATAACAGATTATAGGTCCATAGCAAAGTGTACCAAAGAAATGCTATACGGACCTTGGTTGGGGTGTGTGAGTGGGCTTCCAGCAGAAAAGAAGAGGGCCGGCTTATTTAAGAAGATTGCGGTGGCAGAGAGTTTTGCTTTACTTTGAACTAGATACAGGGCTAATACCCCAACTTCCAACATGAAAGGCCTGGAACTAGGTCACGTTTGACCTTATCTTCCTCTGTTGCCATTTCCTCTCAAAATCCCCGCTGCCATTATTCCAAGCTTTGTCCCTGTCAATATCAAGCTCGGCTTATCTTGCTTGTAGCACTAATTTGTCAGGAGAGGCAAGATGCCAGGTTTTGTGAAGGAGATTTGAGAGGCATTTATCAGTACAACAGTTGGTGCATATTTTGAAGTAAACTCTTCTGAAAACCCAGTGGTGTGCATTTACCCTGCTCTTGCTTAAATTTCCCACACCTAGGATATCAACAGAGAGACACATGGGCAGAGAGATAACGATCTCATATAAAGAGTTCGCACTCTCCTATTCTGTTATCCAGTGTTTAATTATTACTTATATGTCATATATATTACATGTAAGTCATAGTGCTTCACATTCGAATTGAAAGATAACGGTTAGATGTCAGGGTCTAAAAGTAAGGATGCATTCCATGGGATGATATGGTCAGAGTTTTGTAAATTTAGCTACCGCTGTGCAAGTACCAGGATAAAGTTCCTGTTAAACACTGTTTTGATGACCAGGACTTTTTTAACATTGAACACTCACAGTCAGTTGAATTTATATGTGTTTAAAAGCAGCCATTTTCAAAAGCCTTAGATGAAGCAGAGCGCAGGCAAAATTTAGGTTCTTTCTGAAGCCCTGGGGGCTACACTCAGTCCCTTTGGCATGGTTGCAAGGTCACAGCAACTGTTTCAGTCCAGCACTCTGGGGTGATTCATCATACGCCTGTAAAGTTCACAGCCAGTAACGTTTGCAGCCAGGGTCTGACACAGGCCGGGTGGTACTACTCTGACAAGACATGGCAGTACAGGGGAAACAGCAAGCTTTTGTCTTCATGGTTGCATTATGCCTGGTCTTGCAGAGTGCCACTTAGAAGCCTGGAGGTACTGCTGTTATTCCCCCAGAGTAGCCGGCCCAGCTGTTGGCTCCTCCTGATGATTGACCTGCTAGCCTCTTGGTTAGAAAAAAAGAGTTCCCAGTTAGCCTATACTAGTTGCCATACAGTAGAACCTATCTCGAAAGACCATTGTTTCAACTGGTGAATTGCAACACAAGCTGTCTTTGCTGACAGATCCGAATACTGTTGTTAGCTCAAATCATACTAGTAGAAGCCTAAGAGATGCCATATTCATGAAGCAAAGAATCTGTGGAACATTCTTTGAACAAGATGTCTCGAATAGGTTTTGCGTTCAGGATATTGGTTAATGAACTACAGTCCGTTAACTACATGTCTGATGATACATGTAAACTAACTATTAAACACAACACGTTGACTGAATTAATGTTTTAAGAAGCAGACTGAGACCAGCCACATGGAAGAATAGAAGTTCCTAACTAATGGATCCCTGGCATAATCCTATACGGCATAACATGGTGTGAATCCTGAAGTGTACCTGTCTCTCTGCCAAAAAAAATACCTTTTAAGGCAGGTCACAAACAGTGGTCTCTCAATACAGGTTTCCTCATCACTATTGCTGCTTGGGACTGCCTTTATATTTTCCATGCGTTGGTAATGGTATGCACATACCAGATTGGCATAAGGTTACAAATCGGAGCAGTCCATCAATGTTCGGAAACTATATAATTTTCTAATTCACTGCCTCAAACCTTTGACGTGGCCTGGAGACTGGAGTAGTATTTGTAAATGCCCCCAAATTAAGCAGCTTGGAAACATACTTGACATGATGTAACCGACATGCAAGTCGGACCTGGGTTACTTATCAACTACTGGTTAATCCGGAATACTTTAATCAGGGTCGAATTGGAACATCAAGTGTAAATGGGGTAAATGCTAAAGTAACTCAGGTGACTGTAAGTTGAATACAGGTTGCTGGCACCTCGTCTTTGAAGCCTGGTCTGTGAATCAAGTTTACAGCGTAAGGAAGAAGAGCCTAAGCTGGATTGTGGTATCTGGTGCTAACTGTGCTATCGGTTGCTGTGCTGGGCAGTGTGGGTGGGCTGATGCCAGCAAGCTGCAGAAACAAAGACATCAGCCCATATTGCACACAAAACAATGACTTAAAAAAATCCCTGGGCTAAAAAAGCGGACATTTTGAAATGCAGGTTTGATAAAGAGTTCCAAATTTTTGAAGTGGATGGCTAATGAAATTCTCTTGTGAAGATTGCTATTCTGTCTATTTCCTTTGCTTAGTTTGAAACAGATGTCCACACGTCCCATATGGATGCTTCACATTATAGCTTTTCAAATTTTTTTTGTCACTTCAAGTAAAGAGGTAGAGGAGGGGGTGGATGGGTGAGGGGGGTGAAGGGACAGGGATGAAAGCATGCAGAGAAATTGCTGTAAAAACATTCCTAAAGTTGTAACGGTTCTTTTGATGCTGGGGCCTGCGGAAGGGTGACTTTTTTTCCTGTGCTGCATTTGAACCTGAAGGATGTGAATGGAATAATGAGATGACAAAGGTAACAAAAGGCAAGGGCTTTTCTCTGGTTGATAATAGAGGTTGGGGGGTGCCCTTCGGCTTGTCTCTTTGATGTCTGGGTAGGGTGGGGATGGTATGGCCTGGCAAGAGGTAGCAGGAGCAGGAGGTCCATATATTACCTGTCCTGACTCAGCCAGGTGTGACTGTGTTTAGGCCCAAGCCAGGGGAAAACAGATGGGGTAATTTACCTTGAAAAGCCAACCCTTCTGTCAGCTTGACTCCGGCAAGCATTCCCAGTATGATGTACAAGTACTGATAGTCATACAGATTTAATAACTGTTTTCAGAGACCGCCTGTCTTGACAGACCTGTATCTTTGTGACAGCATATCTAGCATTTCACTGGTGTGGCCCAAGACAGCAAAATCCAACATTCTGGACCGGTCTTGATAAAGACAATGATCGTAATTAAAAAATAAAATAAAAAGAAATACAGGCAAACGTTCCGTAGCCAGTTTCTGAAAAGTACTCGTGCCCAAAACTGCAGTTAAGCCTGGTAGAGACAGTTGTTTCCATGGTGATTAATGAATTTAAAGTTTATTTTCAGTTGTTTCTTTTGAACCTGATGTTCAAAGTCCCAGCAGGAAAAAAAAATCTTCAATCACTAAATTCTAAATGCAGGACATAAGCCAAGTATGGCCACTGTGGAACTTGGGCTGCTTCTACTGATAAAATTTTAAAAAAAAATGACTTCTTTGTGCTTTGAGATTTATCCTGTTCCTGATGGATTTTACCATGATGACCAGTGGGTGAGCTGATTTCACACTTGATTCTTGAGACTTGATCTTCAGTCACCAAATATTATTGGCATATATATTGTATTTGAAAATGAACCAGAGGCAATCTGGATATATTTCCCCCCTCTTATCAAGAATTGAAGGATGGCATTTCGGAATAATGAGAGACATGAAAAGATAACAGAGAGAGAATCCAGCTGGTCTTGTTTGTGCAAGGAAAGATTACAAGAGAGCTTGAGGGTGGACACATAATGAAGGCAGGCTTTGAAGTTCTGGGGGAGGTGGGGTGGGGCTGCCTGGTTTACAGGGAGGTGGTAAAAGTCTTGTCACTTGCAAAGCAATAGTCACAGAAGCAAGGTCTTCTTATGTGTTTGCTTGGGTTTGTGTCTGCTGCCTGTGAAGTTGAAAGATTAGTTGTCTACTGTGAAGGTCCCTATAAATACACAGGCAGTGTATTACACAGAGAGAGAACAAGCCTTTCTTCCTACAGTCTCTGGTTTGCTGGGCTTCCCCAAGTGGTCATTATGGCCTTTGAAGTCTTCCCTTTGTACACTGCAACATGTGCAAACTGCTTCTTGACCTTCTGGCTGTCCTGGTGTCATGTGCTCTGAGGACATCCCTAAGTGCTGTCCTTCCCACAATTCCCTGCTGCCACTGCGGTTAATGGTGTCCTGATCTACTGTCTGTCAAAACTTTTGAAGCCAAAGCACAAAACTTTGGAGTACTTTTGTTTTTCTGGTGACCTGTCTTCAAACGATGCACTCTACAATGTTACAGTATGATCAGAAATTTATTAAAAACAAACATTGAATACAGCAAGTACTTTTAAATAGGGATATTACAATGAATATGGCAAAGGCTGCCAGGTAAAGTAAGACAATTGTAGAATACACACGACTACAGCAGCCCAGACAATGTTGGTTGGTAGCCGTAGGAGACCTCCGTCCCAAAAGATTTTGATTTTAGCTAGCAAGTCAGTGTTGTGCCATGGTTTTGTTTCCCTTCCCTTTGATGTCTGCACTGTCAGTGGCAGTATTGTCATTGCTTATGACGGGATTGTCCGGGAGGGTAATAATGCCCGGGGATTGATCGGCTGCCACCCCCACTACCAAATAAGGAATAAACGATCCAAGGACAGGCGGGATTTCAGCTTGTGAGCAATTGATCTCTCTCTGCTAAATAGATTACAGGCCAGCCTCGGCTTCAAGCTGTGAAACAAATTTTTGGAAGTGCTTTTATTTGCATGAGCATTGTGTTGTTTCATTGAAGGAAGAATCAGCTGAAGTGACTGAGGGTAGGTGATGGGAGGGAGGGAAGGAAGGTGGGGTGGGGCCAGGCTCCCGATGTGACAGCCGCCATCAGGGGGGTTCCAGGGAGGAAGGAAGGTACTGTGATTGTCACTGGCACTCTCAGACAGCCAGGATTGGATCTCTACAAAGTGAGAAATGCATAACGACATTTGAGGCGTGGGGATTTTCAGGCTATTGTCCACTGTTAACAAGATTTTGTGCTTTGTTAAACAAGTCAAATCCGGGTTTGGCAGTGTTGGCTCTCTATGCTATCCTCTTCATTGTGGATTACGATAAGAAGTAATGGATTACGGTAATGGATTAATGCTGTATCACCAGATGGTAGGTTGGGAGCTGGGTAAATGGAACAACACTGAAATTGATTGAAAAAACTGTACAGTTTTGCTGTTTTTGCTTTTAAGCAGTCATAGCATTTGCTATAGTCAATGTTTTGTTTGCACTTGGAAATTTATTTTGTATAATTTTCATGACGTCTTCAGTAAGCATTTTGCAGTCCTTCCTCTCCCCAAATTTCCTCAGTATGAGCGACGCTGTCAATGCCAGTGTAATTTGATTCAGGATGTAAATGTCATGCATAGAATTGGTCGGTATGGATGAAAAGAGATCTCGCAAAGGCAGAGACAATTGCAGTCAGATCTTGGGCTGGTCTCCAAATAAAAGAAAGGGGGCAATATAAGGCGGCAAGCCTGTTTTTGATTTCTTTTTCTATTTTCACACCATCTTCCAGGGAAAGGTGTGCAATATGAAGTTATATGTCGGGGACTGATGTTGACAACAATTTTGTCAGGTGTTGAAGCTTGTACCATGGCTGACTGCCCTTGCTTTGCCGACACACTATGCGGGACTTTTTCACACAGCCGCCTCTCGGTCGGTGCTACAAAAGTTTAAAATATAATTGCCAAAAATTGCAGCCTAATAGAGGCAAGAATATGCTTTTTGCTGCCTTCATGCTTGGGGAGTCAAGAGGGCCATGAATGAACCACTATATATATATCATTGGCTCTCTCTGTCCAAGGGTTTGCTTCGTGTTTATGGAGGTATATTTGGATGAAGCTTTCGCCTTGGCCCCAGCGCCAAATATCCTGTCTGAACCAAAATGCTACGGTCGAGTGATTTCAAACAAATAAATGACACAGATTCCTGCTGCCTGCTGGCTGAGATGGGCCAACAAGTGCAGGTGTAGTTCCTGACTCACTCGCCAGGGGCAGCACCTGCTCCTGGACTGTAGAAGGGAACCCCAAAAGTCAACTGCAGCCTGTGGTGATTCCTCAATGCCACATACGCATGGAAATAGAATATCTATAGCCACCTGGGATGAGATAGGCCCAGCAATAATTATGGTATGAGAGATTCTGTTAGACTTTAATCCATACCTAAGTAATATAATTCATGCTACATGACAGAAGGCAGTGAGTTTACTGTTGGTCATATATATTATAAAAAATATATTGTTAAGAATGGATCCGAGTACATGTGTCTATTGCTTGAACAAGCTGCCAGTGTCTGAACCTAAAAATCCTCCTTGCGTAAAGCTGGAGCCCAAAGCAATGACTCGCTCATTCCCATTTGGATGTTGCATGCGTTTTGGTACCTGAGTTACAGAAATAGAGGTGATAACAAATCCACATTCTTCAGATTATCATCCAGTCCCATCTACCTCGAATCCACCCTCGGTGGCTTTGAATTGAGGAATTTATATATATAATTTCCAGGAGGGTCTGTTGATGAGCTTGTGATGAATTATGTGGACAGTGAATTTCACCTGAAGGTTGATACGGCTGATCCTTCCATAATCCAGCAGCAGCCAATCCTTTGATCTAGCTAATACTGGCTGCCACCACTACAGCCGCAGTTAGCCTGAAATCGGAGTGTGCCTGGGTTGACCAAGCACTTCAAAGACTGACAGTGCCAGAACAAAGTAAAAGTGGAATTTGGGGAGGCAAGGCCAATATATTAGTCTGCATGCCACCTTTTACAAACTTTCTATGGAGTGGAAACTGGTTGGGTTTTTGTGGGGGTGGGATAAAATATATATCTACCATTGGATAGGAAACTTTTGGTATTCTTCTATGCATGGTAGGCACCATGAAGGGGCTATTGCACTGATTTATTATAGTAGAACCCCTTTCATGGATGACTAAAGGTCATCAGTTCAGCGGTCAAACATGTCGGTCTTTTTCCTTGGAAAGTATGCTAAAGCTGCTCAAGATGAGACTTATGTTAGTTTATGTTGCCGGGTGGTGGTGTAGAAAGAAATAGAGAGTTTCCATATTCAGTATTTCTTTACATTTGTAGCGATTAATCAATGCATTGTTTTAATCATCAATTCGGGTAAATTTCTTAGAATATCCATGTTCATTTTTGCCAATCAAGGCAAATTACATAACACATTTTGTAAAACCACCCATTTCATCCCCCCAAATCATAACATCAATAAACAAATACACAGATAACATGAAATTTTACCGTAGCTGTTCCATGTTATTTAACATGTTATTTAACATGTCCGAGACCCAAAACAACATCTCTGCATTCATTACACAGAAATTTTTTTTTATGAGTTAGTTGAAAAAACTGCCGTTGGCCGATAGGCTATTATTGGGAAATTGTGTGTGTTTCTTTTTAGCAATGCATCGACCCTTATCAATATTCCGATACATAACTACCGATCTTCCGATTAGCAATTTGGCTACTGATTACACGTCTAAGTAATTACTTCAAAACTAACATTTGAAAATTGTGCATGTGAATGGCGTTTATGATTTCCAAACTTTTTGAGGTACCCGTACATCCCTTCTGAGCAAGAGTGAAGGCCGCCTTGTTTTTTTGAGTGCTACACACTAGATGGCAGCACTATAATTAGCGTGTTGCCTAACAGCTTCTGTTGAACATGACTTTTGGGCATGCAGAAAACCAGGATCCTCCTCCCCCCCAATCTACTAACCCCCCCCCCCCCTTCCTCTCCCCACCTCCCTCCATTCCTTCCTGGCCTCCATGGTTTATTATTAATTTGTGAGAGACTGAGCCTTTGATCTGCTGCTGTAGTTACCAGCCCTTGGGATGATACAGCCGAAGGCTTTGATGTTATAGAGGAGATTATCCAAGCCAGAGAGGGATGGGGGAGGGGGTGGCGGGGTGGAGGGAGGACCCGGGCCTGTGATCAATGCCATAGCTGCCAGTATCCCATACAGTAACACAGGCAGTAATGAAATGTCACCATACAGAGTCCACAACACAGCACTGGGGACATAGGAACTATTAAAGCCAGGAACAGTACCATACATAGCTACCTACACATTGACATAAACAATCTGAATCCATAGCTACTAGGAGGTATAGTATACACAGTATATAAACTGTATACCTGCCTGCTTTCATCCGCTGTTCACGATGGCATCACGGAACTGCCGCCATTTCTGTAGCTTCACTGCGCAGTCGTCGCTTCATGCTGATGACACCAGGTGTCTCCCCTTGTAAGGTATACTGGACTCTGATTGGCTGGTCTCCAGCCCCCCTCGGCGATAATACGCATGCATCGTGTTGCTGTACATAGAAAATTATGTTGCTAGGCAAAAAGTCGACCGGTGCCCTTTACTGGGTGATGATCAAAGGGGTTGCGGGCCATATATTGCCGTCCCCTCGCTTCATGTACTGGTATCCGAGGAAACGGGAACCCCCCATCGGAGGTTCCGATTCCGAGACGAAAGACTCTTGTCGATGTTGCAGGTACATACACGTAGCATTGACTTTGTGAAGTCGCGTCGCAGGTTTCCCCATGTCCTACAAAGGAAAAAGTTGATAAGAACTTATATACAAAGGTAGCCTTTGGTGATGGCAAGTTCGTACGAGATGTTGTATCACGGTGGTGGAGTACAGAGGTCCCTTTCTAAAAAGGACACTCTCTAGAGAGGACACCCTTCTAGAAAGGACACCCATTCTTGGCAGCAAGTACAGTGAATGCATGCAGTGCTGTCTCTCACCAAAGGGCACCTCCTTAATAAGGACAATTGTGGTGGTGTCCCTATTAGAGGGGGACCACTGTAGAGGGTGCTGCTAGTTTGTGTGGAGAGAGCTAGTGTTGTGCCTTTCAACTTGAGAAGCACTGAAATTCACGATTGATTGGTTTCGCTTGATTTCAGAGATGGACGTGAAATTCCACCGTACGGAAGCAAAGCCTGGAAGAAACAAAACAAAGCCATACGGCGGATAGCAGAGGCCAATCGTCACACCAACCTTAACCAGCAGTTTATCCCGGTAAGTTCCCTAGGATGGTTCATTAGGGTCTGTGTCAAAAATTTTCCACTGTGTCAGATTTAACTGGAATAAGAGTTAGGGACCATGTCACAAGTTGTAGTGAGTGCTGTTGGAAGATTTGAGCAAGAGAATCTTAATTAGGGATCATGTCAAAGGCAAATGTAATATGGAACATTTCTTGTATACAGTAGATTTCTAGAAACATTTTCAATTATCAAAAAAAAACAAAACATGTACGTATGGTTGTCCCTCTATTTTACAACCCTTTAAGACCGCCCTTGATTATAAGACCACTTACTAAAATGGTCCCAAATTGCCACTCCATGTGTTACATAACCTTTATGTTAAGACCACCTGCAATACAAACACATTTTCTTGATCCCATGGGTGGTCTTAAAATGTAGGGACTACTGCAATGCATCCATAGCATTTTGGATTAAGTTACCACTGTTGACACTGTAGTCTACGTGCGGCAGATATGTAATCAAATTTTGTACCGTTGGCGTGCTCAAAATAATAAAAGTAAGTTACTGCTTAGTTTTCAGTGAGGATGTACCAGATATGTGCACATACAGTGCAGTCTGGAATTCTGACCTTCAAATTAAGTTTTACAGGATGACTTGTGCAAAGACGGCTGTAAAGATTGATGGGTATTAAACTGTGATATACGTTATTTTACAGCGTACTGAGCGTGCGCCCAAAGATCGCAACCTGGCTGAGAAGGAGCCAGAGAAGTTCGCTGAGCTCCTCATGGAGAAGCTGGAGAGAGTGAAGGAAGAACGCGAGAAACAGGAACATGTCCGCCAGTCCCTGAAAAGTATCAGCGTGGAGGTGGGTATGGCACAGGGTTCTATAAAGCAGACTGGTGTGGAGGAGGGTATGGGACGGGGTGCAATAAAGCAGACTGGTGTGGAGGAGGGTATGGGACGGGGGTGCAATAAAGCAGACTGGTGTGGAGGAGGTTATCATGTGGGGTTCCGCAAAACAAACTAGTGTGGAGGAGGGTATGGGATGGGGTGCAGTAAAGCAGACTGGTGTGTAGGAGGGTATGGAATGGGGTTCTACAAAACAAACTGGTGTGGAGGTAGATATGGGCAGGCTTCTGCCAAACAGATTGGTGAGGAGTGATAGGGGACAGGGTTGTATAAAGTTCCTGGTCGCAGAACATAACAGTGTGGAGGCAACCACCACTAATGCCAGCTGAAGTTTGACTTTCAAGTCTACATAACATTCCTGCAAGCCAATCACATTCCCGGAGGTTGACTAAAGTAAGGTTTTTCACTGGAGTAATTTCAAAAAGCTTCGCCACCCTCCAGCCTGGTTAGTGATGTAACATGCAATGCGGTCATTATGTAGTCGAGAGAGAGAGCCTCGGGTTATTCCCACTATCCTAGTCTGTCCTGTGCTGCCATCTGGTGACTGTTTCTGCAAGCTGGACGAGCCGAGTTTCTATTCGCAGCCACAGCCTGAGACGTAATAGGCGTTGCCTCGCCTCATGTCAGCCCCGGCACTTTCAAAGACTCCGCGGCCAGCTTTGAACTGGGTCCTAAGTCTTCAGGTTTTCCAGCAACCTGATTGAATCAAACGTCCTTTTCATCTGCGGAATGGGTTTTAAGAATCCTTTGAGACGAGCGGTTTGCCTGCCGGGACGCCATGATGAGGCCCGGCACTGGCCTGTCATCTTTACCGCGGTATTATCAATGCCGCTGTAAAGGACATGAAAGCTACGACGGCGACTCTCCCGTTTCCAGTTATCCCTCTCTCTCCCTGTAAGGGATCAGAAGAGAGTCAAGATGAGAGGGAGAACCAAAATGGTACGGTAGCCATCAAGGAAAAACATTCCCTAGGTCTCTGTGGTTCCTGCGGACTCTTTCCCGGGACTCGCTGGATCAGAATAGCGTTTTTCATCTTCTCTAGCGTCATTCCGAGCTTTGATTTACCTGCCAAATCGCAGTAATAAAAGTGAACTTTTGAACTATCGACTTCAGAGAGGCTACTGATTTTTTCCTGTGACAAGCCAGGGCAGCCTGTAATTACCGTATTTCTTTTTTCTGTTCTTTTTATATGGAAATTACCATGTTTTTTTTTTTTTTCTGCAGTGATATATTTTTTACGCCTGGTTGATATGTACGGTATGTCCGATGTGTCATGAAGCTGCCACTGAGAATGGGGGGGAAAAAATGAAGCAAAGTTGTTGAAATTTCGGAGGTATTGGTTTGTGGAAAATAAAAATTTAAGACTTTACTGGGAAGTGGCCATCATGTACTGTAGTACATGTACAGCCATTGTCATACATTGGTTATTGTCCATCACTACTGCACTGACCTGCTTCAATAGGGAGTATTTTAAACCCCTTGGCGGGAAAATTTTCCGAAGATACCCGAAAGAAGGATAAAGGCGCGAAAAGAGGGGCATCTCACGATTGGCGGAACTTTTATTTGT
>JAAUYG010038560.1_pt1 | contig 11929 bp, 11 predicted proteins | sample 7278091 | NCBI WGS metagenome assembly JAAUYG01 (sample SAMN14350201, study PRJNA611818) | marine sediment metagenome | isolation source: surface marine sediment (0.6m) | place: French Polynesia: Moorea | collected 2018-08 | reverse complement strand
CGTTGTTGGTTCCCCGTGGCCCCAACAGGCTATGTACGGCCTCAGACTGCAGCAGGAGCAGCAGCAGTACTGGCTGACACCCTAGGGATGCTGCTGGGGCCAGCTCTTCCAGCAGCCACCCTCACCCCCACCTGCCAACACATAAGCTTCTGGGACAAGGCGAGGCACACTTCTACAAAGGGCTAAAAAGTATTGCAACATTGGGTGATCAAAAGTAAGGAGTACATACTCATAGCCAGGCCTGTATGTGTAGGATTTCTCAAGCCCCGGGTAAGGTTTGAGTGTTTGGCTTTACCCATATTCCCTTACCCTTCCTGGTACATTAATTACAATCCCCTACCCAATCCATTCTTCAAGCACCACCTTCTCCGCTAATACACAACGTGTTTGCCTAGATGCTCCCATTCTTAGCCGATGTTATAGTTTTGCCAATATTTTAGTTTGCTGCGTGATAATAATGGCTCCAGCAATACTTAGGCCTAGGTACACAAAATTTGACTCGCAAACCTTTGAACCTACATGTTAATACATGTACCCGGTAACAGTATTACTTGCATTCGCAAGCTACCTAAAAATTTAACAGCTTTACGTAAAGTATATCTTAATCTAGAGACTTTTCTTAATTCAATTCCCCGAGAGAGCAATATAATACCGGTATGCATTTCATCATGTTCATATTTATTCCATTCCAAGTAGCTCAGCAACATCCATCACACTGATAGTGCGTAATATGCTACAGCGCCACATCAAGATTTCTACATCTTATGAAACATGCATTGGGTCTGTCTGCAGACCACCTATATCATCACACTGCCTTGGTTAGCAGACTGTATTTTTTTTTTTTTTTTTTTGGGCTAATGCAATCCTCTGCGCTGGCCACAAGAAGCAGTGAAGAGGGCTTTTCGAATTTTCCAGCAAATGTGCCCACTTTTATTGCATGCATCCTCGCCACTGTGGCTGAAGCCTAAGGCAGAAAGGGGACCCTGTTCTCCCCATCAGTGCCACTGGCAGGGGCTGCCAGTCTTTTAGAGTCCCAATTAAGTTACAGAGGATGTGCCATCCTGAAATCTGGCCTTGGGATCGTCTTTGCTGTCCACCAATATGCCGGGCATATTGGTTCAGCCTCCATGTTGGATCACAAGGGGTAGGGAGGGTCACCCTACAACCCCCGGGTTTCCCCCGGTGCCAAAAACGCCGGCACGGCACCGACTGGTAGAGAGCAAATATTGGCTCACTGGTTCGCCTTTAATGCTTACAGACTTTTCCAAGCCGTGAATAAACTCCCACAAAAATGGAACAGGAAGGCATGACATAACAGCCAGGAATCCTGGCAGAGGATGGGAATGGGAGGGTGGGTACGGAGTGGGGAAGGCGAGGGGAGGGCATGGGTTAATGAAAGGTCTGTCCTTGGTTGGTATTTGTCCCCAATTTTTGAGGTTCAAGGTCCCAGACAGAGCCACCCAAGTCAATGACGACCTAATCCCCAGCCCCGTCATTGATGTCTGTACCCCACTGCCAATGTCGCTTCCTATGCCCAGCAGCCTCCACCCCCCACCCCAACCCCCACCCCGGGCCCGTCCACTAGCCTAGGTCTCTGAGTTTTGGCCACCGGACCTGGACACAACTAGCCGGAAGTGTGACTGATGCCATGTGAGTCTATATATGGAAATCCATTTCAGGGCCTTAGCAGCCATGGTGGTGGTGGTGTTGTGTTGGGGGCCTGCGGCCACTGCCAGACCCCATTTCCATGCTTTCCCGATTCACCCCCCCCCCCTTACTTTCCCAGCACCCACCCCTGCTGCCGCTGGGCGGAGTGGCAGACAGACCCCACTGGCTTACAGCAGTGGCTTGCCCAAGTTTGTGCAATAAAACTAAATGGAATATTCAAATAAGGGCCTTGAGGAGTTGTGGTCGTCTCTCGGCTGCCTTGACAAGATGTACTGTATGGCTGGGGTGGGATATGTAGACTGTAATGAACACAGCAAGGGGGGGGGGGGGGAGGATTCTTGTTTGTGACGATTCTGGACAGATCACATAGACTGGTACTTTCACATGGGGGTTCACTGTCCTGGCCAGTGATGGCAGCTGGTGACGGTCACACACTGGGAGTATATCCCTCTCCTGGAATACTCGCTCTCTCTGCCATTACCGCTGGATCAAACGGCGACCAGCGACATAAACGAGGGACGGAAAACCCAGCTTCCAGCAAACATGGATAGACCTCTGCGTAATGACAAGGGAAGGACACAATCAAACATTGGGAACACAGCATTACGCAGACACACAGAGTCAGGAAACAGGCCAGCTCGCTCTCTCTGATGCCATGATTCACGAGGTGGCACTCCGCTGGGTTCAACTGAGACTATGGAACCTGACACATGTTGCCGCCGGTTACACCATGTCTAGAGGCCCTCAATTCAGTGCTCAATACAAAGTGGTCAATGTGTAGTTCTGTATCATACATTTGGAGGTGGCAACTTGGACAACTTAAAATTTTTATTTTTTTTTCCAAAATTTGCATCAAATATATAATCTTCTGTTCATATTTAATGCAAATTATTATTTTTCCTATTATTACATTTTTAAAACACATGTACTGGGGTACATATGTTCAACATAAAAGAGTTTCTCTTCCTTAAACTCTTCTCAAGAATCCTTAGTGTCATTACCGGTTACGTTTTTAGATCCACAGGGCTTTGCAGATGAAGTAGATTTGCCAGTGTAAGTCTGTATATAAATATTGATGTTGCAATTATAATGATGCATTATGTTCTATTATCTGCATGCATTTTAATTAGGATATCAAAGCATTTCCATAAATGGTATTTAAGGCAACTTTCTGCAGAGATGCTCGCATGTATTGAAGCATGTAATACAATACACATATTACATGTCCATGTTTCTAATATCCTTTCAGACGACATGAAGCACTTCCAGAAAAGAAAAGCTCTGTAAGTATAACCCAACATCTACATGAGGATAGCTATAAGGATAAACGCCTTGCTGCACCGAAGCATCGGGCGGACGGGTGGGTATACTGTATTCAGGCATCATTAGTTCCACGTCATACATGTTATACACGTATTTAACGGTAAACATCAGTCAGATAAGTATGTACATGTACTCTTTAATTCTAATAAAGTGTTGATCGTTCGCAAAATGGTGACCTACAGGACACAGCAAAACACAAACGTGGGCACTGTTCCCTGCAACTTGATTCTCTAACTCTTGTACAATATGTCTCACTTTGATTCTATCGATGATCCCCATGAAGATCCGATGTCTTTCTGTAGCTGGTTGATTTTGGGCCAAGTAGGCATTCTCCCTCTCATTTGGTCCCCTTCAACCAGCTGTAGTTAGCATTACTTACAACTCATGGGCTGTGTGGTAATAGAAGTCCCTCCAGGGAATATACACGGTATGCAGGCTTTGGGAGTATGGGAAGGGTGCGGGTGGGAGAAATTTTAATGTTCGCCTATAACATGTAGAAAGCCCAATTAATCGACGTTGTGCCTTCATCCAGAATCCTTAGATTACTCTCTTCATCGTGTGGTATATACCTAGGAACAGACTTCTTTTTTTTTTAGAAGGAAAGCTCATTATTTTAGATTATGGGGCTTATTAGGATAATGAAAAGATATATTCTTCACTTCCCATTACATGTATACAGTGATCCTCAAGCAACGCATGCAATTAGTTTCATTGTGTTACTGATTACCGATGAAGGGCCTAGTGTCAGTCTGTTCAATACAAATATGGTATTTTGTAATATTAGTTTGCACAGTGTTTTGAAATATTAACTTGCATAGAGTAGGTATAGCAAAGAGCATATCTCAATCAAGTTTCAGCAATAACAAAATGCATACAAATTGATATTTTAAAGGCCAAAGTTGCTGCAGCTATTCTAAGGTTACCACAGAGTGCACGGACGAGCGTAACTGTTTCCTGGTCATTATGTATTGTGGGTAGATTAACTCTTATTGACAGACCAATCTTGATATCAGACTTAGGGAATTACTTATAAATGTACAGTAAATGCATTCTTTTAGTTCTGCTTGCACTTTCCAGAAACTGATAGTAGCAGCCTGGCCTTATCAGTAGCCGAGTACATACATTTTATATTACATCATGGTATATGTACATCTTAGGTATATACATATGCTACAAATACTGGTAACTGCATACATGTACAGAATGTCTTATTTGGTTGTTAAAACAGTGAGGTGATGATGAGCTATTTCATCACGACTAATCTAACTGCCCCTTCCAACCAAAATGACAGAATTGGTTACATACACTTACTTAGTGGATGCAATGCATCAAAATATCCCCCCACCAACAGAGGCATCACTGATTGAAGTGTCAACTTTCAGCTCACTGTCTGTGATCTAGCACAGGGTCCGTGCCAGCCCACTGCCACGATGGATTCACATTTCACGAGCAGTCGGCCAAGAATACAGCAATGGATTCTGTCAGGCCTTGCTCCCTTCCATGCAAGAGAAATCTGGCAATTCAAATCGTTCTTAATCTATCTTCATAGCTGTGAGATCCTAACCAAAAATCTGCATGATGATTATCTGCATGAAGGTGATGTATGCAGACGATCTGTGGGTTCTATGGTACCACTGGACTATATACCATAATTACTATAGTATAGGGGGCCTGGGCTATGGGGCATCAATGTTTGCAAATATGGTCGTGGTTTTCCGCAAGTGATTTTCGTGGCTCTTCATGAGCCGAAAACTTCAGACAGGGACTTAAACCAACCAATAACCTGCAATGTGAGTGAGTGATATAGTGTTTACGTCGCGTTTGACAATTTTTCGGGCAAATGGTTTACGGTGCACACAGTTCTAAGTGTGGATTCATTTATTATTTAGAGATCGCTCTTCATCTGTTACGTAGCTGGCAGCAGTGATTAGGTGGGGTGAGGTAGAGTGGGGGGCAGTTGTGTGGGAGTGACAGGGAGAGGAATCAGGTCATGAAACTGCCATTATATCACAGCACAAAAATAGACAGAGAATGCACGACTCGGTTTGAGATATTATACACAAATGTACTTGTAAGGACTAGGATGAACACAGCACAATGTACAGTTAATTACATATGTGCATTGCCTTTTTTAATCATTTGGCTCTCATGTAACTTTAATATTGAACATTTTTGGTTTCATATGTAAAGCAATATTAGCACACAGACTGCAAGTATGGATCTTGGAGTATGGTACTAGAATATTTGTCTCCTTGGAACAGTAAATACAGATCCTGGTTACTGGTAACAGTTTCCAGCCTAGTAATACCCCACTGTACATGTTCTATGAGCTTCAGTGATATTTTCAATCCTGGTAATAATCCACTTGTACATTCTCGTTAAAAATGCTGGTAATAATTTCCATCGTGGTAATATATATCCTACTTTACCACGTTTACATGCTTCATAAATTTCGGTAATAATTTCCATCCTGGTAATATCCCATTTCGCATGCTCTATGAATTTCGCCCCGCGATACAGTTTCAGAAAGACCTTGGAGCAGTATGCAGCATGTAGCCAGGGGCTGCCTGCCATAGCGACATAAGAGGGAGTCAGGCGATGTTGTTGGGTTTGGGGGTACGTAGAAAAGAGGCGACAAATTAGGCCCCTGTCTTGGCAGCAGCCACTGTTGCTGCCACCTCACACCTCAGGTCTCCACTGCTCACTTAGCAGGCTCCATTTTGTGCCATTATGGAGGGCCAGGCCGTTATTGGCAATACCAACTGAGGCCCGTGTCCCCAGTTGGCAATTCATTCATTACAGCCATGCCAAACTCCCCACCCCCTCCACCCGCAGTCACCATGGTGCCATGAACTGTGTCAACCCGGGGTCCGGTGGCGCCCTGCGACAAGGTCAGCTTCCATATGCTCACATTCATAAAGGAATTAAAACAATTCGTTATCCTGAGTCAGCAGCATGCTTTATTTGATATTTTTGACTTTTTATTTTATCTTTTTCCTTCGAATAAAATCATTTTCAAACCAAGCGTCGGAAATGAGATAAAACCTTCATGTGATAATTTCACGATCATCGATTCATGCTCAAAAATTTGTTGCTATGGGCACAGCATAATGTTACCATGCCAACAAGACCTGTCCTTGGGGCAACATAGGCACATCTTCTGCCATGATACTAATATCGCGGACGGTTCTCTGGTGGGTATGCCACTCACATACTGCTGGGGGTCCCGCAAACATTGCACACCATTAGCTTTATAAGCCTCGTCAGGTATACCGGTATGTGCCTGGGACTCTAAGGAGTTCAGGAGTTCTAAGATCATACACTGACCACCAAACTCTCTCTCTCTCTTACTGTAGATCTTAGCCATTTTGTAGGCAATGGCCTCATTTGGCCGGGAAATCCCAGCCGCTTGAATAAATAATGCAGTGAAGTGCCTCCCGACCACAGCTGGGACAGCGGACCGGAGAAGAGGCCCAGGGGACCTGATGGTCAGGCAAGAAGACTCAAATCTAAGTTGACTCGTACATTTCAAGGCCTTTTATTTCAAGTATAAAAACTTGTAGTAGGGCTACTTTATGTTTCTTTTTATTTAGTTTTCTACTTCAGCTTGCAGTGGTTTTTTGTGAGGTTTATTTTGAATTGTAACTTTGATTTGCAATTTCGCATATAAAACATCACTAAATGAAGGCTTAAATCTACATTGACGACTCACATTTCAAGGTATTTTATTTTAAGCATAAGTATAAAGCTATGAGCTATGCGCCCTGAGCATGGTTGTGGAATGGCACAACACAAATCAATTGATTGATTGATTGAACATTGTCCTAGGGACACTTTGTTTTTGTCTTTTTTTTTTTTGGGGGGGGGACTTCAGTTGTAACAATTTACTTTTAATTGTAACAGTTAGAGACATTAATCTGATGAAGTCAGTCTAACACTAACTAATACAGTTAACAAATTCTATGCAGGGCATGGTTTCCTTCATGCACTAGCTACTACATTCACATGTGCATAATAAGTTAATGGCAGGTGATCAGGTTAGTTAAAAGAAGCTGCGTGAAGTCATGTGATACAATGCACTGGTCAGCGCGATGCTCCGGTCTGGGGCCCCTCCCAACTACCTAACAGCTATATCCAGATGCAGATGGTGGAATTTCAAAGCTGCATACACTATGCATACATGAACTGGTACTTACCATGCCAGGATCAGTACACAGGAGACACCCGTGTCTGCATAGATCGAGGAGCTGTCGTGACGAGCAAGTGTCGGTGAACTTTCGTATTTCTGGACTTCTCGTTGCCACAGCTTGTCCTTATAACAGCGCCAGGATGTTACATAACATACTGGAACAAAAAAAAAAGAATGCAAACATATGTTATAAACACCTCACCAGTCTTGTCATAAAGAATGTGTAAGTTTTCAGTGCAAAGGAAAGTCCTGACTTATGATAAATGATGGGTTTACAATCATTTATGGAAAATAATATCAATAGATAGATAGATACCGGTAGATAGTTTATTCACACTTTCATGTTAAAAATACAATCTTATCACGCTTTAAAAACACCCATTTACACACACCTGATTTTGCTGCTAATCAGAGTTCAACATGCAGCATATATAGAGAGTTAAATTGGGTACTTAGTTGTTTCAGATCTTAGATCTATAAAGTAGACTCCAGTCTTAAATGGAAAGCATGAACTTAGTAAATGGCTCTACATCCCAGTTGGTGACTAATGTTGGCATGCATGTTTGTGGCATTCTTGTTTTATACAATTCCCAATTTAGCTTTGAATGTTCTAGTTTTGGTCGTCTGTCGCTGTTATAGGAAGCCTCTCTCTGAAGCCGGTATGCTCAGAGCAGTCATCAATCACACTGATGTGTGGCAAATTTGAAACGCGAGGACAGAAAATTGAGGGAATTTTTGGTAAGTATTCATTGGGTTCTGCTTTAACTCCACCACACCGTGTGCTCTCTGTATGAGCAACATTTCTCCCAAGGGTAATACATTATCTCTTTGAAGATATATTTCATACATATATATACCAATCTGGGTACAGGCCATGTTAATTATTATCGGTATAGAACATGCATTTCAGAGAAAAAATTAATTTGCAATCCTTTTTGGTGTAAAATATATTTATTGTTAAGTCTAAATGTATAAGATGCATTATGATGCCCATTTTATTCTAAGTCAGCTCACGATGACCAGCCATGACAGAAATGGTAGGGTCTGCACTTCCCTTAAAGGTCAAAGTGTCAAACGCACAAGATTTACTAACGTCAAGTGCAACCACAGTGCACAGCAACATGCTTGGTTTCTCCGAGTTCTGAGCCGAGGAAGCATATTATTGATCTGCGTCCGGCTGCTTTTCCAGCTTTCATAAAACCTGGGATTATCTTGGATTTATGGCACCGCAATTTATCTACTTCTTCCTTTCTGGCCAAAAACGCTCAAACTTGGGCCGTGGATCCCCAGTATGGGCAGTCCGGCGCTGTCATAATTGGAAAACCAATAGGTCTTAGTGAAGAGGAAGACATTACCTCCCACCCTGGGCTTGGCTTGACTCGAGCCCGCCTCTGCACCACTCCAGCAGGAATAGCCTTATCTGGCCGTCCAATCTGTCCGCATGGAATGCCATGGAAGACGCATACAACCATATCTTGTCTCCATGGCAAGCTATTGTCATCAGTTAACCAATGGTGTCTGTTAGAACAGCGTGAAGCAGGAGCTTGGAGCTTGTTGTTAAAAGAAACCCTCATGTTCATGTTCTGGTGAATATATTGTATTGATCCTAGTGTATTAACGATATATCCATACAACAATGGCACAATGTCAAACAATAAACGTTGTATTTAATACAAGAAAAGTAGCTCCTATGTGTATTTTTCTTATTTGATGATACCAAATTATTGAAGTGTAAGAGCCATCATGGAAATATCCGCAACTGAATACACGACTAGTGAGAGTTGACAATCTGCAATGTTACATCGATGGAAAACATAGACTTGCATCAAGTGATTAATTTGTAGAAACCACTTACTATGGAAAAGAAATATAATGGTATCGCCATCCTTCAACAGTCAAATAATGGACATTCAAACCCATAGAGGCGACGACTACCGGTATCTGAAAACACCATTTTTTTGTCCCTTCAAATAAGGTTCTTTCTATTAATTTGTCTTTACTGAAATGTTTGTCTTCCTTTCAATTAGCGTCAGGAGGCACCGCGCAGAGATGTACATACTGCTAACTGGTATGTACAATGATGTACCACGTTTACCCCTAGCCTACTGACAAGGAAGAAGAAGCTATAGTTAGTTAAATCATCTTGGTAAAGGCTGGAAACCCTGTGCTAGAGTTCACAAAAATACTTAAGTCTAAGCCTGGACTTGATTCATATTCTTAGCTAACGATATTGCAGCTTTATTGCTCCGGTAAGTGACTTAAGTCAAAACTTAAGACCTAAGTATTTTCAAGAATCTCGCCCCTGGAGTGCTATTTTGAGTTGATGTGAGAACATTAGCGAACAGGTAAGAACAGGTAAGTTACATGTAGCAGATGCTACCCAGTAAGTCACAATCCAGATGTGTACATCCAGGTGAGGTGGGCTAATTACTGCCTTACCATGACTACATACTGGTGGTTCCTGCAATACAGTATGTGTAAGGGAGTTGGGGGTGGGGGGTGGAGAGTGGGTTGGGGGGGGGGGGTATAGTATTATAGGTATCCTGGTATTAGCATAATATCAGTTCGCTCAATTCTTCCAACAAAGTCCGCTTTTATAAATTATTATAATTGCTGCAACCGACTCTCATTATGTAACTTGGGTGTTGAAGGAATCGCAGGAGTATACAGAATTCCCTCTCATTAATGGCCACTCTCACCAAAGGCCATCTCTCTAATGTCATGAATGTGGCCAAAATTTCTTGACAAGTAGGCTGTCCTTATTGGTGAGGGAATAGCATACATGTATATAGAAGAAAGAATTTTGATTTGATTTGACATGATTAGTGTTAACTTTGTATAGCCAATAGGTAGGAATCTATAACAGGACAAAAGATCTGTTTGATTTTGGTAGACACAATGTAATAATACTAAGGGCTTACATTTCTATACATCCTCTATCTTCTTATTCAAGGCGAAAAAAAAGTGTAGAAAGTTCTAGAAAAGCAGGTAAAGGACAAGACAAAAAAGATAAAAGTTTCGGCGCGGGATCGGAAGAAACTCCTTTTCTCCCAGTTCCTCCTTGCCAGACAGGTAGAGTGGTATTATGCTGCCATCAACTGCTTCCCTGACGGCATGGATCACCTTCAGCCCGGCACCAGATCATGTATCCGCTGTATCTGATCTCAGTGCTCATGTGTGTTATACTTCCTCCAATAGAGCATCCTTACGCCAGTACACGGCAAACAATGATCTATCAAGACTAGTAGCAGGAAGCCGTTGCTGCCGCCACTGCTGAAGCCCATATATCTAGGTAGCATCCTATCTTCTAGGAGTCTTCTAGGTCCCATACCTGGATCCTCCTATGGCAAACCAAACACCTGGCTGGAGCCAGGAGTGGGAGAATATGCTGCTGAGTTTCTCAGCTCACCTGAGATGTGATGGGATACTGCTGGGAGGGATAAATCAGTGATACCTGCAGCCTGACAGCTCATTAGATTTTTCTCTTGCCCTTCTCTTTCTGGTCTGGCTGAAAATAATCTTCTTCCCTGTGCTGAGTAGGAAGGGATAAAAGGAGAGACTGGAAGGTGGGGGTGGGTGGGTTACAGAGCTGGCTCCAGATTGTGAAATCCAGAAAGACATATAGAAACAATAAGAAAGACCGGGCTGGTGGATCTGTATTGAACCTTATAACATTGTTCCAACAGATAGCCATGAGACAATTTTATGAACATTAATAAAGTACTGGGAAAAAAAAACAAACTTACAAGCACCATGAGTACTGGTAGCGACTGCTGTATGAGGATAAAGTTAACTTTTTTTAAAGGCCATGTCTAATTTACTAATCTAGTATCGATAAAAAGAAACACCTGAAGCTAAGATAAAAATATTTGCAATACTCTGATCACATGCTGATACTAAAACATTTGAGATTGTGAAAAAGAGAAATACACCAGTGTGAAATGCCAGAGAGGGAAAGAGAGAAGTGTATACTAACAGCAAGTTTTATATATTTAATAAAAAAAAACACTGGATCTGACATTGAATATTCAATCCTGAAGGTTCAAACTCAAAGTTATAGTACTCAAGTTGCACAAGGTGTGCCTGGGAAAGCAACAGAAATAGACATTTTATTGGGGCATCCTATCCCCTGATGGGTTTTTTTCCTTCCGCCACTAAAAATGGCATTCCCGGAGGCCAAACACAATGAAGGAAACCTTACATTGGTCTGGTATTTTAAGAAAATCTTTTTATAGATCTATACTCATCAGGACAAGTTAAATTTAGTCATTTAAATGTAGTCATTTTCTCCCGAGTTATGGCTGTTTTTTTTGAGTAAAATAGATCCATTCCCGGATGGCAAACACAATGAAGGAAACTTTGCATTGGCCTGGTATTTTAGGAAACCCTCCTTATGAATAGTGTTCAGAACAAGTTTAAATATTTTTCCAATGTGGCCACTTTGTCCCGAGTTATGACTGTTTTTTAGAGTAACAATAGCTTGAAAATCCCTTTCCGGAGGCCAAACATAATGAAGGCAAATCTTGCATTGGCCTGGTATTTTAAGAAAAAAAACTTCTTACAGGTAGTTCTTATGACAAGTTTAATTTTTTTTGCAATGCAGTTATTTTTTACTGAGTTAGGCCACACCAATTTGATTCCGAGTTCGATGGATTTCTTCCTTTAAAAAAAGATGGGTGGGGGCGAAATTTTTTTTTTTATTTTTTTAGGAATAAATATAGTTCGATGGATTTTCAAATTATGAATTTG
>JAAUYG010245338.1_pt1 | contig 11930 bp, 5 predicted proteins | sample 7278091 | NCBI WGS metagenome assembly JAAUYG01 (sample SAMN14350201, study PRJNA611818) | marine sediment metagenome | isolation source: surface marine sediment (0.6m) | place: French Polynesia: Moorea | collected 2018-08 | reverse complement strand
GTGTAAATATTGTAATTTCCACTCTGAAGTTTATTTATAATAATAAATTTGGTTTCATACATTAGTCTCTGTTATTTGTTCAGGAACTCTATTCAAAAGGAACCTGGGGGGGATTTATATCTTCCCGTAACAGTAGTAGTAGTAGTAGTGTAAAAAGTATAATGATAATGATAATAATAATGATAATAATATAATAATAATATATATAATATAATAATAATTATAATAATCATCATAATAATCATAATCATAATCATCATCATAATCATCAAAATAATAAAAAGTATAATAAATAATAATAACTAAAAGTGCCAGGCTATTGGTAATCAGCCTAACAGTTTATATATGTGGAAAGACATATCGAATACGCCTTTCTATTCTGTAGTACTGGAGTTATTTGGGCCACGACACCGGGTGATAGCGAGCAACATGTTCCTGGCATTCTCCTCCGTTGGTTATATGGTTGTGCCACTTTTCGCTATGGCCGTTAGACGCTGGGACTACTTCCTGATCGCCACTTCTGTGCCGGCCACATGCATGTTGCCTTTTGTCTGGTAAATGCGGTCTTTTCTTTGTGCGATTATTTTACATGTAAACCCATATCAGTGAACAAAAATCTTTATCTCATAATATTTATTCACTCCTCAATCTTCGTCTTAGTGAATTAATATATTTACTTTTGCTGACCATTAGTTTTACTGGGCAGTTCAGGTTTGAGTTTCAAAAAATGATTTTGTAGACGTTATCGCTCATATAATAATTATGTATTAAATAAAATCTGTACGGTTTGGCTTTCGTCTTATTACCAGCAACTTTATGCAATACTATGCAGTTAATATGGCTTATTGTGGGTCTCAATGTTCAAACCGATATGCACTCACATATATTAGTCGAATAGGTACATGTATTCTTATATCACATTTGGCACCCACCTTGAAGTATCTGCATTCTTTAGCATCGTGCTAGTGGTACTTACATCTAAATCTGTAAATGAAATTGAAACATAATTGTTAATAATATATTTAATAATAATTCTGCATAATGTGATACAGCTTCACGCTAACCGATATACTTCCTTAACGGCATGGTATATTTATAATACCGACTGATACATCCAAAATTATGTAAGTGTACATAGTTTGACAGGGAACCAAATCGTTATTGGTTGCTTTTATGTTCCTTAATATCCGACCAGAATGAAACTATGTGTTGAGTGACCCATTCAGTAGGTAGGACCGATTACAGTTTATACACGATGCCAATGTACAGGTTAATTCCGGAATCTCCCCGTTGGCTCGTTGCACGAGGAAAAGCGGATTCAGCTGAGAAAATTTTCCGACAAATTGCCAAGGTTAACCAGCGGCAGATACCAGAGAAGCTGAACCTGTTTAAGGGGGTAAGAATGTAATGAAGGTTACTGCTTAGCGATGTTAACTTTACTCCATAGAAGAATATAACATAGGAAATACCTGAATTTGTAATCACGTCCTGATCATCACTAATAAATATTCGTTTAGTGTAACCATGCTTTCAAAGAGGCTGCGGGCAGTGTCATGCACGGAATCACAATGCCCGATATGTAACAAGGTCTCATGTGTCGACAAGTCTTAGATTTTTCGCATATCTCGATGTTTGGTATACTGAAAGTTCACGCTACTGTTGGGTTTTGATATTATTAAAATTATTTGAAATATTATGCTCGTGTGATTGGATATACATGTATGTATTTATATGTACTGAAAACCCTAAATCGCAGCAACCAGGGTCCTTGCACATATCGACTGATCGAATCTGTATTTTTGTCTTCTTTTGTGTTCTTTTTTGTCTTTGTCTTCTTAACTATGCAGACGAAGACTAAAGATTCTGCAAATCTGAAGGAAGTATGTGGACACCCCAGGTTGTGTGGCGAACTGGCTCTGTGCTACATTATGTGGTAGGTTGTATGTAATTGGTCAAACACGTAAAGACATATGGTTCAGACCAGCTACAAAAATATTTGTGCATAGATCCCACTTTAATGGCCCACGTTTTTGATTAATTGTATGTGTGTTGCATAGTTTGATTTTGATAATTTTTGCCACTTACATTGGCATAAACAGACATACAGACATACAGTTGTCCTGTTTCTTTTCACAGAACCTGTTTCGTGCACCGTTGACACAAATGGCGGCACTTGGATATAATGTGAGGGGCACTACCCATACATATACCTACGTGTATCAGTAGAGATATGTTTAATATTATCTCTTCCCTGCACTTGTTGCATAGTCTGGCTTAGGTGTTTTTAACATTATATTAATTTTTGCAAACCCGTGCTTGTTGTTATCATTTCAGGTTCAGCACCTCCTTCGTCTATTGGGGCTTATTTTTTAACGCCGGATCGTTTGGTGATGTTTTTCTTAACACTGCTTTATCGTCAGCCATAGAGATCCCCTCCAGACTGCTGTGCTATGTGTGTCTTGATCGACTGGGCAGGCGTGTACCCACAGCGACTTCTCTCATAATTGGAGGATTGTTCTGCAAGTCAATGTTGCCAGTTCTCCTACTAACTCCGGGTAAGGCAAATACATGTCATCTGTCCAACCAGAAAGACACATCTGTAACTTGGTAGCCGTGCATTAGTGTTTGAATGAAAACTCGCTGATACAGGTTAAAGAGATGATCCCGAATGGTGGAAAGTTAACTGGAGCCTACGCGCTTGGTTTATAGTGGTAAACTTGACCTTCTTTGAGTGACTCAAAGAAAGAATGTGTGCAGTACTATTATATCATTCGTGTTTCATTTTCAGAAAATACTGCAGTGCTAACAGCGCTGTCCACTCTGGGGAAAGGATCTGTAACAGTAACTATAACAGCTGTGTATGTTTACACGGCTGAGATGTTTCACACGCCGGTACGTCACCTGGCCGTAGGAACGTCTGCCGCTATGGCTCGCATCGGCAGCATGGCGGCCCCGTAACCGTTGGTAAATCAAAGCTGGGATACATGTACATATTCCCAGTTACATCAGAAGTTTCCAATATCTTTTGCTACACGATATTGGTTGGTGCCACTGCTTGTGAGTCTTACACAGTGCACTGAAGTAGAATATTCTGTAAATGTAGGTAACCCGTTTGATTTTAGTATAAAAGATATGTTTCACGGGGACGGGTATTGGCCCAAACAAAATCAATGTGTGAGAACGCGTTGGTCGGATGTTTTAAGGTAGATAATTGAGCGTACCGTCTGAACAGTTGCCTATCATGCTTATTATTACACTTGTCATTTGATATAGGGAAACTGTGTAACGTGTCTCTTCCAGGAATCAATCTGGGGTCCTATGCCGTGTGTAATATTTGGAACTGTGGCGATCATCTCGGGATCATTGGTTTTCCTGCTGCCAGAAACCAGAGGATGCAAAGTGCCAGACTCACTGGAAGAGGCGATCAATATCGGAAGGTGAGAATATTAGAATATTATGATCCTTTGCTACATATAGAAGCTGCAGAAAGTACATTTTGTCTTCTCTATCACAGAGTACATGGTCTAGCGTTTACACGCGATCCGCTAATTTCTCCCAAACGTCAACTATAATGCAACTTACATGTACGTAGTAGATTCAACCTCCAGCGGGCAGTACATACATTGTCAAGCTCAAATATCTTTACGACATTTTGAAGAATAATCAAAATATTGATTTCTAATCATTTCTGTAATCATGAAATGAATGATTTATGTTGCATCTTTAACTATCCTTGAATTAATGACAGCCATGTACAGCGCGTCTGGCGCAATAGTTAATCCATAGTAACTGTTAATCCATACACATAAATCCTCATATATTTGCACTTTGGGTCTGGTTGCCATTAGTGAATGTGAGGTTTGTGTATCTACTCTTTGCATTTTTTCAGCTATGCGAGTATAACATGCATATGGTAGAAGTTATAGAATGATTCGTATCTTCATACCCTAGACCTCTCCAGTTGGGTGTTTATTTTTGACATTCCAGTAAACTTGGCCAGGCCCAAACAAAGTCATTCCACAAGTTCCATCGAACATCTCTGAATGAGGTGACACCTCTGTAGAGGGAAAGAAGGTTCAACGAGCTGCCGCTTTTGTTGTGTATTGCCTCATACAGGCACGAATCCTGTGGAAGTACGAATGTCTCAACCGCAACATATTCTGCTATATTGGGAGCAATACAACCGTTGTTCAAATATAAACTTGCTCTTTATATCAATTGTAACACCATATTTTTACCTTGATGTATTTCATATCGGGCATTACACGTATTGTATTGTTGTTGCGCCGATTCAAATTTTGAAAGATATTAAAGACGCAATATAAGTTGCGTTGCTGAAATGCGATTTCATGTGTAGTCTATCGTAAAGATACAATACAACAGGTATGTGCATTGCATGGGTCATATTTCCATACGTGTACCATTCGCTTGAACCCATCTTCCAATAACAATGAATAACTAGAGGCGTTTTACAGTTTGTGTTCAAAACTTCCTTTTCATTTCTCATATTATTTTGTCTTGGAGCACAGATGCTATCAGATATGTCGAGCTACATATGAATCTATCCGTTATATTCGCAAAGAACAAGTGCAAAAGACACAAGAGTCTGTACTATGTGATTATTAGGGCTTTAGTCTTTCTGTTCAACGGGTGGCTTGGGTCTTTGTTCAAATCACATTCCACTTTCCGGTTGTTTAATAGGCTGTTCAGTCTGGACCATTACCTTTTCATGTCTGGTGTAGACCTAGTTTTGCTTAAACCTGTTTTACTTCGAGTGGAATTTTGATGCCTAGACTTTGTATTGAGCAAAGTTTAATCTTTTTGTTTCCTTTTTTGTATGTTTGTTATTGTAATAGCTTGACCATATAATTTGTACAAAATCATTAAACTTTTCGACAGCAGTGACATAAGGCCGAGGGCCGGATTTCTCTAAAAATACTTAAGTCAAAGTTTTGACTTAGGTAATATTCTGAGCCAGTCGCATTGGTCAGATTGCTGACTTAACGTTAGATATAAACTTAAGTATTTTCGAGAACTCCATCCCAGATGTATGGTGGACAGAAAGGAAATTTGCAGTGTATGTCTGCATTTTAAGGCTCGCAAACGTAAACGAGTAAGTTATGAAGTTTTAGATCTCAAAGATGGGGTGTGTCATTGTAGCTGTAGTTGAATTTAGATTACCACCTCAGATCATTTAGAGACAGTAAAATATTCTTTGAAGGACGGACGGTTCGCCTGGACACGAAGATAACAATAACAAAGTGAGTATAATACAAACGAATCAGTAGAACATCGAGTTGACAAATGACGTACATAACATTTTTTAATTATCCATACACACATAGATCTTGTCGTTTCTCCATCGTTTCTGCAGCATGATAAATTTTAGTCTTGAACTGTCCGTGAAACCTTGTGAATCCTGTCAGCGAACACGGTCTCAAATTTCAAAAGCGGAAGCAAACAACGGAGCCAGTTTGGCTGATTAAACACGCACCATAACAAAACGACATTTACAGTCATTTTCCAACACGAGTAATACCAGTGATTGCGGTGAGAGAGGACACTAATTTGCATTTCGCACACCGGATACTGTTCTCTAATTTAAAAAGGTGTTAAAACACGCCACGATATACATTTCCTAAACCACATACATGTATACCGCGATAACTTGATATCGACATTTAGCGCTAATGTAATGGCTCCCGCTCTGGCAAAATCAGGTTTTATTTCTCACACAAATTCAACTAAACCCAATGTTCAAACCCAGCAAAAGCAGCTTTCTTGAGACCGATCTAAACTAACGACTTTTGGCGGCTGGAAAGACTGGCCCTTTGTGTATCTGAGCACCAGTATAGCATACATTTTGTAATGCCTCTTTCCCGTTAAATACATGTTATGATCCCCCCTACTAGTCAAGGAGACAACCCCTGATTTTTTGCCGAGGTGTGACCTTGAGTATACCTTCGATTTTATTCACAATGTTTCCTCACACTTTATATTTTACTAATCTAGGTGATGCCACGTTGTCATCCTTGAGGATTTTTTTTCAACTTTGCACTCTTTGACAATGCACCCAGTTACCTGTCTAACACGGTAAGGGCGGGTGCGCTTGCCCGCGTGTCGGCCCCTTCAGCCCACACCACAAGTAATAATGGTTGTGGATTTTGGTAACGGAACACACAAGAGGACGGGCCTGCTGTAAATACTCTGTAATGCCCACTGGGGAATGAATCCCCAATACACAGTGTAGTCCAATGTGATTAGCCGTACACCCATTGAGGAAATTGGATTGTAGCGGACGAAGCAACAACCAGAACCAGAACAGCACGTGTATATCATTTACTGTACCTGATACCCCAACAAGACTATGTACGAACGGAGATAACCCCGGGAACTCTGTTCAATAAACCCTCGCGTACGGTAAAAGGCTGATACAATTTAAGAGTACGCCGATTAGTCACACTAAAAAAACGTCATCATCAATCCTATCGAATTTCCTGTCTTGTACCTGGGCCACTTATACAGATAAACCCGAATTAGCACACTGTAGACAGGGTATCAAGTGACCTGGTAATATTAATATAATCCCATTCGACGCCTCGCCTCGTCCTGTGACATATAATTTATGTAATTAGGAAGAGCAAGGGTCTGATGATGGCGTATGATGAAATATTCCAGCATATTGGTGAGACTGGACTCTACCAGGTTGGTATTTTTCTGCTTCTGGGACTACACGGTCTTTTCTGTGGTATGAACTTCATAACATCGAATTTCTACGCCTATCCCCAGCAGCATTGGTGTCATGTGACTCGTCTGGAGAACTATCCCCACGACTGGCAGAAATACGTGGCTATCCCGAACGTTGATGGAAGCGATAGCCGCTATGAATCCTGCCTGATGTATGATCTGGATTACAAGAGTATGCCTGATGAGGTCATAAGAAACTGGAACCGGACGTTGATGATCTCACATGATACCCCGACACGTGATTGCAGTTCTTGGGTGTTCGACCAATCGGAATTTATTTCCACAATTTTGTCAAAAGTAAGAAGTAAACGGAACGCGTAAGGAATAAGTTCAAATGTAATATACGTACAGTTAGCATTGTATATTAAAAGTGAACTTCAGTATAAAATACGCGATGATTTGGGGGGAATTTATATAACACAAGTACGAATCTTTGTGTCTTGAGAATTTGCAGAAGGAGCCGCATAATATAATACTGGATGAGGTATTACGGCACATGGACTTGGTTTGGGAAGGTTCTAACTAAATGGGAAGAAGTTCCAAGAAGCAACACACATGTGGGCAAATTTATGATCATTGGTGCAGGCCAGAATATTGATTTTCTGAAGTCAAAAGAAAACCAACAGACTTCATATTTGTTGATCTCAATTTCACTTGTGGTATGAAACTAACAGCACTAAGTAAAGACCAACATGGGTAATCTAGTTTTGCCACATTGATAGACGATCTTTATACTAAGCACTAATTGTATTCCAATATAACATCAAAGTCATAATTAAAGACATTTGCGATCACTTTCCAACCGTATAACATAATTACTCATACACGACTTGGATTAACCACTATTCATACGGCGTGATTTATGTATCAGGATATTCACAAGGTTTTATAAATATTTCTATATCATCTATATTTTATTTTAATGGGCGTAAAGAGTACTTATAGACTGCTTATACAATTTATTGTACTTGCGGACCATGCGGAATTCCGCACTCCGAAAATTGATAGTCCGTGCTAAGATAATACAAATTAGCATTAACAATGCAATGGTGCTCAAAATAATCCACACTCAATTTTGTGCTCAGAAAATAGTATGCTCAAAAACGGAATCTTTGCACTCGTAATTTCTCCAATGGTACGGACAGTCGGCTTTTCCGAGGTTTTCAGCTCCAAATCAGGCAATTTCGTACGGGTAGGCAGTGATGTCCCAACCCAGATCATTTTCCGGACTCCGAGCCGGTCAGTCGGTCTCTAACTCCTTTTTGCTGAGCGCTGAGCAGAGCAGCAGAACCTCAAATTTTAACGTCTTTTGTTTCACGCGGCCGGAGATCGAACCACCAACCTCCCACAAGCCAGGCCAACGCTCAACCACTACACTACCCGGTGAACCGTCGCGAAGAAAAAAAAAATGATTTTTTTCTAAGAGCCAAGGACTGAGGTTCTTGAAAACACGTAAGCATCAGCTTTGACTTAGGGAAGAAATCGGAGCAGCTTGCTTGGCTAAGAGATTGACTTAACGCCCTGAACCGCCACGAAGACAAAAATTAGTTTTTGGAATCAATAATGCCAGTTTTGTCTTTGAGCTCTGAACCAACATCATGAAAATATCTGTTTTGGGCTTGATATTTAAACCTCGCCACCTCTGTACTTAGCCCACTTTGGCCCACTTTAGCCAGAACTCTTACTCGGCCCAGTTTAGCCAAAAGTGACCAGTGGTGATACTCGGTCCATTTTGGGGGTATAAAATGAGCCGAGTATAACGTTAACATGGGACACTTGGAGCAAATATTTCAAAACACTATCCCCCCCCCCCCCCCAAATCGCAGCCGGAAGTTTTCAAACGTTTCCTGAATTTTCTCCTTCAATTCTCCTCATGAAATTACGTTTTGGGATATTTGAAATTTTGAAAATTGAAAGTTTAACGAATTTTTCGTTAACATGCGACCCAATGGGAGTGAAGATTTCAAAACACACCTCATCCTACAAATCGCAGCCATGTTTTCTCCTATGCCTATGAAAAAATATAAAAACTCAATTACCTGGAAAGCTAACGGTCATTGAGCAAAACAGAGTTAAATTTGGGACTTGTGGGTAGTATATGTAGTTCAACATATATGGGGTACCTTTGGCCTTGTAGCATTCAATATCATTTTGGGGTCATTCGGTGCACTTGCGATTTTTCCGAAAATACGATTTCCAATAAATACTACTACTTCTACAAATCACAACCGAAATTTATCAAACTTCTGAATTATCTTCTCAAAAGTCCTGACAAAACCACGATTAGAATCTTTGAAATTTTGTAGATTGAAATTTTAACGACTTGTTTTCCTTTTCGTTAAAATGGGACTAAATGGGAGCAAAAATGTCAAAACGCTACGTCTCCTACAATTCACAGCCAAAATTGTCACACTTGTACGATTTTTTCTCTCAACGATCTTCACAGAACACGTTGTATAGTTTTGTTTGTTTTTTTTGGAGTGGAGTATCTGATTTTTAGCTCTGCTACTGCACAGTAGAGCTACTGTCATGGCGTGGGTGTCCGTCGCCCGTCATCTGTTGTCCGTCGTCCGTCCGTCGTCCATCCGTCCGCAGATAAATTTTAGATTTTTTACGATTTTTGTTCCTTTTCGTTAACATATGACCATAGGAGAGAAATATTTTAACCCACATCACCCCTGAAATCGCGTACAAGCTTGCTTGTCGAGAACCTCATAACATATATCCAAGCTTTAAAAAGTACTTAGTGTATACGGGGTACTTTTGACTGTTAGGTGTTCAAATTCAGTTTGGGGTCATTTGGTGCATTCCGATTTTTGCGGCCTTGTATCTCGGAAACGGCTAGTCGTAGAGCGAAACAGACCGAAATTTGGGGCTCAGAGGTAAGTATTTAGTAGATACAGGGCACTTTTGACTGTTAGGTTTTTTTTTTTTTTTGGTCGTTCGGTGCATTTCCGATTTTTAACGACCTGGTATCTACTTTTGACTTAAATTTTCAGCGATATTTGTACTGCTACTACGGTAGTAAGTTTGTACCGTACCGATATTCTTTTGTCCCAGCAAAGTGTCAAGGCCCATGGGCCTCTTGTGAATGATTTTCTTCGAAAATTTCAAATTTACCATTGTGGACAATAGTTCAACATATATGGAGTACCTTTAGCCTTGTAGCATTCAATGTCATTTTGGGGTTATCCGGTGCATCTTTCGACATTTTTTGGACTTAATGATAAGACATAGGTTGTTGATTTCGAAGCCTTATATCTTATAAAGGAGCAGAGTTAGGCCTAGTAAACATAAGTGCGTAAGCACATATTGGGAGTCCAATGACACTATCACATTTGACCTTGAGTACGCTTGAAAGGTCAAAGTTAAGGTCACACAGATTTCGAAGCCCTGTATCTCGTAAAAGAAACCGCATTAGGCATATATTACTATTAACCATGAATGGGAAAGCATATATGGGTAGTCCATTTGTGTGATTACATTTTACCTTAGTTACCTTGGAAGGTTAATTCCAATCTCACTCAGTTTTGAGGGGTAATATGTCGTAAAGAGCTGATTTAGGCAATACGTTACTATTAAACATTATAGCCATATGGTACTATTAAACATTATAGGAAATCATTATGGGATGCCTAACTGCACCATCAGATTTGACTTTGAGTGACTGTATGTTACTATTAAACATTATAGGAACCATATATGGGATGCCCAACTGCACCATCAGATTTGACTTCGAGTGACCTTGGAGGGTCAAAGTCAAAATCTCTCCTATTTTGAAGCCCTGTATATCATAAAAGGCCGAGTTAGGCTGTATGTTACTATTATAAACACCAATAGAAAGTGATATATGAGAAGTCCAAGTCCAACTGAACCATTACGTTTCACATTGGCTGATATTGAAAGATCGAATTCAGTAATTTGATTGGGTATTACACCATAGATGTGTACAAGTATAACTTTAATACTCAGCTAGAGTGAAAAGGTAAGGTGTTGAAAATGATGTAATTGATACAAGCATGGCGAGGTACTGTGTGAGAGTTTGAGGGCCCAAAGTTTCAATGTTTCAGTGTGCAGCAGTCAGTTGTTGATATAAGTCTGCAGAAAATTACCGTCTGTCCTAGCAACTGCAGTTGTCAAGCATAGCGCAAAGGTCCAGGGATCTCTTTATATATTTCAGTATAATCTCGTGTGTGATCGGTTCTGGATGACCTCTTTCACTATCACGTTATTCATGGTCGGTGTGTTAGTCGGTTCGCTTACCTCTGGTTTAATCTCGGACAGGTAATGACCATTGAGTTAAGTAAGATCATAGTTTTAAGTACGAGGTAAGCCGACTTAAGCCGAGTATGAGGTTTTTGGGAGAGTGTGTGAATTGGTTTATTTAACGTCGCTTCTTAACAGCCAGGGTCTTATGAGCTACGGACTGGGCGCCGGGCAATGAGATGACGGAAGAAAGTGCCCAGACTTAAATACACCGGGTTTCGAAAGTGAGACTCACTGGTATGAAGTCGAGTGTTCTACCGCTCGACCCGTTGAGAAAAAAGTAACTGCGGTAACAAAATATTATATTACACGAATATAAATAAGTGATATTATGAATAAAAAGCGAGTGATCTGTAAAGGAGACTGCCTGGTGGGCACCACTCCTATAATAAAAACTGACGATTGACTGTGGGCGTGTATTACAACTTTAATAAACGGGTTAGATAATACATATATTGGAGACACTCGTAGTATGGTATAGGGTAACGACATTTAATGACGAATTGTGGGTAACTTGCACATGGAAACAATATAATTAGTCCTGTTTCTTTCTTCATTGTTTTGTTTTGGTAAAATTCTGAGTCTTTTCTTCTGCTGCTATTTAGAATGTAGTATGTCCTGAATCTTTCATGCACTAAGTATTAAATTAGACATTGCTTTAACCTCGGGTTGTGTACTCGATCACGCAAGGAATTATAGGAACGCACCACTTAGTATTTATAATATTGAAATACTATAGTTATATCTAAACACTAGTGTGGCGTCACGCTGGTGCGTCCGGGTCTCGTGCGTGTCGTCGAAGTCGTCTGGCCTTTACAGGTTGTCTAGGGGGTTTTCTCGACGAACCTAGGGGTTTTTTTTCGACGTCGGGGGTCTACCCTCAACCAGTCCCGGTCAGTCTGTCTGTCTTCGATCTC
>JAAUYG010116244.1_pt1 | contig 11934 bp, 9 predicted proteins | sample 7278091 | NCBI WGS metagenome assembly JAAUYG01 (sample SAMN14350201, study PRJNA611818) | marine sediment metagenome | isolation source: surface marine sediment (0.6m) | place: French Polynesia: Moorea | collected 2018-08 | reverse complement strand
CAATTTCGACCCCTTGGGGTAGAAAGAGGGTATATGTGCAACTTCTGGAATTTGGCCAATTGCCAAGTTTCATGCCCAAATATGGCAATTTTGAAAAATGGTCCGTATCTCGGAAGCCGCTGCCCATAGAGCAAGAAACTACTTTTGGGATTTTTGAAGTTTTGACAATTGAAATTTTGACTATTTCTTTGCTCTGCTTCAAAGCGAAATTCGTTCGGCGTCGGTCATCCGTTCGTCCGTCCGTCTGTGGCATCGATTATCTCTGAACCTATTGCATGAATATCTTTCAAATTTTGGATATTGGTTGCCCTGGGTCATATGCCAGAACGTGCTTTTTTGTTATTTTGTTTTATTTTTTTATTATTTTTTTTTCATTCAAATTTGTTTTTAAAAATGCCTTTTCCGATTTTTTGAGATTCTTTAGCTCTGCTTGACTATGTCAGCAGAGCTCATGAAATCGAAATTCGTTCGTCCGTCGTCCATCATCCGCCCTACTATTCCCCCGCCTTAACAGGCAGTTTTTCCTGCTGCTTCTCTCCACTGTGGCCATACAACCCAGGAATACCATTAAAAATGCTGGATAATCACTGTAAGATAATTTTAGATAACCACATTTCTACAGCTGATTACTGAGCAGCTTCTTTACAAACCAAAGACATGGCTATTTCGTTTCTGAAGAGAAGTTTGCCCCCTCAATCCGCCTCCCATAAGCCACATAAGCAAGCCTGTAGCAGGAAACGGATAAAATGAAGAATGTTATGTAAATAAAAAGTAACTTGGTGAAAAAAAATTGCCCTGGGCAAAATTCACTTTAAAATACTAATCCAAACTTGGGTTTCACTTTCAGGTTCCTGTGAGGACACATCACAAAGTTTCTTGGAGTTCCATCTGGAACCCCAGGATGTCATAGCCCGCAAGAAGGCGCCATTGTGGCTGCCCTGCAGTGTGACGAGTAGTGAAAATGATGAACCAGTCACTATATCATGGCGTCACAATGGATATCCCATCGAAAACGATTCGAGGATATCGACACTCGTTAATGGAACATTATACATAGCCAGGGTTGTCCACAAGCCCACCAAAGGAAGAACGGATGAAGGAATATATCAATGTCTTGCTACAAATCGTTGGGGTACAGTCGGCAGTCGAATGGCAGAGCTCCGAATAGCCAGTACGTATTGGAAATACGTTACATTGAGCGTTGATGTTGATACGTTACAATCAATCAATCATTAGATTTGCATTGCACCAATCCACAGCTTTGCTCATGGAGCAGGTATGTGCCTTCCCTAAATACGGTGTATGTTTAATAAAGATTGGAAAATATTAACTGAAGGTGCCTTATTGGTCCCGCAGGTGACGTGCTGCAACTGAAAAGGCACGGTCACTTCAAGGCATCACATGCCCACCGCAAAGTCTTTTAGAACATGAAGCATGAAGTTTCATTAATTGCGTAAATTTATTGCGTGTTTTACAGCTTTAGGTCGTTTTGCGAGAGAAGCGGCCAGAAAGACGGCAGTCGTTGGGGAAACTGCAAGATTTGAGTGCGATATTGTTGGCCTGCCACAGCCTGAGATCACATGGGAGAAAGATAGGAGGCCATTGCCCACCAGCTCAAGGTACACACACTGGGCTATAGTACTTTGCCTCAGTTCTTTGGTGGCATTTTAGAAGTCAGCCGGTAACAGTATGCAAGACGTCAAGTTCTCCGAGGGTTTCTTGGGTAACCTAGTAATATTCTTTGGGTGCTTATCATTGCATCATCATATCCATGTATCTTTGTGGTCTTAGTTAACTGAGCAATGGTGTATCGCTTGGATAACATATGCTACATGTTGCCAGACAGTGAGAGGCATAGCCTTGATTTCCAAGAATCTTAGCAGCATTGGGCTGTCAGTGGAAACACATTGTTTCAAAGAAACTGATTGTTGTTCACCTGTTGCATGCACATGCAGCCTTGTAGTGCGTGTCTCCCTATGGATTATACAGCAAAAGCTCAGGTCATGCCATCACCGGTATTCAGGGAATAATGAAAGCTACGTGGTATTGACTTGTTTCATTGTGTGAAGTATTACTGAATGAAAAAGCCTATTCATTACTCTATTGTGTTGCAGGTTTGTCACCCTGAGCCTGGGCAGAGGTGGTGTCTTACAAATCCACAATGTGACACAGGCAGACGGTGGCCTATACAGATGTCAAGCTCTCAACATCGCCAAAATTCGACGTAGTGCAGAAATTTCTCTCCGTGTGGAGCCAGGTAAGTTCGGAATACAAATTCGCGGATCTTGCTTGGCACAGGTAACACTAGCATCACTAATTAATGATGCTGAAGGATTTTATAATCTGCAAAGAAAATTATAAGTAGGCCGAGTGAGTTTGTAGTCTGTGCGCATTTTTCCGTTTTTTGTTTTTCCATTATCATGGATATTTTTAGTATGTGTGGGTGTGTACATGATGACGTGGGACGGTGATTTACAGGAGAAAATCACAGTTATCAGTGTTTTTCACCTGGAGTGATTGGTGTCTGCTTGGTTTGGAGAAAAATTTAAAAACAGATCTTAAAAAAAAACTGAAAGTGCAGAGAACTTAACTTTCTTGCCTGTTAATATATAAACACCACCTATAAACGGGTTGTTTTAACAATAAAGTATCAGATTGCTGAATAAACCTGATGTACACATCTGTGATCATGTACAATACCCTACATACAACCTTGATCCAGAACACCTAACACGTTGATTCAGAACTTCTTACAGGCGTGATCCAGAATTGAGATATTCTTGGTAACTGTGATGCCAAAATAATCATGAGGTTTCTGTTGAACAGTTTTACACTGATTGATCAGACGCACTGTCAGTCATTGTTTGCTTAACAACTATTGTATAATCCTTAGCAGCAGAAATGTGGGCTTCTGTAGATGTATGCGATGTTACTTTGCAGGCGGTGTCCCAGTGCCATCTCGTCTTCTGGCTGGTCCCGAAGATCAATTGGTCTCTGTAGACAAGTCTGTGGTGTTAGAATGCGCAATAACGGGTCTACCATACAAACCAGTGACTTGGACCAGACAAGGTATGGAAGAAAGACATAATAACTGTTAAAGTAGAAACGTTGGCATGAAATTTAATTGGCCAAAAGTACAAACTTTATCACAAAAGTATGAAATCTATGATTTTCTCTACCAGTATTATTGTTCAGCAGTCCAATTAAATTCCCATGAACATGTCAAATCGCTGTGAATATTTATTGTTAACCCAGTATACATGTATAGGTCTAAAGATTCGTGTCATGGAAACGTGGTGCAAGAAAGGAAATAGAATGTCGTTTGGAGCTGTCACAGTGATAGTGTTGAGTGCTGGGACATAAATATCGGTAACTGGTACAGAAATGTCTGGCATTATGGGTATGTAATGCATGTATTTGATGCAGTCCCGACCGTTAAAAATCCGTTGCCTCTTCCACACCACAGGTAAATAAAAAGCCTGATGTTAAAAGGTTGCCAGTGCGGGGAAGAGCTATCAAGAGCTATTGGCCCTTGAGTTAAATTTAACGATATTGAGCAGGTGGTACAGCATATAAAAATGCTTCCATAAATGGTAATAGGATAGCTTTATTTGTGGCTGAAGAGGCGCGATAGGACTACGGTGTCTATGAAAAAAAGAATCTATGCCGTTGTTATGGCAGGTAGTCCAAACCTGCTAAAAAGGAAAGGTTTTGCTCAAAATAATAATTTTGTACCAGATGATATCTACAATGCAAGGTATTTCATATTCAGTAAACCTTTCAACACACCAAAGTATGTATCTGTATCTCCCGGTGGATTTAAAAGGAATCTAGCTACTGTTAAAGAGCTTGTCTCCAATGCATTGGGATTCGAATTGGATTACATCCCACCGAGGAGGGCACAGAGCAGTCGGGGGGAAGGGGGCGGTAGACAGAATGTACTAATATTTACTGAATGCATCTTTGTTTTATTGCCTTGGTGTGTTACTGTTTCCACTGCTAGTAACGAAGTACAGGGTATTTTCACAGCCCTCGCTTCGGTAACGATAATAACGATAATTAGGGAAGTTTGCATCTCGTTGTATCAGTATTCAGAAATCACGCACTAAAGCTTTAAACATACCTGAAGTATAGTAAACCCACATATTTATACAATTTATTACGGCTAGATGTCATACCATTCAGTATGCGCGGTAAAACATACGAATATTCATTTTTATCGAAGCCCCAACCATTCGTAATTCCAACCGTTTAAGGTCAGAGTCACCACAACCAATCTCACACCAATACTTGGTCGAGGTTAACGTACATGTAGTATACAGGTGTCATTTTCCCTAAGCCGCAGTTGGACTGGAACCTCTGCCCTTGTCAGACCTCGTAGCCATTGGCGAGACAGATTTAAGTTGGTGTTCTGATTTGTAATACACGATAAGGTCGTGATATGTTATCTGACGTAAACTAAGGATAAAGTAGGAGTTAAAGGCGGAACAGCCAAGAGCAGTTTTTCGCACCTCCAACCACTTGGACTTTTCCCTATATTTGCCGAGTCGTTGGCGTGAGACATCAATCTGTAGTTTACATTAGCAACCTCGAAGAAGAGCTTTTAATTTAGTAAATTCCTCAACTTAGGCTATCATTCCACCACTCCATGCACTTGTGAATTATTTATTGTAACTTGTAGTGAAGTGACAGCATGACAAGGGTTTCAAACTTTGGTCTGTATTTAAACGAACAATACTGCATGTTTGTATTACCGTTCAATATGCTGCATATTACGCATCTTCACAATAAAAGATTGGCGTTGAATTTGCTGGAGGTTATCTACTTTTCTTTCCAATAGTAGAACACGAACTCAGTGATACGCCTTATTTTCCAACACACATTTCTTTACAAGCACTTAGACTCTTCCGAAATATAGTTTGTTCAAGTCTCAGTTAGCCATCCAACCAAACATTTGTAGGACAACAGCAACAATGATTAAATCGTAGAAGGTGTAGTTCAGAGTTATTCTAAGGTTGGAATAAGTATCGTAACAATGGTTTAACCTTGGACCTAATAACGATACAAATAATGCCTATGCCAGTGTATCAATTAAAACACCCCTCCATGAAAAGCAAAAATGAATTTTGTTATTGGTAATCCCACATATACATTACTACCACAAGAGATATATTTATGGAAAGGTGGCCATTTCCAGTTATTGCATGAGACCGTCATTGGTATAGCATATATTAATCGGACTTCAGATGGATTTGCTCTTCAAGCTCCACGTCACACTGTTGTCAATGGCAACCTCCGAATAGTCAAAGTGATGGCGAGTGATGCTGGCACGTATCTGTGTCAGTCAGGTGATGTTACAGCTCAGACAACACTCACTGTAATAGGTATGTAACTGACTGAAAATCTTGCTAGTCTTATTGTGTGAAATATTATGGTGTAGCTAATTTGAAAAAAAAACAACAAATTTTGTTGCAATTTATACATGAAGGGGATAGTGATTTTAGGACAGGGAGCCAAAGATGCCAGACAGCATACCGTTAGTATCATGACTTAACATCTTATAAAGAGTTTTTTCTCTTAATTAGTACTTTACAATTCTTTGATAATAGCATTTGACAGGTGCATTTTGTCACAATGAGTGTCGCTACATTCCATGTTTTCCAGTCGCTACATTCCATGTGTTCCAGTCCCTCCTGTATGTACCTCACAACAACCATACGTAGAAACCATCAAACCGATAACTGGGGGAACCTCGAGTATCAAGTGCACGTTTGATGGTTCCCAGCCGATGCATATCCACTGGCTAAAGGATGGGGAGCAGCTGAGACAAGATGGGCGGTTCAAGATCAATGGTGATTCGGGTGATGAGCTGGTGATCTCGCAGTGCCAGCTGAAGGATTCCGGATACTACCAATGTGTGGCCACCAATTCAGCAGGCCAGGCCAGGGCAGTGTACAGGCTCCTGGTCGAGTCACCAGGTCAGACATTGTGCAACGAAATGATTACGCACATTTGCATCATTTAAAATAGTATTTGTTTCATAGGCTTGAAATGGGAGATAAGAGAAGGATACCCAGGATATATGAGTATCAGCGATCGAGCTTCCAGAAGGCTGAAAAGAACTGTTGTAATAGTGAAAGATTGGAAAAACTGTTCAGCATTAGTATGTCTGACAGCAAATGTTTGGAGGCTCAGTATAGTATATAGAGAAACCCCGGCATTAATACTACCTGTCGGACTTTTATAAAGTGGTCTTGAATTTGAAGTGATCCTATTTCAGAAACTCCTGAACATCAAAAATATAGTATTGCAGCTATCTATTGCTTCGAAGTTTGAAATATCTCGATGTTATGAGCTGAAATCAATGTATTTTTCTTTAAGGCGTCCAGCTCGTTAGCCATGACATAGCTGTCGGTCATCCATAATATTACAGAGTTATCTGCATGACCGACACTTTCGTTTTACAATTTTGATGTATAATTTTGTTTATAATGAATGAAAGTGTGAACAAACTTGTCTATTTGTCTAGTATTGGTACTGCTCGGAAATCATCTTTACTCTGAGGTTGTCTTAATTCTCAGGTGGTTAAAACGTGAGTTTGCACTGTTTTTCTGTACAAAAACACAATTTCATCAATAACCCCTTTCCTAATTCTTCTGTTATTCTCTGCAGTCAATAAGCCATTTGCTCCAAGGAACCTAAGGGCATTTCAACAGGGCAGTGAGAGAATCCTGGTCCAATGGGATCCACCTCACGCCAACAACAATCAGCAGACCGCGGCCTACATGATCAACTACAAGAAAACCAATGGTGAGTGATGGTTACGGGTGTAGCTCACACCCTGTGGGTGTAGAGCTTGTGTCAACTTAAAAGTGGGACAGTTTGGAAGACCGAAACCAGATCTGATTTTGACATTTCATACAATTGATCCAGCGACACCTCTGTGCAAATAAAAGAAGAATGATATGTTACGGTAATAGACTGCAGATGCACCTTTGTTGAGAAAACGTGTAAATAAGATTCTGTGGTTTTTAAGTAGCACCTGATCGAGTACTAATGTATTTTGTTATATATCAATGGTTTACAAGCAGAGCGTGCATTTTGATTGGCTTCCTTGCAATTGGGAGCCTGGAATATTTTCTTTCAAACTATTACATGCTTTGTGAGAAGAGAGCCTTAAACCAACATCCACTTGTTGACTGTCTTTTCTCGCTTGCACAAAACAAATTACTGGTGCTGTGTATTGCTCCAGGGGGTCCCGAGAAACAGGAAGTCCTCAAGTTTAATGAGACCCAGACAGTACTGTCTGGCCTAGATCCCCACACCAACTACACCATGTATGTGGTATCCTACAGCACAGATGGACCCAGTGACCACTCAAAAACTGTATTACAGATGACGGGAGGAGATGGTAAGTAATTAACACTTTGAATGGATAAAGATTGTAAGTTAATAACCACTTACAGTTGCAGAAGATTGTAACTTTTCTTAAACCACTTACACTTAGAGATAAGGTTTCTTAGCCACTTCCAAATGAATGAGATGGTAGATGGGTAAATTCTTATCGCAAAAGTTTACTATAATAAGCGAAGTTATAGGTCAAGTAAATGGTAACATGCTGAATAGCATCTTCAGGTGAAGAATGAGAAATTAGTTCGGTGTAGTTCTGAGTAAGATAAGAGTAACATACACTGACACACCAGTGTTATACACCTAGAGAGAAGTGTTATACACCGACAGACCAGTGATACACCAACAGACCAGTGATACACCAACAGACCAGTGATACACCAACAGACCAGTGTTACACCAACAGACCAGTGATACGCCAACAGACCAGTGTGTTATACACCAACATACCAGTGTTACACCAACAGACCAGTGTTATACACCAACAGACCAGTGTTATACACCAACAGACCAGTGTTACACCAACAGACCAGTGTTATACACCAACAGACCAGTGTTACACCAACAGACCAGTGTTATACTCCAACAGACCAGTGTTACACCAACAGACCAGTGGTATACACCAACAGACCAGTGTTACACCAACAGAACAGTGGTATACACCAACAGACCAGTGTTACACCAACAGAGCAGTGGTATACACCAACAGACCAGTGTTACACCAACAGAGCAGAGGTATACACCGACAGACCAGGGATACACCAACAGGCCAGTGTTATACACTGACAGACCAATGTTATACGCTGACAGACTTAGCATTAACACTACCTGTTGGACTGTGATAAAGTGGTCTTGAATTTGAGGTGATCTTATTTCAGAGACTACTCAATATCAAAAATGTAGTACTGCTACTATATCTGTTGCTTTTAATTTTGAAATATATCGATGTTGTGAGCTGAAATCAATTGTATTCTCTTTAAGACATCCAGCTCGTTAGCCATTATAGACTGCGGCCATCCATTACAGAGTTATCTGCATGACTGACACTTTCATTTTACAATTTTGGTGTATAATTTTGTTTATAATTGATGAAAGTGTGAATAAACTTTTCTGTCCATTTATCTAGTATTGGTACTGCTCGGAAGTCGTCTTTACTCTGAGGTGGTCTTAATTCTCAGGTGGTTAAAACGTGAGGTTCCTCTGTTTGTTTTTACTGTACAAAGAGATACAATTTCATCAGTAACCCCTTTCCTTGTTGGTCTCTTGTTCACTGCAGCCAATGCGCCATCTGCTCCAAGGAACCTGAGGGCATTTCAACATGGCACTAACAGAATCCTGGTCCATTGGGATCCACCTCGCGCCAACTACCAGCAGATAGTGGCATACAGTGTGAACTACAAGAAAACCAGTGGTAAGTGATGATTATGAGTGTAGCACACACGCTGTAGGTGTAGAATTTGTGTTAACTTAAAAGTGGGACAGCTTGGCAGCCCCCAAACCAGATCTATTTTTGACATTTCATACAATTGGTCCAGTGACGCGTTTCTGCAAATAATAGACTGTATATGCACTTTGGGGAGAAACGCGAAAATAAAGCCTCTATGGTTTTAAAGTAGCACCTGATCAAGTACTAATGTATTTGGTTATATACCAATGGTTTGTAAGCAGTGATTGGCTTTTTTGTAATTGGGAGCATGCAATAATATTTCCCAAAACCATTGCGTGCGGTATGAGAAAGAAGGCTGAATCCAACATCCACTTGTTGACTGGCATTTCTCCCTTGCACAAAACATATTACTGGTGCTGTGTATTGCTCCAGGGGGTCCTGAGAAACAGGAAGTCCTCAAGTTCAATGAGACCCAGACAGTACTGTCTGACCTAGATCCCCACACCAACTACACTATGTATGTGGTATCCTACAGCACAGATGGGGCCAGTGACCACTCAGAAAGTGTATTGCAGATTACTGGAGAAGATGGTAAGTAAATAAACACTTCAAGGGGGAAAGATTGTAAGTTATTAACCAATTACAGTTGGAGAAGATTATAAGTTTTCTTAAACCACTTACGCTTAGATAAGATTGCAATGTTCCTTGACCACTTCCAAGTGGATCAGATGGTAGACAGGTAAATTCTTATCGTGTAAGTTTATTATAATAATTCAATTTATAGGAAAAAGAAATGGTGACATGCTAAATAACATCTTCAGGTGAAGAGTATGGAATTAGTTTGATGTAGTTCTCGGTAAGATAAGAGTAACATACACTGACACGCCAGTTTTGTACACTGACAGACCATTGAGTTATAAACTGACAGACCAATGCTGCACCAACAGACATGTGTTATACACTGACAGACCAGTGTTATACACTTACTAGTATGACATTATGATGTCATTTTGGGGTCATTCATTACACTTGCTTGAAAAGATTGAAGTTTGATATTGTGGCCAATGACACAATAAAAATTTCTTAGGAATTTCTCCTCATAGAGGGGAACAGTCAAAATTGGGACTTGAGGGTACTATTAGAATAAATATGTGTGGCGCACCTTTCACCTCGTAGTTCCCAATGTAATTTTGGGGTCATTCAGTTCTTTTTTTCCAATTAACATGTAACTTGATAATGGGTTAGCTGTAGATCGAGATGGATTGAAATTTGGGACTGGGGAGTAACAGTATAGCAAAAACATGCGGTAATTTTGACTTCATAATGTTCAAGGTCATTCAATGCTCATTCAGTGCACATGTCTCGAACTGGATATTAACTCAAAATGGCTCTGTCTCTAGAGTGCTTTAGACTAAGAGTTAGGGCTCTGGGACACTAGTAAAGCATGCCAGGTGTATCTTTGGCCTTGTGACGTTTAAGGCATTTTGGTGTCATTTGCTATACTTGTTTCAAATTTCCGTTACAAGGAATACACCTGGCATTTGAGTAAAACTGACTTATATTTGGGACTCTATAACACTATTAAAACATAAGTGGGGTGTCTTTGATCACCTTGTAGCATTTAATGTGATTTGGTTGGTTATTTAGTGCATTTGTTTGTCATAAGTGACAATGTGCTTACTGCTTTTGTCAGTGTTATCAAGCAGGACGTCAAGGCCCATGGGTCTCTTGTTCCTCAGTGACATCAGATTGCATTAACAGATTGTTAGCAGTAATGTTGTTATATTCCCCCCGTCTCTAGTAGTTCAAGATGTTCTGCTATCACAGAAATCCTGGTGGCGGGAGGATGTAGTATAATGGGGCTTATAGTCGTGTAAGGATCGTAAAGATGACTGGGGAGGAAGATCTGGAAGTGAAATATTGATAAAGTCTTATCACCTCTCTTGGTTGTTTCTCTTTCTCCCAAGCTAGGAAACATCTTCTGAACTGGCTTTAAATACACAGCGCCACTGCTGTGTGGAATCTCGATATGATCCCTGCACAAAACAGCCAGTTTTTCGCATGACAGTGTCACAACTCTTCATTAAACATGCGTTTCCAGATTTAGCTACTCAAACTGTCAGCCTTTTCTTAACAGTTATTTCCTGCTAATTTACTAATCATGACACAATGTCGGACCGGCTCTAGTTCATTGATCACCTTCACAAATCACCTCCAGTTTCAGCATGCAGTCTCAACTGTATAACACAGCATCAGCCAATCGAACCCCTATAATTGCATATCGAAGTCACTTCATGGCATTCTCTCACTCCCGATCCCTTAGCTTCCTTGAGCCTCCAATAGCATGCCAAATGATAGAATGAACCCAAATACTTACTGCCACACATTATGCACCATGTCAAAATGATCCATTTCCAAGAAAATATAACAATGTTCCACAACCTTTGAATTCATTCTCAGAAATGAGTGCATTAACCCAAAACTACACGGTAAGCAAATCTCTTGGTTTCTTAATGGTTTACACAATGAGATCTACCTGAGGAGTTATCAGATACATATCGGAGCCTACAAGGCATCAACGTACGGGCCAACAACAATATACACGCTACTACTACTACTACTACTACTACTACTACTACTACTACTACTACTACTACTACTACTACTACTACTACTACTACTGCTACTACTACTGCACGCAGAGAAAGGTTCTTTGCTAGCACACATTGACATGCTTCTCATTGCACTTTTTACTCACGTAAAACATAAAGGTAGCAATGCGATCTCCCACTTCAATAATGGAGGGATGGTCTGGAAAGGACTCCTGAGAGGAAAATAGTAGTAGTAGTAGTAGTAGTAGTAGTAGTAGTAGTAGTAGTAGTAGTAGTAGTAGTAGTAGTAGTAGTAGTAGTAGTAGTAGTAGTCGCCGCCGCCACCGCCGCCGCCGTCGTCGTCGTCGTCGTGGTAGTTAGTAGTAGTCGCCGCCGCCACCGCCGTCGTCGTCGTCGTTTTCGTCGTCGTAGTAGTAGTAGTAGTAGTAGTAGTAGTAGTAGTAGTAGTAGTAGTAGTAGTAGTAATAGTAGTAGTAGCAGCAGCAGCAGTAGTAGTAGTAGTAGTAGCAGCAGTTAAGTAGTAGT
>JAAUYG010040704.1_pt1 | contig 11934 bp, 8 predicted proteins | sample 7278091 | NCBI WGS metagenome assembly JAAUYG01 (sample SAMN14350201, study PRJNA611818) | marine sediment metagenome | isolation source: surface marine sediment (0.6m) | place: French Polynesia: Moorea | collected 2018-08 | reverse complement strand
CTACCACCATTATAGTACAGCAGCAATAGTAGTAGTAGTAGTAGTAGTAGTAGTAGTAGTAGTAGTAGTAGTAGTAGTAGCAGTAGTTTTACTATTTCTGCTACACTTTCTACTGCAACCATTAACACTACTACTGCTACTACTTCTACTACTGCTACTACTACTATTTGTGCTGCTGCTACTACTTATATATTTCTACTAGTACTGCTACTGCAATTATTGGTGCTGTTGCTACAGCTACTACTTTTACTGCTACTGTCACTACTGCCGCTATTACCAATACTGCTAGTACTACTGCTGCTGCTGCTCCTGCTGTTGCTGTTGCTGTTGATGAAGATGATGATGATGATGGTGAAGATGATAATGATGATGACTATGATGATGATGATGATGATGATGATGATGATGAAGAGGAGGAAGACGAGGAGGAGGATGCTGGTCTGATTTCTATTACTGATCGCTCTTACTAGCAATACAAACCTGGAGCTCGCTGGTTGATGTTGCATAAAAAGTTAGCAAGAACATCAGGAAGAGGCATTGACACGCTTTATACCTTTATACCTAACAGCCAGGTAGACGAGGTGACTAATCTTAATTTGAAACTTGAAAGCAAAATAATCTTGGAATAGGACCAAAATTAATGTACCCTATGTAGTGACACTTCTGGCATTAAGGTACCCCCATACAAAAGTTAAAAGTTTGTGGGTCACGTGCTCCGAAGGACCTCAAATGATGACAATGAACAATACAAGCTGACAAATACCTCATATGTGTGTTACTAGTCTCGCTGTTTTGCTCTTTGACTAGCCGTTTTTGAGTTAGATGCCATTTGAAATGCACTGGAATACTTTAAAATATCACTGAGCAAGACAAGGGCAAAGGGTCTTGATAAATGTGTTACTAGTATCAGTGAGTTCAATTTTCCGTGTATTTAGGGATACGATCAGTCGCCTTTTCAGATATGAAATACACCAAATGACCTCAGCATCACCGTGAACCCAACTCAGTCAACCTTATCATGTGTACACTTAATTATTTATTTACCACCATTGTCCAAATTTTGTCCGTTTTGTTATATGGACAGCTCTTTTAAAATTAAGGGACATGCTATCCCTCCCAAATGACAAACATGGTTAAATTTGAAAAAATACGAACCAACCATTGTGGCAAAATTAAAAAAATCACAATAGTTTAACAGATTTGCTAGAGACATCCCTAGGAATATAGGAATATCAAGGAACTTTTGTGAATAGATCTTGTGTTTACACTCAAAGTCGATATCCTTTGAAAATTTCACTCCCTTTTGCATACACGTTTACGAAGAGGTATAGAAAATAATAAAACATAAGTATTTAATACTTCAAAATTGAAGAACAATAATTGTGTGTTGGAGATATTAAAGACACTGATACCTACCAGCTCGGTCAAAGCTTTCATAATACAGCCCAGGAATCTTAAGGCAGCCGTTATCCAATGCACCTTCCGGTAAATGAATGCGCCTGAAAAAAAATAACAATTTCGGTTGGATCCACTCCGCACCATAAAACCAATAATTACCAGTATATCTGTTTGCATATATCTAAGATACAACCGATTTACAGACATATGGAGGATAGCAAAGGACCGTTTCTGTACTTCATTATTTTGTTGAAATATATTATCCCGGGTGAGTCAGGTACTAATTAGCATTATTCCTTGACGCCCAGCATTGGTGGGAATTTAACATAGAAGGAATTTACAAGCTAGTTCGTGCTACAAGCCTAGATCGACTTGGAAAATAGAACCTAATCACATATATGAAATTCCCTGCGAATTCAGTTATCACAAAAATAATATTTGCATGTAAAAAGAGAGAACAAATATAGCTATAAAGAACAAGGAAGACGCAAAGTTAACAATTGATAGACAACGAGGAAAATATGACAAACTTCTTACAGTTTTTCCTGCTTACGGTGATTATGAAACGCTACGCGAGGCAAATGATAATCAGGAAGCAGAAAACATGAGGAACATGCACCATTTTGCACAAAATTATTACATCCAAATAGCGATCTAGCTATGTTCTCTAGACATCTGGATGTCTTATAAAGGCTTAAGGCAAGTGATGGACGTAAGATCTTTCTATCGACCAGCTGCAGATGAATAAGATGAAAACCACAAGGACAAAAATAATCACGCAGGGCTGGGTTTCGAACATATTTGTCTAAGTTTTAGCTGATTTCAGATTCCTAGTCAACCACATTGCTCAGATTGGTGACTTAAGTTAAACCTTCCACTTAAGTATTTTTGCGAACCCCAGCACAGTACCTGTAAAACGCCTCTGCCGACGGCCGGCTCATAGTTGTTATATTGATATCAAGTCTAAATGTATTTCAGTCTCTGGCCAGAAAAAAAGTACGCAGTCGCATTCCATACATCACGTGAAAGGGGCCTTACTAGCACAGATATTTCTAGTGTCCTGCCTTATGGTCAAGATGTATGGCATGCGAAGAAGACTCGTAAATCTACACATTGTTCTGCTGATTTAATTAACGTTAAATAAAAATTACATGTAATCATGTTTACTTTTTTTGTGCAGCGAAACTGCAATGTTTTCACAACACGGTAGTTCTATTTTCTGAGACTCCGATAATATATATCACTCGGGAATTACATTCATTGATATATGTTACTGTAGTCACACTCACAACACAACTTATACCTTGAAACGAACATTGTGTGAAATCTTGCAAGGGGGGTGGATGTATATACATGTATAGGACAGCTATAAAACGCGTAAAGACTCCTGTCTAACTGTCAATATGATACTATTTGCCTATTATCTTACCGCTGCTGCTGCCACTGCTTAGCCTTCTTAAACTCCTCTTAGCTCGCTTTTGTGGTCGTGGTCGTCGTGGTCCTCCTCCCTCCTCCAATTACTACTACTATTGCTACCAGTGCTTCAATCTTTCTTCTCCTACTTCATCTCCTCCTCCTCCTCCTCTTACTACTACTACTAACTACTACTATTACTTCTACTATACTAACTAGATGATGATGTTGCTGCTATTACTCCTTCCACCGTTGCTGCTGCTGCTACTACGTCTGCTGCTGGTCCTGTTTTATAACTAACATTACACTATATCAAGTTACCTGTATTTAATGCAGCATCCACAGCTGGCAGGAAAACGCCGAAATCCGTGTTAACGTACTCTGCTTATTCTAAAACACCACAAAAGGAGCGCGCAACAACAAAACACACAACGGCGGCATCTGGAGTCAGCACAGACCTCGATCAACTAGACAGGGCATAGTTCATCTGGTAAAATCACTTCTGAATCCAACCGGTGTTAAGGGCTTGCCATATTAGCATAGATAAGAAATCTAATTACATAAAAGTACCTGGACCTGTGTTAGCAGTCAGCAGGTAACAAACCAAACCTTGTGTTACTGCATGTACTTGTGTTGACTCCTTTCAATCAGGGAGCTTACAATATTTAGTAATCTTACTGGCTATCTGTAATCTTCCTTACTTGGCAATTTTAACGTTACTGTTAGATAGTAATTTTAAAATACTTTCAGCCATGGCCATCAGGGAGAGCTACCAGGCTATCAGGAATTTCTGCTGCTGGGCGGAACTCATGATTACCACATGTTGGTCATTTAGGCCCCGATTTGAGGGGGTGCTTACATAAACAGACCATTAGACAGAAAAGTAGGGAATTCGACACAGCGAGACTATGTAAATTCACAAAGGGAATATCTGTCTACCTCAGAAAATTTATGACAAGGCTGGCAGAACTTCAGGACATTACCGAGAAGGATAAAATCACAGAGCGCTCATTATTAGCACCTGCCCACAAATTGACTGTGCTGGGACCCAAAAGAAAACAAAATGATCAAGCAGACTACTGGTCACCCGTCTGGTAATATATCTCGCTACTGGTGGGAGATATACCCTGTGTTACTGGGAGCTAGCAAGCTTACTATATATACTGGCTGCATTTTTTTCTGTGCTTCTAAATGTATACGGCAACGTTACGTACTAACAAATGTACACTTACCAAAAAAACGGTCAGTGTAGTAGTGGGGTGGGGTGAAAGTGGCACTGAATGCGTTCCCCCTGGTATGTCTTAAATTACATGATAACAAGTGCACTATAGACTCTGATGTACATCTGACGAGGAGCAATTACTAAGGGACCATATCTTCGCCAGTCTACAGACCTTTCCAATCAAGGTCCTAGATTTGACGGAGAAAGAAATAGTGGCTATTCAAGCAGGCTTATCGGTTTATCTTCCTAAATTGGAAATTCTGCAATTAGGTTCGAGGTGGCTAATATATTTCTTACCCAATCACCATCAAGAACACGCCTGTTTTAATTCAGAACTGCTATGGCATCCGACTCTTCGGAAAATCACTGTATGTCTACCAGTCGTTTCATTTAGTGTAAATGTCAGAGCCAAGAGGTCAATGCCGGAAATACTGAGTGCTGCAACAAACGTTGGGCCACAAGCTGACACATATTTGGCAGAGGCGTTAGCACAACCAGGCATGATATTGTTTTGCAGCATGGCTAACTGCCTTTGCGAAGGGGTGATCCATATTCCTTGTGGAAGAATACAAAATATTACACTTTAGGATCTTCTGGCCCCCTCGGGTGAATGTCAAGGCCATGCACGACTACTGCTTACCCCTAAGCTTGAAAGACTTACAGTGAAGAATCTGCTGCTCATCGGGATGTCAGGGAGTAACACGACGTTGAATCTTGTAATGGCTGACGTGAAAGTGTGTGTAAATCCCAACAACAGACTGAAGTATATAGACATGTCCACTCAAATTACTAAAAATGGGAGAGCAAAATTTAGGGCCAATGTAAGTTTGGCTGGGTTCAGGAAAGTCGAGTTTTTCAACTTATAAGGGAATGCTGACTTTGTTACACCTCAGATTAGGTTGTTTTCAGACATTCCTGGGCTGAGAGTTTTACTTCTTGGAGGAAATGGGGCAGACTTGTCTATGTGGGAAGACTTAGATTTCCTCCATGTCTTAAGTCTGGAGTCAATGGATCTGAAAAGTTGTTTCCTACATAACATATCACCATTAGCCTATTCTAAGCTGTAATTTTGGGTTATTTGAATTTGAGTGACAATGGCATAGAAATGATCAACATCACCACCAGTCACTATCTGCAAATGTTGGATCTTAGTGTAAATAGAATCAACAGCCTTCCACAGATAATGAGGGACAGCCTAGATAATATAGCCGAGGAGCACAACGTGACCTTGGATTTGTCCCAGAATCCACTGCGCTGCTTTTGTGAGGAGTTAAAATTTGTGAACTGGCTAAAATCCACGAAAGTGAGATTCAAAAACAAACATTCAACGTTTGTTACCCACCCAACATTCTCACGATTGAATCCCTGGAATGTGAACACCGAGTAATTACACCTAATGTGCATAAATCGTAATGCCATAATATCTGCCATATCCAGTGCTCTTGGCGCAGCTGCTTTGGTTGGGGTCATTGCGGTTCTGTACAAACTTCGATGGAGAATTCGATTCTGGATGCACACTGCAAAAGAAAGCTGGAGAAGAAAACATAATCCAGAAAATATTGGTTTTGAACAAATTCCGAATTTCAAATACGATGCCTTTGTTGCCTACAGTAGTCATGGAAAAGAGAGGGCGCTGGTTCATATGACACTGGGGGAGAAACTGGAAGATGAATATGGTCTGAAACTGTGCATGTATCATCGCGATTTCATGGTCGGACGGGACTTGGCTGATACTATCGTGGAAGGTATCAACAGGTCCAACAGGACCCTTCTCATCCTCAGCCCTGCGTTCTTACAGAGTGGTTGGTGTGAGTTTGAGGTGAGGATGGCCAAGGAGAAGCTGATGACAGAACGCCGGGACTCCCTGGTTATCGTCTTATACAGCAAGCTCGATAAACCGCCAAGTTTCCTAAATCTCTCGCACGCCTCCTGGACACGAAGATTTATATTGAATGGACAAACAATACAGAAGGGCAAACACTCTTTTGGAGACGGCTCGTAGAAGCTATCAGGAGTAATCAACTGCACGATAGTTTTTCAGAGTGCAGTGTTTTGTGATGAGTAAATGACTGAATTGTGGATGTCACTTCCATTTTCCTTGCCAACGGTTTCCCTAACTGATACATCATGTGTATGACAACTCTGAATTTCCATTTGTGGTCCCATGACAAACTATATGCATCATTCATTTTTATATTGTATATATAGACAGGGGACAAAAAAAAGTAAGAAAAAAATACGCGTAATTCAAAATGTGGGGATTCGATGTCAAGCAAAATATACTAATGTTCAAATACTACTAGGGCGAAAAGCTGAAAACCCTTTACTGCATGAAGGTGTCAACCAATATATCGTAGCAAGTGTATCTAAAGTAAAAAATGTAAATGATAATTGGATCTTGGTGGGACAGGGTTCTTCACCACAATGCCCTTGATCAGCGGATTACCATCTGTATGTCTTATTAATGAATATTCAGGCTTATTTATAAGTACTTATTTTGTAGAATTGGAATTTCCAATTGATTACTGTCTTATTTATATGCTTAAGCACACAATTATCAGAGGCTGAACCTTTACAAAACATGTATGTTCTCGAGAGTATAGTTGTCAGGCGCAGTTTAAGTTTTCGCGTGATCTTCACCCATTGTGTGTGTGTGGGGGGGGCATTTAAACGGCATTCATATTTTAAGAACAATGCATTCATTTAAATGGTATTCATATATTCAAGAACAAGCTGTTTCACACGTGCACTTACAAGCCTGGTTTTGACAAATATACGTTATAGCACTAAAGTGAAGTCCGATGATGGTTTATTTCTAGGTTTGCGTAATGGCAATATTAGTAGTAATATCATTTAATGGCACTGTATGCAAGATTGAGTAAATAACGTGATGTAAATTATATGATTCATGAAAATCTTGTGAATACATGTGATTCTCTTATAAAGTAACAATAAAAGTTCTACATTATTTAATTAATATGCGTAAGTTTTAGCTTGGTATAATTAGCCTGCTAGTAAGAGTCAAGGCATTAGTGTGTAATACCCCATTCCAGGACTGAAGTTCTCAAAATAGTAAAGTTTAAGTTTTGACTTGGGTCTCTAATCTGACCAATATAACTAGGAGTCACACTTAAATCAAAATTTAGACTTAAGTATTTTATGGAACCCTAGACCAGGTTACGAACATGCCTATGCAGCATAGTTATATGTTTGAATCTGAAATGCAAATTCAGATGCATTGGGTTTGGTTTCCTTAAGTTTATTTCTTCCCACAGACCATAACATGGCTGTCTACTGTGGAAAGTGTTGCCTTGTTTTAGTGCCATGATGTATAAAACGGATCTCTGTAACTGAAAATCAACCTGTATCTCAATAACTGAAATTTAACCTGCATCTCTGCAACTGGTAATCAGCATGTATCTCTAAATGAAAACCAACCAGTATCTCAGTAAATGAAATTTAACAAGTAACCCACTAACTAAAATCAGATTGCATCTCTGACTATCAACCTGTATCTCCATAAGTGAAAACTAACTGGTAGCTCAGGCTATTAAAGGTTTGGTATCTCAGTAAATGAAAGTCAACATGTGTCTCCATAACTGAAAACCAGCTCGCTGCATATCCATAAGTGAAATACAACCTGTGTCTCAGGATATTAAATGTTTCCACCTGTATTCCAGTAACTGAAAACCAACCTGTATCTCAGTAACTGAAAACCAACCTGTATCCCAGTAACTGAAAACCAACCTGTATCTCAGTAAATGAAAACCAACCTGTATCTCAGTAACTGAAAACCAACCTGTATCTCAGTAACTGAAAATCAACCTGTATCTCAGTAACTGAAAACCAACCTGTATCTCAGTAACTGAAAACCGACATCTAAGGATATCAAAATTTTCAACCTGTATCTCAGTGACTGAAAATCAAGCTCATTGCATCTACGTAACTGAAAATCGACCTGTATCGCATTATATTAAAATGTTCAACCTGTATCTAGGTACTGAAAATCAACCTGTTCCTCGGCAAATGAAAGTCAAGCTGTATATCAATAGCTGAAAATCAGTTGTATATCTGTAACTAAGAATTAACCTGTATCTCAGTAGTTGATAATCAACGTGTATTTCAGTACCCAAGAATCGACCTGTATCTCAGTAACTGATATCTACATAGTGACATTAATTTCCATATTTATGCTTGGGCTAGAAAATGGGTTAATGTGTAACACGTAGCTTCTATCTCCTTGCGGATTTTAGAAGGTTTGGATATCGGTATTTATGCTTTCTGCTTATCGTCTTTAAAATGGCACTTAGTTGTAGGATCTGTAGATTCTTTTTCTCATCGTATTTTTATTTTTCTAGAAAATGGATATCATCCATGCCGGATTGAATAGTATATTTTACACAATTGTCAGAGTTAGGCGTGGATCGCCTTGTGGGTCTCTGATTGGGCAATTAAAATTGTCAAATAAGTGCTGGTTATCTCAATGACATGTCCGAATGCATTATATGGTCCAATATAAATTCAGATATTCGATTGGACAGGTTTACTGGAAACAGTAATACGAAAGTAATTACAAGAGAGTCCCATAGTAAGTGCACTAGACGAATACATCTTGACGGCTAGTGTGGTCCCGGCCGGGAAGCAATAGGTGCGTTTTACTCACACCATGCCACCTTGAAACTTTATACATATAAGCAGACATCTCATATAGCTGATACGGGTTGGAAAGAGTAATTGCACACCCACAAACCACAGTGTTGGTTTTTCATTGACGTCAATCTGGTTCTTCCATCCATCCTTCAGACACCTGACATTCAACAGATGCATTATAATAAACAGTTTTATCTTTTACCATGTGCATTAGAGGGTTGTTTTAATGGCAGCCTGCATATACACTATGTATGTATAAAGTGATATAAAAATCCAGAATGACCGAGGACCTGAGCATAAAACGTGGTTTGCATAGGAAAAAGAAACTTTGATTTACACCCTGAAACTAACTAGCACATGCAATTTAAGACATCGAACATTATCTTTGTTTAATATTTGTACATCAAGATAATACTGCTGCATCTCAGGATAATGACATCCCTAGACAAGATCTCCAGACCTTAAGGTATAATCCCGAGATATAATATGAGATGCTGTCTTGAGATCATTGACTGGGATCTCAAAATAACATGACCAAAATAACTCAAGATTTCAATATGAAAATCTCCGCATCCAATATCGATATCTCCACATCCAATATCGATATCTCCACGTCCAATATCGAAATTTCCACATTAAATATCGACGTATCAAAATCCAATATCGATAACTCCACATCCAATATCAATATCTCCATGTCGAATATCGAGATCATGACATGTGATCTGGTTATCCTAAAATACAAAATATTAACATAAAATTTGGATGTTCTAAATCAGTCTGCATTCCTGAACTCAAATTTGCCCTTTTTTCGATGCATGGCTTGTACATGTACATTTGTATATACAATCTTTGTATTATTTTAGTAAGCAGTTAAACAATCAGGGAACTTACCATATCATGATGTAGTAACATCACTGGCTGATGGTAAAAAAGTTTCTCAGTAAGTAATATTACAAATAATCCGAAGTCCTGTCTGTTTGAACATATTTTGTTTTCTTTTTCAATATATAGCCAGAAAATAAGTGAGCATTCGTTGATTGGGTGACAGACTGCAGTCTGGTATTGCTACACCTCTCCCAGACCGGAATGGTCAAATTGTGGTGTACTGCAAAAGACACGTCTTCAGCCAGTGGGATTTTGCCAGGATTGTGAGTGACATTCTGGGGCAGGGAGATATCTGGCTTATTCATTCATTCATTTTACCCTCATTCATTAGATCCGTATCCCTACTTTCTATTCGTTTCCTCTATTTCTACAGTACTCTTCAAATCAAGTAGTAGTATATAGTACTGGGTTACCTCTATCTGTTAAAGATTAATAGTGGTGACCCCTGGTGACTTTTCTCGAAACTATGTGCAAAGTTACTCTGTATACTTTTCAAGTGAGTACTGAAATCTTGTAAATTTGCTTAACAAACACAGTTCTTTGGTCGATGATAGGGATTCATTTTTGCACAGCTCCTGAATGTACCTTGGATGGTCTGCAGTGTGTTGTAAAGTCATTAACCTTAACCCTCCCTAAAAATAGTAAATAAATAATTTTACTAAGCCATGGTCTGAAGAGTACAATCTTCTTCGTTTATTTAACTGGCTCTCCTTAGTTGCGATGCAACATTGTGGTGCCATGTGTTTGTGTGAATTTTCCCTTTTGAAACGGGAGAAACGAAATAAATAAATAAACAACGGCCATTTTAATTTAATGATAAGCACAAGAACATGACGGATGACTGGCTCTGATAAGAACACCATATTTCAATCAAGGCATTCTGTTATGGCTGTCGACTGAGGTCCCAGAATCGTTAGGAAAAGCCCACACGAGAACAGTTTCAATGTGCCAAATTTCTAACTCACAATCCCATGATTATTTCTTTGTAAAAATTTCACGTTCACTACAGATAAAACTAACATATGTTTCCACTGTCCTAAACCTTTTCACGCTGACTCGATACAGCGCCATATCCATATATGAGATAATACATATTTATTATATACTTATTATTAGTAGTCTTTACTAAATTCTCCGTGCATTTATAATATTTAGGTGCACTTATTCACCTCGTCACGAGAATATTGCAACTTTCTGGCGTCGCTGAATATATTATTTCTCACGGCAAAATAATGTAATCAGCGACGACTGTTATATTTGATATTATGAAAAAGTAACACCTTACAGCTTGGTATAGACTTCCTCCCTTGGGAAAAAAGTCAAGTCACTGTAGTAAATATTAACATCTTTCTTTCGAATAACACAACTTATCTGAAGTGGATTTCTCTGGTTTTCCCAAACCTTCACAGTCAGTACGTCCCCAACGAAGCTCTCTCCCAGATGTAGTATAGCTGCTGTATGACCTCTGTAGAAACAGATATCGTCCTTGATACCAGAGAGGACACCTTTTCTGGCAGCTTTGGCAATGCCATCCAGAGCGAAATTCATGTATGAAGCATGATTTGTATGGGTGAAGTGGTCTGTGTCACTTGGCTGGACCTCTCTGGTGGAGCTGTGGGAATCCACAGGTGGTTTCCCAGCAATAATGGGTGAGAAAATAGACCCCAAGTCCGAAACAAAGGGTACTGACACGTCTTTAAAATAATTGTTAGGCAAAGGCATGGACTTTCCCGTTTCTGAACTCACGTATACTGCCTTCTGCATAGACATCACTACTGGCTTCCCAGTACCTTGTTCTGACACATTGGTTTGCTGTATGAAGGAACTCCGACCGCGGGCTAGGCATTTCATCTCTATGGCCAGGGGGTAAACCAACGCTGCCCTCTCGTGGAGGGCTTTGGAAACCTGGTAGCACTGAGCTACTATCACACACTTTGAATTTCTGTATTCCTCAGCGGTCTGTTTCAAACTCAGTGATCGGGATTAGTCTAAGAGCCGACCTATGCTAAATAAGTTTGCATTTCCTGGAAATAAATGCACACCCAACGTATCACAACTAATTACTACTGCAACGAGAACAGCAAAAAAAACAACAAAAACTACTACCACTACACTGTACTACTACTACCACTACGCTGTACTACTACTACTACTACTACTACTACTACTACTACTACTACTACTACTACTACTACTACTACTACTACTACTATTCGTATTGTCATTACTATTTTATTGTATTCTTCTGCGGCTGATGAATCATCACCATCATCATCATCAGTAATAATAGTAGTAGTAGTAGTAGTAGTAGTAGTAGTAGTAGTAGTAGTAGTAGTAGTAGTAGTAGTAGTAGTAGTAGTAGT
>JAAUYG010017252.1_pt1 | contig 11934 bp, 10 predicted proteins | sample 7278091 | NCBI WGS metagenome assembly JAAUYG01 (sample SAMN14350201, study PRJNA611818) | marine sediment metagenome | isolation source: surface marine sediment (0.6m) | place: French Polynesia: Moorea | collected 2018-08 | reverse complement strand
TGTGCAAGTTTTACAGAAGAAGTGACTTCGAGTCGAGTCCGGCAGGATTGCTGTGAACATATATGTGTAAAGAAGAGAGAAATCTTCTCTGTTTTTCCCAGTGCATTTCTCTCATTAGTTTGCAGGACGTCACTGTCCTGTTCGTTCAAGTGAATGGAACAGATATCTGTGCTGTGTGTAGTGGTGGGATTTGTCTCTCTGGGAAGAGCAGTTTCCCCCAAAAAAGTGTGTTGCTCCACTGTGCAGAAGACTGCTTCTGAAAGCATTCTGTCTCTGCAAGGAATTGTTTCACTTTGGGCGGAAGTGAACTGTTGGTCAGACATCTGACCAACTCGTTACGGAACCTCTACGACTGCGCGTCCACGTAACTCAACAAAGCAAAAACCTAATTTCCCAGCCTAATTGAAGTTATGGGTCTCCTAGCTACTCATTTGAGATACATTTATTGCGCGTGTAGCAAGAGTTAACCCATGTCTGAGTATCTTTGACTAATCCCAAGGAAGACGTAAAGTTTGCCACACGTCAAAGCTCCCGCAGTAAATATCGGCGCGGACTAATAAAGCAAATGTTGGCTTAATCATAATGGCATGTGTATTTTAGCCAAATGACCGTCTTACTATTTTCTTTATGTCCAGCGCTAATGTTTGTAGTGGGACAAGAAACTGAGGAACAACTGATGAGATGATGAATGATTGTCAACTGTGAGATGCGCAGGTGAAACGTCGAGTTGAAGATGTCTGGGATGACCACATCGTTCTGAGTTCAATCTTTGAAGAGCCATGTGATGCGCATTTGATATATAAACCAAAAAGAGAAACGCAGAAGTGTTGTCCGTGGCAGCAAGTGAATCTTCCCTCCTTGTCTGGGCTGACTCGTGAATGAGTCTGCTCTTCTGCGCAAATCGAATTTGACTTCACTAGCATGCGATATTGGACAACACGTGACGAACCTCAAGCCCTTTCTGCAGGTTGTTTTGAACTCTGCTAAAGGGCAAATGTCTTCTGACTTTGGAACACAAACTTGTGGATTTTCTTTCCTGTTGAGTTGTGGAGCTGCTTTCTCTCTGCCAATGTTCACGCGGCCTGCCCATTGCAGAATTTCCTGTTGCTCAAGGTAACTTTCAGGCAACAAAACCTCCCCAGTCGTTGGTCGTAAAGTTGTCTCCTCTTGAAGTAGGCACAGTCCAGTAGGTACTTCGCGTCTTTTGCTGTTCTTGGTTCCGATGTAATTTTCCGCTGTGATATTTGCAGCCCATTGTGCGTCACCGATTCCTCTGTTGGAACGTTAGTCGTGATTTAGTGCGTGCTTTAAACTTTGTTCTTTCCCCTTCAGTCGTTATTGCGTCAGTAGACTTAGTATCCCCAGATACAGACCTGACTAAGACATAATAGACACTTGTAAACAGGCGATATGTCTGAGAAAGGAGCCTTTTATGGGAAATCATAAACCAGTTGTAATGGTCAAATGTCTGAGCTTGTGGAAATGTTATCGGTCAACACTGTATAATTGACCCGTTTCTCTGGACTCGTGAAGCTGCTGGTAATTTGTATGGGGCACACGCTCATAATTTGTCCTTCGTCTCTCATTTAGTTTTCGAAAGATAAAATTATACTGGATCTTGTTGCTTCGTTTTCTTCGAAATATGTGTATGCTGGGAATGGGGTGTTGCCGGATAATGGTTCAGCAGGACCACAGAATTGCTGCTCCTATTGCAGTGGAGATTTGCTTCTGGGAGGTTCCAGCCGCGTTATCTTTCTGTATGCAAATGTACGGTGAAGGAAGAATTCTCTTCACTAGTCTTTCTCTGCAGGGTAACGTGGACGCCTTTTGGTCTCATTTCTAGCCTTGAAAGACAAATCAAGCGCAACTCTCCCATCAGCCAACCATGAAGCGGCGCTTCGTGGCGTCATGGTTGCAACAAAAGGAATCATGTGGACCTCTGGGTTATGTTGAGTGTGATGCCTAATTGAAGCCAACTGGACGGAAATGTCGCGAGGAAGACACTAACCCACCGAACCAATTCAGTATTGAAGTCCTCATTAGGCCAGTGCAGTAAGGAATCAATCAGTTGGCCTAATAGTTTCTGTAATGGATGATATTTGGGGTTGTAAAAGCCATAAAAAGGTCATTCTCCTAGGCATTAGGAACGGGCGTGCTTTGGGATGCATATCTTGTTTGCCACAAGTCGCAGTGGATGTTGTCCAATGAGGCGCTGATCTTTTTCTTTCCTTTGTCCAGCCAGACCTACATAGTGTCCTGAGGTTCGCGGTTTTGAGCGTCGTCGTTGAAACATTTAGGAGAGGATTTTTAGCTCGGATTTGTTTCCGGCAGCTTTGGTCTTGCGTTTTTATGCAGACATCTCGGCAAACCTGAAGTGGCGTGCAACGCACGGTTCCTTTCTCTTGTGGCCATGGAACATTCTTGCTGCTGTCTGACCTGTTTAACAGCATTAAATAAGAATGATGTCGACACCTGATAGTGACAGTCTAATTAGACAGTTAACCCAGGTCCTCCCTGTGCGAATCAATAGCTGTTAGAAAGAACTGCAGGGAGTATTCTGCTCTGGTCAAGAATTCCAGTGTTCCAGTTCCGCGAGAAAAAAAATGGATCATTCAAGGCGTCATTGAAACGCCATGTTAGGTTTCTGTTGGAAAAGGAACACTGGTCTGTTCTTTGTTCTTGGCTGTCGTCAGTTGTCGAAATTTTGCCTGACTTGCAAGTGTTGTGGAATAATGACAGCCTGTGATTTTTGTCCTGTGTGGTCAGTTTCTGGATGTTTGCCTGACCGTTGGGTCGGGTTAGCGACGAAAACCCCGTGTTTATCTGTGACCTGGTGGTGCATGTTTTACGCATCATGGAGCTCAGAAAGTAAAAGTGAAAAAAAACTCCTTCACCTGACACGAAGTGCCTTGCGTCATCTTTCTGTCAACACCGACACAGATTGAAGGGTCACAGGGAAGGAAAGACACGCAAAACCATGATGAGAGAAGAGCTTCTTTTCAGTGGCGTGCTGCGTAAATCAAGTGAAGGAAATGGGGTCATTAGAGAGGATTTTGTCGTAATAAAACGTTAGAGACGTAACAGATCCACAAAGAAGCTTTGAAATCTTCATTAAGACGATGCGGCAATAAATCAATGCGTTAGCCTAATGCTTCTCCGTTTTCTTTTAGGAGGTAATATTCGGGGGAATAAAAACAATAAAAGGTCGTTTTATGTGTTCATTTGTGATTTATGATGGGAATAGGACATTCGCTCACAATACGAATGGACCATAAGTTTAGGTCAGTTAATTATTTCTTCCCTTCCGTCTTAATGAATAGAACGAGCCAGTGTAAATCTGGATTCACAGAGTTGTTTTTGGAGAGTGCAGTGACCAAACAGGCACCAACTTCCTTTTTCGTCGCCTGTCCATCAGGGAGAAACTTTCTGAAATGTGTGCCGTTCCCTTTCGGCAGTTTTCACACATATTGTTACCTGAATTCGTTGGTTCAAATTTGGTCACAAATGCTTGCCATTGGTGGAATTGGACTTCTGGAAGGCTCCTCCTTTGTTGTTTGTTTGTTTTCGTTTCATCTCAGCTGATTTGGGAGCGTAAAATCTTTGGCAGCTTGAGAACGTTATTAATTGCAGGATTCTGCCCTAATTTGACGTGGCAGGACCTGGTTCAGTTTTACGATCTTTCATGTTGACTGCAGCGGGGCCTGTTGTCAGCTCCACATGCAGGGAGGGGGCATTTATTGCTGTTGCGAAATTAAAATATGAAGTTGATTTACTGGCTCCATTAACCTTCCTTTGGCTCATATAATCCTCATTATCTCTCCAAGATAGGTCATAGAAAACGCCGTGCTGGGACGGCAACCGTGGCGCATTAGCGTGGTATCTGGGACACAGCACCGCACGAACGTGATACTGGCTGCCCAGATGGATGCAGTTAGATTGCGCTCCAAAGTTGTACAAATACGGTACTAAGGATCAAAAGGGACATTATGACATCTATCGTTAAGCCATAGATGGTTGGTTGTATTTCGTTGTGTGACAACTTGTTCCAATAGCGTTTTTAGCACGTCTGTGTTGAATCTCTGAGCGCAAGAATTAAAATTGCTGAATTGTGAACTTTGCGGGGTGAACCTGTTATTCCACGACATCAAGCTGTTGCGGAGATGTTTGACTTCCATGTCCGGTTTGTGCAGAAGAAGACGGATGAGCAGATGAGTAATTGATGCCTGCACTTTCTCATCCGGACACATGTTCAATACTGCGACTCTGGGTGCGTGAAGTTTTCAGATGCCCAAATTCCCTTCGCGTGTTGATGCTTGTACATTCGTGACTCATTTGCCTAAGTGCTTGTGCTGCTTTACAGAAATGGGCCTTCCTTGTCTTAATTTTGCCCGTCTTCAGGACAAACACAACGTTTGGCCTAGTTTTGTGGAAGCCCCACAATGCTTTGGAAACGACGCAGCGCACCGTTTTGTTTCCCACAGACTCCAGGGGTTTGAAAGTCAGTTCTGTTGATCATCCCAACAGATGCGCCTCTTTTCTGGAGAAAGATAAAAAGGCATTCTTCGTCCTCTCATTGTGGCAACCAGTGTCCATGGGCACCACCCATGACACATGTGAAGGCAACCTCTTGCTGGTTCCCTCAGTGCAATTTCATAAGAGGCATGTTTTTGTGAACTCACGGGACTCTTGATGATTTTGTGATCATGCAACTTTCCTTTGGCATCCTTTGCAATGTCATTCCACGCTTCACGTCTCAGTGAGAATCAGATGCATTCAGTCCATCATGCAAGCACAGGACTATTCAGCTGCAAGTTGTGAATGTTTTCTGAAACATCAGACCACGGTCAGGGGAACGGCATCATGCATTTCAGCTTTGAAAAGCACAAGAAACCCTGTTTCTCTGCAAACAACTGCACAGATCATTGACTTGCTGCGTCCTGCAGCCCAAACGCGAGTGGTTTTGCGATTTGCGGCTTCATTCAGAGTCCCAGTGGTTGTGTCACCGTTGCAGCGGTCATATTTGGGTGGGCCCTGCAGGAATGACAGATAATCTGAAGACGGACATGCGGGAGAGTGATCCCTTCCTACTTTTCCCTCGGACGGTCAACCTGCTCAATATGCTGGGAGGAAACTATCATCCATCATTTGTGACATTTGTTTGATCTGATTCCCTTTTTGATTTAGTGAATAGGACAAGTCAATGTCTGGAGGGGAAACATTTAAATCGGTCCACTCAGTTTCCCATTGCATTGTTGGGACCTGGATTTGGAAGATAAATTGAAAAGGGACTTTATTGTTTCTCATGCAGACGCCCTAAATTTCACTATGTGTGCAAGGCAAAAATTGTAATAAAATCTAAATTGTTTGTGCCTTTTTTGCGAACAATCCTCAAGATACAACGAAAAAGTTTTGATGTTGGGCTTCAAAGTTAATCATCAGACTGCAGGACGCGGCAATGATCAGACGACGCATGTTGCGCTACATGTTTCGCATCCAAATCTGTCGTTCTGAGAGCCATGAGTCCCACTCGAAAGAGATTTTGCGTTCCGGCCTTTTCCTAATTGTTTACATTGTGCCTGATGGATGGCAGGCAATTTTCTAGAGAGACATGGCAAATTGGAATGCACCAAATATGGACGATTTGTGGTATAAATCATCTTCCCATCTAATGTCTGTGTCTTGTAGACTGCAAGGAGTAATTGCGTTGTGTTTCAATGATGGGAGAATACACAGACGTGTTTGAGGATTCTGGTGATACTTTATTCAAATGAGCTCCGTAGTTAAACAACAGTTGAGCGTCAACTCACAACCATTTGAAACAGTATAGTCTGCAAAGATTGTTTTCGTCAAAAGAGAAACATTCAGAAGGAAAAGCCAACTGCTGGAACTGAACCCACAGCGCTGTAACATTTGATCCTGAAATCAGAACACCGGGTGAATCTTATTTTGCTTGCGAGTTGCCGCTTTCTTTCTCACACAATGTAATTTTGTTCCCATCCAATGTTCTTTTGTCAGGGAAACAGCCCAATGGCAATTCTTACTTTCCTCCAAAGTCATTGCATATTTAAATTTAATTATGCATGAGCCAGATGCATCTGCAAACAGCAGACAGAAGGAAAATAAAACTTGTGGCGTGTAGGAGCCGTTGGAGTCGCAGAGGTGAATCCGGCAGATATTTCATTACCTCCGAGCCAGTGCGGTTGTAAATTTGACACGAGCTTTGTTCTTCAAGTTGTAGTTTCAATGCATCAACAGTTTATTTGTGGGTACAATCATTACCAACGACCTTGCGGTCTTTAGGTCAGGGGCTTCCATTCAAGGGATCAATGCACTTCTTAAGTGGCTGCATTGATTCCTAAACGGATAAGTCGCTCGGCTGATGAGATTGACATTAAATGTCAATTATTCAAAGTCTCTGGAATCAATAGTCATTCATCTCTCTAATGCAGGAGTGCCACGTTCAAAATCTGGTTAGGACGCCCGCTCCACCACCAAGTCCGACAGATGAAACTGACCTTTGGCGCAATGGTGACAGCAGTTCGATGTCTTTGTCCTGGCTGGCACAGATTCCTATGCACGCAATTCTCAGCAAGTTTGCCCCACATCTTCATCTGTCGGCACTTCTTCATTCACTCTGAAACAGCAGATTTTTCCGCTTTTAGGAAGTCTTGTGTTTTGATATGTCCACTTCTGGATTTTGTGAGAAAATTCCAGTGTCACATTGGGTCCTGAGCTCAACAAACCACAGCTCATGATGACTTGAAACAGTGAAAGAAGTTTTGCACAAGGTGCAGAGAGCATGTTTTGGGGAAGACTCAAAAGAAAGACTCAGGTGGTGGAGGGATAATCCAATGAATGAGAAAGTTCTTCTGTACTGCAGCCATTCCTGGTCACAAGCAATCTTTGGGCCTGAAGTTAGTCTCTCTTATTCAAACCACGTAACCTGTGCCGTCACACCGCCACCGCACATGAAATACTGCGTCGGAAGAGCCAGCAGTTTGTCTCACACAAAGACTGTTTGAAGGATGAGTCAGACTCGCACTGCAAAGAAAGAATGAGAGGATAGCCGCATTGATGTTTTCGAGCGGAAGCCTTTTCAGGGTTAAATGTTGAAACTATAAGGAGAAACAAACAAAACAAACGTCGTGGATGATGGATGGTCCTGTCTGCGCAGACAGATCTGAATTCTGTGCGCTGAGAATGAGAGTCCGAGCTGGGCGGACTCACACAGTCGTGTTTGCCTGTGTTCTCGGACTTCAGAACTGGACAGCAGGATCTCTTGGAGGAAGCCACATTTTATTGGTCACACCAAGTATTTTACATCAAGCTCAACTAATGTAATCTTCTCCAAATGTGCCAAAGATCGATGTGTTAATTTCATCATTGCCGGAAAAGCGGAGCATTTTGTCTGAAAATCCATGGCACTGGAGGTGTTGACTTCAATTGTAAACAATTTTGCATCGATTCTTGGATGTGCACCAAAGTAATGCCGAAGAACAGGCAAAAGGGAAGTTCAGGTTGGGGAAAGTTATTCTTCAGGTTGGTAGTGGTGGCCAATGCTGCAGCAGTAAGAATTGTGTTTGGCTGCAAGAAAGTTGGGAAGTTGGACGAGTCACCAGTGGAATCAATAAGGTCACTGATGTGTAGATGCTGTGTACAAATTTCCCACTTGACAAATACGTATTGTAAATGACTGGACGATGCCTGGGGACTGAACTCACACAGAAGATCCTGATTAAACTGGGGATCAGGGAGACATATCACAGAAACTGTATGGGTCATTAAGGAATTGCAAATTTCCTTTGTCTTTGTTCAAGTCACTTTTGGAGACTGATGTGCATTTTACTGTCCCCAAAAGTGTCTGCCTGTTTGAGGTACATTTGCAGAACAAGGTGTTTCAGGGGAAAGAAATCTGCTGCCTGGTGCTAAAATGCATGTAGTTTGGTACAGAAAACCTAAAATACGTATGTCGTTCTCTGATGAAGTGGCTATTATCTTAGTAATTGATTCGTCGAGAACAACGCACCCAAAGGGGGGCTTCATTGGAATCTTGACATCTGCTGGCTTTCGTTTGACCAGCCAATGTATCAAACAGACAATTTATCTTTCATTGGAAGATAAAATACCACGTAAATATAAAAATAAGAACACAAAAACAGACGAATCCACACAACCATTCCTGCAGTGGAACAGGAATCGCTCTCATTGGTCAAATTCTGGAAAAAAATGTGGTCATTCCAAAACCAATTACACAAGGGGAGAAGAAAAATCAGAGAACTCTTTCTTTCAAAGCTGCATCTTTCACGTCCGCGGTCTGCCATCCTTCTCCGGCCTCAAACGTACTGATCAACACTGCTGCAGGAACACGAAGGACAAAGACGACTGCGAAGTCGCCAATTTTTCCCTCGGTCGTGCATTCCCATCATGCGTGCCTCTCATCGCGCGTGCCTTATTATCAGAAGCACTTTTGGATTCTTTACCTCTGGAACAAGCTCTTTCATGACAGTTTCATTACCTCTTCAATCCCGTACGCCCAAATTATTCGCTCATTTCTACCGTAATTTTCATTTTGACTGGATTTAGCCGCACTGAGAAGTTTACAGGAGTTTAATATTCATGTCATGCCCTTGCCAATGTGTTCTCCTTGTAAGCACCTTGTTTATTATTGCAGTGTTGACATCATCAATCCATCTTATTGTCTCTTGATATCATTTTGTATGTCTGTTGAAGAAAGGTCAATTTCCCAATTGGCAAGTATCTTCGCAGATCGTTTCTGTGTTTCTATCCCCTCTTCTGGGAGGATAATTCACTGAAGAACCAGAGTGAATTTCGGCTGTGCTGTATTTTTAATGAATACCGAACCCAGATTCATCCAAGCACTTTTTCCTCGGAAATGCACTTCCTGTAAGGTCGTTAACATTTGTCAGGCGACCTTTGTGTGAGGGATGAAATTTCCCCTCTCAATCACTTTCTCTGTGATTTAGCTGGACTGTCAGTGTGTTTCCGATTGACTTGATTTCTGATTAACAGCTTGAATTTCAGATTTGCAGATGACTTTTGGGGGAAGTCAGTCTCCAATTCGGTATGAAGGTCAAATGAATGGGAACTTGCGAGGAACAAGAGTATTTGCGCTCATGAGAGGCGAGGGGACTCTGACACGTACACAAACAGGGTGATGTCAGAAACAGTGTGAGTTGTGTCGCACGTAACCTCGACATTAGAGCGAAGGCAACTATCAAAGGGAACGTTAGGAATGGGACCTTAATTCATACAGGTCTTATCAGTTCCTCCCATGCCCCCTTGTGGGAAAACAAGTGCTTGTTTGATGTTCAATTTATGTTTTACTCCTTGGTTCACTTTTGCGTCTTTCCCTGGTGAGAAGGTTGATTAGTTGGGGATAATGACGCCGAGACGTACCCTGATCTCCAGAGTGGTCAGGTCTTGAATGCAGACGACCATCATTACCATCACCACTCAAAAGGCTGCCCCCATATTAACCAGATGTACTGATCTCAACCTACTTTGAAGATTTTCCCCCTTTTTTTATCAGCACCGGAAGGCTGAAAGACTTGCTCACTGCTACACGCATCTTGATTGGACTGTGGTTAATTATTAAAGTAATATGTATGCAGACTGCGTGTATGTGACTGGCTTCCTGCACACATGAAGAATGTGACTGCAATAGAAAAGGGAACAATAGCGAACTGAGCCAAAGAATTCGTAGATTTATTAGCTGAGGCTTTTCGTTCCCTTGTTTGTTAAACTTCCAATGTTTGGTCGTAAAAGTCGAAGACCAGCCCTGGTTCACTTTATGTAAGGGCATTAGCCAAGAATGTAAGGTCTGCACATCATTCTGAAGCAATGGGTTGAAAACCTGGTTTGTACAATGCAAACAGGTCGACGTGGCTTTGGTCGAGTCGAGAGAACTGTTGAGTGAGGCATCAGATTGCAGGCAATAGCACCCTCTGCAAGTTTAATTCAGACTTAATTTCAGAGTAACCTTGTTTGGGCTTGCAAATTGAACTTTATTTCTGGTACTAGCACCGGGCTGTCATAAATCTATTAATCTTCTACTTGAGTTCATTGGTACCTCCTTTCTATTGCACTCACATTCTTTATGTGGAAATAAAAGTTGTCCCTTCTGTACAGGCTGCATACAAATTCATGGCGGAAATTAATGACTTTCTGACAACGCTGCCAAATTCGGATCTACTCGCAGCATCGGTCGTTCACTGTTCGATGCAACATCAGAGAACAACGCAGATGAGTCTCCCGTGAGTTTCTATGAGACAATGCCAACAGATCGTCGTTTGATCCACACTACCTATCAGCTGCAAGGTCAGAGAGCAAGAATAGAAATGGAACGAGCAATTCGTATTGAAAAGAAAAAACGCCATTCACATGAATGTCTGTGGCAAATGTAAAACGCTTGTTTATGGATCGGACTGACATATCGCAATCTCTGCTGTCGGGATTTTCAGAGCAGAATAATTCTGGGCTGATGAGTGTGCCAAATATTGTAGAGGAAGCACGGGATTAAGATAGTGACATAAATTTGGCCTGAAAGAACCCGTTATTCCGCAAGGAGGACGTGGGCATCACTGATAAGGCCGCAGTGAATAAGTTCCTTCACCTCAAATTTTCTTTGATTGCTTTCCTATGCGACAAGTTAACAGGCGACTCGAATGGAACAGGGAAATCTGGGCTCGTAAACCAGGGCTGCAGAGTGCGGCGAAAGTGCAGCACGGGGCACGCTGATTTCCGTTGTGCACATACAGATGTTATGAGGGATTTCCTTCACTTTTGGTGTTTTTTCTGCACCATGTTTAGAATTGTCACCCAGCTCAAACCAAAACTGTGCATGATGTGTCTTCCCTATCAGTATCACATTCTCGGAGATTTCAGCATAGAAGGCATGTTTCCAAAGAAGAAGCGCGTGAGATGACAGATGTCGTACCTGCAAATTTGCACTTCGAAGCGCCGATGATGTGAAGTGATCAGCCCCTGTGCTCCGTGACACACCTTTGTGTTTTAATGGCAATGACATGTTCTCTTCACCGATGACACTCTAAACCCCAAACCAGTCTGGTCACGTAAACCGTCAATCAAGTATGACTTCGGCAAGCGACCAGGTAAAGATCACAGGGCCGACATGAAAGCGTTTCCAATCTGGGAACATGCATCCACACCTGCTATCTTGCTGCAATAAAAAGCGATTCCACCCAGTGGACCTGCATGGACTGGCTCTGTGCCAGAATAGTGAGCGAAAAGCAGGTGTGACGCGAGTTTTCTGACACATGGATGTCATTTTATTGCCGTTTCTGCTGTCTAGAATTGGCAAACCTGCACCTTCACACTCCGCACGTTTGCCGAGAAAGTAGGTCAAGCTGATTCCATGCTCAGAATAATCGTACGTTGTGGACTTGTGAAGTGTTCCCTGCGTCAGTCACTGAGATCAGGTGAAAAAGGTGAAATGAAAATTGTTGCGTGTTAAGCCACAGAACGTACCAGTCAAAGACGACATGACGGAGCTCCAGTCTGGCTCCACTCGTCGCATGTTAACAATGGAACTTGGACGGCAAAACACATTCATGGCTTTCATTCCCATCAAATCAAACCATCCTTGGAGTACAGTTACGTGTTGTTTGCCCAGGCAAAGGGAGCTTTGGCGATATTTTTTGTGTGATACGAATCCATTGTTTGATGTGCCACCACCCTGCACTTAGCACGAAACGTGGATTGTGAGCAACATTTCACTGCAGATTCCTTGCCTGGAAGAAAACACATGTATGCCCCAAGTGTGCCGGATGTGCTGAATAATTTCTCATGGCCGTCTTATGTGAATCATCATTTCGTGAGACTTTTTTTTGGTGTTATCTGTTGCGTTTGTCGCGGCAGAGAATGCCGACGTACAGGACGACGCAATCTGCAGTT
>JAAUYG010119067.1_pt1 | contig 11936 bp, 1 predicted proteins | sample 7278091 | NCBI WGS metagenome assembly JAAUYG01 (sample SAMN14350201, study PRJNA611818) | marine sediment metagenome | isolation source: surface marine sediment (0.6m) | place: French Polynesia: Moorea | collected 2018-08 | reverse complement strand
TACTACTACTACTACTACTACTACTACTACTACTACTACTACTACTACTACCACTACTACTACTACTACTACTACTACTACTACTACTACTACTACTACTACTACTACCACTACTACTACTACTACCGCTATTACTACTACTGCTGCTGCTATTGATGGTGATGGTGGTGCTTGTGTTGTTCCCAAAAATGATGATGATGAGGAGGAGGAGGAGGGGGGGGGGAGAGACGACGACGACGATGAATATTATAACGATTACGCTACTACCGATGTTGATCCAACTACTCGTGTTGCTACGACCACCGTTACTACAGCTGAGTTCCTGATTAAAGAGTGCACTTGACGATCGAAAGCACCAGTGAATTATCTTCCCTTTTCATGCTTTTCCTGTGACATTAGTTTCATAATGACTTCTACAACATTGGCATCAGGGTGGATGAACGTAGCTTTTTACAGACCTGGGGACACCGAGAGAGACCTGTATTTGTGGAAATTGACATCGACGAGCTAAGCAATCACCTTATCACCAAGGAGATGACCCGCAAGGGCGACACGCAGATGTAGAAGTGCAGAAACCTCCCAAGCGTTCAGGACTGACCCAGAGGTAGTAGAGGTCACTATCCTGCCATTCTTCCGGGATTAGATCACAGGGGCAAAAAATCGAAACCTCAGTTCAGGAGCCAGGCGGCCAGTTGAAACGAGAAATTGACCTATCACGGCCCAATCTCTCGGCTTTACACACATATCGTTCTTCGTTCGTTGATATATGCCTCCCGTGCCAATACGATGTTCAGCCGCCCATTTTGTCTGGAAGCTGTGATTGGTGAGTGAATGCGACTTCACAGGCATATATTCCATCCGTATCTCCCCGTTGCCTCGCGTTGATTTAGAGAAAGATTTCACGCTCTTTGCTATCCACAAAGGACCCCCTGCCAATCTCCTCGCCTGGACATGCCAAATGCGGGCATCGCGTGTCACGGGCGGGTCAAATATCCCGTCCAGATACCATTACATAAATTCTGATTTATCCGGGACTATTTATTTAGAAAGCTATTTCATAAAGATATCGAAGCAATTACATATCTCGCCGGTGTCCGTCGGGTCCAGTTCGTGATAAGCCGCCCTGTAGGATGTTACTGGATTTAATTTTCCAGATATAAGATACGTTGTTTCTGACGGTTGGCAGGAAGAACGTAAAATTTACGCCTCCTCTCCCGTTATCTTTCTAAGAGACTGGATCTGTGCCACTTTGAAGGGCAATCTCCATAGACGCTTTGTCACACCGAGAAGTCGAAGTAGCTTATATCAGTCTGTGTCGTCTGAAGAATACACTTCCTAAATATGGACTTCGGCTCTATAAACCAGAACGCAGTTAGGCGCCAAAGCAAATGGCCAATGTGATCGATGTAAACCCGTGTTTTGCATGCATACAGAATATAAATAATTGTAACAGTAATACGTAATCCAAGAAACCCATGGCTGTGGATATGCACCGTCCAAATACACAATTTTTGAACCTGAATCCCAAAAGGAGAACTATGATACAGCACCCCCAAGTTTCAAACGTTTATAGCCATTGAGTACGGTGGATTAAGACAACCCTTTATCAAGGGTAACAACAGGTCCAGGGCCCATTTCAGATCTATTTGACCACTTGACAGATCAACCCAAGCTACATTTGTGTCTAATGGCCATGCAGCTGAGGTGACCAATCCTAATTATAATATTTGGGAGATCAGATGTACCTAACAAACCGAAATTATATCAACGTGTGTAAAGGTCAAACGCACGTTTCTTACGTTTCTTACTAAAACGTTTCTTACTAAAATCTCTGATGCCCACATTTTTTTCTTTGTATTTTTACACTAGGGTATTTTTTCACACCATCCGTCGATTTCACAAAAGTTCACAGATGCACGAAAATAACGACGTTTCTGAAGTCCAAATACGCTTTACATGTTAAAACCTACAGTTTGTCAGTTCTGCTTTACAAAAAGTTCTTTAAAAGTTGCAGGTCGATTTTCAGAAAACGAACCAAATGACCCCACGATGACATTGAACCATAAAAGGTCAAAATATCCCCACAAGCATAAGACACCCATGTGTTGACCCCTTCACTCAACGAATAGTTGTAGTCCTTGAGATAATGGTATTTTTATTTCTCATATAGTCACAGTATTAATTTATTTTTCTCTAAATCAAAAAATTACAACAACTAAGACAATTTGGATGGGGGAAAGAATTACCAACTGCACTAGCCAGGTGTACGTTTTGAAAAACATATTACTAGTACCCCGAGTGACCCCAAAATAACCTTGAAGGAGCAAATATGCTCCTCAATATGATGCCCAGTGGCCAATGTCTGGAAGAATCTGAAGCCCAGAAACCGACTTAAGTTAACTAATCACTTTGTCTTTACCATGCTTAAGATCACTAGTGCACTTCAGATTATTTTGCGAAAATGGCCGAGGGAGCCTCACAGTTTCGTCCTCTTCGCTCTCCGGTTAACCGTTCTGTAGGAAAGTACAATTTTTTATTTTCCCACTGGCGTCACCATTTTAATTCAATCTTTTGTTTAAATTAGCTTTAAGTTCAAACTTCTTGCTACTTAGTACTAACGTTTGCGTGGTTTGCCTCAGAGCGATTGGTTAGAAAAAGAATCGTAACAGCAGGAGTTGCGACTAAGAAAATTCTCTCCCCATACACAGACCTATCTTAAAAAATTAAAACTTCAAAAAAATTCTAAATTCTTGTTAACATTAAAATATCAAACAACCTCTCGAAAGCACCCACATGCAAGATGCCACACGAATATCATTTCACTGATGTAAGAACAATTTGAATTGGCATTCGGTAGTGCTTTCAAATGTTCACTTGTTCACTTTAGCAGCCGTTAACCAAATTTAATCACTGAAATGTCCATTTCAAGCTCTCCCCAATAATTTTACACTCCGTTTGCACTGCGTACATTCTGTTAATCACTTTTACATGCTAGTAGTATAAGTCAAACATGTGACATATATGCCCCTATAATATTACATAGTACATCATGAACTAAGATAAGTTTATATTAAAATTTTAGTCTTGAGTATGACCTGCAAGCTGGTTTAGGCACCACCACCCCTAGCTATGCATAGGGTTACACACGGTCATACTGCATAAAATAGCAACATGGGTCTCGGCATCAATGTGTTCGATCCGCTGAATATGCCGATATCTTTTCTCCACGACCCTAGCAGAAATCCAGGCATACAAGCATAATATTGCCTTTTTGTTTTTATCGAACGGGTTATTTCCGTCCAGCTGTGTGGGAAGACATGTCGGAAACTCGGGATATCTCTGTTCAGGCCCCCTTCCTGAACTTGTAAATGAATCCCGGAAATGAAGGTGATGACAATGGCGAGAATAAGCCAGGTGTAGTAATACATATATTGCATGTGACCCTATACAATGATGTATGGATTAACGTATACATTGCGAATATTTTATTCATGTGACCAAAGAATGCAGTTTGCGTGTAAGCACATTCATTATTCAGGTGTTTATTCTAGACACTAATAGCTCCGCTTAGCTTCACCTGCATGACCTAAGCTTCCTTTTATTTGCTCGATCCCGGGAATTTAGCCCTGTCACCGGAAGCACAGAAAATCCCCATTTCTATTCAAGGACGTTCCGATAATACCCCTTCCCCATGCAACTGACCCATGACTCAAAACAGGGCACAATTTCCGTTGTTTAGCCAAGGGCCGTTTTATCTTAACCCGTTGGGTTTACCCTCGACTGGAATACATTTGTATACAAAACGGGTATGCACATTGGGAATTAGATTACATGTAATTTAATCTATTTGCTCATAACAATACAAGTGGATTTCTGTAGAGAAGCAAACTGGCAAGCGGCAGCAACAATTTTGCTCCCTGTGGGCAAAATTTGCAGGTATCTCATCGTGTTGCGTTTCACGCTGGACTCGCCAGCTTGGCACGCGATGGAATGTTGAAAAAAATCATGAAAATGTCTGGACATAGTTTGAATCCCCACGTCTGGTACCTATGCCGTATACAGTGGAACCTCTATATTAGAACCACCAAGCGACTGTGAAAGACTGTCCGAAAATCTGAGGTGATCTTAATTGTTTTGTTCCGTTCCATGGGAAAGTGACTGAACCATAGTTGTCCTTGATCCCTACCTTGCTCCTGTGTGCATTTCTCAGGTGATTTTTCAGACAGGGTTCACTCAGTATATAACGCGGATCGAAGGGATCGCGAAGTTGAGGGCCTTATGGCAAGGAAAGTTCTTTGTGAACGGCTGAATAATACTCATGCTCCGTTCCACGTATCCAGTTAGTGAAGTATAGTTCTGAATTCCCCCTCTATGTGATGTCCTTTCCGGTAGGGTGAGATACAAATGCTGATCCTATGTTCTTCCTTTTGCTCCTATTTCCCAAGTGATCTGGAATGTATTGCTGTACGAAACCCAGGCAAAAGGCAGAAGTGGCAGTCCCTAGTGTTCATAACTGTTAAAAGTTCAGTTGGTTCAATCAGATATTTTTAAGACATGGTCCACTATGTGTAATAGCTACACGTACATTTACTGTAAACAAAATGAGCGTTAGCCTAAACATACACGTGTGTTTCAGTCTGGGCCGTCTTTTGTTTGGGTTTAAGTCCTTGCTCACAGCTTGTGCGTTATAACTGTTGCTTATGGCACTGATTGCAAACAAAGGACTCGTTCGCTCGCATTGGGAGCAACATAAAAAATGGTTGAATAAAATTTAGAGCCTGACATTGGAATATCTCTCCCCGCCACAAGGCCCCCCGAGACTGGATGTGGAGAAACTGCTCTCGTACTGTTGACAACGCGCCCGGAAGCGGTAGGAACCAGGGCAGCACGCGCAGACGATGTTGGCGAATGCTCGCCGGAAGTCCCTCATGGAGCAGGCGTATATAACGGGGTTCATCCCAGAGTTGAGGTATCCGAGCCACGTGAACACCGGAAAGACGATGTGCGCATGCCTGACGCAGTCCAGCTTGCAGAACCCGTAGAGAATGTTGGTGACGAAGAAGGGCACCCAGCACATGCAGAAGACCCCCATGACGATCCCCAGGGTCTTAGCGGCTTTCTGCTCCTTGGCGACCTTGCTGAGTTTCCTGCTGATGGCGAAATGTTTCAGCTTCCTTGACATGACCCTGGATGGTCGCATGTCTTCGACCGCTCCGCTGTCTCTGGATGGGCGAGCAGGGGTCCGAATGGGGGATTCGTTCTCCGTATCCGGATCGTCGCTGTCACTGTTGGCGCGCGCCCTGGAATATCGGACGGATTTGGGAGCTCCACCTCGGTGTATCCTCAACATCATCACCTCGCCGTTGACCCCGTGAGAGTTCATGACCTTTGACCCCGTGGTGAGGCTTCTGAGCTGCTCTCTGGCAGCCCGGTAGATCTTGTAATAGGCGAAGATGATGATAGTCATGGGAAAGTAGAAAGACACCATAGAGGAGAAAATCAAGTACGCAGGGTCCTCCGTGAAAGCGCACACCTTTGGAGAGAGTGGATCAGTTAGTACTGCACGCCACCACAATATGGCGGGGAAGCTAATCGCCGCTGAACAGATCCAGATCAACGCAATCATTACGAAGGCGCGCCCCGTGGACATCTTGCTAGGGTAGGCGATGGGATCCGTGATGGCCCAGTAGCGATCCAGAGAGATCACGGACAAGTTCAGGATGGACGCTGTGCTGGCTAGCACGTCTATGGAGTGCCACACGTCGCACCAATCCTGGCCGAAGATCCAGACGTGAGACGACAGCTCCATGAATATGCTGAACGGCATGACCAGGCTCCCGATGACCAAATCCGCCAGCGCGAGAGACACTATGAAGTAATTCGTAACCTTCCGGAGATATCGTTCTTTGGCGACGGCAACGATAACTAAGGCGTTCCCCAGTATTGTCACCAGAGCGAACGTTGCTAGAACTACCCCTAGCAAGGGATTCTGAATCCGAAAATCCCCAAGCTCAGACATGGAGCGGTTTGAGACATTACAGTCTATCCAGGACGACAGATTGCCGCTGTCTTGTACATTGTGCCTCACCCACATTTTGCCGTCGCACGGAAGAGAGAAAGAGGTTGTAACTTTCGGTGGCCCTGCCTGGTGGTCGTTGTCTATAGCTTCTTTCCAAACGGTATATGCCCCGTGAGCATTCCATTCAAACTGGGCTTCATCATGCGTCTTAACCACGTCCACTACTATGCCCCCTTTCCCACCGTGACGAGGTACTTCCGATGTTTTTATAGTATGCTGGCTCATTCCACCAAAGTTTCTGTGGTTCCATGCGGAGTAATCCGGAAATTCCGCTGTACCGTAGCGCCCTCTATCGTGATTCTCTGTCACGCCCCCGCCAAACCGCCACGGCGGCAGTCGGTGTCGGAATCTCCTCCCCTCCACGTAACTTCCGGTGCGTACGTGGTACATGGTGCGCGGATAATCTCATTCAAGACCCCGCTAATCCCATTATCCGTCAAAACGAGGAACGTTCCTTTCCATTTTCGGCGACACTGTTGTCTGCTTCAGCAGCACAATCCACTAGCAGGCGACTGACAGCTGCTGGACCCCAACACGACACAAACGCCCGGGAACTAAACACGTTACCTGGGCAAAGTGAATTAAGCGGACGAACTCTGATTCCCGCCCGATTGTTAGCCAAACAAGCATTGAGACGCGAACGAGAAGTCCCTCTTGCTTTGCTTTTTTTCTGTCTATCACTTTTGCTTTCTTCTTCTCCCACAAAGATTGGAATGAATGCCAAATATACTTCCCCCCTTCCTCGATCGTAATTAAGATACCCACACGCCAAATCAAGTGTGTCCTATTGGAGAGACTTGGCAGATATCCAGTGATACCACTGTAGTTAAGCGTGACTTGCGCCGCGTTCCCTCTCTGTCCTTGGTTTCATCCCAAATGAAGCCTACCATTGGCTGCCATCTCTTGCCTCGCACTTCCTTTGGGGCTTGAAGAAAGTTCACTTTCATTGGAGTGGGGTCTGTGACAGTGTCTCTCCACCCCCGCTGTCGCGCGAGCTCATTCCCCGCGCTAGTTCCCTCCGTGGCCTTGCTATGCTGTCGGAGCGGAAAGCCCCTAAAAGCGGCCTCTCTCGTCCGGGTTACTAACGCGCCACGTCCTCCGGATATCATCCGTTATTTTCCGCCGCCGTCGACGGTTCCACGAGAGCGACTCTGAAGAAGCGATTTCCCGCAGCCCTCTCTCAATTGACACATGATAACTCCGACGTTCGTAGTGGCCGGCTCCGCGCAGAGACAAGCCACCATTGTGCTCAGACAGTGGTAATTTGTCAATTTCATTTCGTCCCGTCGACTTAAGGCCCTTGAGGGAAGCTCCCAAATTTGGCCGCCGACGCTCATAATGAAGGCATTCGTCAACCTCCCACAACTTCAGGGATAGCCCGAATTGACGCCGGTCCTGCGGGAACACCTCGGGCGGCTAGTTGATCGGTTTGACCCCTTGCCCAGAGCTGGTCACTTTCTCTGATTTTAATACCGTCCCAAACCACCGGTCCGTCGGGTGCTTCTTTTAGGGCTTACTGGTCCCTGCGACCCTGTGTCCCCGATCCAATATTAGTTTTCACACGGAGAAGGGCTAACGGACACCATGTGGTTTCCCGACAGAACTCCCGTGGATTTACGGGAGCAAATGGACGACTCCTTCCCTGGAAACTGTCTTTAATTAGCTCTGCAAACCGGGAGGATGTCACACCCGCTCCGGGGGCAAAGGCGAGCAGATGGCAGAGTAAACGACGACATTGGGTTTTATTGCACATGAAAACGTGAAAAATACATCCCCGACTACGACCCTTGGTTGGAAATCTATTGTGTTTAAATGACCCCCATCCTTCTTCAGTTGACTTTAACTTGACTAGCAGCGCCCCAAAGCTGATGAACTGTGCTTGTAAAAACAAAGACAAATAAATTGTCACTCATATAAATGTCACCCAAAACACAAGTGAAAACATGATGGCACATGACGAGAAGCATCTATTCGTTGTCGTCAAATGGGTGACATGCATCAGCGATTAAGTAATTGACGTTTTCCAAATGCGATGATCTTGGTTACAAAACTGTGAAAATAAATTCCCCAGTCAATTGAAATTCTCAAACAAGTCTGACAAATTAATGTGAAAACGATTTTAAATCAATATCTTTATCAATTAAGTTCCAACAAAGCGAATTTGAAAAGAAAAAACATAAAAGGCATAATTATATCGGTACCATTCATATTTTGAGTCCTTATAACAAAACTAGTTAACAGCAAAAAAAAAAAAAAAAAATGAAATTGCATATGAAGATTCCCAGCGCGCAATAAAGATTTGACCTTGGTTGACATTAAAAGGTAGCAGTCGATATTTAAGTCCCAATCAAGTAGAACTAAGTAGAGGTAGGTATGGTGTGGGTGAATTTATATACTTATAATGTACAAGACGCTCAAAACATAGACTGCAATTTCCATCGATTACATTTGGAGAGTAGTCTATATATATTCAGATCACTATGTTAACATCGTGTCAGTGCGCAAAGTTAGTGCTTAAGTAAGACCGTTAGGCTTACACGTACCAAGAATCTAAAAATCACATACTCTATATGCCTTATACTGGTATATCTCCAGTATATGCCAACATTGAAGCATTGTTCTGTTTTACATTGGTAGTGTAGTTTTTATCTCTGCTTGACTGTGTCGGCAGAGCTAATGCCGTGTCGCGGGCGTACGTCTGTCGCCGTCCGTAAAAGTGTTTTCCCAGAAACCATCAAGTGAATTAAAACCAAATTTTCGCGGAAAGGTAGCTATTTACATATTTCCAGACCATATTTTCCGTTCTTTAAAAGTTTGGACGTTTAAATTTTAACACGATATTTTTTTCGTTTTGTTAACATGGGACCTCATGGGAGTGAAAAATTCAAAACGTTACTCCTCCCACAGTTATGATTCTTTTTCAACCAAAGTTTTTCTAAATATTCCCTGTGACATTCCTCGCAAAAGTTACTTCTTGCTTGACATTTTGATTTTTTTTTAAAAGAAAGACTGAAATTTTCATTAACATGGTACCGTATGGGAGTGAAAATTCCAGAACGCTACTCCTTGTACACTGTTGATTCTTTCTCAGCCAAATTTTTGCTGAATGTTCTCTGTGACTGTCCTGACAAAAGTTGCTTATAGGCATTTGATTTTAAAAAAAAGATTGAAATTTAACATTGTGACCAAAAAGGAAAAATGTGAAAAGCCTACTCCTCCCACAGTTATCATTCTTTTCCAACCAAGTTTTTTTTTTGTTAAGGTTCCCTGTGACAGGCCTCAAAAAGTTACCTGGGACTTTGCAATTTCAATTTAAAAAAAATTCAAATTTTCGTTCACAAGGAACCCTATATTGGAGGGAAAATTCCCAAACGCTTCTCCTGCTACAGTTACGATTTGTTTTCAACCAAACTTTTCTTAATGTTCCTTGTCACAGTCCTTACAAAACTTGCTGATAGGAACTTTAAAAATTCAAATTTATTTTTTTAAAGATCTCAATTTTAACATTGTGACCAATAGGAAAATGAGAAATTGCTACTATCTTAGAAATGGTTAGTAGCAGAGAGAAACGGATGGAAATTTGGGACACATGGGTAGCTATAATGTGCATGTGGGGTACTTTTAACCTTTTTTAGTGCTGAATGTCATTTGTGGGTCATTTGATGCCCTGGTGCCAAAATTGCCTGTAATTCGAAAACGGCTGGCCGTAGAGTGAAACGGAGTGAAATTTGGAACTCGGAGGTAGTTGTAATATGTATATGGGCTACCTTTGACCTTTTAATGTTCAATGTCATTTTCGGGTCATTCGGTGCACTTGTCTCAAAATGGCTGGCAAGACGGTAGTGACATTTGGACCCAGGGGTTGTTGTAATATGCATATGGAATACCTTAACCTGACATTAATTTGTAATGTCATTTTGGGGTTATTAGGTGCACTTGCCTCAAAATGGCCTGTAACTCGAGAGCGATTGGCAATAGAGCAAAACTGAGATACATTTGTGACCCTGGGGTAGTTGCTATATGTATATGCGGTACCTTTAAGCTTTTTGCGTTGAATGTCATTTGGGGTCATTCAGTGCACTTGTCTCAAATTGGCCTGTATCTCGAAAACAGCTAGCCATAGAGCAAAAACGGTTTGAAATTGGCGACCAAGGGGTAGTTGGTGTAACTTTGACCTTTAGTGTTTACGGTCATTCTGGGGTCATTCGTTCTACTTGTCTCTAAAAGCCCTGCGACTGGAAAGTCCCTGTCCGTAGAGCAAAGTGTGTGAAATTTGGGGTTCTGGGTAAGTAGTAGACGTAGACGATCTAAGGGTACCCTTGAGCCGTAGTGTTAAAGGTACCAGGTAGTTTGACGGACAAATTGTTTCAAATTAATTGTCTCAAAATGCACTATAACTCTCTCTTTTCCAGTATCAGGTTATGTGAGAGACACTTTGGAATTTTAACATGATAGTAAATGGAGAAGCTTAAACCCATAAATATACAGAAAACGGTTGATCGTGGAGTTAAACAGATGAATATAAATAAACTTGCACCTTTAAAACAACAATACAGGAAGATATGTCACGTCAGCAACATCGCCATCAGGGATTAAACTTAACTTGATGTCATATGGCAAGTAGTTAAGCACCACAACCAGAGGGACAAGGCCTCATGGGCCTCTTGTTAGACAGTTGCAAGTATGAACGTCTTTTGGGTGGCTTTCTATCAAACAAATGTGAATAATTTCATTCTAAAGTGACGTTATATTCCCTTAAATCCTAATAACGGCTAAATATCACTCTTTGCTCTACCTGATTTATATGTACTGGTAGCCCCCATTTATACTCAGCGAGTGCTAATAGGAATCTTATACCTGGCCTTGAATGCTTCCATTATTCGCTGGCTGTATACCAAGGAACCATTCATAATCTGAGACGACTATATGTCCAGACATTTAATTAAACGGTTACCATGGAGACCACAGACCATGGGGTACCGGAAGCTGTCTATCAGGAAGTGACGTGAAGGGAATTCCACTTTTCATTGATAATTAATGCATACCAAATGGTCACAATTATGAAATATTAGCGTCGACGAGGTACTGAGGTTCGTCTTTAATATTGATATTATAGAGATAATTCAATGTCTGAAAATAGGTGATTTGTTGTGAAATCTTATTTTTAATATTTCTGGTTCTGAGCGAATGTGAATGATATCATTCCACACACACCCCATATATATGTATATTGTGACATTTGATGCATCATATCCTGTGATATATCACGTCACAGAACACATATATATCACATGACGTCACACATCATGTGGCGTCAGGATACAGCAGAACCTAGTAGTTTTAAGACCACCTGAGAAACGGCGATAGGCCGAGAGAATTAAGAAGGACAGTCACTTAAGCCACTCTGCCTTTGCCATGCATGGAATGGGAATAGGAATCAAGTCCGCGTCGGCCTCAGAAATTTTCCGCCCCTTGGATGTCCTGACCTCACAAGGTCCACAAATAGTTTGATCCAAACTGTACAATGCCCATGTCTTTTTTCGTGGCGGGGGAGGGCAGGGGGGTGTTACAAAATAAGACTATTAGCCTCTCACAAACAGTATACAATCAAATATGCCCCAACGACCACCTGTACATAAAGACCACCTGCTTATAAAGATCATATTTTACGGGTTCTCAGGGCAGGGTATATTTTTCAAGTTATTGAATCTATATACAGTGGAACCTGGGAATTAGGGACACTCACGGGACTGTGAAAAACTGTCCTGAATTCTGAGGTGGTCTTATTTCTCAGGTCCATTTCTGTGTATAGAATAGGCCTAGGGACTGAAGTAGTTGTCCTTAATTCCCAGGTTGT
>JAAUYG010047025.1_pt1 | contig 11938 bp, 10 predicted proteins | sample 7278091 | NCBI WGS metagenome assembly JAAUYG01 (sample SAMN14350201, study PRJNA611818) | marine sediment metagenome | isolation source: surface marine sediment (0.6m) | place: French Polynesia: Moorea | collected 2018-08 | reverse complement strand
CGTCCTTATTATATGATACGGAATTATAAAGGTCACTGTATTTTTCTGCAAAAAGATCTGCAATGTTACCATCCCCAATGACATTATCCATAACATTTGGTAAAGAGTTAGTTTTTCCACTGACTTTCACTTCCTTCCAAAGTCACGTTCTCTGTTGGAACTTACAGCATTAGCCAATGGACCAGCTTCAACAATTAACGGTCAAAAGTACCCTGTATACAATAAGCACTTATCTCGAGGTCTAAATTTTTCTCCCTTTTGTTCCCCCAGTTTCGAGATACAAGGTACTCGCAAATAGGAAATGCACCGAATGATACCAGAATGGCCTTCAGCACTTAACTGTCAAACGTGCCCTAGTATAATCTAGTACTTACCTCCGAGGCCCAATCTCCACGACCAACTGTTTCCGAGTACATGTCCGTTTGCATGTACAAGACTCATAAAATCAGAAATGCACGGAACTCTGTAGTCTAGATACTAAGTACTTACCCGTGGTGCATGGATGTTGATCAGCTTCGCTCTACGACCAGCTGTTTTCGAGATACGAGGTTGTCAACGAGGTGAGCCTGACTATCATTAAATACGAGGTGAGCCTGACTATCATTAAAGTAAGACTTAGAAATGCACCGAAAAACCTTAGAATGACTTTGAACACTAAACGGACAGAAGTACCCTGTGTATACTCTATAAGTACTTATTTATAGCCCAAATTTTGATCCATTTAAATTTTTTGCCCTACGACCAACGTTTTGAGGATACATTTTATAACTCCCACTGCTATACACCTCTTCTCTTCTTGTACACAACGTTCGATTCCAGTAGTAGCATTTTTTGCTTTACAACGTGCTATTGAGTACTCTGCTTTGTTGTCTATATCAACCTAATTATGACATTGTTATGACTGTGTTTCCGCCAATAAAAATTAATGGATATGAGAAGATTATTGATTTCTGGACGATGGAGATGGACGCTTGGCAGCGGGCAGATGTTGTCTTTGTTTGGATGAGCACATTATTGATTTTCCCTGGTGTCAGTGTATGTGTGCAAAGGTGGCCTTGCAGGTCGAGTCAAATTACTAGTGTGGGTTACGGCCCGTTTTAGAAAAGTTTAGAAAGTTTCCCCTTATATACATTTCCTCTATTTGCTACCTTGTGCCATGTGCATGATTCGGTTGCATTAATGTTGCTGTCTTAAAGTTTCCGTCTGGAATCAGGTAAAGTGGAGCTAGAGCCTCATTCTCTTTTAAGGAAATCTAAACATATGAACGGTATACGGTATGTGGATCCAGTCCTGCTCTTGACCCTGACTGTCATTAAAGTAAGACTTAATTATTTCTTTTCTGTGATTGTACACTACGCATGCGCACTGACATAAATTTTCAAACACACAAAAAAAAATCAAATTTGTAATTGTAAAAATCATCTGTGACGACACACGGCAAGATAGAACCATCGAGAAAGTAGCCTCTAAGACTGTATAACTGTTCACTCTACATGTTACATAAAGTCACTTGGCATCGCACATTGTGAAGAAGGCACAGTTTGAAGCTATTTCACTAGACTTGTACTACTTTCTAAGCTAATCCTTGGAGTATCTGTACATAATTGCTTGGTTGGGTATTGAAACCTTAGAACAGATGCGAATCAAGGCAAACCTAGCTTGTTCTATCTTTTAAACTGATCAGTGGTAGGACAGAGATATATGTAAGTGATATATTTAGATACATATGCTAACTCATGGAGACCCCATTATAGACGTTTCACTGTACATTATGGTTTCACTTTACACTGTGGTACAGAAAGGGGTAAACTCTTTTGGTCAACAGATTGGCACGAAACTGGAATCATTTAACTCAGGATGTCAGAACCAATACTACTTGAAAGAAAACTTTCGAGATATGCATTTTAATGGTAGGGGAGTGCTCACCGCTTTATTAAACAATCATCTCCTTTGTTGTTATGCTTTTGTTCGTATTCTTTTATGCGCGACCAATAAACAAAAGGTCGACATATGCTCGTCCCGTACTCATTAGGTTCGGTATGTGTATAAGTAAAGGTCAGGTTAGATATAAAGGTCACTCCACGAACGAGTCTTAGGTTGCAAGCACGGCCAATGGCCAGTAGCTCGATCGTGCTATCCCACTTCTTCAAAAATTAGCTACATGCGCGAATTTAACCACCTGAAGTATCTTCAGTTATCAACCGATTATGAAACTGGTCAGGCAAGCACGTGTGGTCCTATTTCTCTTGCTGGGAATGGGCTCGGTTGGGCCTGGCATGGCGAACTGTGGTGTAGAAGAACATGACCGACGTTCAAGAGATGCGGTTCGCGATGGAAGCCAGCCAAGAAGTCACCAAGACCGCACTCCAACCGGAAAGCAACTATCCTGCTTTGCCTATCAGTATGGGATTACTGCCCACCCGAATCTTCAGTGTGTAGCTCCGCAGATGCTTCCGTGCGACGCTTCCACGAACAAGCCAATCAAAAACAGTACCACGCAGCGTGATCCAGAAAATGTAAGTGTCAAGAGCAAGGACGAGAAGATGAGAGAACTGCTCGAAACTCCATTCCTAAATAGATCCAGACCGATTGCGTGGATTGACGACTATAATGTAAGTACAGGCAACATTTTGTATTTGTATCTTCTCTCTTTCTTTTCGTCCATTCTCTCCTTCCATCATCTTCTTTCATTACAATACACTTTAGGAATGCTCCACATGGTCTAGAAGCTTCTGCAATGTGTGCTGCATGTAGTGTGCGTTAGTTGAGCAATGTTCAAGACGCAAGGTCCTTTTTGTTTGGCACTTTTGCAGCAGAGATGAGATGAAAAAGATAAAAAAAAAGACCCAGAAGCTGGCCCTACGATATGTATTCACTGATTTTAATGCTAGCTTTAATGAGTTGCTGGAGCTAATCGACCACTGATGTACACCCGTAGACTGAGACGCATACTATCACTTATAGAGAAATGTATTGGCGGGAAATGTCCAATACATGTAAACGACCTTTTTGCAGCCAACAGAGGGAGTAATGGCAGAAAGCTGAAGATGCTGGTGCAGCCTAAATTTAATATAATTCTAAATATGGGTGTAACTGTATTGGGTATCGGGGCGCATCCTAAATTTAATATAATTCTAAATATGGGTGTAACTGTATTGGGTATCAGGGCCCTAGCCTATGGAACAGAGTAGATTATAATAAGTTCAAGTTTACTATAAACTTTAACGGATGGTCCTTGATGTGTGCGTGTGCTTTCTGTGACATGTGTTCCCTTAACGACCTCTAAAATTTGATGCACATCTTGGTTCATCATTTTGCAAATACAGTGAAACTTGTCTTTAAGACCACCTGGGAAATAGGGACAACCTGGGAATTAGGGACGGCTACTTCAGCCCCTATGCCTATTCATCACATAGAAATGGACCTGAGAATAAGACCACCTCAGAATTCAGGACAGTTTTTCACAGTCCCTTGGGTGTCTCTAATTTCCAGGTTTCACTGTAGTTCTCATCTTCACGTCGGAGAATAGCCCTTTGGCTAATAGTTTTCATTGTATCCGACGTTCAATAAATTTTTGCTTACTTATTTACTATTGGATAAGTTAGATATTTTAAAAAATCTTGATGTAGTTATACATTCAAGAAAAAATGTATGATGACAATTGTATAACATTGATACCACAATAAGAAATAGATTTATCACAAACGTGCTGTTTACCGACACATTTCACAGTATAGAATATAGTGATATTTCAGGATATGTACAGACTGATGACTGTCATATTAAACTAGGCTGCATTTAGATATATACAACTTAGTTGCATTTATTAGACCTGTCGTGCCATGTAGCTTTGTAATAATAAGTTTACGCTGAATTTCAGCTGCATACAATACAGTAACTAGCTTGTGGTTTCAAAACTGCCAAAAAGAAGATAAAGTTATATCCGAAAGTCTCTACTATGTGCTCAAAACTCCGAAGGTTCTGCCCATAATTTGAAACTAATTTTGTTTGAATAACCTTAGATATAAAAATACTCTTTCAGTAGCAGTCAAACACAGTTTGTTATTTAATTTATTGAAATGAATTACCCTGGGTAAGTCAATTATCGGTTAGCATATATATAAATTCATTGTAAATACATTATACATTAATTAAAAGATCTTTTTTTTTATTTTGTGAATTGGGATGTGAGAATGTTTGGATTTTTTTTAAATGTCAAACATTCCTATATCCCCACTCACAAAAAGCAGGAATACCACAAAAGCTACATTTCACTTTAGAGTGCATGCAGCATTGCTTTATTCTTCATTCCAGAAAAAGGTCTTACCATAAGACTTACATTTAACCTTAACATGCATGTTTTATTCTTCATTCCAGATGGACGAAGGACGCATGATTGTTGTGCACGATGTTCTGAAGCAGCTTGGCTATGAGGTTTTAACCGGAAGTGATGTCACCAACTTTGACTTCCTTTACACGCGCTATGAGATGTATTCCCCGCCTGAGCGAGACTTCCCCACGGCACAAAGATGGACACCTAGCATTATGGTAAAAAGCAGCGACCCAGGGGCTGCGTTCAGTATCGAAACAGTTTGCAAACGTTCCGCAACAGTCGTGTACTAGAGATAGGAAATTTTGCAAAACGTTTGCAAACGTTTCGACACTGAACGCAGCCAGTATTCCCCAAACATTCAAACTCCTAAAATCACTGCCTTGGTTCAAGTCATCTAACCGTTCTTAAAGACCTTCTTGAAGACTGATAACTCTGTGAAGGATTACCACGTTAATATTTAAGATTAGCTCAATATCCCCACTCGCCCACCAACCCTACGGCCCAATCCTCCCCACCCCGGGCACCTTTCGTACCTTGGCATCTGCCGGAATATTTCTGGTGCAATTTTACATGCATACATCTTGCAACGAGACTATTTTGTGTCAGAAGTCAAGGAAAGCTCTTTGACTTATTATACCGGCCATAAACAAAAGCGCGGTGTCTGACGTCAGATAAAAGCGTTTCTCCCACCCGTCCGGAGATGATGTCTTTACCGGACTACGGACTAGGCTAGGAGGTCTAATGTAATAACGTTTTGATAGTGAGTTGCTTAATATACAGTGAAACCTGTCTTTAAGACCACCTGAGAAATAGGGACAACCTGGGAATTAAGGACAGCTAAGTTCAGTCCCTAGGCCTATTCAGTACATAGAAATAGACCTGAGAAATAAGACCACCTCAGAATTCAGGACAGTTTTTCACAGACCCTTGGGTGTCCCTAATTCCCAGGTTCCACTGTATTATGTTAACGGTGTATTGAGAAAGGTGCAAGCTTGAAGTATATATAGACCCTACGTCGTGGATCACTGCAGCGCTGCACTGTGTCGATAGCACGCGGCAATCGTGCTATCGATTATCGTGCTAACAATTCCCAAGACTGTTTACTGTGCCTAGGGGCGGTGGACACCACATACTAAGTCAATAAAAACTTTACTCCCATCAGGCGGATTTACACCTACCGGGTAATAAACACCATCGCAACGGGTGGAACCTAAGGTTTTAGAAGCATCCTGTTTCAATACTACACAAATCTAGACCAGAGATATACCCTGACGTAGGCCAAAACACTACAATGTGTAACGCCACACTCTTTTTTTTCTCAGTACAATCATTTGCCTGGAATAGTTGGGGTTGCCTTCAAGCCTAACATAGTTAGGCTTCATTCCAAGTTTGATTTCATTCCGAGGGGTTACTATCTTCCCTATGACAGAGAAAAGTTGATTAAGGATGTGAGTATCTCATTTCATTGCTGCTTAAACTATTTTCATCGTTACCGCAAGTTTCCCATTCTTCACAAATTCTGTACGTCTGACAGGTTAAAATTCTCTCTTTTGTAATACAGTGTATAGGGACGTCTTATAACAGCTGCATTACTACTGCTGCTTCTGCTGCTCCTAGTACTACTGCTGCTTCTGCTGCTCCTACCACTACCGCTGTTTTTTTGTTGTTGCTGCTGCTGCTGCTGCTGCTGCTGCTGCTGCTGCTACTACTACTACTACTACTACTACTACTACTCCTACTACTACTACTACTACTACTACAAAAGTAACCACCACACATGAAAATGGTAGAAAATTTCAAAGTAACTTACGCGATGCCGACAAGCAGTCTGGTTACTGCCAGGTGCCAGTATTCCGTGCACAGACCGCCGAGAATTGTCATAATGCTCCACAGTAGAATACACGCGAATAGAAACAACTTTCGGTTGACATTGTTCAATTCGGCTGCAAGACCTGTCGACACAACAGACGTCTGATCATAATCCCGGAGAAACTGCATAATGCACATACAGTCACATACACTACATATTGCGAAAAGATATACTACACATATATGTATATTTGATACTCTGGCTACTACTACTGCTGTTCTTTCCATTTAGTGTTCCTCCTCCTCTCCCACAACTACTAATATGCTCCTCCTGTTACTACTACTACTGCTGCTGCTCCTCTTCCTCCTCCTCCTCCTCCTACTACTACTACTACTACTACGACGACGACGACGTCATTCATTCTAACTGAAGTTCATTGTCGTGCTCATACTTCAGTGAGACTAACAGGTACCCACCGGAAATCGTAGAATAACATCACAGTAACAAATCGTATTCAAAATTTGTTAATCCATACAAATACATAATAGACATAACTTAATTATTAGAGTTTCTTCTATTCGTGAATAAAAATAAGATAGTCCCGGGAAGATAGTATACTCGTTGAATCATGCTCTTGTATCCAGACGGAGATCACAACGTACCCATGGGGATCCCGCTGATACTGAACAGTACAATATAGAGCGGCCCGGCCAATAATTGATATTCCAGTCCTCTGCCCAGGTACTTCCAATAACATAGGGTAATATTCTGATACTCTATGGATTCATCACAACTGAAACCAGGACATAATCAAATTAATCTGTAATACAAGGTGATTACCACAAAATGCATTTTGAGATCATATGAAGCAGCAGGATTCCGTTGCAGAATTTTTTAAATTCTTAAAAACTCTTACAAGAAAAGTCTTAAAATTATAATTATGTAATTATAAATGCTGGGCACGCATATATAAACTGACAAATTATAAGGCCAAATGAGTGCGACAATTCTGGCAATGGTCACTACTGTTGTTATTGGTGTTCTGAAAAAAATGCGTCGTCGTGATATACCATTACACTTTAAATCTTGAAAAGTGAGACGCCACTAAAATATAAAGTAAAATGTGAACTATTGACTCGGATATTAGCGTTTTGCTGGAAGCCACCAAAATCTCCAACATTAATTCTAATCAATATGAATTCATATGAAGGTCAATAGGCCGAAAAAGGAACAGCTTAAAAAGCCAGCAGATTCACCATCATTAAATCCACCAAATATTTCTACTTCTATATTTTACAGCCGTAACCGAAGCCCCACGTGACAGTTACGCAGCAGACGTACAATTGTTCGTTTTCCAGACAGAAGTCGTCTGCCGTGATATTCCCGCCAAAACCGCCTTCCTCGTCGAGAAACTCCTGTGTGAGGTTTTCCTGTACTGGCCAGCATTCCCTGTCACCATAACCGATCTCCTGCGCCATATCGGCATTTGTGGCAATGAGACAGAACCTAGCAACATACAGGACAAAAAGAGCAAAATAATAAGAAGGTATGTATAATAATTAAAAATTAAGCCTAGAATTTTTGTGACAATCACGGCTCATGATAGGTTGTCTGGCTTCCAGTTAGGGAGCGAAGATGCATAGAAATGAGGGAATAGGGATACGGACGAACTGGCATACTCATTTCACTTATTTATTCGGAATTTATTTATATGCTATATATTTCAAAGTTACACATGTATTTAATGAAAACTCTACATTGTGTCATCTCAGGCCTATTCCCATGAATGCCAACGTGGTTGTAATAGGATTCTGTATGCAAAGTCTTCACAAACGTATGCCAAATGGTAACTCCAAATACGTAAATACAAATTCTGACATAATTGATAGAAAGCTTTGAAACGATACATCCAAAGATTGCTAATATTTATTCATATTAGTAGACCACTGTATCTCAACGCATACTAACGCTAGTTTTGCCTGGGTTTCCCGATTCTGAAGACTCTACCATGCCAAGGTCGCTTTATCCAAGCTTATAATATATTCATACGTTTTGATATTTCATTTATCATTCGGAAAAGTGCAAGATTTTGAAAATATAATCATGGCAGGGTCTTCAGGAGTATTGACTACAGAGAACTCTCACCTTTCATTCAACAACTATAGGCATACAACTAACATAACTCTTAACATCGATATATACATGTACTAGTTTGGTTGAGCCTAGAATGTGTACCGTACTCACGTAGCTAGCTGGTTGACCATATAGGCCAACATGAGCATGGTCAGTACAAAAACAGCGTATTTGTTGTCCGAGAGATAACGACAGATTTTCTTCATCCCTCCCGGCTCCCGTGACGTCACGCTGTCGCTAGATGAATCCTCCTTCGCATCTTTTTCGGAAGTCATTTTTTCCCACCAAAGAAAGCGTGGCTGTTAACTGTCGCATCCACCAAAAATATGACCAGAAACAAAGAGAGAGACTGAACTGTTTGGCCATTAAGCTTCCTCTAGGTCAAGGGCACATTATTTCTAAGCCGGTTTTGTTTAGATACGGCCAGAGATTGCATTGTCACCTCTTAACAGACCAAGTGTTTGTAGCAATGTTGCTACTTTTGGTGTGTCATTTACAACTGCTAAAACCCGTGTCGGCTGGCGGGTAGCTTTTTAGGGCACAGTTCAAGTCATATCAGGGCTGTACGTTTTACGTACCGGTGTATAAACCGAATACCCATGGCGTAAAAATATATTTTCTCTCAAAGAACATGAAAGCATCTGAACTCACGTATGTTATAAATAGTTTTAACCAGTAAAACCAGAAACCAGAAGCCACCATCAATTACCGATCATAGTTTCTTGTTTACAAAGTTCTCCATTTGCATAACATGGAGGACTTTTTTCTCCTCACTTGAGGGCCACAAGACAGAAATGCAAGTACTTTCAATTAGGAATAGAGCCCTTTTATAAAATATATAAGAGCAGAACTATAACATAATATATACAACATGTACGCAATGTGGATCAATTAATTTAACTATAGGTGTAAACCATCACGATCTCTTTCACAATTAAATAAAAAAGCCTAGCACAGTTCATATAAATCGCTTCACAAAACCATTAACTCGTGCATTACATGTACACGTAGAGGTAGTGAATCGCGTATTTTTTGTCACCCCCAGCCGTAAAAGCTTTATGTCAATGGCTTTACCCAATTTTATTCAAATCTCCTCATGCATATCACGGTCCTACAAGGTCATGTCAGCCGCTGCAATCGCCTTGGAATTTGCATCATTCAGTGCAATTATAGTATAATAATAGACACTCTAAAATTGCTAATACAAACCGTTTCAACATACATATAAACTTGTAAGTCTTCTTATAGTAGGTAAAATTCTGGCCCATATTTGACCGTCTCAAAGAACGCAAAAACGGGAACGTTTTATATTTGTATCATTTATATTATTTAATCCCAGGACAGGCAACATTTAGAAACATTTGGCGGGAAAATATCCCGACGATATCCGAAAGAAAGCCAAAGCCGCAAAAACTGTTCGCGCCTGCGCCCTCTCGTGATTGGCCGAAGCTTTCATATTGCCAAGTGTGATTGGCTGAAGGGGGAAAGATGACCAAGAGTAATTTGGCTTTCGCATGAAAATGAGAATTGATGTTTTTGTTTGTGTGATTTTGTGGCGCGAAATAGTTCCTGTATACTTTAGGGGCGACCTACGAAACTGCATCAGCTACAGTGCACAATCGGTTAACTGGCCAAGGCAGTACGAGGGTTTAAACTGTGTATACATGCATATAAAGATGGTCTATACAAGGATAGAATAAAACCTGATCTACACAAGCACAGGATAAAACCTGTCAAGCACAGGCCAACTCCTGACCACTTCTGATTGCACACAATGGGTTTCATGGTCAAGGCAAGTGGTTGGATAAGCTTCACCCAACAGTAAACACCCTGGTACAAACAACAAACACAGCAGATATCTACTCCTACGTACCTAATGTACAAAACTTATTTGCTGTACGCTATACATGTAGGTACTAGAAAATATTTTTTTGCATTCATAGTACCTTTAAATCACTCCATTTAGCTTTAATGTACGTTGCCTGACCTTAATTTTAGGTGACCCCGAACTTGTCTTGATCTGCATAAGGTCAAACGCTCATCAAGTAATTGCTTATATAAGAGTAATTCGAACACTTACTAGTAACAGTCAAAATCTCTTTTACACTAAATTTACTCACCCAAAGCCCCAAATGTGATGTAGGTGTGGTAGTAGTGTGTCTGCGCCAGAAGGCAGCGGCAAATCAAGAGGCAGGCGGACCAGGGCGGAAAGCAGACGAAACCTGGAATGATGTATTATTTCAAGCAGTTTTATATACCTTTATTTTCGTAAAATTCTGTTTAGCAATAAATTAGATTTCAAATAATTTATGTTCGTTTGTGTTACATAAGAACATAATGTCAGTTATTCTCTACGACCAGCCGTTTTCGACATACAAGATTCAGGAAAGCACAAACACATCGAAAGCCACCACAATGGCACTTAGGGGTCAAAAGCATGCATGCGATTTATATACACAATTTAAGGTCGCTGAAAAATCGCAAATGCATCGATTACCTCAAACCCTTTTCAATAACTCTGATGTGCAGTAGCACAACAGGGAGCTAAAACGACACTGAAAACAAGTGATCTCCCACCTTTTCGAAATGACATACGTGTCTGGGAATACTAAACCGGGAAATATTACTTTTCCGGGAAATATAATTTTCCGGCAATGTCAGTCGTAGGAGACCCCTTCTGGATTTCTGGGGTAATGTTTTTTTTCGGGATAGTGGCACTGTTTTCCCGGAAAAGGGTGTTTTCGGGAAGGCCGGGTAACACAGCTCTTCGGCTACTCCTCTGGCGAATAACTACAGGAAAATCGAGAAAAACCGCATCCCGATTTCCCGGGCAATGCACACAAGAACTTGAGAGCGCATTAGCCAGAAAGAGAGTTCGTTACAAGTATACTGGTAGGTGTATAATTTTGCTGATTATTCAGATACACAGCCAGGGAGGTCTTCTTCGAAATGACAATCTTTGAAGAATATCAGTATTTAAAGTGCTCGACGCACGAGTAAATGATTGCATAAACTTTGGTACCGGGGGACAAAAATGCTGGTGCAGAAGGGTAGTGTGTCACCTTGATTAAGGTGTCCGCCGACTAAGTCAAGTTCTCGGGACGCTGACCGAAATGACCTGAAATGCAATGTTCTTTTTCTTTTTTTTTTTTTTTTTTGGAGTCCTGATTGTACGCAAATCATGGCCGGCGAAAAATGGCTGGAAAGGGCTCACTTGGATACATTTCGGATACATTTTGGATACATAGACGGCAATGCCGATAGAAGGTAGGGGGACATTAGACTCCGGTGACAACGAAGTCTTATACAGGCGATGCTCACCGTCCCTCACCCATGACAAAATTTATCGATTGTATATGAGCTGAACTCCAGCTCGGAGCACATGGCGGGAGGTGACACAGGTTAGTGCTGACAGTAGCGCTACCTGCGGGGACACAATACCAGTCTAATACCTAACGTTATCGTTACATGTAGATTTACGTTACGGCATTACGCTTCACTTGAAGCCGCTGCCCTGCTAAACCGCTGCAGCACGTGTTTTAGCTGTATAATAGAGACCTTTAGATATGAGGTTCAACTTAGACCTTCAACTTTGACTCGGGGCGAAGTTGAAGTTTCAAGTTGAAACCTATTTTCACTTTAGTTTTTCGAGTTAAAACTTG
>JAAUYG010182078.1_pt1 | contig 11939 bp, 13 predicted proteins | sample 7278091 | NCBI WGS metagenome assembly JAAUYG01 (sample SAMN14350201, study PRJNA611818) | marine sediment metagenome | isolation source: surface marine sediment (0.6m) | place: French Polynesia: Moorea | collected 2018-08 | reverse complement strand
TTTGCTTTCAGTGAAATTTAGTGAAAAATTCTGAAGGGCCACCCAATGGACAAAAGAGAAATGGGAGCAAGCGCGTTTCATAACGGCACCGAATAAGATTGGACATTTGGTTCCGAAAAATGTCAGATTTGGTTCGCGTATCATTTTAAATACAGGTGTATGATGAGTCCCTCGCATGCACGTTGGCCTCATGAAATGTCATTGCTCCAGAAAAGATTTGAGAAAGAGAATTGCCATGCATGTGGGGCAATGGAAACTTTTGTTGGAGAACATTGGTCCTGTTCAAACGTTCAAGCAGATGTTGGCATTTTGCTACTGATATAGACGACAGAGAAGATAACCACTCCGCGAAATGTCAAGTGACAGATGTGTTGCGAACTTGCGGCGGAATAAGATAGAAGCCCATCAGGAACTTTTAACAACATAAATCATGCAAAATTGCTGCCCACACAAATACATTTGGTGAAAACACTGATGTGGCCCGATGAGGGGGAATCGTTCCTTGAGTGGAATCATGAACCGAACAGCAGAGGAGCTCCAGATTTTGTGTCAGTATAGTTGTTGATTGCACTAAACTATATATGACAGCAATAAGGATCCATTCCATGCAGAAAGTTACTTCAAATTGTCATGTAAGTTCATCTGTCTTTTGTGGAAAACTGATCAAAATCACCAAAATGTCAGTCTTATGGCCAAAGAAAAAGACGTTCTCTCTGGAGGGATTTGTGTTCCGACGGTCGTCTCGCGTATATGTTTAAGCCGCACCCGCCGCGACAGCGAGCGACTGGCTTGTCTGAGTTTTGTTGCCGTCGTCGTTATTGTGGATGCAGAACCCCCACTCCATTGACTTTGCCTCTTTTTCATTTCTGGATGTCATGCCATCCTGAGTACAAAAACTGCCATGCCACCATACCACCCAAAGCATCTTGAATTGGAGCTGGCATCGGCTGACACATATAGATATTTTAATTTCGCTTCTTTCCATTTGGTTGGCCTTCATGGAATGATTCTTCTGCTGCCATGGGGCAAGAGGTCAATTAGATCCATTTTGCGAATTAAAATCATGTGGTGAATCATATTCCATGCTTGTTGAGAGGAATTAGTTCATCCATCATTTATGTCGGGTGATAGTGGTGTCATAGCAATATTTACATCTGCATGGAAATTAGCACAGTTCAGTGCATTTCCTGGGACTTGGTGAATTTGTGGAATTGTGAAGCAAAGCAAACGTTCTCCTGCAATGCACATCAGGAATAAAGGACCACCTCTCTGTGAACAGCTCTGATTTTCTACAAAAGAACATCAAACAAAAACCAACGGCTACAACATGTTGGAAAGGGGAAAACGCTTGTTGGCCAGGCATTCAAACTACGGCACTCTTTCCAATTCCACAGGTCTGTATTTTTCTTTTCTTTCTTTTTTTCCACAAAAAGAAATCTGAAATACGTTTCTTGCTTGCACCTGAAGTGTCTGTTGTCCTCATTCTCTGCTGCGTCGTTTACAGAGAAATTTGAAAGCGATGGCCCGAAATCAGAAAGCGCCGAAATGGTTGGAATTCTTCAGTTGGTAAATATTTCGCCACTGGTTCTTTTAGAGACTAAGTATAGGCCCAGTTTCTCAAGTAGAGAATTGCTACACATGGTGGAAACTGAGCTAGATCTCCAGTCTCTTGAATTTTGTTGAAACCCACGAACATCAAGACATGACCTTTTTCTTTGCTGCATGCCAACAGGCATGCATGCACTGTTGGCATGAACTCAGTTGGGAACCAAGAATAAAAGAACCGAGCTCCTCTGTTCTGTTGTGCCTAAAAATTACACGGACATCCAAATTGAGTGTCAAACTTGCAGTTTCGTTTTGCGGATGTTTCGGACAAGACACTGATGGTGCTGGGACTTCTGTGTTCCTTCTTGGCGGGGTCGGCACTGCCTCTGCAACTCGTGGTCTCAGGACAACTGATAGATACGCTCTTAGACAACGAAGTCGGGGACAATTCGTCTCACACTCAAACCTCGCAAGTTACAGAACTTCTTGACGGTCGAATGAAACCTTCAACTGCTTCATTGTGTCGCACCTTCCTGCCATCTTAATGGCCTGAAACATAAAGAAATTCCAAAATTTCAACCTTAAAAGGTGGCAATTTATCCTACCATTAACCCATTCAACAAGAAGCTAGAGGGCTCAACTTTACAGCCCATGCACAGACATTTTCACCCAGTTGTGTGTACTCAATTTATTGTTGACATCTAAAACAGGTCTCTGAGCTGCAGAGCCTCAAAGTTGTCAAAACAATCAATTGACATTCTTGTTGCCCTCCCCCATTGAGCTCCACCACCTGGCAGTGCCTTCCAGAGGATGCAGAGACCAAAGAAATGACACTGCAAAATGATTTGGGGACCCTTTTTCTGACAACGCAGTGCAGAACTGTCCTGTCTTTTTCTCTCGCGATCTGGAAACTCTTGTGAACTCGGAGAAAGATGATGACTGACATCCAAAATGTCTCAAATTCACTTGATTCTCTTTTCAGAGAAAACAGAAGTGTCACTGCAAAAGCGTTAACTCAGGATGTAACTGATCAATTGCAGGTTCAGATAGCAAAGATGTTCAGTGAGTAGTGGAGACAGTTCTTTGATCTTGGCAGATTCATGCAGCTGAACGTAGATCTCACAAAGACGCGTCTAATGATGATAACAAGATGATGTTATTTGTTCAGTTATAGGAATAGCTGTGTTTGTCACATGCTCGATGTCATCAGTTTTCCTGCGACTCAGTTGTTACCGTCAAACGAAGAGACTCCGAGTCGCTCTGATCAGTGCGATTCTCAGGCAGGATATCGGCTGGTACGACTTCAACCAAACTGGAGAGTTGAATCTCAAACTGACAGAGTGAGTTGCTTTTTCGCGGAAATAAGTTTTGAGACAAGTGTGAGACGCACAAGAAACACTGGTGGAATTGAGTATTTTTTGTCACTGTTGTTGGGTTGTTCTGCCACATGTTTTCAGAAACGTGGACTTGATTCAGGAGGGAATCGGCTATAACATGGGAACGGTATTCAAGATGGCCAGTTCTGCTATCACAGGAATGATCTCAGGACTCATCATGGGATGGGAACTCGCCCTGCTCGTTCTTGCGTTCACCCCTATTGTGGTCATATCCACCAGATGTCTGGGAAAGGTACTTTTTGCCTTTTGTCACAAAAAATGTTACTTATTCCAGAATGAGCCACTAAAAAGATCTGGTTTGCGCACACTTGGAATGGCAATTTTTCAGATGGTGGCCCAGTTAACCAGTAAGGAACTGAAAGCTTACGAAAAAGCTGGTGCAGTGGCAGAGGAGGCTCTGACATCCATCAGAACTGTGTATGCTTTTGGAGGACAGCACAAAGAATGGAAAAAGTGCGCTTTGTTGTGAAATATCTGTTTCAACCGATGCTGATTCTTTTGACAAGAGAATACTCAAGAGTTTAACAACAGCAGAGTTAGACTGCGTTGAATTTTAGAAAAAGGCATCTCCTCAAATTGTTGCAACATCTTGCTGCACCAAGTTGCATGTACTCATAAAAAGGACACAACAAGAATGAATTTTGCCGTTGCAGATACACTGACAACTTGGCTGATGCCGTGAGGTACGGCAAGCAGACAGGAATCGTCTCAGGTTTAGGTTACGGCATCATGTTTGCCACCATTTATGGTGCCAATGGAATCTCTCTCTTTTATGGAAGTCATCTAATTTGGGAAAATGACAATTACACTCCCGGGAAAATGATTATGGTGAGTATACTACAAGTTTCACTTTTTCTGTCAACCACTTCAAACAAAAGATTCAAACAGAATGGTATCTTCCAAGGAAAATCAAAATGACACGCCCTTTCTTGCAGATATTCTTTTGTGTGCAAATCGCCAGTCAGTCAGCTGGTTTTGCAGCGCCACACTTGGAATTCTTCACGAAAGCCAGAGTTGCAGCATATTCTCTGTGGGAACTGTTGGACAGGGTATCCAGTTCTTGTTTGACACGGAGCTGTCATTGACAAAATTTGTCCAATTTCCGTTTCAGTGCATGGTATACATCTTTTCATGGCGACAATTGTTTCTTCTCAGGTTCCTGTTGTGGATTCTTCTTCCAATGAAGGAGAAACTTTGGAGTCTTTCAAAGGAAATATTGAATTGCAGGACGTAACGTTTGCATATCCAGTTCGTCCAGAATCAACAGTAAGGGCTTTCGTCTTGTCAGATGGACGTGATCTTTTGCTTATCTCTTTTTAACGAGGAAAAATACGAGGTTTTCTAACAGCACAGGAGATGAGCGTCGACTCACACAATTCCAGGTCCTAGACGCCATGAGTTTTCTCATCAAAGAAGGCCAGACCGTGGCTTTGGTCGGTCCAAGTGGGAGTGGAAAATCAACAGTTTTAAATCTTTTGTTGCGATTCTACGACCCCCCGAGAGGCAGCATTCTTTTTGACAACACAGATCTCAGAAGTCTGAATGTGAAATGGATTCGGCAGCAAATTGGTCAGTTTTTCCGTATGCCTTGCGCAAAATCGACAAAATAATAAAAAAAATCTGATTTGGCCTTCAGTCTGGCAAGATTACAAAGAATCGTTGGTCAGTAAAGTCCTTGCTCAGCGTGCACAGAATGTCGCACTTTGTCAGCCTTGCTTGTGCAGCGATGTTCTTCGTCAATGTTTGTTGTCTTTATTTATGCCCAAAACAGGTGTAGTTAGTCAGGAACCTGTGCTCTTTGGCACAACTATTGGAGAGAATATTCGCTGTGGTCGCGATGGAGTTACTCAGGACGAGGTCGAAGCAGCTGCAAAGAAAGCCAACGCTCACGAGTTCATTCTCAATCTTCCTTTGGTGATTATATTCCATTGGAATACCTTTCTTTTTTGACTGTATGTGGTCGTAAGGTCGTAAATATGGCACAATGTGATGAACATTTTTAACTGGAGAATACAAAAGATCATCAAGATGCTTTCACTTGCCAATTTATGTCTGATCTATTGTCTTTGTGATTCACTTTATCAGCAATTTCTGATGCAGAAACATCCCCATTTTGACCTTCTTTGCAGGAGTACAGCACCATGGTTGGAGAAAGAGGAGCTCAACTGAGTGTTGGGCAAAAACAACGAATAGCGATTGCTAGAGCTCTTGTCAAGAATCCTAAAATTCTCCTTCTGGATGAAGCAACTTCAGCTCTGGATACTGAGAGTGAAGCCAGTGTTCAAGCTGCTCTGGAATTGGTAGGAAAAAAGAAGAGAAAATTCTTTTGATTTTGTCCTGCAGATGTTTTCTGTAACGAAAACACATTCCACCATTGCGATGTAAATCCGTGTACAGCCGTTCTTGTTCTTGTTCTTATGGCCCTGGTGAAAGAAAGTCCATGGTCATCATTGACCTTTGAATGCTGCTTGAAACCGAAAAATGTGCAAAGAGAGACATTTTTTGCAAAAAAAGGAAATGATCTGAGCACCAAGCTGCTGGTACTTGGCAAGGCAAACTTCTCTGGTGGCAGGCATTCATTTGTAGGAACTCGAACCCCTTACTGACCCTTATGGCACAACCATTTCACACACACACACGCGCGCGCGCCAACGACTCGCTCACTGTTCAGGTGTTTGGAACACAAAAGAAGAGAAAACGGTTGCATTCGTGAATTGTTAATCTTCAGGCCAGAAAAGGCAGAACAACCATTGTTGTCGCTCACCGATTGTCCACTGTGAGAGCAGCTGACGTCATAATAAGCCTTGATCAGGGCAGAGTCATGGAACAAGGAACTCATGAACAACTAATGAGAAAGCAAGGCATTTTCTACAAGCTGGTCACAGCCCAGGTACGAAATTCTGGCAACTTTGAATTGAAGGCGCACTCAGGATTTCAGCATTTTCAGGTCTAAAATAAATGAAACAAAACACACACACACACACATGCACATGCAGCTGTAGGAAAATCAATTTCTCACCCCAGCAGACTTACTCCAAGAGCGAAACTTCGGACGACAGCAAACTGATCCCCCAAGCAGCGGAAGCGTTGAAGGAAGAAGAAAGGGAAGTTCACACGGCTAGCTACGTGAAATATTCAGAAGAACTCGATGCGGCGACTGAAGAGGAATATCAAGTCAGTGTTCTTCTTCTGAAGATAGAAAAACAAATGGCAAGTTATCATTCAGTGTTGCCTCATTGAAAATTCCTTAAAAATTTGAACAGATTTGTTTCACTTTGCATTTCAGGAAGTGTCTGTGAGTCGCTTGCTGCTTCTCAATTCTCCCGAGTGCGTGCACTTGTCTATTGGTGTCGCGGCAGCGCTGCTTCTCGGAGCTATACACGTCGCTTACAGCCTGTTGGTCACACAGATTGTTGTGGTTTGTGTTTTTTGTTTTTGTTTGCTGGAAAAAAATCTTAACACTCTTCTCAAGAAACATTGTAAATACCTTTTGTTCATTGATCACGCACAAATTCCAGACTTTTCGGTTGCCAGAAGACGAGCAGGCAGAGAAGCTGAAGGGAGTCTTCTACGGGTACATCGTGCTAGTCACCGTGACATTTTTGTGCAATGTCATTCAGGTGTTTACTCCCTGAATTTTACTTCTTTTCCTCAGAGAAGCATGGCAATGCTTCAGAAACTATTTCAAGTTAGCCGTAATTTTTTCAACAAAATTTAAAATTGTAGTTTTTGTGAAAGCATTACCCATTGATGAGGATTTGAGACTTCTTTCCAGGAAACATTCCTTGCCAAATCTGGAGAAGGACTCACTTACAGACTGAGAAGTCTCACCTTCCGATCGTATCTCAGACAGGTAAGGAACGACTTTTCACTTTTCAAATGAATGAAACCACCTGGTTGGAGGGTCTCACTTTTGCACGACATTTCTAATTTCATTCCATTAGATCCTTCTGCAGGTGTCGTACCTTTTTCGTTCTTTTTCAGGAAATGGCCTATTTTGATGACCCAAGGAACACAGTGGGAACCTTGTGTACTCGACTTGCTACTGATACTTCTGCAGTCAAAGCAGTAACCATAATTTTGCAACAATTAAAAAGCCCAGTTTTCTCATGATTTGGAAAGATGTTTTGTCCCAGCTATTGTTCTCTGACAAGTAAGTCATTCCTAACATTGCCTCAATTTCCAGACAACGGGAACGTTTTTGGCTCTGATTATGGCAACTGTTGGAGCGATGGGAAGTGCAACTGTGGTCGCGTTTGTTCTCTCGTGGAAATTCACTCTGGGATATATGGCTCTGGTTCCCATCATCATGCTCGCCCATGTGTCCAGAATGAAATCTGCAAAAGCGACCACAAAGCGAGCCCAAGAAGCTTTTGAAGATGCAGGAAAAGTACACAAACTCTTTTTGTTTTTTTTTAATTTCTGCATTGCTTTGAGGAACGTAATGTCTTGGCACATTTATTGTGTGACATTGTGAGACAATCTCCAGAAAAACAAGTCATCGTGGCGAACCTCATTTTCACAGATAGCGTTTGAAGCAATTGGGAACATTCGGACAGTAGCTGCGTTGACCAAAGAGGGGACATTCGTCGACCTCTACAGAAAGAATATTTCCCAGTATTACAGGTAACAACTGTTGCAGACAATGAGGAACAAATAAAAAAGGTCTTGTCAGGTGTTCCATGTCCTAAAATACGTCTTTTGTAGACCTATCAGTTCTCCCTTTGCATGTTAATGATTATGATTCTCAAGAAACCCAGAAATGTGCTTGGGATGTGCAGATTCAGGCTATCGAAGGCGCAACTTCCTCCTGCCAACGACCAGTGGCAAAAGGAGCAAAGCCTTGTTTGAAACAGTCCACAGTTCCATTCACCTTCTTCGGAGAATATAACAGGATTCATCTGTCTGTTCTAATGGCGCTTGTTTTTGTCCCCAGCTGTTGATCTCCACGTTTGCCAGAAACAACTTTCCGTGTATTTCATCCAAATCAATTATCTCCGAATCTCGTTCATGTTTCCTCAAAAATTATTCAGATCTGTCCTGTATACCTCAAGTTTGAAGGAAGCAGGTATGAAATGAAGAAAAGAAGTTTGTCTGAGATATCTAAAGGACAAATTTATGCATTCAGGGGTGCTCGTGAGAATCAGACAACCACTGATCTGCTGACAGAAGTTGTTACTTTGGAGAAAATTCCAGTGACTCTTCACACATGGGAGCCTTTCTGCAGCGTTCTGTCCAAGAGAAAAGTGCACTATATCTCACAAACATTGAAGATTGATCACATAAAAACTTGCTTTCAGAACAAATTTGAAAAGTGAAATAAAAATGGCGATCCTGTCAGCACTGATGGAATCGCTGGCTGTGTTTGTCACGCTGTGGTGTTTTACGTTGGGAGCAATTCTCACTGACAACAACCAGGCGGATTTCGCTACCACTGTGAGGTACAATTTAATCTCTCTTGGTCTCACGACTGTTGCTTGTTGAGCATTTGTGTGGAAAACAGCACGGGGAAGGTCTCAGGGTTTCATTTGATCTTTTCATAGTTTTTTTGCGTTGCCTGGAATCAACAAAACAAATGATATATTCTTTTCCAAGGATATTCTTTATCACGGCCATGGCGGCCACTTTCACGGGTAGAATCACCGCACTGGCTCCGGACTTCAAGAAGGCCAGAGTAGCCGCGGCCAGGATACTCACCTTGATTGAGCGCAAGCCAGTCATTGACAACTTATCAGAAGATGGAACTCAACCAAAGGCAAGATGTTTAAGAAGGGAACTTCTTTCTTGACAAGTTCTAACTTCAACTGGTTCGGTTTCTTTTCTAACAACTGTGTCTATGTTTTGGCTCATGACAAATCTGAGTTTCTCACCACACACTGCAACTTTCCTGGACAGCCAGCACAAGAGCATTCCCCCGCTCTTCAGCTTCGTTCTCAATGATCAGTTGGACTCGATGCCGGAAAGCTCAAAAAGTCCGTTTCATTTCATTTTGTTTTTCTTTGTGTTTCTGTCCCAGATCTCCGTTCAAGGAAAACTTGAGTTCAAACACGTGGACTTTAGCTATCCGACAAGATCTACGGTTCCCGTCCTCCAGGGATTGGACCTGCAGGTGAATCCAGGACAAACTCTGGCCCTAGTCGGATCATCTGGATGTGGAAAATCTACAATAGTACAGCTCATTGAGAGATTCTATGATCCTCATGTCGGCAGCGTGGTAGGCACTTCTCCCTGCGACCAGAATACGAACAAAGTTAGGGTACACTCCCTTTGGTTGAGACCTTTCTCTGCCAAACTTTTTTTTCACATTATTACTTTTTCAGATTTTTGACAAAGAACTCATATCAGATTTGAACATTGGTTGGTACAGATCTCATTTAGGACTTGTATCTCAGGAGCCTTCGTTGTTTGATGCTTCTATCCAAGAGAACATTGCTTACGGGGACAACAGCAGGGAAGTCGGGATGGATGAAATTATACAAGCAGCAAGAAATGCCAACATCCACCAGTTCATAGAAAAGCTTCCCGAGGTAGGTGCTTGTGTCAAAAATAAAAGAAAATAGTCCCTGTGCTGACTGTCACACGCACGCAAGAACGGACACAAGAATCGCCGTTGGTGTGCTGTGTTCAAGACAGTCTGCAAAAAATAAACCTCCCCTTCTCACAACATATCCTGTTTTCTGGTTCCCAACACCAGCAATTGGGTCCAATCTGTGACAATCCATGCACGGATCCACTTTCTTTATGTGAAAACGCAGGGTTACAACACCTGTATTGGAAGCAAGGGAAAACAATTGAGTGGTGGTCAAAAACAGAGAATTGCTATCGCAAGAGCTCTGGTGAGGAATCCTAAAATACTTCTTCTGGACGAAGCTACTTCTTCTCTGGACACAGAAAACGAAAAGGTGGGCAGGTGCTTTGTTTTTAATTTTCTCTTTCTTTGCTTCAAAGTCTCACACAAGTAAAACTTTGTGCTCAAAAAGATCAAGTCCAGATTTGGGGGATGTTTAGTCCCTGTGTTGACTGCTACACGCACACAAGAACGGACAGATCCAGTTTTTGAATCCAGCTCCGTAGATCCATTTGGAATCGGGGTAGGACTCAGGGTCAAAATCTTCGATCAGATTTTTGTTGGTTTGTTGAAATCCTCCACGCAGGAATTTAGGCGCAGCGCATGCATGCACGACCCAAAGCCCACGCCTCCCAAACTCAGCAACACTTTGTGGAAACAACCATTCTTGCTTCTGTTGAAGAGAGACCCTTTTCACGCAAGAGTTTGTGCACACAGACGCAATGCCATTTTTTAAGCCTGGCCAATTTCAGATTGTACAGGAAGCTTTGGACAGAGCACAGGAGGGAAGAACCAGCATTGTGATAGCTCACAGACTGTCCACCATCAAGAATGCAGATGCTATTGCTGTTATTCACCATGGTAAAGTAGTGGAACTTGGAACCCATTCTGAATTAACATCATTGAAAGGCAGATACTACAAACTGAACAATACACAGCTGAAACCAGACTAGTTTGGAATTAGATGAAGAGAAATGAGAGCACAGTGAAAACTTGGAAATAAAATGCAAGGTGCACTTTGTGATGTTTAAAAAGTGCTAGAAGGTGTCCTTTCAGGAAATAAAACACCAAAATTGCTCCACTGATGTTCTTTTCTTTTTGGAATCTCCTGCTGTTGAGACGAGCCGTCGCTCAGAATTCTCCACACAAATCAAACAAAATCGCCAATGAAATTGTGGTGGTTCTGCCCAAAACTTCCAGGACACCAGAAAAAGATCTATTGTCTCCCTGCTTTTGCATTCAGGTTGAACCAAAAAACTCCTATGGCTTCTCTTGAAGCAAGAAACACAAATTTCTGTTCTTTGTTTTTTTGAAAAACAAAACACAACAGAAATGGAAGGGGGTCATCTTTTTTTTTCCACATTACGAGCGCAAGAATTGATTTTTATGAAAGATGTCATTGCAGTGTTTATACAGACCCTGTCCCATCAAAAGGATCCAAACCATTCCCCGTGGAACGACTAGAGATGACCACAACCTGCCTCATCCAGGCCTGAGGAAATTTGAAACTGATGTGAATGTCGTTGCGTGTGATTTGACGATGACAGATGACAGCGACCTTGGGAGATAGATCTACGTTTAACAATGCATATAGTCACGGCACAAAATGTATGAAGACTTCTTGCGGGGTCATACACGACAGCGCCAATCAAGAAAAAGAAGGCAAACATTTGAAGTCAAGAAACATCTTTTTCACGCGAAGATACCGACAAGAGTCTGATCTCAAAATTGGAAGGGTTTTTGCGCTCGAAATGTCCCAAGAAAAGCTGCGTGTAAATTTGCCGAAAAATGCACGTGCAGCACTTGAAGTCGAGGTGCCGAGGTAGGATATTTTGGGGGGAGATTTGCCAAAATCAACGCAGTGGAAAGCATCAATCGCAACACCTGGTCAGCTTTATGGATCACACTGGGCTCTTGACATGAAACAGCTTTAGGTTTCCCGTGCACCTGCGCCTGCCTTGAAAGGCAAACTTGAAAACTTCGACCGACAACTGCAGCAGCATTCGTGGTAAAATCATTAGATTCCAGAATGAAGCAGTTGCCCGCTGCAGATGTTGCAGCTTCAACAGATGAACAAAAACATACCTGTTTGCATTGACTGGCGTGCACAGGGGCCATACCTAAGTCAGCTGACACCAGTACCCGTTTCGTCGCGTACTTCAGAACAACGGGAATTTTTTGATGATGAGGTGGGTTCTTTTCTTCCAAGGGTTCTCTCCTTAAAACGGGCCGTCGTGCGCTTTTGTGCAAAGAAGGCATTTCGTGCTCAACATGCATGTCCTTTTGTTTTCAAATGTTTGTGTTTTTTGGACTTTTTCTGTTTGTCGAACTGTGGGGCTTTGGGACCGTGACGAGACAAAAAACGTTTTGGAGCGAATGTTGCTTCCTTTTTAATGGTCATCATTTCCTTCAGGTATGCAGCTTTTCTG
>JAAUYG010160039.1_pt1 | contig 11939 bp, 1 predicted proteins | sample 7278091 | NCBI WGS metagenome assembly JAAUYG01 (sample SAMN14350201, study PRJNA611818) | marine sediment metagenome | isolation source: surface marine sediment (0.6m) | place: French Polynesia: Moorea | collected 2018-08 | reverse complement strand
TTTCAAACGCGTTGCTAATATTTAAAACGCGTTGCAAATGTTAGCACTGCCTTGTATTTGCGAATTCACGTTGCGAATGTTTGTAATACATTCAAATCACGTTGCTAATATTCCAAACGCGTTGCAAATGTTTCAAACGCTTTGTGAATACTCAAAACACGTTTCAAATGTTCCTAACGCGTTGCTAATACTTAAAACGCGTTTTAAATGTTTCAAACGCGTTGCAAATATTCAAAACACGTTGCTAATGTTTCAAACGCATTGCAAATATTCAAAACCCGTTTCAAATGTTTCAAACTCATTGCTGATATTTAAAACGTGTTTTCATATTTCAAACGCGTTGCTAATATTTAAGACGCATTGCAAATGTTAGCACCACCTTCTATTCGCAACGCGTTGCTAATTCCAGAAAAAATATAATACTAGACTAAGTCAAGCATCAGCCACCACTTTCCATGGAGTCAAACGGACGAAAATATGGGCTTCGGGTGGTAGTATTTAGTGTATTTAGTCAATCTCCTTTACAGTTTCTGGGGTTCTAGGTACTCACATTTTACAGAAATAACATATGGTCTCTGCTTCTGTGTTATGACAAATCAGATCATCACAAGAAAACAATTCCTTCGTATCAGTGATGAGCGCATCTTCTCAAAATTGTGAACAGTATTTTTAAAAAGTACCACTATGGCTATTTCTTAAAACTACACACAGTGTATTTGCATCTACCCTTAGCATATTTAGATTGTTTTTACATAACAAGTAAAATCTTTTTACCATGGGGATTATTCAAGTATTCAATAAAGAAAGTAATTCAAGTGAAGTCAAGTATGCAAGATTCAAGTAAAAAAAATGTGACGCAATCCTGACAATGCATCGGCGTTATACAAAGAGTGTTTGTGCTCTATCACACACGAATTATTTCCTTGCAGAAAGTAACCAGAGGCAAAGCCTATGCCATTGAAAAGCCACGCCTACTAGGGTAAACAAGGCTATCTTTCATGTCACACCTCTTTAAATCTACTTGATGATCGGACTTCCTCAAGGTACAAAACAAGTGTGTAAAACAAAGTTTTTTAAAATATATCTATGACAGACTTCTCGTTCATGGCGAAAAGTGCTCTTTCAGAATTAACACAGCTAATGTGACAGCCAGGAACCACAGAAAGTACCCGTAGAAGCCTATTTGCCATGAAAAACTTCTGGCCTACAGTATTCACAAATATCTCAGAATGCAGATGCAATGAACATTACTGACAGGTTTTAGTAAGAAGGAAATCCAAGGCACGAAAGGTTGCTTTTGCTTTGCTTGATCCCGTCAGTAGAGCTATTGTTGCTATATGTCATCCACCATCATCCATAAACCGGTTTCCTTACAAACTGTCAAGCATATTAACACCAAATTTTGTGCAAAGGAGCAAAATGTAGTGAAATTTTGGACTCTTTGATACTAGCAATACATAAATTGGGTACCTTCGATTATGTAGTTTCTATGCTTCTTTGTGGCCAAGCAGTGTGTTTCAAATTTGCATGGTTGAACATTTATGTAAGGTTTCAACTATCATACTGCCCCTTTCATCAAGCAGATAACCATGAACCTCATGGACCAGCTCATTTACAAGCCGTGAAGCAGAGATTCATATCTTCTTGCTTTATTTTGCAGGGTATATTTGTAGGAAGTGAAGTGTATTTATATATTTTTCTCACAACATAAACAGGTTATGGAGTATGAACAACGCAGCTGACATATCGTAACTTGTTTTCTTCCAGGCAATGTCACCACAGCAGGGTTGCTTCCTCTTTCCCTCGAATGAACCGTCATCACATCACAAAGAGCATCCTTGTGTTCCCTTGCGTAAGCCACTACAGCACCTACATGTGGGATTTGCTTCAGCTTGAACTATTCAAAATTAGTTTGAGTTAATCAAATTAAGCTGAAGGTTATAAACATTGGTGGGCGTTATAAGCATTACATTCGTTGGTGTATGATGATATAAAAATCACCTCATTGGATAGCTTGTCTGGGTGTATGAATTTCTATATTGTTCCAACACGGAGGTTGCCATTAGCAAGCTGTTGCTCTCATTCACTAGATCATTGTAATGTCTTCTCTAAAGTAATTTGAATGTTTTCATCTGCATAAAAGAGCACATTTCTTGATTGCAAAAGCAAAAGTCAATATTCTGCAAAACTAAAATAATCCTAATGCCAGAATGAGTAATGGCAATTATAATAATAACTATAACTAATTATAGATAGTAAAAGTAAAACCTCTAAAATGTGCAACCTAGTGGTTATATATGAAAGATACAATTATCTAGAGTTTCTCCACTGAGTTGGAACTGCTTGAGGAAAATTTTTAAAATCATAATTTGTGAAACAGCACTAATTTAACAGAAATGGAACTTAATCATAACAGATTAGATAATGATCAAAGGTATGCATTGCTAGAAGCAAGTCAAGTAGGTCATTGTGATGCAGTGCACCTGCTGCTGGAAAGGGAAGCTGATGTGAACACTGCCAATCATAATGGCGCAACTGCACTCATGCTGGCAAGTCAGAATGGTCACAGTGATGTAGTGAGACTGCTCCTGGAGAAGGAAGCTGAAGTGAATGCAACTAGAATGGATGGCGTGACTGCACTCATGTTGGCAAGTAAGACTGGTCACTCTGATGTAGTGAGACTGCTGCTGGAGAAGGAACCTGATGTGAATGTAGCCACGCCAGATGGATGGGCGGCACTTATACTGGCCAGTCAGGCTGGGCATTCTGATGTAGTGAGACTGCTGATACAGGGGAGAGCTGAAGTAAATGCAGCTAACCAGAATGGTGTAACTGCACTCATGCCAGCAAGTCTCTATGGCCACTGTGATGTAGTAAGCATGCTGCTGAAGAATGAAGCTGAAGTTAATAGGGCTGCACAGAATGGATTTACTGCACTCATGTTGGCAAGTTCGTATGGCCACAGTGATGCAGTAAAACTGTTGCTGGAGAGCGAAGCAGAAGTGAATGCAGTTACAAATGGTGGAAACACCTCACTCATGATGGCAGTTCAGAATGATTCCTGTGATATATTAAGACTGTTGCTGGAGAGAGAAGTTGATACAAATGCAGCTAGACAGGATGGTGTGACTGCACTCATGTTGGGAAGTGAGTATGGTTACTATGATGCAGTGAGACTGTTACTTGAGAGGGAAGCAAACGTGAATGCAACTAAGCAGGATGGCATGACTTCACTCATGTTGGCATGTCAAATGGGTCATAGTGATGTAGTGAGACTCCTGCTTGAGAAGAAAGCTGCGGTGAATGAAATTAGACAGGATGGTGGTACTGCACTTATTTCAGCAAGTCACAATGGTCACTGTGGTGTAGTAAACCTGCTTCTGGAGATGGAGGCAAACGTGAATGCAGCTAAACATGATGGGGGAACTGCACTTATGGTGGCAAGTCAAAATGGTCACTGTGATGTAGTGAGACTGCTGCTAGAGAGGAAATGCAGTGTCAATGCAATTAGACAGGATGGTGGAACTGCACTTATTTCAGCAAGCTGTCATGGTCACTGTGGTGTAGTGAAACTGCTGCTGGAAATGGAAGCTGAAGTGAATGCAGCTAAACACAATGGTTGGACTGGACTCATGTCGGCAAGTGGGAATGGTCATTGTGATGTAGTGAGACTACTACTAGAGAGAGAAGCAGACGTGAATGTAGCTGCACATAATGGATGTACTTCACTGATGGTAGCAAGCCAGAATGGTCACTGTGATGTAGTGAGACTGCTGGTAGAGAAGGGAGCTGATGTGAATAGATCTAAACATGATGGCTTCACTGCACTTATGACAGCAAGTGAGAATGGACAATGTGGTGCAGTGAGATTGCTGCTACAGACAGAATCTAAGGTGAATGCAACTACATGGGATGGTGTGACTGCTCTTATACTGGCAAGCCAGAATGGTCATTGTGACATAGTGAGACTGCTGTTGAGGCGAAATTGTGACACGAATGCAATTAGACAGGATGGGGCCACTGCACTCATGTTTGCCTGTAAAGAAGGTCACTCTGATGTAGTTAGACTGCTACTTGAGATCAAGACTAATGTGAATGCAGCTAGGCCAGATGGTATGACTGCACTCATGTTTGCAAGTGCAAATGGTGAGACTGATGTAGTGAGACTGTTGCTGCAGAGAGAAGCTGAAGTGAATGCCAGCAATGAGAATGGTGTGACTGCACTGATGGTGGCAAGTCAGAATGGTCACTACGATATAGTGGAACTGCTGCTAGAGATGGATGCTGAGGTGAATGCAGCAACACAGGATGGATGGACTGCACTCATGCTAGCAAGTGAGACCAGTCAGTGTGACATAGTGAGGCTGTTGGTACGGAGGGGAGCTGAAGTGAATGCGGCTAAACAGGATGGTGTTACTGCAGCCATACTTGCAAGTAATAATGGTCACTATGATGTAATTACATTGCTGATAGAGAGTGAAGCTAATGTTAATGCAGCTACACAGAATGGATGGACTGCACTGATGTATGCAATTGAAAATGGCCACTGTGATGTAGTAAAACTGTTACTAGAAGCAAAAGTTGAAGTGAATGCAACTACACAGACAGGAATGACTGCACTCATGCTGGCAAGTCAGAATGGTCACTATGATGTAGTGAGACACCTGTTAGAGAAGGAGGCTGACACGGATGCTGCAAAACAGAATGGTTCAGCTGCCCTCATGTTGGCTTGCGAGTATGGTCACTGTAATATTGTTAAACTGCTGCTGCAGAACTATGCTAAAGTGAATGCAACTAGTCACAATGGAAGGACTGCACTCTTGTTTTCAAGTTATGCTGGGCACTGTGATGTTGTGAGGCTTCTTCTAGAGAGGGAAGCTGAAGTGAATTCAGTTATGCAGGATGGTGGTACTGTACTGATGGCGGCCAGTCAAAATGGCCACTATGATGTAGTGATGCTGCTGCTGAATAGTGAAGCTGAGGTGAATGCAGCCTCAGAGGAGGGTGTCACTGCACTCATGTTAGCAAGTCTGAATGGTCACTCTGATGTGGTGAGACTGTTGCTGGAGAGACAAGCTGAAGTGAATGCAGCTACACGAAAAGGTGAGACTGCACTCATTCTGGCAAGTGAGGAAGGCCACTATGATGTTGTGAAGCTGCTGCTGGAGAGGGAAGCCGATGTGAATAAGGCTAATCAGAATGGTTACACTGCATTAATAGCAGCAAGTCTTTCTGGGTACGGTGATGTAGTGACACTACTGTTGGAGGGGAATGTTGAAGTGAATGCATCCAATAAAAATGGCGTTAGTGCTCTAATGTCAGCAAGTCTGATGGGTAAGTATGACGTAGTGAGACTGTTGCTGGACAGAAAAGCTGATATAGATGCAACTAATGAGAATGGCTGGACTGCACTTATGTCTTCAAGTCTAAATGGCAAATCAGACATAGTGAGACTCCTGCTGGATAAGGAAGCTGAAGTGAATGTAGCTGCAGAGGATGGATGGACTGCACTCATGTTATCATGTCAGAAAGGTCACTGTGATATAGCCAAAATGTTGTTGGAAAGAAAAGCTGAAGTGAATGCAGCTGATCTTGAAGGTACAACTGCACTCATGACAGCCAGTCATAATGGTCACTGTGATATAGTAAGACTGCTGCTAGAGAGAGAAGCTGATTTAAATATAGCCACTTTGGATGGTAGAACTGCACTGATGATGGCATGTTATAAATATCAGTGGAACATAGTAAAAATGCTGATAGATGCTGGTGCAAATGTGTCACGTGTTTCAAAAGACAATGAAAATGCTGCTATGTACATTATGTTTGCAAATATGACAAACAAATGTAACACAGGGCTTGAAGAAAGTGTTAAACATATCAAAAAAGCCCCAATATTGCCAAGATCTCAATATGTTATGTCTACAGCCTCTTTTGCATTGTCTGGGGCACTCTTATACAACACAACAAGCGACTGGTTTGACTATTATTTAGCAAAACTAGCATTTGCGAAAGATGTATTATATGCATTTTTACCAACCGGCATTTATGGTGATGAGAGACAGGATGAGTACTTTATTGCACCATACCAAGGGGTGGAAGGCAAAATAAGCCTCCACACTATGGCTACAGCTGTAGCTTGTAAAGTGCCTCACACTGGCCTACACTGGCTTATATCCACTAACAGAGACACCCTGCTGAATATGCTTGGACAGACCCCACTACATTTGATGGCACTGGAGACCCACATTCATAACAATATAAAAGAGAAAATACTCTTTCTGACACAAGCACTGGCTTTTGGTTTCTCAGACAGAGATAACAATGGCAGAGTGCCATATCACATTGCCTGTCTGTGTCTTAACGCCCAGTTCCTGCTCTGTGGTATGATATTAGATTCCGATTTCAGAAAAAACATGTTTGTACATGATCATTTAGGTAAAGCACCTTTGGTATATATGACCATCGTGCTGTATAATGCAAATGGCTCATCTGGTATTCCATCACTGAAATTGCTGAGTGCCAGGAAAACATTATTGGTGCTGGCACAGAGTATTGACCTGGATATAGCAATGCACAGCCAAAAAACATCTTACACTGAACTCTCTAACAATGCTGAGGATATGCTTGCCAAAGCCTTTGAGGCTAACATGATAGTTTCTGAACTGTCTGGGTTGACAAATAGCGCAAAGGAATTCATTTTTGACACAGATGATATAGCATCACTGTTTCATTGCAGTCCTAAAGGCATTGTCAGCTTGGCTGAAAAGCAACATATAGTTGTCTGTGTTATGTACCTGCTACAACTTATTGGTACTGAAATGGGGAAAGTAGACCCATTATTTGAGTGTGTACCTGAAATGAAGGGAAGCATACAGGAATACACTAAATGTGGGGAGCTGGATGAGATAGATACATCCATGAAGCTTATAAATTTTAGAGATTACTTCAGGACCTACTTTGATCATGATGTCATGCATATTGGTGCTAATATTGCACCAACACAAAATCGATATTGGATTACTGGAAAGAAGGCAATGTTTTGCAGTGTAGAGTTCTGTGCAGATTTCTGGCAATTATTTTTGAAAGTACTAGACACTAAAGAAACAAGGGACTATATAAAAGGTAACCGCATTATCATTGAGAACTGCAAACGGAAGCATGGGTTTGTTGGTATGCTCACCATATCTTGTGCAACAGATGACAACATCCAGTTGATATCTATTGATATTGCACCTAGCATTGCAAGTGATACACTAGATGGCTATACAGCTCTGTTGAGACCTAGACACTATGACAATGAACAGGTAGGGCAGGAGTATTACCGAAGTCTAGAACTGACCAGTTCACATCAAGATTGGGATTTTCTCAAGTATCTGCAGCCTGAAGTGATGTGTGCATACGCATTGGTAAAAATGTTGAGGTCTCTAGCGAGCACGTTCCAGACAAAGAAAGGCAAAGTATACACAGCTGAGGATATTCTGCCTTCCTACATGGTGAAGACAGCACTGCTGTGGATTCTAGATCCTGATGAGAAGTTTTCCAAGATTTACTCATATCTGGACATAAACTCGGTATTTGAAAGTGAATCCAATACCAGTTACAATCATGCTGTATCTGGACTATGTCAAGATCTCTTACAGGGTCCTCATATAGCAGGCCTGGACATCTGGCAAATGAGCAGTCTGGTGGATATTTGGGAGAAGAGTACCACAACAGATGGGAATCTCACTGTTAGAGAAAGGATCCTGCCATATGTGCTGGCTACTAGGCATTCTGGTCGACAGGAACAAAATGGAATCAATCTGCAGTGGATACAGAAAAACTGGAATCCTCACAGACAAGACATTCCTCAACAAGATGAGGTGATCTACAGTAGGGTGCTTTACACAAATCCAGAGGCTGAGGTCGCCTGGCTTAAATACAAGGACAACAAACCTGCTGGGCAGATAAGTCACCATAAGATTTCTTACCCAGACATCAGCCGAGAGACTGCAAGGAAATGTCGGGTTTGGGCTTTACGGATGTTACGGTTGCTTCCACATCTACTGGAGTATAACCAGTTAACAGCTAATACAGAGGCAGTTGTAACTGGTGTGAGGAACTACTATCTGCCACACCAGGAAATACACGCCAAAGACAAAGACTTGGCAGTTGCTCTCTGTCGTGTACTGGAGGCTGTGCTGGAGTGAGGAAACTTCAATACCTAAATGCTGCAGTGATTTACTCTACTGCCCTTTCCTCAAACATATTCTGTCAGTACATTTTCTTGCATGTATATCAAAGGCCATAACTTAATATAACATACAGCTCCAACAGCTGTATCCCATGTTTAGCCATACCATAATTTGGAATATCATATATGGTGTATCTGAGGTAGCAAGTAATTTCCAGACATTGGCCTAGTGTAACTAAAAACAAAGCACTATAGAAAGTGCAGTCTAAAGCAGAAATTGCCACAAGTTCGTTTTATATATAAATTTGAGCCCATTAAAATGTGCTCCATTAAATATAAACTGAATATGCCTCAGTGACACCGTGATTCCCAAAACCCTCCGTAACATCTTCCGTAATGTTATTGTCCATAATCACACTTATGGACACTCACACATTGGCTTCCAAATGGCTGCGAAACCTCTTATAAAGTTTCCCAGAGACATTCCCTATAAAAAGCCTTTATTTTAGTTTAAAAAATTTAAAGTATAAGAAAGTTACATTTAACCTTGTGATCAATTGCAAATGGATAATTGCACATACATTTAAGTTGTTATTTGAAGAGTGAAATTGACTGAAATTTGCGACTCAGGGGTAATAATATAAGATACATATGGTATCTTTAACCTTGTACTTTTCAAGGTAATTTTGGGGCCAGTAGCTAAGCTTGCAACTTTTCTGAGAAGACGGTTGTTTTAAAAGCACTACAGCTTATTCAGTTATAATTCATTTTGAACCAAGCTTTTTTTCATGTTCCCTGTGACACTCAAAATAAACTAATTTTTAAATTTATATTTAGGATTGAATTTTTACATTGTAACCAATGGGAAGCATCAAACTTGCACATATCATTGAAAAGGCAGTGTGATTTTAGACTCTGTGGATGTTAGTAAAAGATATATAGTGTAATTTCAGGTAGTTGTATACACTTTTCTCAAGGTGGCTTGTAACTCAAACATGGCTGGCGGTACAGCGAAATAGATCTCGTTACAAGTTTTTGTTCCCAGAGATACCAGTGGAACATATATGGGGTACCTTTGATGTTGTGGTGCCCAAGGTCACGTTGGACATTTCTTGCCATTTCTTCAAAGCATCCTGTAAATCAAAAATAGCTAACACAAAAATGAAGTGGATGGAAATCGGAATTTGGGGGAGGTGGACTCATAGAACAAATATACAGTACCCTTAATCTTGCCGTGCTCAAGGTCATTTTAATGGCAATTGGTGTAATTATTTCAAAAGAGCCTTCGCCTCCATAACAGATGGCCATAGAGTGAATGGGTTGCAATTAGTGACTTGGGTCAGTAACCGTACATTTATATATTACCTTTGATGTCGCACTGTTCAGGATGAAATAACCTGCAACTCGAAAACGCATGGCGTTTGAGCAAAGCAGCTTGGAATTTGGCATTCACGACTACTGGTAGAAAATGTATGAAGTACCTTTGACATTGTGGTCTGTAAGGTGTATTCTGGATCTTTCTTTTATCTCAAAATCCTCTGTACGTAACTCTAAAGTGGCTAGCCTCAGAGTGAAATGATGACATTTGGGGTACTGGCAGTGCATATATATGGAGCAATTTTAACATTACTCTGTGCAAGGTCATTTAGGAATATTCAATGCACTTGTTGTTGTACCTCCAACATGTCTGGCTGTAGAGTGACAACAATTGAACGTTGTGACTCGGGGTACTATTTGCGTTACAATTGACCTTTTTGTGTTCAGTAATATTTTAGTATATAATTCCATGCGCTTGACACAAAGTGGCCTTTAACTCAAAAAAAAATGTTGGGCGTAGATCAACCAGTGCATGTTGGGAACTGGGTACTTTAGTATCGCATAGACATGAAAGCTTTGACCTTGTACTATTCAAGATCATTTGGTGAACGGGTTTCAAACTGATATGATGGAGCTTTTGATTGAACAAGGCTTCATTTGTCTTACCTACTGCTTCCATGAAGCAGAGGGTAAAGGTTCATGGACCTCTGGGGTTCATAGACCTCTTGTTTTTAAACAGTGATGGCCCCCACTATAGTACTGCAGGACTTTTGTATAATATTCCAGCTTCATTATGTGATTTGTGTGATTGGATATTTGGCAACGTGAGATGTCAGTGAATTGTTAATAAGAACCTATAGTACAGCATATAGAAAGATATTTTCGTGGCACTACGTACTGAAAATAGATTATGTGGTGTGAGTTAAGAACTCTTTTGAAAGAGTTCTTGGTTTCTTTTTTGTCTAATTGTGTCTATTTTTTTTTAAAATAAAAGTTTGTAAATGGCAATAGTATTTAATTTTACCAAGCTGTTAGCTCATCCAGGTAACATAATTTTAGGCTTTGTGACCTGATAGATTACTATGTTTGTTAATAACTCATTATCATAGCCATTATTCACTAAATCAAGCAACCAGAGGAAAGTCCTGTCCAGCAACTGGAAAGGGTTTGTCCAGCAAGGGTTTGTCCAGCAAGGGTTTGTCCAGCAACTGGAAAGGATTTGTTCTGGCACACATAGTTTCATGGTCCATGTTAATTGATGTCTTGATAAGTATACAGTGTGACAGAAGTCAATAATCTCTTACTGAGTCGTATTGAACAATTCGTAAACATGTTATATGTGCTGAATATATGTCGAAACAATACCTACTTAAATACATGTATCCTATGCAGGGTATCACTAATGTGACATTGTGGCTGTGCCGTTGACTTCTGCACCTCGGGTGGAATGGGAAGGTAAATAATTGCACGGAAAGTTGTAAAACTGTGTTACTAAATATTAATATTTTAGGATTTTGCCTTGTTGAATACAATTTCCTGTACTACTGTATAATGCACTGCAAATATACATTATGATTAGGTATTCCCAATTTACATTGTATATAGCGTAGTATAGTGGAACTATAGTTGTCTTATTGTATATTAGTTAATGCATGTTTCTGGTATGTGACATATACAATATTGTTGCAGAGAAAAACACCTTTGAAACTTATTACTCATATACTGCAATGTTAATGAGCAGCAAGAAAGTTCATCAACTTGAACCAAAAGCAAATCTCATGGAGAGAAGACTAAATATTTTATGGACAGGCAGATTCCTGTAAAGCATGGCATGGAGCCATGAAAATGGACGATGAACGACAGAATATGGATAGAATACGCAGAGCTACACCATAATACTAAGTCTGCTTCCCAGTAAAAAATTTAGTAAACGTGTGGTACAATAAATGAAAGTGTATATTGCTGCCACGTTTAGGCAAAGCCCTTATGTTATACATATTTTGATGGATGTTACTTAATACAATTACCTGCTTTGAATACGGCCAATCTGTGTATATGCATGTATCCAGAATTTTATAAAGCAAAGTTTGTTCATGTTGGATGGTTACGGAGAGAACCAATTGCGTTATAGTAGTATCATAACCATTATTCCCAACATTGTGGAGGGTGCTTCTGCAGAACGTAGCCACTATCCTACCGTATATACAATTATCCCACAGCTATATATTAGAATTATTTTATGTTGACTGCCAACGTGTGTTATAACTAGTTAATTAGCATTATGTCTTCATGTCACCATACTAGCACAATTCAGCATGTGGTCGATCATTGTCTACTGTGCGTGGTGAAATAGGTAATATGAACAAGGTATTGTAGAAGCGAACTGAAGTTTAATCAGTGAAGGATTTTGTGAAAATATTCATAATGCATATTTCTAAATGTTTTGTGT